>Ga0364873_10401_pt1 | contig 21806 bp, 13 predicted proteins | sample ExccelAu500001D3_2_FD_206928 | JGI IMG/M metagenome (GOLD analysis project Ga0364873, IMG submission 206928) | Enriched cells from Trout Bog Lake Hypolimnion, Wisconsin, USA - BchlTB.Aug07.5000.01.D3 | ecosystem: Environmental > Aquatic > Freshwater > Lake > Hypolimnion/Profundal zone | place... | reverse complement strand
GAGGAGAGAGCCTGCATGAGCTTGTCCTGGGGCGAGCGCTCGCGGAGAGTGACGGTCAGGTTGCCGCCAGCGATTTCTTCGGCTGCCGCCGTTACGTCGTTCATGGCAACGATGAGCGTGTTCAGATTGTTCTTAATGAGGTTGAAGTCGCCGTTGTAGGTGTCGGAGATCTGCGGCGGGATGTCGCCCTTGCTGATGAGCTCAACATATTTTGCCGAGAAGTTGAGCGGGCCGATGATCGCGTCGAGAATGTCGTTGACGCCGCGCACGATGTTGGCATAGGCGCCCTGGAATTGCTCGTGCTTGCCGCGCTCGGAGAGCAAGCCGTCCGTTGATGCCTCAGTGAGTCGGGCAAGTTCCTTCTGCAGGGCCTGGAGCACGATTCCTACATTGTTGACGGCGACTTTCATTTTTTCGTGGTCGCCCTTGTAGGTGTGGGCGATGAGCTCGTCAATCTTGCCGGAGGAGATCTGGGCAAGAATACGGTTGCCTTCGCCAATGGGCAGCAGGATGGCGTCGAGCATTTCATTGACGCCGCGCACGATCTCAGAGAATGCGCCCTGGAACCGGTCTGCCTTGCCGCGCTCGGAAAGTTGACCTTCACGAGAAGCCTCGATCAGGCGGGCCAGTTCCTTCTGCAGTGCCTGGAGGACAACGCCTACATTGTTGACGGCCACTTTCATTTTTTCGTGGTCGCCCTTGTAAGTGTGGGCGATGAGCTCGTCGATCTTGCCCGAGGATATCTGGGCAAGAATGCGGTTTCCCTCACCGATGGGCAGGAGAATGGCGTCGAGCATTTCATTTACGCCGCGAACGATTTCGGAGAACGCGCCCTGGAACTGTTCTGTCTTACCGCGCTCGGAGAGCTGACCTTCGCGAGAGGCCTCGATCAATCGGGCCAGCTCCTTCTGCAGGCTTTGGAGGACGCTGCCGACATTGTTGACGGCCACTTTCATCTTTTCGTGATCGCCTTTGTAGGTGAACGCGATGAGCTCGTCAATCTTGCCGGAAGAGATCTGGGCAAGGATGCGGTTGCCTTCGCCGATAGGAAGCAGGATGGCATCGAGCATGGTGTTAACACCGCGCACGATTTCGGCATAGGCACCCTGGAATTGTTCGGGCTTGCCACGCTCAGTGAGCTGGCCTTCCTTCGAAGCGTCGATGAGGCGGCCGAGTTCCTTCTGCAAGCCCTGCGTCACGATGGCCACGTTGTTGACGGCGACTTTCATTTTTTCATGATCACCCTTGTAGGTGTGGGCGATCAGTTCGTCGATTTTGCCGGAAGAGATTTGCGCGAGGACGCGGTTGCCTTCAGCGATGGGCAGAAGGATGGCGTCGAGCATCTCGTTGACGCCCTGGATCATCTCGCGATGAACGCCATTGAACAGTGTGGCCTTGCCGCGCTCGGTCAGATTGCCATCTTTAGAGGCGTCGACGAGCCGCATGATCTCCTCAAGAACGGGCATCGACTCGTTGTCGTCCATTTGTGTTGTAACGCTTTGCCGGTCGTGGCCGCCGCGTCCCATTGCGCCATGACCGTTTCCGCCATGACCATTGCCGGAGCCACTGAGCTTCCGGCCCTCACTTACTAAAGTTGTCGACATTGAAACCGCTCCTCCCTCTGGGATGTCCTCGAACTGTTCAGGATCCGGTTGCCGGCTCAAGGATTGAGTGGCGGAGGCGGAAGCGGAAGAGCGCGAGACGTAGCAGGTTGAATCGTTGATTGACATGCGCTGGCGATTACTCGCCAGCGCCCAAGAAGCTTCAAAGGGCAGAAGCCGACGCGGCGCCCTGCATGTGCGCATGAGCCGCCGCAGATGGACGCCCGCGCGATCGACGCTCAGCCGCGCGCACAGCAGTCTGCGTGAGCCGCTCAGGATCGAGAATGAGCGCCACGGTTCCATTGCCCAGGATGGTGGCGCCGGAGACCACCTGGACATGCCGGTAAAACCGGCCCAGATTCTTGATCACTGTCTGACAGTTTCCAAGGACCTGGTCGACGACAAACCCGTAACGGCCTTCCCCGGTTTCGACCACCATGATCTGCTCGATGGCCGGAGGCGTGCCGCCGATATGGAAGTGCTGGCGCAGACGGATATAAGGGATGAGCTCACCGCGCACGTTAGCCATTTGCTTGCCGTTGGCGCGTTCAACCTGAGCGCACGTGAGCTCGATGCATTCCAGCGTGTTTGCCAGGGGGAGGACGAAGAAGGCCGAGCCGACCGTAACCAGCAGGCCATCGATGATTGCCAGGGTGAGGGGCAGACGGAGCGTGACCTGCGTCCCCGATCCGGCCTGGCTGGCCACATCGATGCTGCCGCGCAGGCTGTCAACGCGCTGACGAACGACATCCATGCCGACACCGCGCCCGGAAACATCGGTGACCGTTTTGGCAGTGGAGAAACCGGGCTCAAAGAGGAGGGCAAAAGTCTCAGCCTGGGTGAGCGGTGCATCGGGGGCTATCAGGCCTTTTTCAATGGCGCGGTTGCGTACGGCCTGAGCATTGATGCCGGCTCCGTCGTCGGAGACGCTGATGAGGACGCTGGCTCCCGAGTGGCGCGCGGCGAGATGGATGGTTGCCGTGGGCCGCTTGCCGCAGGCGATACGCACGGCCGGCGGCTCGATGCCGTGGTCCATGCTGTTGCGGATCAGGTGCATGAGCGGATCGCCGAGCTGTTCGATGACCGTCTTGTCCAACTCGGTATCGGCGCCCTCCATGGTAAGGACCACATCCTTGCCGAGGTCGCGAGCGAGGTCGTGAACCAGCCTGCGAAATTTTTCGAAGGTGGCCCTGATGGGCAGCATGCGAATGTTCATCGAGTTTTCGCGCAGCGCCGAAGTGAGCCGCTCGACTTCCTCAGAGACAGCGGCTACATCAGGATCATCGCGGCGTGCGGCCAGTTCGCTGAGCCGGGCCTGCACGGTGACGAGTTCGCCCACCAGATCGACAAACTGATCGAGTTTTTGCGCCGGGACACGCAGGCTGGCAGCGTTGTCGGCCTTGTCATAGGAGCGGCGGCCCGGCTGCGCGGAGCGGGGTTCCTCAAGCGCACGGGCGGCCTGATCACCAGCGGTCTGCCCCGGCGCACGCGGTGAATCCCCAGCGGCGGGCGAGATCGCCAGTTCGCAATTGTCTTCAACGAAGATGAAAACGTCGCGGATGGCGTCCCGTCCCCGCGAAGTGGCGAGGACCATCTCCCAGCTGATGTAGCAACGCTCGGGATTCAACTCGGCAAGCGGAGGTACGTCGGCCATGCTGACACGGATGGATAGGCCGCCGATCTGTCGTAACTCGCGGACAAGCAGGAAAGGATTGGCGCCGTTCAACATTAGTTCGGGTCCGGGGGCAAAGCGGATATGCCACTCTCGAAGTGCGAGGGCGGAATCAGCGAGCGGAGATTCGGGGGCAACGTCCGGGTCGGCGGGGGACGCGGCCGGCGGGTTCGCAGCCTGCAGGGCTGTTACAGAGTCCTCCAGGTGAGCGAGTTTACGGACGCTTGAAAGAATGGAGGAGCAGGCGGCGCGATCTGCAGGAGCCTCAGGGTTTTCTTCAACCATGGCGCGGATCTGATCAAGGGCGGCGAGGGTGAGATCGATCAACTCGGAATTGATGGCGAGCTTGCCGTTGCGCACCTGGTCAAAGGCGGTCTCGAGGTTGTGGGTAAAGGCGGCCAGCTCTTCAAAGCCGAACATGGATCCGGAGCCCTTGATGGTGTGCAGGGCGCGGAAGACGCGGCCGATCAGTTCCATGTCAGCGCGATTTTCGTTCAGCTCAAGCAGGGCCGCCTCAAGGTCAACAACAATCTCCCGGGCTTCTTCACGGAAGCTTTGTTTGAACTGGTCCGCGTTATTGAGGACGGTTTGAACCATGGCCCGATGAATCCTCTTGCTCAAGCTGGAACTGGAAAACCTTCGAAACCGACTTCTTTGAGAGCGGCAAGAATGAGCGCTGGTGCCGGTGCAGCGAGCGTAAACTCAACGCCCAGAGATTTGGCCTCTCGCTGGGCGGCCCACAGCAACTGATACGCGGTGACGTCGAAGACGGAGCAACGATCGAGTGAGACGCGCACGGGTTTGCCTGAGCTGAGCGCGAGGACCAGCGCTGCTTTGAGCTCAGCCGCGCAGGTAATGTCCACTGCGCCTTCAAGGCTGATGGAAACCGATTCGTCGCGTTGTTCGTGAGCAATTCCCAACCAGGATTTCCTAACGTGAAGTTTTACTGCTCTACCGTTGAAGTAAGACGTAACATTCGGAGGCTGAGGCGGTTGTAGAGCGTGCCGCGGCCGTGTTGCAGTTGAAGGAGCAGATATTTGAACATCCCAAGCGACGGTCGAATGGAGCAGGCATTGGCTACCAAGGCTTTGCGCTCTCGCACTTCCTAATCGCTCCCTACAGAAGCGTTTGGCGAGTGAGTTTCAGGGGGTTCATGGTTAATTTTTCTTAAAGAAAGGCGCGACCGGGCGACCCGTCTTCGCGTAAGGCCTCATGGCTGGTTGTCTGCTAAAAGAGTTCGATGGCCGGGTGGGCTTCTTTGGTGGAAGCGTGTACGCCGCCGGCCACGGCCATGTGCGTGATGGTCTGGCTCGCCATTCGATATTGATCGAGGTGAGCGGCCAATAATTGAGTGAATGTTTGGTCGAGCTGGCCATCCCAATGCGGATCATGGAGCTTTTCGACGAGCATCAGCATGTAATCGCGCACTTCAGTGAGTGCCTGCTGAACGTGTTCCATTCTCTGGCGCATGACATCCTGGAACTGAATATGGCCCAACGCATCCGAAAGACATTCAATGCTCTCGGCGTAGCCGGTATCGACCTCGGTGATGACTTCGATGAGCAAGTTACAGTTGTCGGTGAATTCTCTCTGCATTACACCGAGTGCGGCGATCAGGTCGTGCAACGCACTATTTGAGTTGAACTGCATGAGCGCGGCCTTGGCGTCAGAGACCTCGGAATCGACGCGTTTGCTGGTGGAGTTGATCCTGGTGGCGATGTCTGCGGCGGCCTGGGTGGCGAGGACGGAGAGTTTTCTGACTTCGATGGCGACGACGCCGAAGCCGCGGCCTGCGCTTCCGGCGCGAGCTGCCTCGATTTCGGCATTGAGGGCAAGCAGGCTGGTTTGCTGGGCGATGGAAGTAATGACCTTGATGAGCGGCGTGAGCGAACGCACTTCTCCGGCCATCCCTTCGATTCGTTCGAAGTTGGCTTGCATCTCAGAATTCTGCACTTCGAGCTGCATTTCAAGCGCAGCAATGATCTCGCGATTGGACTCGACACGCTGCTGGGTGCTCTCGCGGAGCGCGTTGCCGCTTTGGATGGACCGGCTGATGTGGGAGCGCTTTTCAGCGGAGCGGGAATTCAGGTCGCCGATCTTTTCGATGACTTTGGTGACTTCTCGTTCGGACTCGGCGAGTGAATCGCCAATCTGATTGTGCATGACGTCAAAGTAGGGGCGTGACTCCGCGAGCTGGGCCTGGACAGAATTGCGGGATGCGAGCATGTGGGATATCTGGTTAAAGGTCAACTTTCCGAAGGCCCACATATCGGCCACGGAGCGGCGCGCTTGTGACCAGTGGCTCAGCTTGTAAAGAAGGCCGGGCACAACGATGAAAGTGAACACAAGTTCGGCGATGCGGAGCCGGCAGGCGGCAAAACCCGGACCGACGACATCGGAGAGCAGGAGCCAGAACACGACAAGGAGCACGGAACGGACGAATGTTTCGAGGAACAGGCGCCGGCTGATTTTGCGGAGACGCTGTTGGCGATGAAGTACGCTTTCGTCGGGATCGTCCGCAGGGAGCTCAGGAGCGTAGGCAGCAAGGGGTGCGTGTGCTGTGATGGAAGAGGCCGCCATTGTTACGCTCCGGGGAGAACTTTTCTGATGACGGCAACGAGGTCGTTACCTGACACCGGCTTGACGAGCCAGCCGGTTGCGCCTGCGCGCTTGCCCTCTTCGCGCTTGGATGTCTCACTCTCGGTGGTCAGGGTGAGGATGGGCACGAAGCGGAAAGCGGGCAGCGCTCGAACGTTTTTGATGAGTTCCATTCCACCCATGACGGGCATGTTGATGTCGGTGAGGATGAGGTTTGGCTTGATGCCGAGATGCAGCTTGTCGAGGGCCGCCTTGCCGTTGCCAGCGGTTTCGACCTGAAAGCCGCTCATCTCGAGGGTCGTCTTCAAGCTCATCACCATCGTGACCGAGTCATCGACAACGAGAACGGTCATCGCCATTGAATCTCCTTGAGGATGATTCCTCGCGGCACTCAGGTCGGATTGAAGGCCGCAAGTTGCGGGCCCGGGCAGTACGAACGCGGATGAGTGATTGCAAGCCGGGCCCATCAAGACTGCCCATCGACACAGGATGGTTATCGGCGTTGGAGGCTGAATGTTTAGTTGCCAAGCTGCGCGTAGAGCCGGACTGGTTCGGAAAGAAAACGCACCTCGAAAGGAAGGGTCCCTGGAAAGAATTGGCTCTAGGGTTGAGCATGATCCGTTAGGATGGCAAGCGAGAGAGATTCGCGATGAATATCGTTCGTGTTGTGATGTCTGGGATACTTCTGGGAAGTATCGCTTATGCCGCGGCGGCGCAACAGCAAAAAGATCCGGTCGATTATGTCTCACCGAATATTGGAGGGATCGGTCAGTTGCTGACCGCGACGGTTCCATACGTTCAGACGCCCTATGGGATGGCGCGGCTTGCGCCGATGACGACGCCGGGAATTACAGACCGATATCTGGCGGACAAGATCTACGGCTTTCCGGCAGGTCCGGCGCTGCTGATGGCGTCGATGGGCGATACCAGCACCAGGCGCGAATCCTACGCTTCGGATTTTGACCACGATTTTGAAACGGCGACACCGTATTACTACGCGGTGGATCTGGCGACCTCGGGGATACGGGCGGAATTCACGGCAACAAAGACAGCTGCCTATTATCGCTTCACCTTTCCGCAGGGCCGCCATGCTCACCTGATCTTGAGCGCAATCAAAGACGCAGAGATTGAGGTTGTCGGCAGCCATACGGTGGAGGGAAGCACGCGTGTGGGAGGAACCGTAAGCCAGATCAGGAACGAAACCGGAACAACGCGGGAATACTTCTATGCCGAGTTCTCACGACCCTTTGGCGAAAGTCTGACCTGGCGAGGAATGACCATTTCGAGCCAGGCAAAGCAGGCCGGAGATGGGATTGGGTTTATTTCAGACGTGGCGAGCACAGCTGGTGAGCAAATCGAGGTGCGCATCGGGATCTCCTACATCAGTGAGGAGCAGGCGCGGCTGAACCTGGAGCGGGAGATTCCGGGATGGACGTTCGACCAAGTGAAAGCCAAGACGCGCGCCGAATGGAATACAGCGCTCGCGGGCATCAGCACGGTGGGCGGGAGCGAGCGACAGCGCACGATTTTTTACACGGCGCTCTATCGCTCGCTTGAGCGCATGACGGACATCACGGAAGACGGAAAGTATTTCAGCGGGTACGATCATTCCGTTCACGTTGTCGATGGTCACGACTTTTACGTGGACGACGGCTTATGGGATACGTATCGCTCGCTTCATCCGCTGCAACTTCTGCTGGACCCAGGGCGGCAACAGGACATGATTCGATCGTACCTGCGGATGGAAGAGCAAAGCGGAATGCTGCCCTCGTTTCCTTCAGTGGCCGGCGAGCAGGCGGTGATGATCGGTCATCATGCTGCAGCGCTGTTTCTGGATACCTACGAGAAGGGCTATCGCGATTTTGATGTGGAGCGGGCATATGAGGCGGTGCGGAAGGCTGCGACGGAGACCACGATGATTCCGTGGGGCCGGGGACCGCTGACGGAACTGGACCGCTCGTACTTCGCGAAGGGATTCTTTCCGGCGCTTGATCGAGGCGAGAAGGAGACGATTGCCGAGGTGGGGGGCGAACGACGGCAGGCAGTGTCCGTGACGCTTGAAGCTGCTTACGACGACTGGTGCGTGGCGGAAATGGCAAAGGAGCTGGGCAAAAAGGAAGACGCAGCCTACTTTGGCAAGCTGGCACAGAACTACAGGAATGTGTTCAATCCGGAGATCGGGTGGATGGCTCCGAAGGACAAGGACGGGAAGTGGATTCCTGACTTCGACACGAAGCTGGATGGCGGACAGGGCGGACGCGATTATTTTACGGAAGTAAACACATGGATCTATACGTTCAGCGTTCAGCATGACGTCGCGGGGCTGATCGGGTTGATGGGCGGTCGCGACGCATTCAATAAAACGCTCGACAGACTTTTTGTGGAGCAGTACGGAACGTCGAAATGGCACTTCCTTGAGCAGTTTCCCGATGCGACGGGGCTGGTGGGACTTTATGCGCAAGGGAATGAGCCGAGCTTTCACATTCCTTACCTGTATGACTTCTCAGGGCAACCTTGGAAGACGCAGCGGCGGGTGAGGCAGTTGATGGATGTCTGGTACACGGACGGTCCGCTCGGCATCCCCGGCGATGACGATGGGGGCGCGACCTCGTCGTGGTACGTGTTGAGCGCGATCGGAATTTATCAGGTGTGCCCGGGAAGTCCGGTGTACGAGATCGGCAGCCCGATTTTTGCGCGGAGCACGGTGCGACTGGGGAACGGCAAGCTGTTCACGATTGTGGCAGACCATGTGTCGGCGCGGAACAAGTACATCCAATCAGCACAACTGAACGGCAAGGCGTTGAACCGTGCGTGGTTTGCGCATAAGGAGATTGCGAACGGCGGGATGCTGACGCTGGAGATGGGGGACAAGCCGAATGTGCAATGGGGAGCGCGGCCGGAAGACGCTCCACCGTCAATGAGTGAGCCGACGCTCTGATCAGCGCTGCAATCAGCTCTCAGCCAGCGAAGCTCACTGTCAGCACGGTAATATCGTCTTCCTGCCCGAATTGCTTTGCTGCTGCCGCGATCTGATCGGCAGAGCGGCCGCTGATCTCGCGTGTCCGATCGAAGCCGAACAATTCTCCGGCGGGGCCACGGGCTTCCACCACGCCGTCGGAGATGAGGGTGAGAGAGTCGCCGGGGGCGAGTAACAGCGACCGCTCAAGATATTCGGTTTCGGCGACAATGCCCAGGGGCAGCCCATTTTGAATTGGGATTTCCTCGCCTTTGCAATAGGGAGCCAGGTGCCCCGCATTCGCGATCACGAGCGTGCCCTCCGCCGACAAATCGGCGCATAGGCAGGTGGCGAATCCGCCGATGTGGGCGCGACATAGGACACGGTTCATATGCGCGAGCAAGCTTGCGGGTGAATCCGCGCTGCGTTCTTCCGCTGCACCCATGAGCAGCGTTGCGGCCATGGCCGCTGCCGCGCCCTTGCCGCTGACATCACCAATGAGAATGCGCTGGCGGTCTCCGGGCAAGATGCGGCAGCAATAGAAGTCGCCACCCACCTCGCGCGCGGGATGAAAGGCGACGTCGATGCGGAAAGGTCGCAGGCTTTCGACGGACTCGCCCACGAGGGTCTGCTGGATTTGCTGCGCACCATGCATCTCGCCGGCAAGTTCTGCCCGATCCAGGGCGACCTGGCGCTGATCGCGGAGAACGAGCGCGAAGATGGCTACGATTGCCACGAGCTGCGCGAGGCTTGAGGCTGGAAACATCCAACCTTTGATCACGTTGGGATAGAAGAAGGAAGCGACGACGAGCGGGAAAATGAGCGACTGCGAAAGTGCGAAGACCGTGGCCGCCCCTGCGATGGTTCGTATGCCGGGAGGAACCCGATTCCAGGGCCAGAAGGCCGTCAGCGGTGCCGCCACCAGGAGGGTGGTAGCGCAGAAGCTGGCCGGGGCCAAATAGGACGAATGAATCCGGTCCATCCTGAGCGCCAGGGATATGGGAACCAAAAACTCGGTCAGTTGCCAGGCAGCAGAAAGAATCCACGCGCCCATGGGAAGCCAAAAGAAGGCCGGGATCCGTCGCCTGGCGATGGCGAAACTCAGATGGAACTGGGCTACAAAGCTGATCGCGCCCGCCACGCTTGAAATGCCGAAGCAAAGCCACGCCGGGACGTTCAACATCGCAGTCCCACAAAGGAGTGCCAGGAATACCACACCGGCTGACACACAGTTGATACCGAGCAGAATCGCTTCCGGTCGAGAACCTTTCGGCATGGTGAAGACGAGCAGAACCAGGCCCACAAGCCCCATCGCGATAAAGGGCATGTCCAGAGAAAGCGCTGCAGGCATAATACTCAGCAGATAGCCAGCCCTGTCGTTCTTGAGCGCCAGCCCGTCGCCGAGACGAATCTCAGGCGCGACCGGTGGGAGGCCTGATCCAAACGGAAGGTAGCGATGCACAACTTTCAAAGCGATCACGGTGGGGTGAGGCCCGACCAGAGATGGTGGCACCAGCAAAATCCGGATTGCGTTCATGTCTAACTCGCCGCTTTCGAGATTTCCGTTGCGGCCCAGCTCGGCGCCATCTAGAAAAACTTGCCAGGCGGCCTGCCGGCGGATTTCAAGCGCGGGGAGGTTGAGGCCAGCGAAAGTGTCCGGGGCGACGTGGCAGCGGATCCAGAAACGGGGAGACTCGGCCTGGCCTGTGTCGGCGCTGTCGAGCTGCCAAGCGGATTCGTCAAGATTGGGCGCGGCCCAGGACGCATCATCTCCGGCGCGCCATATACACTGCTGTGGAGCAATGACCTGGACACCTGAGTTGAGAGATTGAGCGCGGAGAGATGACCCAGCGGCGAGAACCACAAGCATCGCCGCGCAAGCTCGAACGATGCAGGTTCGGGCAATCAGGATGGGTCCTGTTGATAGAACGGCTCGTGCGCGCATCTTCGACCTTGAGATGGGGATTTACGGCAAAGGCGATAGGAGGATGATTGCACGCGAGACCGGAAGGGGCAATACAGTTTGCATTGATTAAGGCATGTACCGCGAAATCGCCGATCGGCCTACAGCCGAGCTTTGGCCAAAGCCCGCCTTGATCCCGACTTCAGGTACCTCTCGAAAGCAATCGCGCGACCTTCATCTGCAAGTGCGTCGTAGCTTTTGATTCTCCAAGGGCGGAACTTTGAGGTATGAGTTACCGCGCCGGCATTGTGCTTCGCCAGTCTGGCGTCTGAATCGCCGGTGATCCCCGTACAGAAATGCTCGCCAACTAAGCTTTGAAGGAAGTAGACGTAGTTCATTTGGATGCGCCTGCTTAGAGATGTATTTCTTGCGGGGGGAGAAGGTCCGCCTTCGTTCAAGCTACGGCGCGACAACCTTCGCAAAGCGAAGGTTGGTGGAGGCGGCGGGAGTCGAACTTTCTATATCACTGAAAGCACAGTAAGTTATGGGTTTTTGAAAGGCCAAAATGACCAAAAGGCCTAGAATGCCGAATCGACTGTACGTTTACTGTACGGCCGCATCGTAAAGCTTTTTCCCAAGCGTTGCGGCCCGCCAACTTTCCAAAATCAGTTTATGCTGTCCAAGCGCGATCAAGGTGTTGGCAACACCAAACCATGACAAGTCGCTGGTCCGGAAAGCCGACTTTTCGGCCAAGTGGATTGTAGTGGCGAAATGCGCTCCTTACTATTCCTATACCCTGATCCGTTTTTCGTTATCATTCCCGGCCAGCCACCACTAAATGAAACAGGCCTATAACCGGTCCTCTAGCATTGGTTGGCGAAGGGGCCGCCGGCGCGGCGTGGAGTTTCCCATGTGATTTGGCGCGTTTCTAGTCGGCCAACCGAGGTGTTTGGAGAACTAAGAACTGGCTGGCATTGCATCGATCTTGCCGCTACATTCCGATCCCAAGCGCGCCGGATTTTACGCCCGTCGTCCCGCCGGATACCCGCGCTGATGCCGGGCTTCGAGTGTGCCGGGGGCCGAAAAGGGGCCATTTGAGCTTCTGGCATTGGTGTCGTATTGGCGTTCTCACTCGGCTGCTGATCCGGAGAGTTTACAGGGGCCGGAGTATTTGTTTTGGTCGGGTCTTTTGCTCGGACCCCTTCCGGGTAAATCTGACGGAATGACGATCAGTTGCGGTTGGGCAAATCTCCGCAATTGAGCGGTCCCCAAAAACACTATTGCGACAAATGTGTGCTGGAACTTGCCCTTCAGCCCATAAGGAGAACACGCTTTGGCCAGAGAAGATGAACAATTTATTGCGCGGGTGTAGGTGTGCTGGTTGGTGTGCCTATCCCGCCTTGTATTTAGAAGATGCTATTGTGGACCTCGCCATTTAATGCGCTTCAGTCGAACTTCAGAAAGAAAGTCGATAGAATTCCAAGTTTCCACTGCAAGTTACGCCTAGGGAGAACTACATGAGGATGAACCGGAGAGATTTGCTGAAGTTCGTACCGGCCACAGCTGTGGGATCGATAGGTGTCAGAGCGTTCGCGGCGCAAACTGCTCCAAGTGTCAAGTCGCAATATGTGCTGGCTTGCAGCCAGCTCGGTTTCCGCCCGGATTCGCCTAAGACTTTGACCCTTGTGCCGCGGGGTGATCCTGTGCAACTTCCATCACAGATTCCCTTTTACATCATGCCGGCCGGAAACTCTTTGCCGCGCCAGAGCACGATCCCGGAGGTGTGGAACGACTCGGTTTTCGATTGGCCCTTCGATGTCGAATCTGCGCCATGGGCAGGCACGGAGGAAAGCCGACGCGGAAAGGCGCGTCACAGTGGTCTACTCGTTCGCAAAGAAGACCGTTGGGGGCCCGTATGGCAGGCGGATTTTACGGCTTACAAACAGCCGGGAATCTTTCAGATCGAGACCGAGAAAGGGTATTCCGTTCCCTTTCAGATCGGTGACTCCATTTACGAAAGGGTCATGCGCGGATATCTAATCTACCTCTATTCACAGCGGGCGGGATTTGCGGTGCCTGGAATTCGGCCCGCCGAAAACACAGATGATGCGGTGCTCGATACCGATGGATCCTGGATTCCGGCTTCGGGAGGGTGGTTCGATGCCGGCGACACCAGCAAGAATATGGCGCTGACTTCGTTTCATCTGGAAGCACTGGCCAACCTCTATGAGTTCACGGAGGTCTATCGTAGCCAGGTACGGGATGAAATTGCCTGGGGCAACCGCTGGGTTCAGGCCATGATGGCGCCTGAAGGAAACGTTTGGGAAGACGTTGGAGCGGGAGAACTCCGTCCGGGGATGTCTTACGAAAAGGATTGGTGGAATGAGAATCATCCCGGGTGTACTGCCGACAATTCACGCAGTCCGTTCACCGACAACATTCCATTAAGCGGCGATGAGCGCAAGATTCGCACAGCCTATAATCCCTGGGTGCAATTCGGCTTTGTACGGGAGCAGTCGATGGTTTCTCGCGTGCTTCAGGAAACCGATTCCGCTAAGTGCCTCGCCCTGGCGGAGAAGGCGTGGAAGACCGGGGTTAAACGTGGGCATGATCGAAGAACCATGTTTGTCAGTGGTCAGTTGAGGGCCGGCACTGAGTTGCTGCGTGCAAACAGCCATATCATTGCCCCTCAAGAACTGGTCTTGCTTGCCCAGGAGTTAATGGAGCGCCAGGACTCAGGAACGGAAGGGCTTTCTCACTATTTTCTGGAGAAGGACGGGAAAGATGCATATCGGAGCGTCGGGTTCTCATGTGACCCACCGCTTTCGCTGTTGCGGCTATGTGAGCTGAAACCTCCGGGGACTGAGGCTGTTTTGCCGGCTGCAGAAGGTGCTGTGAGGCTGCATATCGACCGATTTCTCCTGGCAGACGCAGGCAGCAATGCCTATGCGGTGACCCCGTACGGTGCCTATGTGCGTATGGTGCGGCCCGAGATGCAGACCTACCGCGACGCGGGAAGAGGACGAGGCGTAAGAACATTCATACATCCCTTCAACGACCAGTTCATGGTGCACGGTACTAACGGCGTGCTCATGCATCAGGCAGAACTTCTGGCGCGTGCAGGCCGCTATTTCGGCGAGCCACTCTATCGCCACCAAGCTGAGCGGTTGTTGCAATGGAGTATGGGCCACAATCCCACCGGTCTGAGCACATTTACCGGCATTGGATGGAAACATCCTGTGGGTTTTTCGATGGTGAATCTCAAGATCCCGGAAGCTGTGTTGAATGGATTTGCGGGACGCCCCGATGACACTCCGTATCTTCAGACCTCGAACCTGATCGAGTGGAACACTCAGGAGGTATGGGGAGTCCCGTACGTTCACGCCATCGGAGCTGTGACAAATTTGTAGGCATGCGTTTCCGTGATGAAAGAGTGGCAGTGATACCTACGAACAATCCTCACTCCATCATTATGGTTAGAAGCGCATCCCAAACCGAATTATCGCCTTCTGAAGGCGCCCGCGTTCGGATCCTTGATGGGCAGCCAATTGTCTCAGCGGCATAGCCATCCGCCATCGACGACAAGCAGATGACCATGAACATAGTTACTGGCTTGCGAGGCAAGAAACACTGCCGCACCAGCAAGATCGGAAGGCATACCCCAGCGACCTGCCGGGATTCTCGAAAGAATCGATACAGAGCGCACGGGATCGGCGATCAAAGCGGCCGTGTTTTCAGTTGCCATATATCCGGGTGCGATCGCATTCACATTCACGCCCCGAGAGGCCCACTCGTTCGCAAGAGCCTTCGTCAATTGTCCAACCCCACCCTTTGATGCAGTGTAGCTGGGTATCAAAATGCCCCCTTGGAAACACTGCATCGATGCTATATTGATAATCTTGCCGGAGCCTTGTGCGAGCATTTTTCTGCCGGCATACTGGCTGATACGAAACACGCTGTTCAAGTTGGTTTCGATGACCTTATACCAAAACTCTGCGGAATGTTCCTCAGCGGGTGCCCTGAGAATAGTGCCGGCGTTATTGACGACGATATCAATGGACCCGAATGCATTGATAGTTTCGTCGACAAGATTGTTGCAAACGTCAGGGTCACAGACATCGCCAGTCAAGGATATGTATCTTCGCCCAGCATTCTCAACCTGTTCCACAACCTCATCCAAGACCTTGTCGTAGCCGTGGAGTGTTACATTAGCGCCGGCTTCCGCCAATGCTATAGCTATGCCTGATCCAAGGCCTTGCCCCGATCCGGTAACCAAAGCGTTCTTGCCTTCAAGGCTGAATAAGTCGAGGATTGCCATCGAGTTTCTCCTGAACTCCCATTCAATGACGGAGAAGAGCCTGCTCCCTCAGCCCCGTCGTGTTTTGGACGATAGTGGGATTTGCATAAAGCTGAAGCATCTGGTACTTTGGCTATGCCACTGTATATGTATACACGAGAGAGACGGTTCGTGAAAATACCCGGTTCAGGTCTGTTCGCAGGCGTGGATTTTGGCGGTACGAAAATTGGGGTGGTCATTGCGGATGCGCACGGCAAGATCGTGGCTGAAGGAGTGATCCCGACAGAACCGCAGGCAGGGCCGGCGCAGGCCGTTGAAAGAACGAATTGTCTCCTTGACGCACTGTGCCACGAACTCTCTGTGGAGATCCTGGCAATCGGGGTCGGGCTACCCGGGTTGGTTGATCACGAAGCCGGCAGAATCATTTTCCTTCCGAATTTACCCGAGCAATGGCGCGGCTTTAGCATTTCCACGGCGTTCGCATCTTTTTCCCAAAGGCCAGTCTTTCTATTGAACGACGCAAGGATGGCGACCCTCGGTGAATTTACATTCGGCAAGGGCAGTGGCTCGCAGGATATGTTGTTCGTAACAGTGGGTACGGGCATCGGGGGAGGATTGGTGCTCGACGGGAAATTACGTCTTGGGGCATTCGGAGCTGCTGGAGAACTGGGCCACCATACGATCGTTCCAGATGGACCTGTTTGCGGATGCGGAAATCGTGGATGCCTTGAAACCCTGGTGAGTGGGCCGACACTTGCGGCAGCCGGGAGAGCTCTGATGCAAGACGGCCGTGCTCCCAAGCTGAGGGAATTGGTGGAAGACGATCCAGCTAAGGTTAATGCGACCAGGATGGCGAATGCGGCTGCTGAAGGCGACGGCGCAATCGCGCAAGCAATCCGTGTCGCGGCCGACTACCTGGGGGTAGGAATAGCCAATGCCGTAACGATCACTGCAGTCAGAAATGTGATTATTGGTGGCGGCCTATCCATGCTTGGCGATTTGCTCGTTGAGCCCGTGTGCCAGCAAATCCGAAAGCGCGTCCAGATGTTTCCAGCGGATGTAGTCCATGTGAGTTGCTCCAGCCTTGGAGAGAAGTGCGGCGCCTTGGGAGGCGTTGCTCTCGCAGTCCAGGAATACAGCCGCCCAACACACAGTGTCTCAGTTTGAACGTGGAGAAGAAACCATGCAAGACTCTTTCAATTACGAATCAATTGCGAAGATGATTGATCATTCACTTCTCAGCCCTTCCCTGACCACAGGGGAACTTGAGGAGGGTTGTGCGTTGGCTGTTCGATATAATGTGGCAAGCGTCTGCATCATGCCCTTTTACCTTCACAGGTGCGCCGACCTGCTTGCCGGTACTACGGTCAACGCCAGCACGACGATAGGTTTTCCTCATGGCGGCCATACCACCGGAATCAAGCTCGCTGAAGCTCGGCAGGCCCTTAAAGACGGCGGGCAGGAGCTAGACGTGGTCATCAACATTAGTAAGGCCAGGAGTGGTGATTGGCAATATGTGCGGAACGAGATTTTCGAACTCACGCAAACCATTCATGCCGGCGGAGCCAGGATCAAAGTTATTTTTGAAAATGCCTACCATAACGATGCTGCAAAGATTCGACTGTGCGAAATCTGCGGGGAGATCGGGGTGGATTGGGTGAAGACCTCGACCGGGTACGGGCCGAGTGGAGCGACTCTTCCCGATCTGGAGTTGATGCGGAAGAACTCTCCGGCTCGCGTTCAGGTAAAGGCGGCTGGTGGCATTCGGGACCTTGATGCTATGCTGACCGTCCGAGCAATTGGGGTGAGCCGAGTGGGAGCCACTCGCACAAAAGCTATGTTGGAAGAATGCCGGAAACGTCTCGCTCTGGAGCCCATTGTTCAGACTGCTGAGTCAACGACGATAGTGAGGTACTAGCCGTGGCAACAGTGGATGCGAAAGGGCTTGTTCGTGCGCCCATGTACCAGCAGATGAACGACATTCTCCGCGAGTTGTTAAGGAGCGGGGAATTTCCCGAAGGGAGCCAGTTTCTAACCGAAAGGCAGATTGCTGAACGCTTTCAGGTCAGCCGTCCAACCGCGAACAAGGTACTTGGGGGAATGGTCTCCGAAGGGCTGCTCGAGTTTAGAAAGGGAGTTGGGACATTTGTCCGCCCGCCACGGCTGAATTATGACATCCAGACCCTGATCAGCTTCACGCAGAAGGTCAAAGAGGCAGGAAAGACGCCGGAAACCCGTGTTTTGCAATTTGAACGGATCAAGGCATCGGAAGCAGATGCGGAGGTTGCGGCGAAACTGCAAATCGATCCGAGCCGGGAACTCTGGGCTATTGCCAGACTCCGCCTCGCAGACGATGTTCCAGTAATCCTTGAGAAGCGGTGGGTTCCTACGGATGTATTCCCTGGACTTACCAAGAAGGAGTTGCGCGGGTCTTTCTATGACCTATGCATCACCAAATTTGGATTGAGAATTGCCGAGTCCGATCAGACGATTCGCGCGGTGAAGTTGCTGGGGGCGGAAGCCAAAGCGCTGGAGGTTCCTGGCGGTTCGCCCGCATTTCTTGTTTCTGCCGTGGGTTACTCGGGACCAACAGCAGCATGGTGGGAACGGACCCTCTATCGTGGAGATGCATACGAGTTTCATCGGGCCAGGTCTTCTCCCGGAAGACTCATTTCCTCCTGATTCCTGGCGTTGCATCAACCCGAATTCAGGATGTTCATTCAGAGTCATTCAGGGGATCGCAGATCACATTTCACACGTGTCCTTAATCGCCATAAAATCAGAACGTCTGACGGAGCATCCGATTCTTGGACCTCTCGAGGAAGAGTGGCCCCAACGGCATTTGGAGCCTTCACATTCCATTCTCCTCATAGGCCCATTTCACCAGTCACATTAGATATTTGAAATCTGCTGCGGATGTCCTGATGCCAATGCGCAAGGGCATATCCAAGGCTATTCAAGGCTGCACTGCCCCAATCAGTTTCTACAGAAACTTCAATTCATTTCAACCAAGTTGCGGGGAGACGGATTTGCTGCGTCGAAAGAGGCCACGGGAGCTTAATAATTCTTAAGGTACCTATGAGAGCGGATCATGGTGTAATCGCCTGGTTGCAACTCGGTCGTTTGACGGCTGGTGAAAATCGAAGAGAACCTACGACTCCGAGAAGAGTTCATTTTGATAGTGGTGGGACCGCGCCAACAGCACCCGGAATTACAAGCCCAATTCGCCGGACTAAATTTGGCCGTGTGGGATCCGGTCGAGATCGGAGAAGAGTCAGCCTTGAATCCAGCTTTACACTTGGCGTCATCTTGAGATCGAGTACGTCCAGATGTAGCTCAATTGAGCATGCTGAACCTGTCTCATGCACCTTCGCCTCCATTTGTCATCAGGTCATGGCCTGACTTTAATTAGGCAATACCTCCGTATAAGCCATTTAGTAAGAGAGATATGAATCGAATTAGAAACTCGACTCCAGTCGCAAGGTTTGGAAATTTCGATCCAGCTCAAAATCAATTTGCGCCGTGGCTCATTGTCTGATATAGTGGCTTTGCCACAAAACGTTCGTTAACCATGTGGCTTAGCCGAAGAGCATCATGGCTTGGAATTCCAGCGGATAGTGCGGAGCGGTCGGAGCAGAAATGGTACGTTCATCTACCTTCTATCTTCGCCACGAATCCGGCCGCGGCTGACAGTCGAGTGGATCGAGATCCACTCGCTGGGCCTGCGTGGAGGCAGCAAAGTGGTTGTCGCGCTGGATTTGTTTTGAGAGATCGCTGAAATCGATGACCAGAAAACTTCTGAAGGGGGCAAGTGACAATGATTCACGGAGCGACAAAAGCGGGAAGTTCTGAAGACGTGGCGACTACGCTGCTGGAATCGAAGACGCAGCAGTCGGTATCGCTGAGCGGCAAAACGCGGGAGAACTCTGGGATGTATCTGCTAAAGAATCGAGTTGTCTATTGTGTAAGCGTATTCATCGGCATGCTGATGCTGATATCGTCTCCGCTAGCTGCACAGGAGGCGCGTGCCACGCTGAGCGGCACGGTCACCGACCCAAGCGGAGCGACTCTCGTGGGAGCAAAGCTCACATTGTCAAATGTGGCCACCGGCGTAAATGCCAATGCGGTTACCAATGGACAAGGCGAATATCGTTTTCTGTTTATCGATCCTGGAACCTATAAGCTCACAGCGGATGCAACGGGCTTCAAGGCCTATGTCGAAAATGGAATTGTGCTCAACGTCAGTCAGGCCTCCACGATCGACATCAAGATGGCGTTGGGGTCGCAGTCCGATACGGTCACGGTAACCAGCGAGGCGCCGTTGCTTGAGACTGAAAAATCTGATCGCGGCGCTGTTTTGTCCTTGCGTACCGTGGAAGAAGTTCCTCTCGGCGTGCGCAACCCGATCGAATTGGTTGAAATTGTCCCCGGCGTAACTCAGATCACTCAACGGTATGACCTGACACCTTTCACCAACAACGGAAACTCCAATTATGCATTCAACGGAATGAACGGAGACGCGACGGAGAACTTATTGGATGGTGCTCCGAATGACATGCTCTACTCTGGACTGAACACCATCGCCTACATTCCTGCCGTTGATGCGGTGGCCGAGTTCAAGGCCCTTACAACGCCTTTCGATGCGCAATATGGCCGCAACGGCGGTGGCATCATCTCTGTCGTCACCAAGGCAGGTACAAATACGTTCCATGGCACGGCGTACGACTTTATCGAGCGCACGCCCCTGTTCGCCAACTCCTGGGCCAATGACGCCGCGGGTGCCGCGAAAAGCACTCAATCCCTCGATGAATATGGCTACACCGTGGGTGGACCGGTTCGCTTCCCGCGGATCTACAACGGGAAGGACAAGACGTTCTTCTTCAATAGTTGGGAAAGCTACCAGCAAGCTACGAACCTCGTGACAGGAACTTCGGTCCCTACCGCATTGCAGCGCGCTGGCGACTTTTCGCAAACATTCAATAGCAGCGGTGCGCTTATAACCATTTACGATCCGGCCTCAGGCAAGTTGGTAAATGGCGTCTGGACGCGCACTCCGTTCCCGGGGAACGTAATCCCCGCAGGCAGAATCGACCCGGTCGGCCAGGCTTTGGCGAATGCCTATCCACTACCGAACACGAACGCCGCCGCCACGGTCAATTGGCAGAACAACTATCTAGGCCAGAACGTTACCACCTACGACTTTCATAACGTTCTTGCGCGTGTGGATCATGTTTTCTCGGATCGGGAGAAGGTGTACGTTCGATACGCATGGAACGAGCAGGTCCTGGTCGGAAACTCCAATAACCTTGCTAGTCTTGGCGCGGACCCGCGCGAAGGAAGCAAGACCAACAACGATGTGGTTGCGGACTCTGTTACGGTCCTTACGCCGAACATTGTTCTTGACCTGCGAGCATCGATAACTCGCTGGACATTGAACTACATTCCTACGAACTGGGGGCTTTCAATAGTACGCAACTCGGCCTTCCCAGCTCAACGGTAGCGCAGTTCCAGGAGCCTCAGCGTTTCCCGTACGTCACTGCAACCAGCTATTCGTACATCGGTAGCTCGTCGGGAAACATCGAGTTCGAACCCACCACAGCAATCACCGGCGCGCCTACCCTTAACCTAAGCAAAGGGCGCCAGAGCATCAAGTTTGGGCTAGATTACCGCTGGACCCGTTTTCTTAATTTCACTGGGGCCTATGGAGGCGGGACGTTTGGCTTCACCGCTGGATTTACGCAAAAGAACTATCTGACCGCGGACTCATCGAGCGGCAATGCAATCGCATCCATGCTTCTTGGCGGCGCCAATACTGGCGAGGTCGATGTCCTGCCGAAGGCGTACTTCAGCTTGCCGTATTATGCTCTCTGGCTCCAGGATGACATAAAGGTCACACCCCGGCTGACAGTTAATGCTGGTCTCCGGTATGACATTCAAATTCCGATCACTGAGCGGCATAACCAGCTTACCCGCGGCTTTAACTTCACAGTCGTGAACCCAATCACATCAACGATGAATCACTCTGCCTACGCGGCTAGCGTTTATGGCGGTCTTGGTTTTGTTAATGTCGGCGGCAATACGCGCTCACCCTTCAATATCGAGCTGACCAATTACCAGCCTCGGATCGGCGCGGCCTATCGTCTCAGAAACGACCTCGTCGTTCGCGGAGGGTGGGGTATATTCTTCATTCCCCAGTTCTCCCAGGCCACGACTAATGGATTCAACCAGGCCACGCCCTATGTAGGTACCTTGAACAGCGGCGAGACAATCAACAATCCGGTCTCCAATCCTTTCCCGTCAGGGGTTTTGCCCCCAACGGGCTCCAATGCCGGTTTGGCAACCATGAACGGCGGGGCTCCTTCATTCTCTGACCCGAGCGGCAAGATCGGACATCTGCAGGACTTCTCATTCGGTTTGCAAAAGCAGCTTCCAGCACAGATGACGTTGGATGTATCGTACGCGGGCTCGCGCGCAAGCAATATTCCCGTGCAGGGCTTGAATATCAATGCTCTCTCGGCGGCGAATCTCGCTCTTGGCAACAGCAACCTCGGAGGAACTTCGAGCTATCTCACTGCGCAGGTCCCAAATCCATTCCAGGGCCTGTTGACAGGCACATCACTCAACAACGCTACCATTAGCCGCCAACAGTCACTGCTTCCGTTCCCCGAGTTTACTTCCGTAACAGAAAACGACATTCCGATCGGCCATTACTGGTACAACGCGCTCCAGGCGAATCTTCAGGAGCGTACCTGGCACGGCTTGGACACAACGGTTGCCTA
>Ga0364873_10399_pt1 | contig 21839 bp, 21 predicted proteins | sample ExccelAu500001D3_2_FD_206928 | JGI IMG/M metagenome (GOLD analysis project Ga0364873, IMG submission 206928) | Enriched cells from Trout Bog Lake Hypolimnion, Wisconsin, USA - BchlTB.Aug07.5000.01.D3 | ecosystem: Environmental > Aquatic > Freshwater > Lake > Hypolimnion/Profundal zone | place... | reverse complement strand
AACGGGGGGTAGCAGTTGGAAAAAGTCTTGAAGATGTGAGTACCATCGCTAAGAATATCCTGGGCCAAACATTGGTTACCATACAAACAGGCCCTGCCGGAAAAAAAGTGAATAAGGTATTGATTGCTCAGGATGTATATTATCCTGGTCCTAACCCAGTAAAAGAATTCTACCTGTCTATTCTTCTTGACCGAGCCAAAGGTCAGAATGTGATCATGTACAGTACCGAAGGTGGAATGAATATTGAAGATGTGGCCCATGATACGCCCGAAAAAATATTTAAAGAATGGGTACACCCCAGTGGAGGATTACAGGGATTCCAGGCACGTAAGATTGCATTCAACTTCGGATTAAGTGGTGAAGCATTCAAAAACTGTGTCAAATTTGTAACCAACTTGTATAATGCATATGTTGGATTGGATTGCAGCATGTTGGAAATCAATCCATTATTTAAAACCAGTGATGAAAAGATCATTGCTGTTGACTGTAAGATGAACCTGGATGAAAACTCATTGATGCGTCATCCCGACCTGGCAGCGATGAGAGATGTTACTGAAGAAGATCCTACTGAAGTAGAAGCTGGTCAATTTAATCTGAACTTTGTTAAACTAGACGGTAATGTGGGTTGTATGGTGAATGGTGCCGGTCTTGCTATGGCTACGATGGATATGATCAAATTGAGCGGAGGTGAACCAGCTAACTTCCTGGATGTAGGTGGTACGGCCAATGCCCAAACTGTAGAAGCAGGATTTAGGATCATCATGAAGGATCCGAATGTAAAAGCTATCCTCATCAATATTTTTGGAGGTATCGTTCGTTGCGACCGTGTAGCTGCAGGTGTAATTGAAGCTTATAAAAAACTGGGAAATATCAATATTCCCATTATTGTAAGGCTACAGGGTACCAATGCAGTTGAAGCCAAAAGGCTGATCGATGAAAGCGGACTGAAAGTAGAAAGTGCTATTCAATTAAGTGAAGCTGCAGCTCTTGTAAAACAAGCTGTTGCTTAATATATTTTTTAAAAAAATACCAATAAAAAACTCCCTGCACAAGGGAGTTTTTTATTGGTATCATCTGATGCTTTGCCTATTATTGTTTAGTGTTCAGATCGGATCAACTTTACTTCACTGAGGGCACTGAATGAATATTTCAATCCCGATTGAATAGCTGTGCATTCATAACGCTTTCGTCTTTTGGGTCCTTTTTTAAATAACCGACCATCATCAGTTTGAAAAATGGTACCTATGGGTATATCTGCAACATGAAAAATATCCTCTGTTTTTTTAGTATCATATTTTCTCAAAACCAGCAGTAGCTCGGTTTCTCCATTGGCTGTAGCAGCAGGATTAATAATAGACCTCCGAAGTGCAAGCTGAATATCTACAGGGAACAAATTAGCTTTTACGAAATCTGTCAATAACTTACTGTAAATGGATTTCCACTCTTTCCCATGAGCTTCAACATTATTTTTATATTGCTCAAAAGTGAGCAGATGAGCCAGTTCATGCAGTAATGTGATCAGGAATTCGTATTTATTGAGATTACCATTGATACTGATACGGTGATTGGTTCCCCACCTGGGATGCCTATAATCACCTAGTACCGATTTACGTTTCTTGGTTACTGTCAGGTGAACTTTATAAAGATGAATATATTCTACAACCGGGTCAAATGCGCCTTCTGGCAAGAAGGCCGCCAATGCATGCATCGGATGCTCATTTACCGGCATTGTTATCCTGATTAGGTTTTGACGCTATTCTTACTTCGATAAATGTATATATCACATACAATAACATACCTACAAAAAGAGCCTTGAGACTACGATTGGTTCCTGCAAGAAACAAGTAAACCAGCGCAGCGAAAGTAAGTACAAACAATTTCATCAATGTGGCACCCATTACAGCCCTAATAGCGGCATTGGGATTCTTTTTATCAATGGAACGGGTATGCATTGCCAGGCTTAGAACACTTAATATAAAAAGCAATGCATTGGACGAAAATACCACCCATGCATCTATACTGCTTGCATACAAGTCTTTATTATAATAAATGATCAAACTGTTTATTAGTAGAAAAATAAAGAATAAGGGAAATATTTTTTTGGGGAATGAGGGTTGTAGCGCCATATCTATTTTTTTGTAGTATCACGAATTGCTTTTACGATCATTCCTGAAATGATGAGCAGTGGCAATATCCATAATAATAAAGGAAAATGAAGGTTTAATTTTCTATCGATCCACTGACCAACCCAAATTGATAACAGGAGGGTGACCAACAGCTGAAAACCCAATCCCGCATATTGCAGCAACAATTTATTGCGGTTATCTTCCATATTGATTAGTCATTTGAAATCTCGGCTTTGGGAACGGGAATCGCTACAGTATCCCTTTGAACAGGTGTAGTGCCACTCAATACTTTCTTCAGACTTTCCAGATATTCTTCCTTGAAATGAATAGATTGTTCAAGAGAATCGGTTCGCATTTTCAATAATTGTAACTCTGCCCTATCTTGCCTGTTTCCATAACCAGGAACATAATATCGCAAAGGGGTAAAGGTTACCAATGCAACAGACATGCCTACCAACAGTACAAACACCGTACTGAATCCAACATATACACTCACCCTGCTGAGCTTAAATGTAACGACTTCCTCATAAGTATCGTCATTCATAATGACCAGACGATACTGGTTACTAAGTCTTTTTAAGCCACTTTCATTTGTTAACTTCGCCATTGTGTTAAATAGGGATTAAAGGTAAGGATGATTAAGACTTCAAACTCACTGAATAGGAAATTAACTGTACTTTTAAGCCATTCTATATTCCGAAATATTGACATGATTTTCAGGAACAGCCCAATACATATAAACCATCGTTTGAACATAAGACAATCAAGGGGTAATATCCCCTTCAAATCTGATTCAGATCTACAGACCTTAAAACCGGGCAGCCAATCATTCATTAAGACTTTTCAAGCTACAGCCCATCTCCTTCTTTTAGCTTTTTCGTTGGTCTTGTCCTTTATTGTTTCCGCTCAACCCAATACCACGATCAACCTTGATTCACTGAAACCCAAACAATACCAGGAGCGTAAACTTACTGCCGAAAAGTCAACTACAGATAAACTAAAACCCAGAAAAAAGTTTTTCCAGAACCTGTTTTCGCATTACAATTATTATTTTAATGCAGATAATAAACTCAATGATATTATCGCCAGGGCAAAAATGGCTTTTAAAGAGGATTACACCCAACTCCTACCCTTTTACAATTACACCCTGGACGCTACTGCCAAAGACAAGCAGCAATTGGATTCTGTTATCTATAAATGTTATTCAGGCTTATTGTTACATGACCTAAGAAGCGATTGGAATGATGATTTGTACCTGTTACTTGGTAAAGCATACCTCTTAAGGAAAGATTTTGATTCGGCCACTCAGGTATACCAGTATATCAATTATATTTTTGCCCCAAAAGATGATGGTTATGACATTTACCTGGGCAGTAATGCCAGTAATACCAACGGTATTTTTACCGTTTCTACTAAAGAAGACAAGAAACTAATTCATAGAATAACTACCAAAGCACCTGCCAGAAATGAATGCTTTTTATGGCAGGTTAGGACTTATCTGGAGCAGAATAAACTGGATGCAGCCTCTGGGCTTTTGCCCATCTTACGATCTGACCCTTATTTTCCAGCCAGATTACAATCCAGTCTCCATGAAATGCTTGCCTATTCATTTTACAAAGAAAAATTTTACGACAGTGCAGCATGGCATTTGCAGCGGGCATTGAAAAATGCGTTCGATGAAGGCGAAAAAGCCCGTTGGGAGTACTTGTGTGGACAATTGTATCAACTGGCAAAGAAGACTGACGAGGCAATTTTTTATTTCCATCAATCCATTCAACATACGATAGACCCTTATTTGGAAGTATATGCCAGACTAAATATTGTAAGCCTTTCATCTGCTGCCAATAAGGAAAATGCAATTCAGCAAAACCTGGCAGAACTATATAAACTTGCAAAAAAAGACCGGTACGAAAATTACAGAGATATCATCTATTATGCAGCAGCGGTTTTACAACTCCAGCAACATAATATTTCCGCAGCCAAAAATGACCTTTCCAAAAGTATTCGACTAAGTGTTGACAATCCGGGTCAAAAAGCAAAAAGTATCATTTTGCTGGCTGATGTTGATTACAAAGACAGACAATATATACAGAGTTCGGATTTGTATGATAGCCTGAAAACCAACCTTATACCCGAAAATGAAAAAGAAAAGATCGGATCAAGAAAAGCTGCACTTCAAATTATCTGCAAAAATCTAAATACCCTTCATGTTCAGGACAGTCTTCTGGCACTAGCATTTATGGGTGATGCAGAAAGAATGGCTGCCATTAAATTGCTGAATAAAAGGCTACTAAAGGAACAGGGACTAAAGGAATCTGAAGAAGATCTTGATTTTGGCAGGACTTCAGGGTTGTTAAATGGTCAAAACCAGGGTAGTCTTTTTAACAATAGTTCCATTGGAACCAACGATTTCTATTTTAACAATCCTACGAGTAAAGCTCAGGGATTTACTGATTTTAAAACTATTTGGGGAAACAGACCAAATGTTGATAACTGGAATAGACAAAGTGCCCTTACCAGATCAATCTCGTCTCAGAATAATAGTAAAAACATGTCATTAGATGTGGACCAAGCTGTCTCCGGCTCTTCGAATAAGAAAAAAGTTTTGAGCATGAAAGAGATGCTGGCAAATATTCCACTGACTGAAAAGAAAAAAACAGCCAGCTATGACAGTATAGCCAGTGCTTTATATTCCAATGGCCAGGTATTTCAAAACAAACTGGAAGAACCTGTTTCTGCTATTGGTAGTTATTCGGGACTATTGACCCGTTTTCCCGACTATAAGCAAAAGGAAAAAGTATTGTTTAACATGGCTTATTGTTACCTGACCACTGGTCAAATTATACAGTTCGACAGTATCAAAGCCCTGATGAATAAAAACTATCCACAGGGAAGCTGGACATACAGGATCAATAAAGGTGAATTCTTAAATAATAACGATAGCACTGTTAGTGTTGCCAGTTTTACAAAAGAATATATCAACCGCGAATATGAAACAATTTATAATTTGTTTATAGAAGGTCATTTTGAAGAGGCAAAACAGGAAAAACAAAATGCAGACCATGCATTTGGCAATAAATACTGGACTCCCCAATTGCTTTTTATAGAATCCGTATACTATATTAAACAAAAAGAGGATGGCATAGCCATTCAGGAACTTCAGACACTGATAAAGAATTTTGGTAAAACCCCATTGGCTGAAAGGGCTAAAACGATGATCGATGTACTGAAAAGAAGGAAAGAAATTGAAAATTATCTCACCAATCTGAATCTCGACAAGAATGAAGACTCTACACTTAAACGTGTTGACCTGGATCAGGCATCAGTTATAGGTATTAGGCAAAATAAAAATATCAACCCCACTGTATCTCAAATTGCAGGATCACCTGCACTTAAACCCGCTGTACAGAATCAACAACTTAAAATTGATTCTTCAGGCATTAAGAAGATTGCACCTGCTGTAAGTACCATTGTCCAATCTCCATCTAAAAAGGATTCTGCCATACAGGTCGTGAAATTATTACCGAAAGCGCCGGTGCAGAAACAACCTGTTACAATTGATTCTTCGGGAATTAAAAAGATCACAACACGGGTTAAGCCCATTGTACAAACACCTAATAAAAAAGATTCTGCTATACAGGTCGTGAAATTATTACCGAAAACGCCGGTGCAGAAACAACCTGTTACAATTGATTCTTCGGGAATTAAAAAGATCCAAACACGGGTTAACCCAACTGTAATAACCCCTGCTAAAAAGGATTCTGCTATACAGGTCGTGAAATTATTACCGAAAGGGCCGGTGCAGAAACAACCTGTTACAATTGATTCTTCGGGAATTAAAAAAATCACAACAGGGGTTAACCCATCTGTACAATCGCCTAATAAAAAGGATACTATTGCATTGGCAAGCAAAATTATGAAATCCGATAGCAGCTATGGCTTTAATCCGGCTGAACCACAATACCTGGTCATCCTTTTCAATAAAGTTGACCCTGTATTTACAAATGAAGCCCGCACTGCTTTTAACAGGTATAATATGGAATTTAACAGCGATAAAAAGATCAACCTCACCTCATTTACCCTTAGTGCGGACTATGGTCTTTTACTGATAGGTCCTTTTAATAATGCGGAAGCAGCCAATGGCTATTTCGATCAGATAAGGCCGGTTGTAAGTTCCAGAATCATTCCCTGGCTTACAAGGAATAAGTATAGTTTCAGTATTATCAGTGAGTCGAATTTGTTTATTATAAAAAACAAAAAAAATGTGCCGGCATATACCAGTTTTATCCACCAATATTTTCCAGACAAATATTAATATCGGCCCACAACTTATTAAATCAGTTAATTTAGTTTTACATTTCAATATAATGGCGGTATGAATAAATCAGTTAAAATTTTCTGGCGGGTATTCTTTATCAGTATCGTTTCATTTATCCTCTTCCTCTTTTTGTGTAATTGGGGTTTATTTGGCGAAATGCCATCCATTGAGGATATTCAAAATCCTACTGCATCACTCTCCAGTCAGGTCTATGCACAGGATGGTAATCTGATGGGGAAATATTATGTGGAAGACCGTATCAATGTAGAATATAAGGATATCAGTAAATATATTATCAATGCACTGGTGGCTACCGAGGATGAACGGTTTTATGACCATAGTGGTATCGATCTCCGTGCCATTGGCCGTGCCATAAAGGGACTTGGACGTAATGGCGGTGCCAGTACCCTTACCATGCAAACTGCAAAAAATCTTTTTACTGAAAACTGGGCGACTAAAAACTTCTTTCTGCGAGCCATTCAAAAAGTGAAAGAAGGAATCATCGCTGTGAAACTAGAGAAGAATTTTACAAAAGATGAAATCATTACTTTATATCTTAATACGGTTGAATATGGTGACCATGTTTATGGCATTCGCAATGCCAGTAAGACTTTTTTCCAGAAAGAACCTGACAGGGTCAATATCAATGAAGCGGCCTTATTAGTAGGAATGGTTAATGCCCCACATCTCTATAATCCAAGAAGAAATCCCAAAAAAGCGCTGGACAGAAGGAATACCGTAATTGACCAAATGGTACGTAATAATTTTGTTTCAGAATCAGAAGCACTGGTATTAAAATCCCATCCTGTGGAAATCAACTATAAAAAACTGGATGAAACAACAGGATTAGGTCCTTATTTCAGGATGGTACTGGGTGAGGAAATGAAAAAATGGTGTAAGGAACATAAAAAGATTGATGGCAGCAATTATGACCTATTTAGGGATGGATTGAAGATCTATACAACTATCGATCCGCGTATGCAGTTATATGCTGAAGAAGCTGTGGCCAAGCATATGAGTTATATGCAAAAACTGCTTAACAGTCAGGACAATATCAAAACCGGTAAGGTGTGGAAAGGGTATGAAAATGTATTGGAAGCCGCTATTAAACAAAGTGAGCGTTGGAAGAATCTGAAAAAAGATGGATTTACGGATCTGGATGCTCGAAAAGTGTTTGATGCGCCGGTTCGAATGAAGGTTTTTGCATGGAATAATAACCGTGAAAAAGATACAATCATGACTCCATTTGACAGTATCAAATACTGCCGTCAGATGCTGCAAAGTGGTTTTATGGCGATGGACCCTTTAAGTGGTGAAGTTAGGGCCTGGGTTGGTGGTATTGATTTCAAGACTTTCAAATATGACCATGTCAATTATAATACAAAAAGGCAGGTAGGTTCAACTATCAAACCCCTTTTATACAGTTTGGCCATCGAAGAAGCTGGTTTTACCCCCAATACCACAGTTTATGATGAACAGCAGAGTTTTGGTGCTTATGGTATGGTACCAGCTACTCCTAAGACCTGCACTGGTGCTGCAATGCCGATGGCAGAAGCATTGGCATTCTCCAGAAATTGTGCTACAGCTTATGTGATGAAACAACTGGACAGTAAAGGTAATAATGCAGCTATCAGGTTTGTGGATTTCCTTAAAAACAAATGCGGATTACAAACCAAAATCCAGCCTCACCCATCTATATCCATTGGTTCCTGTGAAATTTCATTGTTTGAAATGATGCAGGCTTACAGCATGTTGCCTGGACGGGGTTTTAATGTAAAGCCTTTATTCATCAAACGAATAGAAGACCGTAATGGCAATGTATTGGAAAATTTTGCACCTGTACGAAGAGAAGTGATCAGTGACATCACTTCCTATTCTGTTATCAAAATGATGCAGGGAGTCTTGAAATTTGGTACCGGCCGCAGGATCTGGAGTTATGGTGTGGAAGGTGAAATAGCAGGTAAGACTGGAACTACCAATGACAACAGTGATGCCTGGTTTATGGGTTACACACCTCAGCTGCTGGGTGGTGTATGGGTAGGTTGCGATGATCGCTTTATTCGATTTAATTCAACTGATATTGGCCAAGGTTCATCTGCAGCATTACCCATCTGGGCCTACTTTTATGCGAAAGTCATGAAAGATGCAAAATTGCTGGGTATTGATCCAAATGCAACTTTTGTAAGGCCAGAAGGTTTAAATAGTGATTTTGACTTTGATAATTTCAATACCATCACCCCACCAACAGCGCCCGAAGGTGAAGATAATATTGGTAATGGAACATCCCAGGATTATGTACCTGCAGATATCAAACCTGAGGATATCAAACCAGAATCTGAAGATATTATAGACAATAAACAACCAGTTACACCAGGAAACAATAAACCAAAAGATGGTAAACAACCAACCAATCCTGCAATAAAACCACCACAACCCAAAGCAGTTATGCCAGCAAAAAAAGGCACAGGACAATAAGCCAGTTGTTTATTTAATCATCAAAAAGAAAAAGATTGAGCCCCATTTGTAAAAGAATGGGGTTATTCATTTTTACCGGATAACATGGGAACAAATGAAAACATGTCAAATGTTTCTTCAATAATTGATCCATCAGCCTGCTTGGTAAGGCGCATCATTCGCTGTGCATCACCTTCATCTACTGGAATCACCATCAAACCTCCTGGTTTTAATTGTTCAACCAACTTTGGTGGAATAAATGGTGCTGCTGCAGTAATGATCACTTTATCGAAAGGCGCATAAGTAGGAAGACCCTCAAATCCATCTCCGTAAAAGAATTTAATATTGGGATATTTCGGTTTTAAGTGAAACGTTTTGTTGGCATCAAACAATTTCTTTTGCCTTTCAATGGTATAGACCCAGGCACCTATTTCGGCGATCACTGCAGCCTGGTAAATACTACCTGTTCCAATTTCCAGCACTTTATCGGTCTTATTGATTTTCAAAAGTTGAGTCTGATATGCAACAGTATAGGGTTGAGAGATGGTCTGTCCTTCTCCAATTGGAAAAGCCCGGTCTTCATAAGCGATCTTATCAAATGCCGAATCCAGAAAATAATGCCGGGGAACGGTATTGATTGCCTTTAAAACCTGCTCATCTGTAATCCCTTTTCCCTTCAGTTGATTCACCAGTTGGTTACGGAGGCCCTTATGTTGATAAGTGTCTTTGTAATTATTCATATCAGGACAAATCTACTCAATGCAGTAAGTAAGACAATTAATTCTATCCTTTTGTGAAAAGAAAAATGCCGTGTCCAAATTGTACACAGCACTTTTCCATTCCGAATTATTTACAGTGGATATGAATCACTATTTAAGTCCCATAGAAGCTATTATACCCTTGATCTTGTTCTGTAATTCAGCATATTTTTCATCGAATGACTCTTTATTTACCAGAGTTGTCTTCACACTGAAATAGAATTTGATCTTAGGTTCTGTACCGCTGGGTCTGGCTGATATCTTACTATCATCTTCTGTAATGAATTGTAAAACATTGCTTTTTGGCAGTTCAATCTTCCAGGTTTCACCAGTGATCAGGTTTTTCCCAATACTCAAATCATAATCCAGTAATTCCTTAACCCTACTTCCATTGATGGTAACGGGTGGGTTTTTACGATAGCCTTCCATCATTTCAGCGATCTCTTTCTGGCCATTCATCCCTTTTTTGGTGATACTGATCAGATTCTCGTAATAGAAACCATATTGGATATAAAGATCGATCAGCTTATCGAAAAGAGATCGGCCATTTTTTTTCTCATATGCAGCCATTTCACACAGTAGTGCTACTGCACTGATCGAATCCTTATCACGAACTTTATCACCGATCATCAGTCCGAAACTTTCCTCACCGCCAACGATATAGTTTTCCTTACCTTCTTTTTCCTTGATAAGTTCAGCGATCCATTTGAATCCTGTTAAAACATTATAACAGTTAACCCCATTCTGCTTAGCCACTTCATTGATCATGGCTGTGGTCACGATAGTCGTGATCACCATATCATTCGGTTGAGCAATCCCTTTCTTTTTTCGGGCTTCCATAACATAAGCAAAAGCCAGGGCTGCAGTTTGGTTTCCATTCATCAGTACCCATTCGCCCTTATGGTTTTTGACGCCTATTCCAACACGGTCTGCATCAGGATCAGTACCCAGCAGGATATCCGCATTAAGTGCTTCAGCTTTTTTAAGACCTATGCTCATCGTTTCACTTTCTTCGGGATTGGGATAAATCACCGTAGGAAAATTACCATCCGGGGTTTTCTGTTCTTCTACAATATGAACATTGGTAAAACCAAAAGCTTTCAGTACCTGTGGAACCAGGGTAATACCCGTTCCATGAATTGGAGTATACACTATTGTAAGATCATGCTGCTGTTTGATCACATCAGGATACACACTCAATCCTTGCACCATTTCAATATATTTGTCATCAACATCCTTTCCAATAAGGGTAATCAGGTTTTCTGCTCCTGACCATTTTACATCATCCACACTATGTATCGCTTCCACTTCTTTAATCACATTCTTATCATGGGGTGGTACCAGCTGACCGCCATCATTCCAGTATGCTTTATAACCATTGTATTCTTTGGGGTTATGTGATGCTGTTAATACAACCCCACCTTTACATCCAAAGAGACGTAATGCAAAACTAAGTTCAGGGGTAGGGCGTAGTGCTTCAAAAAGGTATACTTTTATACCATTGGCAGCAAACACGTTGGCAGTAGTTTCTGCGAAAAAACGGCTATTATTGCGGCTATCATGTCCAATTGCTACTTTGATCTCTTCATTGCCGTAAGTCTTTTTCAGATAATTAGCAAAACCCTGAGTAGCCATGCCCACCGTATACTTGTTCATTCGGTTGGTACCAACACCCATAATTCCCCTTAAGCCTCCTGTTCCAAATTCCAGACTTCTGTAAAATGAGTCTTCCAGTTCGCCTGGGTTAGATTCCTGTAAATTTTTAATTAATGCTTTGGTGTCAGCATCATAATTTCCTGTAAGCCAGGTATCAATATGCTTCAAAGTGGCAGCTTCCATTTTCTAATGATTATTAATTGAGGTTGATAGTTAATTTATGTAACAAGTATATGAAGAAAAGTTCAATTATTTTACAAATGCACCAAGCACTTCATCATCTTTGACTTCAACCAGAATATGGTCCTGTAAGGTAGTAGCCATAGACAATCCAACATAATCTGGTTTAACAGGGTATAACTTGTGCATCCTTTCTACCAGGACCAGGGTCTGTATCCGTTTGGGATGAAAATCAAGCAATGGTTTCAGCATGTACAGGAGGGTCTTTCCGCTGTTAGCAACATCATCTACAATGATGATATTCTTATTGTCAAAATCAATTTCGCGGCTCAATTCTATTTCCCTTGGCGAATCCTTATCCAGATTTGCAGAAATGACTTCAAAGGGAATACTCAGATAATCTTTCAGATAATCTGCTATCTTTTTTGCAATCACCAGTCCATTGGTCACTACACCGATAATAATGAGTTCAGACTGATCACCTTCCAGATTTTCGGCAATCTCCAAGGCTAGCCTTTGCATTTTATAGGTAGCTTCTTCCTTTGTAATAATATATTTCCTGCTGCTCATATAATACATTTCATCCTCAAATGTAATAACAAACCTTTCATCCTGCAATTCAAATCATTTAACTTAGCAGTATAACTTTGCCACATGCAATACATCCAACAGGTTTTATTTATCCTGGTACTCGCTGCAGCCATTTATTTATTCGCAAAAAAAGCAGGTACGATCAAAAGGAACATCTTTCTGGGTATCAATGAGCATGAGTCACATGATGCTGCAACAGGCTGGAAAAACCTGATCCTGCTGGCGTTAGGTCAGAAAAAGATGTTTAAAAACCCACTTGTGGCATTGATGCATCTGGTGGTATATGCCGGGTTTATCATCATCAATATCGAAGTGCTGGAAATTGTACTGGATGGTATTCTGGGTACTCATCGTATTTTTTCAGTTCCATTGGGTGGGGTGTATAGCTGGCTAATCAATTCTTTTGAGTTTCTGGCAGTTGCTGTAATCTTTGTTTGCATCATTTTTTTAATCCGCAGAAATATCATCAGGATCAGACGATTTGCCAGTAATGACCTGAACGGGTGGCCAAGGTCTGATGCCAACTATATTCTTATTACAGAAATTGTGCTGATGAGTTTGTTTTTGACCATGGATGCATGTGATCCGGAACAGTCATTTGTGCTTTCGCAGTTTTTGAAGCCTTTGTTCAGTAGTCTTAATTCAGGTACTATTGCAGCAATTGAAATTACATGCTGGTGGCTACATATAATTGGTATACTTGCATTTCTTAATTACCTGCCTTATTCCAAACACCTTCATATTATACTGGCATTCCCAAATGCCTATTATGCCAGAACCACGGTTCAGGGTAAGATGCTGAATATGCCCGAAATACAGAAGGAGGTTTTATACGCTATGCAGCCCGAATTGATACCTGCAGATGCTTCCGCAGAAACTGCACATAAGAAATTTGGTGCTAGGGATATATTCGATCTGAACTGGAAAAACCTGCTGGATGCTTATAGCTGCACTGAATGCGGAAGATGCACTGCCGCCTGTCCTGCTAATATTACCGGGAAGAAACTAAGCCCCCGACATATTATGATGAAGACCAGGGACAGACTAGAAGAAGTGGGTAGAAATATAGACAGCAACAAGACTTTTCTGGACGATAATAAGTCACTCCTGCGCGATTATATCAGTGAAGAGGAACTCAGGGCTTGTACCACTTGTAATGCCTGTGTAGAGCAATGCCCTGTAAGTATCTCCCCACTCGATATCATTATCCGGATGCGTCGCTACCTGATAATGGAAGATAGTAGTGCCCCCCAGGAATGGAACAGCACATTCAGCAATATTGAAAATAATTTTGCTCCCTGGAAATTTGCTCCTGATGAAAGGGATAAATGGGCTGAAGATTTGCAATCTGCGGGTTAGTCACTAAATAAAACTACCCCATAGCATACGGTACATTTGGATAATTGCTGCTATCATAAATATGATACCCATGGCAATATCCAGCGCCTTATTACTGGCATTGAGTTTGGTAACCAGCCAATTTCCGCCATACATATATAAAGCTAGTCCGCTGATCGTACCTGTACCACATCCAATAGTAAACAGATTGAATTCGAAGGTATTACTATGTAATAATTTAAGGTTGATCAGGTAGCTGCTCCATATAAACCAGAAAGGTATTTGGGCAGGATTAAGGGCACTCATTGTAATACCTAGCCAAAATCGGTTAATGGAATTATTGAGTAATGGGGTTTTCTTTTCCCCATTAATTTTTAAGGCTGCAACAAAGCTATACACACCAAATCCCAGAAAAAAAACTACGGTCAGCCAGCCCAGCAAAATAAAAAAGACCCTATGTTGCATGATCAGATCTACACCCGAAAGCACAGTGCGCAAATAGATGACTTCGACCACTGCTACTCCAATGGCATATTTCCATGCATTGGTAAATCCTTCTTTTACTGCAATATGTGTGGAAGTGATACTCATGGTACCCAGGGGCAATTGCCCAAGCAAGCTCACCAGAATTATTTAAGAAATAAATTTAAAAATCGAATGCCGACCCGTGAGAACTGAATCCAGGATTTATTCTTTTAGGTGTTCAGTGAATTGAGAACAAGTCTATCAAACATTTGTTCTTAAGAGGCAATTATACATTTAGTTTTCAGGATCTTCTCTGCAATGTAAATGCAGTAATTAAATGTTCAGTTTGGGTAATCTCATCCATTTCTAAAACAACAATTTATAACATCCATCCATTTTTTTGACCTTTCATTCTAATTTGGAGACTATTTACCAATCATTTTCCTTTAGTTTTTAATTTGCATTTCAACTGTATTACTGACGAATGACATTCAGTTCATGGGATAATCGTATCGGTTCTTTACATTTCAGATACTGCCCATTATTTAACCATCCTTGCAGCCCATTACAACCGGAATTAGGTTCTGAGGGGATTGCTTTTTGGTTTAATTTCGTACAAAGACTTTTACATGAAAGTGAATACAATGGCCGAAATGCAGGCCAATGGTGAGACTCCCGAAATACTGTTCTGGGTTGGTTGTGCGGGCAGTTTCGACACCCGTGCACAAAAGATAACAAAAGCTTTTGCTACCATACTGGATAAGGCTGGGTTAAAATTTGCCATCCTGGGTAAGGAAGAGGCCTGTACAGGAGATCCTGCAAGAAGGGCCGGGAATGAATTTCTGTTCCAGATGATGGCCTATAACAATATCCAGATCCTGAATGGATACCAGGTAAAGAAAATTGTAACGACCTGTCCCCACTGTTTCAACACCCTTAAAAATGAGTATGCAGACCTGGGGGGAAATTATGAAGTGATTCACCATACCACTTTGTTACAGCAGTTGATTGAAGAGGGTAGGATCAAAATAAAAGAAGACCATGAACTGAAAGGTGAATCTGTTGTTTATCATGACAGCTGTTACCTGGGTCGAGCCAATCAGATTTATGAAGCTCCGAGAAAAGTGCTGGAAAACCTGCAGACAGAACTGAAAGAAATGAAACGCTGTCGCAGTAATGGGTTATGCTGTGGGGCAGGTGGAGCTCAAATGTTCAAGGAAGATGAACCCGGAAATACCCGTATCAATTTAGAGAGGACTGAAGAAGCAATAGAAACCAATGCTACAGTGATTGCTTCTGCCTGTCCATTTTGTAATACGATGCTTAGTGACGGGATCAAACTTAAAGAGAAAGAAACCCAGGTAAAAGTGCTGGATATTGCTGAACTTATTGAACAATCTATAATATGACACTTTCCAATTTTCCCTGGAAGCGGTTTATAACTGCTGTGTTGGTATTGCTTCCATTTTTATTGGTCATCGACATTGTTTATGACCTGATCTTTAAAGAGCTAATCTGGAGCGAAACCTTTGCCATGAAAAACCTGTTCTTTAAAATTGCAGCCAGTTTAGTTGGTGCTTATTTCTATGCAACCTTTCAAAATGAAAGTACAAATAAAAAAATATGAATCTGAATTATCAAGACCTTATTCCTGAAGATTTTAATCCTGATTCAAAAGTCTGGATATACCAAAGCAGCCGTTCTTTTACTACAGAAGAAATAACCCTGTTGGAAGCACAGTTGGCAACTTTTGTAAAAGAATGGGAAAGTCATGGATCGGCGGTAAAAGGGTTTGCCCACCTGTTTTTCGGGCAGTTTATCGTATTTATAGCGGATGATTCTGACAGCAGGATCTGCGGTCGCAGTATTGATAGTATTGCCCGGTTTGTAAAGGAATTGGAAATACAGTTTGATGCTCAGCTGATGGATCGTGAAACATTGGCCTTTGCGGTAAATGACCGCATCTTATTATTACATCTGTCTCAATTGAAACATAGTATCGAAAAGCAAGTCATTACAGGAGAAACGCTTTATTTTAATAACCTGGTGACCGACAAAAAATCTTTTCTTTCGAAATGGCTGATTCCTGCAAAAAATAGTTGGCTGTCTGTCAGGATCGGTTCCTTACAAATAGCATAGACGAATTACCGGCTTTAAAGCATTACAGATATGATTACCGTTTTTGGCTTACCCAACTGCAATACCGTCAAAAAAACGACTGACTGGCTTACGGCTCATAAGATCAGCTTTCAATTCCATAATTTCAAAACTGACGGTATAGATCCTGTAACCCTAAAAAAGTGGTTTGAACAGAAAAACTGGGAACTCTTCCTGAATAAAAAAAGTACGACCTGGCGAGGCCTGGATGCCGCCACCCAGGCCTCACTTACTACAAAAAAAGCGGCTTACACCATAATACAGCAACATACGAGTATCATCAAAAGACCCGTGATCGAAAAGGCTGGAAAAGTAGTAGCAATTGGATTTGATGAAGCAGCATACATTAAAATATTCAAAACCGGCAAAGGCTAAAAACCATTTAATTGGCTTTTTTATTTACAATAAAACGCGGTATAACCCTTACATGATAAGCATTATGCCGCGTTTGGTATTAGGAGCTACAATTGTTGGATATCTTATTTCAGGAGTGATTTCAGCTTTTGCTGCAAATCTTCGCCTCTCAGGTTTTTACCGATGATCTTTCCATTGGGGTCTATCAGCATATTGGAAGGAATACTTTCGATATGGTACAATTGTGCCACTGCATTCTGCCAGTATTTAAGATCACTCACATGTGTCCAGGTAAGTTTATCATCGACAATGGCTTTTAGCCAGTTTGCTCTATTCTGATCCAGCGAAACACCCAATACAGTAAACCCTTTGTCCTTATAACTATTATATGCTGCTACTACATTAGGGTTTTCCATCCGGCAGGGCCGGCACCAGCTGGCCCAAAAATCAACCAGCACATATTTACCCCTGAATGAGGATAGTGATACGGGATGATTCGCAGTGTCATTCTGCACAAAATCAATGGCCATTCCACCTTCATCAGGTGTTTTTTGAGAAGCTATCAGCTGCTCAACCAGTTGTGCATATAAGCCTTTTTTGGCTGCAGGCTGCAGTTGATTGTATTTATCTTCCAGTGCATTGGTATTCTGGAACAATGGATTTACCACATACAATAAAAATGAGCTAACAGGAGATGCAGGCTTTTCTTTTATAAATTTATTGACTTCCAATACGACCTGGCCAATATAAAACTGGTATCGCTTGATCAGGGAATCCCTTTTTTTGGTTTCCTTTTCTGCATTAATCTTTGGAACAATTGCATTGAGCTTATCCCTTAGCGGATCAAAATTCTTCAGGTAAGCATAATAATCATCATTGATCTGTGAACCTGTTACTTTAGACGATTTGATATTCCCTACTTGACCTTCTACTTCGAGCTTTTCATTGCCCATAAAAAGCTCCAGGGTTTCTTTTCGTCCAATAAAATTCAATACATAGATATCGTCATTATCCAGTTTACCAGAAAGCGTAAATTCCTCGTTATAGGCATATATCTGTGACAGTGCATTGCCATCAGATCCCCTGGAAAGGAAAACCAGGGTACTGTCTTTGAGTCCTTTTATTTTACCATGGATGGTATACCCGTTTTGTGCTGCAACTGTAAGTGGCAACAATAAAGCGAAGAACAATTTTTTCATATTTATTTGGAATGCCTTTTTTGAAGAATGGAAATTACGTCCTGCAATTTATAATCTTTGGCGTTAAGTAAAATCAAATAATGGAATAAAAGGTCAGCTGCTTCATTCAAAAACAGTTCTTCATTCTGGTCTTTGGCTTCAATAACCAGTTCAACAGCCTCCTCACCCACTTTCTGGGCTATTTTATTGATTCCTTTGGAGAAAAGCTTAGCCACATAGGATTCATCCACAGATGCTTTCCTACGTAAGCTAATGATCTCTTCCAGGTAAAACAGGAAATCATCACTGTGGTTTATTTCGCTCCAGCAGGTATCTGCACCGGTATGACAAACCGGACCTAAGGGATGAACCTTAATAAGTAGTGTATCATTATCACAATCCACTGCCATTGTTTTCAATTCCAGAAAATGACCACTTTCTTCTCCTTTGGTCCACAGGCGTTGTTTGCTCCTACTATAAAAAGTTACTTTGCCGGTCTCTTCAGTTTTTTGTAAAGAAGCCTCGTTCATAAAGCCCAGCATCAGCACTTTTCCTGTGTTGTAATCCTGTATAACGGCTGGCACCAGTCCGTCACTGTATTTATCAAAATCGATTTTCATAATACCCGGATGTAGAATTAAATAAATTGAATGATCAGATTCTTACATGTACCTGATGTTTCTGCAAATATCGCTTCAAATCAGGTATAGCCACTTCCTTAAAATGAAATATACTGGCGGCCAGGGCTGCATCTGCTTTTCCTTGATCAAAAACCTCAGCAAAATGTGACATAGTTCCACCACCACCGCTAGCAATGACCGGTACAGAGAGGCTTTCACTTAGTCGTCTGGTGATATCTATGGCAAATCCCTGTTTGGTGCCATCATGGTTCATAGAAGTGAGCAGGATCTCTCCAGCTCCCAACTCCACTGCATGTTTTGCCCAGTCAAAGCAAAGGGCTTCCGTCTTAAGACGGCCACCATTCAGGTAAACATACCATTCGCCATCAGCTTCCTGTCGGGTATCGATGGCCAGCACTACAAATTGACTTCCAAATTCATCGGCCAGTTCCCTGATCAGGGAAGCATTTTTAAAAGCAGCTGAATTGACAGACACTTTATCCGCACCATTTTGGAGTAATACGGATGCATCTTCAATACTGCTTACTCCCCCACCAACTGTGAAAGGAATATTGATATGACGGGCAATCCTGTTCACCAATTCTCGAAGGGTTTTCCGTTTTTCCACGGTTGCAGTGATATCCAGGAACACCAGTTCATCAGCACCTTGCTGGGCATAGAAAGCACCCAATTCTACCGGGTCGCCTGCATCCCGGATATTTTCAAAATTGACCCCCTTAACTGTACGTCCATCGCGTATATCAAGGCAGGGAATAATTCTTTTTGTAAGCATATTATCTGTTTGAACAACAAAAAGTTTCTGTATCCATCATTTATACATTCCTGTTGAATTTTTCAAGTTCCAACAGTGATATCCTGCCTTCATAAATTGCTTTGCCGACAATAGCTCCCTTACAACCAATTTCCCTGAGCTGAACTAAATCATCAAGAGTTGCTACTCCACCACTGGCGACAAAGTACAGTGCGGGAAATTGGCTGATGATATTTTTATACAGTTGTATGGAAGGCCCTTCCAGTTTTCCATCCTTGCTCACATCGGTACAAAATACCTGCTTAATCCCTTTGGCTGTATAATTTTCCAGGAAGCTGTAAATATCTTTTTCTGTTGTTTCAAGCCATCCCCCCACTGCAATTTTTTCTTCCTTCACATCGGCACCCAGAAAAAACTTGTCTGCACCATACATTGACAGCCATTCCAGAAAGACAGCTTCTTGTTTTACAGCAATACTCCCGACTGTAGCAAATGCTGCTCCCGAAGAAAGCACCTGATCAACCTCTTTAGCTGTTTTGATACCACCTCCAAAATCAATAACCATTGATGATTGACCAGCGATTGTTTCCAGCACTTTCCAGTTTTGTACTTTACCGGCTTTTGCACCATCGAGATCTACCAGATGCAGCCTTTTCAAACCAGCTCCTTCAAATTCTTTGGCTACTTCGAGCGGATTTTCATTGTAAATTATCTTTTGTCCGTAATCCCCTTGTGTAAGTCGAACACATTTGCCGTCTATGATATCTATTGCGGGTATGATTTCCATTTTGTTGGCTTTTTCTTAAACATTGATTGTTTCATATGCTGCTTCTATTTCTTCCATGGCCAGTGCTACATCCTCTTGTCGTGTACGCCAATTAACCAATGCAGCCCTGATAGCAGATTGACCTTTGTATAATGTTGCAGTAACAAAGAGTTTACCACGTTTATTCAACTCTTTGAGGAGGCCTGGAATATCGGCTTCCATCCTGGTAGTAAAACAAACAGTATTTAAGCGCACCGGTGCAAGTACTTTAAATAAAGGATGATCTTCCAACCTTTGACCAAGTTGTTTTGCCAAACTGATATTGTTTTCGACTATTGCCTTATATCCTTCCTTACCATAGGCCATGAGGGTAAGCCAGGCAGGTAATGCCCTGAATCTTCTACTATTCTCGGGTACATAATTCAGGTAACTGAAGTTGGTAAGGAGATCACCTAAGTATGGTGCATTACTGTTTTGGAAAGTTTGAATCTGTAATCCTGTGTGTTCTTTTCTGGTAAAGATGACTGCGCTGTCATAAGGCACATTCAGCCATTTGTGGTTGTCGATGGTTATACTATCCGCATCCTCCCATCCGTCCACCAAATATTGATACTGTGGACTGCAGGCTGCATAACCACCAAATGCAGCATCTATATGCCACCAGAATTTAAAGCGTTTTTTAAGTGTCGCTATAGCTTTCATATCATCAAAATCGACTGTATTGACAGTTCCTGCACTGGAAATGAGTATGAAGGGTTCATCAGGATGCTGACTAATCATTTGTTCAAAAGCATGCATATCGATACATTCCCGTTCAGCAGGAACCTGCACATAATTAATATTGTTCCTACCCAATCCAAGCATTGCCAATGATTTCAGAGAAGCAGCATGTGGAGTAGCCGCATATATCTTCATGGAGGATTTGATACCTTCAGCAGCCACATTATATCCCTGCTGTTCGCCCAGCCATTGTCTGGCTGTAGCCAGTCCTGTAAAATTAGACATGGTAGCACCACTTACAAATGCCCCAGTAAAATGATCAGGCAAACCAAACAGTGTTAACATCAACTGAATCGTATGAAATTCCAGACTTCCCGACACATCTCCATTTCCCTTTAATGCTTGAGGATTCTGATCAAATACCGAAACCAGCCAGTCACCAGCAATAGCAGCTGGAGTAGTACCTCCGGTTACAAAACCCCAGTACCTGCTACCTGAAGAAGCAACGATAGAGGGTAGAAAAGCAGTTTCAAATAATTCTATACTTTTCAAAGCACCTAAACCTAGTGCTGGAAGATCAGGTAATACAGGAGTAAGGCTGTCATGCCCAATCTTCTGCAAATGCAACTGATCGAGGTAGTCAAGACTCAACTGCTTCACAGAATCAAGAATTGCAGGGATGCTTTTTTCGTCTGTTGCGAGATTATTCAATAGGTTACACTTTATAATTGTATGAAATTGCGAACAATTTGTTCTCCAACAGTTGCACTCTTCTCTGCATGAAACTGGACCCCATAAAAATTATCTTTATGAATGGCCGCAGCATAAGGTTGTACATAATTTGTAGTAGCTATCGAATATTGTTGAAGCGGAACATAATAACTGTGTACAAAATAGCAAAAGCTGTTTTCATCTAGCCCTTTCATAAGTGGCGATTTAAGGTCATAGATATTATTCCAGCCGATCTGTGGAACTTTAAATGATGTGCAATCAAATCTTTTAACCGATTCATCAAAAACACCCAGGCAAACAGTATTATTCTCTTCGCTGTATTTACAGAGCAACTGCATTCCTACACATATTCCAAGGACCGGTTGTTTAAGCGTTTTGATCAGCTCATCAAGTCTGTTTTCCTTGAGGCTGTTCATGGCACTACTTGCTTCGCCAACACCGGGAAAGATCACTTTATCTGCCGCCAATATCTCTTCATGATTATCTGAAACAATAGCTTCCACTCCTATTCTTTCAAGCGCATAAAGCACACTTTGTATATTTCCAGCATTATATTTTATGATGACTGTTTTCATTTTCGTTTGTACATTTGAAATATCATTAGCGGAAGTAGCTCATCTGGTAGAGCGACAGCTTCCCAAGCTGTAGGTGGCG
>Ga0364873_10396_pt1 | contig 21944 bp, 17 predicted proteins | sample ExccelAu500001D3_2_FD_206928 | JGI IMG/M metagenome (GOLD analysis project Ga0364873, IMG submission 206928) | Enriched cells from Trout Bog Lake Hypolimnion, Wisconsin, USA - BchlTB.Aug07.5000.01.D3 | ecosystem: Environmental > Aquatic > Freshwater > Lake > Hypolimnion/Profundal zone | place... | reverse complement strand
TCAGAAACCTAATAAAGAATGCATATCTCTATTCTAACAATAAAAATGTAGAAATAGTGATTAATACTACACCTCGCAGCTTGGAAATTTCATTCCTAAATAATGGATATACTCTGACCGAATCAGAAATTGAAAACATATTCGTACCCTTCTTTAGAGGAGCCAATTCAAATCAGATTAAAGGCTTTGGGCTTGGACTTTCCATCATTAAAAGAATAGTGGAACTACATAATGGAATCATTTCCTACACGACAATTAATAACACTACCAACAAATTCACAATAAAATTCGATAATAGATTGAATAATTGAAAATGGAAAAATTAATTCATCTAAACAGTGAAATAAAAGATTGCGAAAAATATTTTCCTGCCGACTAAGGGTAATCAAATAATTTTTTGTCATATTGTGTAGTTGGTTACTAATGAATAAATCAGTAGTTGGAAATAACATTATTTCACGCTATCTAATTTTGATAAAATCACTTGAGTTGCCACTCATATTTTTAATTTCATATTAATTGCTGAATGAAAAGTACTTTTTTGATTTTGTCATTGTTCCTTAGTATTACTTTTAGTACAGCCCAACTAAAGTCTGACTCTGTATATCTTCAAACGAAAATTTGGAGTAGGGATGCAAATCATGATATTGTTTACTCTGATTGGACAACGTTCGGCTGCAAGACTGTCGCTCTCCTTCAGGGGTATAAAAGCACCGGTGTAGTCTTGGCGGATAAGTATGGGGGCAATACATCTTATTCGTTCAAGACCACCGGACTTTTTTATACTGAGAAACAAGGCAATCGTTGGTGGATAATAGATCCTGAGGGACATCCTTTTTATAATATCGCCCTTAACGGATTGCGTCCCGGAAAAGCACCAAGTAACGAAAAGGCTTTTGATGAAAAGTTTAAGACCAAGGAAAATTGGATTAGTCAATGCAAGCAACTAATGGAAAATACTGGTTTCAATACGACAGGTTCATGGTCGGACGTTGAAACTATACGAGCCTTTAACAAGGTCAGCCCTAAACCCCTCGTTTACACTACCCAACTAAGTTTGTTGGGTAGTTTTTCTCAAAAGAAAAAGAAGAAATCCGGTAATAAGGAATATCCAGAATTGGCAGGCGTATTCAATCCTGACTTTCCAACATATTGCAATGAAAAAGCAAGGGACTTATTGGTTGAATCAAAAAATGATCCTAATCTTTATGGTCATTTCTCTGATAATGAACTTCCTTTTCAAGAGAATCATCTTCTAAAATTGTTTGTTGAAATCAATGATGCCGCCGACCCTGCCTATCAGTTGGCTACCAAATGGGTGGCAGATAATAAGATTGATGTTGAGAATATTACTAAAGAACAAAAAGAAGTTTTTGCAGGATATGTTGCCAATGAATATTACCGTATAGTCAGTAGTGCAATAAAGGCTGCCGACCCGAATCATCTTTATATTGGAAGTCGTCTGCATTCTTCCGCAAAAAATAATCCTTATATCTTAAAGGCTGCTGAAAAGTATGCCGACATTATTTCCATCAACTATTATGGGGAGTGGAATGTGATTCCAAAACATGCAGAGCAATGGACCAAACTGAATAAGCCTTTTATCATCACTGAATTTTATACAAAGGGAGAGGATAGCCACATGGGAAATGTGACAGGTGCAGGATGGTTGGTGAAAACCCAAGAAGATAGGGGCATTCATTATCAGAACTTTTGTTTGGCTTTGTTGCAAATCAAGAGTTGTGTGGGGTGGCATTGGTTCCGTTATCAGGATAATGCACCCGATGATGCTCAAGCAGACTTTTCCAATAAGGATTCTAACAAGGGCTTGGTCAATACACAATATGAACCCTATCCACCCTTGGCTGAGAAAATGAAAGAACTGAACACTCAAGTCTATGATTTAATTAAATACTTTGATAAATAATGGAGAATGGAGAATGGAAAATTGAGAATTGAAAATTGAAAATGTATTCTATAAGGATTAACTAACTTTTATTTTTAATTCTCAATTATTCATTTTCAATTAAAGAGTGCAATCGTTTCCAGAGAAAAGAATGCTTGTTATCTAAATTTATCGTTCTTTTGCGGGTGTTATTGTTTATAACGATTACTAACTTTTTTATATGAAATATTTTAAGTCACTCTTGCTTCTTCAGTTCTTTTTTCTTTTCGTATCAACTAATTCCCAAGGGCAAATTGACAAATCATCCATTTATAAGGATGGTTGGATTGATTTTAATAAAAATGGAAAGAAAGATATCTTCGAAGACCCTTCCCAACCAGTAGAAAAGAGGGTTGCAGATTTGTTATCCCAAATGAATTTGGATGAAAAGACTTGTCAGTTAGCTACCTTATATGGATATGGTCGTGTGTTGAAAGATGAACAACCGACTCCCGAATGGAAGAATAGAATATGGAAAGATGGAATCTGCAATATAGACGAGGATTTGGCATCCTGTAATGGTCGTGCTAAAACTTTTACCAAATATTCTTTTCCCTATAGCCGACATGCAGAGGCTATTAATACAATACAAAAATGGTTTATTGAAGAAACAAGGTTAGGAATTCCTGTAGATTTCACAGATGAAGGAATTCATGGATTGGAAAATGAGAAGGCCACTGCCTTACCTGCTCCAATTGCAATGGGTTGTACCTGGGATAAAAATCTCCTTCTTAAGGCAGGTCATGTTGTGGGAAGAGAAACAAAGGCGTTGGGTTACACCAATGTATATACGCCAATCCTTGATTTATCCCGTGACCCTCGTTGGGGAAGAGTTGTAGAGACTTATGGTGAAGACCCATTTCTAATTGCTGAATTAGGCAAACAGATGGTTTTGGGTGTACAAAGTGAGGGCGTGGCATCTACCCTCAAACATTATTGTGCTTATAGTGTGCCAATTGGTGGTAGGGATGGCAATGCCCGTACCGATCCACATATTACTCCTCGGGAATTACGTGATATCTATCTGTATCCTTACGAAAGGGTTGTTAAGGAAGCCCATCCTCTTGGTGTGATGAGTAGTTATAATGATTGGAATGGAATGCCAGTCACGGGTAGTTATTATTTTCTTACTGAACTATTGCGTCAGGAATTTGGTTTTGATGGATATATTGTAAGTGATAGCGATGCAGTTGAATTTCTTTTTACTAAACATCACGTTGCAAAGGATTCTGCCGATGCAGTACGGTTATCCTTGGAAGCAGGATTGGATGTTCGCACCAATTTTGAACAACCTGAAACCTTTATTCTTCCTGCAAGGAAGTTGGTGAAGAATGGTTTGTTGGGTATGAATATCATTGATAAGCGTGCAAGTGAGGTGTTGAGTGTAAAGTTTAGATTGGGCTTGTTCGACCATCCTTTTGTTGACCCGAAGAAGGCAGATCAAGTGGTATTTAATGATGATGCAAAGGCATTCTCAAAACAAATTTCCAAAGAAGTCTTAGTGTTGTTGAAGAATGAAAATAACCTGCTTCCTTTAGATAAGTCAAAAACTAAAAACATCTTGATAACAGGACCACTTGCCGATGACAGACAAACTTCCATCAGCAGGTATGGTCCTTACAATGTGAAGATTGTTTCTGTATTGGAAGGCTTGAAGAACTATTTGGGTTCAACAGCCAACATACAATATGCAAAGGGTTGTGAATCGTATGACAAGAACTGGCCTGAAAGCGAATTATTTCCTTCCCCAATGACTCCTGATGAACAAAAGGGGATAGATGAGGCTGTAGAAAAAGCAAAGTCATCAGATGTGGTGATTGCTGTAATGGGAGAAACCGAAGATCAATTTGGCGAAAGTAGAAGCCGAACCAATTTGGATTTGACTGGTCGTCAATTGCAATTGTTACAGGCTTTATACGCCACCGGCAAACCTGTTGTAGCCATACTTATCAATGGTCAACCCCTTACCATCAATTGGCCTGCAAGATATTTGCCTGCCATCATCGAGGCTTGGTGTCCGGGTGCTGAGGGTGGTAATGCAATTGCGGAGACATTGTTTGGTGATAACAACCCGGGTGGTAAGTTATCTATGACCTTTCCTAAGTCTGTTGGACAAATTGAATATTGCTTCCCTTTTAAGCCGGGTGCACATGCAGGACAACCAGGAGATGGACCGAATGGCTTTGGTAAGACCAATATATTTGGTGCGATATATCCTTTTGGGTATGGATTGAGTTATACTACTTTTAAATATTCCAATCTATTAGTTTCTCCTGAGAAACAAACGCCGACTGGCAATATCGAGGTTTCGGTTGACGTAACCAATACTGGAAAAAGGAAGGGTGATGAAGTGGTACAGTTATATTTCAAACAAAAAACAAGTAGTGTTACGGTTTATGAAACTCAGTTGAGGGGTTTTGAAAGGGTGACATTGGAACCCGGAGAAACCAAGAAAGTGCATTTCACCTTAACCCCAAGAGATATTTCATTGCTTGATAAGGATATGAAACGTGTGGTAGAACCTGGAATCTTTGAGGTACTGATTGGCAGTTCGAGCGAGGACATCAGGGTAAGGAAACAATTTGAAATTGAGTAGGTATTAAATGTGAACTTTTCATTGATTAAAAAAATAAATAAAATGAGTATGAACAAAGTAAACAGTATGGAACAAACGATGCGTTGGTATGGTCCCAATGATCCGGTGTCATTATCAGATATCAGACAGGCAGGTTGCACTGGAATAGTATCCGCATTGCACCATATCCCCAATGGCGAGGTATGGACAGTTGAAGAAATCAATATCCGTAAGGCTACGATTGAGGCTGCCGGACTGAAATGGAGTGTCGTAGAAAGTGTTCCAGTCCATGAGTCAATTAAAACACAGAAGCCAGGGTTTGAGCGCTGTATTGAAAACTATAAGCAATCTATCCGTAACCTGAGTAAATGTGGTATCCATATCGTTACCTACAACTTTATGCCAGTATTGGATTGGACAAGAACAGATTTAGCATACACTGTTGCAGATGGCAGTAAGGCTTTACGTTTTGAAAAAGCTGCTTTTGTTGCTTTCGATGTATTTATCTTGAATAGAAAAGGGGCAGCCAATGATTACACGCAGCAAGAATTGGATAGGGCTGCCAAATATTTTGAAAGCATTGGTCAGGAGCAAAAAGACTTGTTACAACGTAATATCATTGCTGGATTACCTGGAAGTGAAGAGAGTTTTACTTTGCAACAATTCCAGCAGGCACTTGATGCTTACGACGGAATTGATACAAACAAACTTCGTGAACATCTGATTCATTTCTTAAAAGAAATCATTCCTGTTGCTGACGAGAGTAACGTACAAATGGTGATTCATCCTGACGATCCTCCCTATAGCATCTTGGGTTTACCACGTATTGTGAGTACAGCTGCTGATTTTGAGGCATTGACAAAGGCCGTTCCTTCATTAAATAATGGACTTTGTTTCTGTACAGGTTCTTTTGGTGTTCGTCCTGATAATGATTTACCTGCGATTGTAAAGCAGTTCGGTGATAGAATCAACTTTATACATTTACGCAGTACCAAAAGAAATGAATTTGGTGACTTCTATGAGGACAATCATTTAGAAGGTGATGTGGATATGTTCGCCGTGGTGAGTGAGATTGTGAAGGTGATGAAAGCAAGAAATGTATCCATACCAATGCGTCCCGATCATGGACATCAGATGTTGGATGACTTGAAAAAGAAAACAAATCCGGGTTATTCTGGCATTGGAAGACTAAGGGGCTTGGCAGAATTGAGGGGCTTGGAATTAGGAATAATCAGGGCTGGAGTTTAGGAAAAGAATATTGAGGCAGAAGGTTTAAGGTCTAGGTAAAAGGTTTAAGGTTTAAGGTCAAAGGTATAAGGTCGAGGTGCAGGGTGTTGGAATCTGATTTTCGGAGTTTTCTTGCACATTAATTTTCTTTTACCTTTTACTTTATACCTTCTACCCTAGACCTTCTACCTTATGCCAATTTTTTATTTTAGACGGTAATAATAATCGTAAAAAAACTACTTGTATGAAGTCACTTAAAGCAACACAACTATTAATTTTCATACTTCTTGTAACTACAACAATAGGTGCTCAGAAAAGGTATAAGTCCGAAATATTTAATACGGTAGAATCTTCCACTGATATACAGTATGGACATGCCATCAATCTAAAAGGGAAGGATGAAAACCTATTATTGGATGTGTTTTCACCTCCTAAAAGTGATACCAATAAACATCGTCCACTATTGATTTTTATTCATGGTGGTGGTTTTAAGACTAATACAAAGACAGGTTCATTCAGTTCGCTTCTTTGCAACAGCTTTGCAAAACGTGGTTACGTGACAGCAAGCATTGATTATCGGTTGGGCGTTGACAAGTCAGATGAAAACAAAGGTCATGCAGAGGCTATGTATAGAGCACAACAAGATGGTAAGGCTGCTATACGTTTCTTCCGAAAAAATGCGGAAGCTTATGGCATAGATACCTCACAGATATTTATTACGGGTAGTTCTGCAGGTTCAATGACTTGTTTGGCGATAGCCTATATGCGGGAAACTGATATTCCTTCCATCATTGATAAAGGTAAATTGGGTACTTTGGAAGGTAATAGTGGCAATGAAGGTTACTCTTCCCATGTTGCGGGTGTGATGAATTGTTGGGGTTCCATGATAGATTATCAATGGATTCGGGCAGGGGATGCCCCGTTATTCAATGTGGCAGGTACTGCCGACAAGACAGTTCCTTACGATAGTTCTTACGGCTATAATAATTTCAGGTATGGTTCGTATATCCTATATCAGCGTTGTTTGCAGGTGGGAGTGCCTACTGGTTGGAGGCCATTCATTGGTGCAGGACATACGCTTGATAACAATGCCACCAAACAGGATAGTGCGGTTCAATCAATGGCTGCATGGTTATATACCCAATTGAAGATTGTAAAGGGAAAGAATGAGGAAGGGGTATTCCGTTGGGAAAAAGAAATAAGTGTTTTTGATAGCCTGAATAAGGTGGAGAAATATTCATCCAATGCAATTATGTTTCTCGGTAGTTCCTACATACGTTTCTGGACAAATATCAGGGAAGATGTTGGCTATAAGGAAATCATTCATCGTGGTTTTGGTGGATGCAATCTTCGTGATGTTGCCTACTATGTAAAGCGGTTAGTTTATCCTCATCATCCAAAGGCATTATTTATGTACGTGGGTAATGATATTACGGCAGGTGAAAAGGATAAATCTCCCGATCAGGTCTTTGAACTTTTTAAATATGTGGTAAAGACTATCAGGGAAAAATATCCGACTATGCCAATTACTTGGTTACAGATTTCACCAAGTGAGAAACGGTGGGCAGTTTGGGACAAGGTTACCGAAGCGAATAACCTAATAAAAGCTTATTGCGAAAGCAACCCCAATCTATATTACATTCCTTCCTCAGATAAGTTCTTAGGAGAAGATGGCAAGCCAATCACCAAATATTATCGTGATGACAAGCTACATTATAATGTGGAGGGGTATAAGGTTTGGGGAAAGAATATAAGAGAGAAATGGAAAATGGAGAATTGAGAATGGAAAATGGAAAATGGAAAATGGAAAATGGAGAATTGAAAATGGAAAATGGGGAATGGGAAATTAAGACAGAATGTATATTAGACGTCTTCGGAAATTGATTTCGATTATTATTAAAAGTTTATGATGATATAATCCTATCTTTTCTAATCAAACTGACCGACCATGATTTGCCAACTTCCCAGAAGTTGGTAAATCTATAAAATCAAACACTTAACTTGAGATTTGGCAACTTTAAAAAAGTTACCAAATCGTGACTACTTCCCAAACGTCATTCCCATTTATCTCTGGCTTGACAGATGGGGCATTCGAAATGACGAATCTCGGGATGCTTTTTCAATTTCCGAAGAATCCTATTCCAACAACTGTTGAATTAATGTAATCAACATAAAAAAAGAAGCCGTCAGAAATTAATCTGACGGCTTCTTCTTATTATAATTTTCCATTTTCAATTCTCCATTTTCAATTCTCCATTCTCCATTTTCAATTAAAAATATTATTTCGCTTCAACCCTTATTGGGTCACTCCATTCTCCGATACCAAATTGATTTATGCCAACGACTCTGAACCATGAATAGGATTCAGGAACCAATCCTGTAACGGTTACCTTCGCAGCCGTACAAGGACTTTTGGCATCCGCCCAAGTAATTCCATCAGGACTTTTTTCCGAAAAATAAGATTTCCTTCCCTTCAACGGCTTCCATTTCAGGTCAGTTTCTCCCGAAAGCCTTCCCTGTGACCCACTAAGCCCTTTTATCTTCCCCAATGGTTGTGGCGGGGTAGGTGGCTTTTTGAAGTCCATACCAGCTTTTTCAATATTTAAGGGATCCCCACCACTCGTTTGTTGTACATAAGACAATACTTGATTCATTGTACCCGTGAATAATTTTTTCTGTGCCTTGAATATGTCCATTAAGTTTTTATCCTTACCCCTCGAATCGTTATAGGTCTTTTCAAAATCAGTGGCTGCTTTTAAGATAACAATCACTGTCGGGGAGGGAGTGGCATATACTGCGATGTTGTCAACCAATGATTGGGCGATAGCCCTTGCCTTTGCGATTTGTTTTGTAGGAGTCTTTTTTGACATCCCTAATACTGCCTGTGCCATAACAAAAAATTTTGATGTTAATAAATGAAAAAAATCCAATTAACCGTGTTTTCGCATGCCATCATTGCAGAAAATAGAGGGAATAAATCCATAAAATAGTCAATAAGTCAAAAATAACCTAACGGAATCGCTGCTATCCTGTTAGGGAATGATGAAACTCCACGAGGATTTTCAGAAAACCTGTTAAGGAAAGATCAAATGCTACGAGGATTTTCAGAACTTCTGTTAGGGAAAGATGAAACTCCGCGAGGATCTTCAGAAAACCTGTTAGGGAATGATGAAACGCTGTGAGGAATTTCAGCAAACCTGTTAGGGAAAGATGAAACGCTGCGAGGGTTTTAAGCAAACCTGTTAGGGAAAGGTGAAACGCTGTGAGCATTTTCGGAAAAGCCGTTAAGGAAAGATGCGGAATCACTGACTTCAGCAACAGTCCAAGTAGCAATTTCTACAATTATTATGACTTATTCAAAGAACTTATTTACTTGAGCAAAAAACAAATGAACCCTTGTTTCGGAACACTTAATTTTTACAGGGTGCAATGTAGGCTTATTGCAACGATTAATCTCAATTGCTTCTAATTATTGTGTGATAATTGATAAATTGTCGGTATTGAGGGCTTATCTTCGGTGAAATGGCAATTATTTATAACAAAATGGTTGGAATTTGATAAAAATCTCAAAATATGTCATCTTTTTTTCCAAAAGTCCTTTTTAAGAAGGAGAAATCCCTAACACGACCGTTATTATCTATTCATACAACCACCCACATCTATTCAGGTTTCCTGCCGATGTTGGTGTTCATCACCAACATCTTATGATGGCTTGGATGGATGTTGGTAAAGAATACCAACATCGGCGAGAAACCTGCCATTGATAACATCAGGTCTTCTTTAAGTATAAATGAAAATGATTAAATGAATTGTTGCATTTATTACAAATAATCTATTACTTTGAGGTTTGTAATTAAATAGAAAATGAGCAATCTTCTTTATCAACCTTGGATTGGACCAGACTATGGTGAATCAGATTTTGGCAAATTGCTGATTGTTGGTGAATCACATTACTTTTATCACAAAGAGAAGGATTATACAAACTTTACAAAAAAAATAATTCATGGATTGGATTCATCAAATGCCAATGACTTTTATAAAAAAGTTGGGTATATATTTAACTCAGAGAACTATTTAGAAGTATGGTCAAAAATTGCTTTTGCCAATGCAATACAATTCCCTTTTGTAGATGCAAGACAAGAAATAACAATTAAACAATATAAAACTGTTGAACCAGCCATTAGAGAATATTTGGATTTAACTAAGCCTTCAAAAATGATTGTTTTCTCAAAAAGAATATGGGATATTGGACTTCCAGAAAATATAACTTGGGGTATATTTGTGGAGGAATTACATGACAAAAAAAATAAAAGAAGCGGGACAGTTTGGAAATTTGAATATCCTAATGGATACTGTTATGGAATTGGAATACACCACCCTTCTTCTCGGAATCCTTATTTTCGACCAGAAGAATGGAGACCATTGGTAAATGAATTTCTAAAAAAAGATTACATCAAAAAAACTTAGTTACTAATTATGCTATTACAATTATGGATTTATAAAAATAATATTTAAGGTTTTATTTTTTAGTTTTGTTTTAATCCATTACGTTTACAAAAGAGGTTAACAGAGACATTTCTTTATTTTCAAACTAAATATAAATAAAATGAAAAAACATTTCCTTAATCTACTAGCAATCTCTATTATGATTGCAACAACATCTCATTCACAAATTATTTCTACCATAGCAGGTAATGGAATAAAAGGATATAGTGGGGATGGAGGTAGTGCTATTACCTCCGAATTATTAAGCCCAATGGGTCTAACCGTTGATATTAGTGGCAATATATACATCGCAGATGGTTGTAGGATACGTAAGGTAAGCCCTAATGGAATTATCAAAACGATTGCTGGTAATGGCACAGCTGGTTATAGTGGGGATGGGGGAATAGCTACTTCCGCAGAATTGTATTATCCTCTTGGATTGGCAATAGATGCAATTGGCAACCTTTTCATTGCAGATCAGTATAATCATAGGATTCGCAAAGTAAGTCCCAATGGTATTATTACTACGGTAGCTGGCAATGGCACGTTTGTTCATAGTGGGGACGGTGATAGTGCCACTTCAGCTGGATTAATTGAACCTTCTGGTGTTGCTGTGGATGCCAGCGGAAACCTCTATATTGCCGACTATTGGGATAATAGAATTCGCAAGGTTAGTAACAAAGGAATTATCAGCACTGTAGCAGGTAATGGCAATGGTGCTGGTACTTATACAGGTGGATACAGCGGGGACGGTGGAATTGCCACTGCTGCTGAATTAAATGTTCCAGAAGGTGTTGCTGTGGATGCCAGCGGAAATATATATATTGCAGATACATGGAACAATGTAATTCGCAAGGTAAGCACTAATGGAATTATTAGCACTGTGGCAGGTAATGGATTTGGTGCGGGTATAAATAATGGTGGATATAGTGGAGACGGAGGAATTGCAACAGCTGCTGAATTATTTGAACCCTGGTGTATTGCAGTAGATGCCAAAGACAACCTTTATATAGGCGATGCAGTTAACGGCAGAATACGTAAGGTGAATACTAGTGGTATCATTAGTACGATTGCTGGAAATGGTCTAGGGGGATATACTGGAGACGGTGGCGTCGCTACTTCGGCTGGCTTAACTACAATATTTGGTTTGGCGTTGGATGATAAGAATAACGTTTACATTTCAGACAATAAAAATTATGTAATACGCAAGGTAACATTTAATAATTTACCCGTTACCATCTCTTCTTTTACAGCCAGCAACTTTAATAACGCTATAAAAACAGTCTGGCAAACAGCCACTGAACTAAACACTGCTAACTTCATCATACAACAAAGCACAGATGGTAGTTCCTTCACAGACATAGGTACAGTAAAAGCAATAGGCAGTGGGGCAAATAATTATAATTTCACAGATAATAGTCCTGTTAATGGCATCAACTATTATCGCCTACAAATCATAGATAAGGATGGTACTACTTCTTACAGTAAAGTTATCTCTGTTCCATTTTCAATTCTTAATTCTCCATTTTCAATTTACCCTAATCCAGCAACAAACTTTGCTACCATACATTTCAGCAAGGCTGTTGATAAGGCAACCATTTCAGTTTACGACATTACAGGTAAGGCAGTCATTTCACAGCCGCTTAACGGAAGTATAAAAGATTATAAACTTAACACCCAAACCTTACCAAACGGTTTGTATGTGGTAAAAGTAAACACTGAAACTTGTAGCTATAATGAAAAGCTGTTAATCAGTAAATAAGGTATTTTACTGTCGATGTTGGTGTTCTTCACTTCCGATGTTGGTCTTCACCAACATCTTATGATGGCATGGAAAGATGTTGGTGAAAAACACCAACATCGGCGAGAAAGTCGTTTTAAACAAGGAAAAATGCCTGACACGGCAGTTTTTATCTATTTATACAACCACACACATTTATTCAGGTTTCCTGCCGATGTTGGTGTTCATCACCAACATCTTATGATGCATGGATAGATGTTGGTGAAAACACCAACATCGGCGCGAAAAAAACTGATTTCTAGCTGTATCTGATTGATTATTTCTTTGATGACATTTGCATTTCAGGACGTTGCTTGTTTCTGATAAAACAATTTTCTACGCCATCATAAGATGTTGGTAAAGAATACCATCATCGGCGAAAAGTTCTTTCTAGATGGAAGTACAGTCAGTTCATGGCGGCACTTCTTTTTTTCAGATTTCACTCTGTCATCGAGTATGCAGGCAACAACATCTTTAGAAAGAAAACGAAAGTTTATTATTCAAATGACAGTGTACGGATAGTTGGTTTGCATATTGAAACCTACACTATTCTTAAAAAGAAAAGGATATTTAAGCATCCATATCTAATGATAATCTGTTTTCATTCGGTTTTGCTGTAATATTGCGGAAGCATTTAGCTTTTTTGAAAGATACAATGAAGATAAAAATAAACTTTCCCGGAGTAATTTTGATTGCAATATTGGTTATGTGCGGATGTTCTAAGTTTGATATGCCCTATATAAATCTCAATATCCCCGTTGTATTAAACAGTATTGATAGCATCAGCGATAGCAGTTGTACAATCACTGCCAAGATTGACGATTTAGGCAAGGATACAATTCTGTATCAGGGTGTTTGTTGGAGTACAACTCCCAATCCTGTTTATGATTCAAGTGCTCATCTATTGAGTACAACAAATGGAAGTCCTTTTTCTCTTTGTTTCAAAGGACTAAACCCAAGAACAACTTATTATGTTCGTGCTTTTGCTGCAAATGATAAGGGTATAGGTTATGGTGATCAGATAACTATTACTACTCCTGCTAAATCTCCCTTCACTTATGGACAATTTTATGCGGGTGGTTTTATCTTTTATATAGATTCTACAGGCAATCATGGACTTGTTTGCGATACAACTGATTTAAAGGACAGTGTTCAGATTAGGGATACTTTGAATAATTTAGTTGCAATCAATTATTACGATAGCATTCAATGGCGCACCAATTCTGGTGCCGACACTTCAGGCGCAAGTGCAACTGCAATTAGCACCTATACTTTCAATGTAGATTCATTCAATACAGTTAGAATAATGGCCTTAGATAGTAGCCCTCATAATGCTGCAAGTATCTGTTTCAATTATAGAGGGGGGGGATATACTAATTGGTATTTGCCATCAAAAGACGAACTAAATAACATCTATCTCAATCTTACGGCGAGGGGAATCGGGAATATGTCGCCTACAACTTATTGGAGTAGCAGCAACTACATCACAACTACCAATGTTAATGCGTGGGCGCAATATTTTGGTAATGGCAATCAATATTATTTCAATGAAAGTTTTTATTTGAATGTTAGGGCAGTCAGGGCGTTTTAGTAGTAATGATTTGATGTGGAAATAAATTGCCCTCATAATCATTTTTAGATTAAATCAGCAATGTCTTAGGGATAAGTTATAAGTCTCAATCATTAAGCAACCATTCCATCAGTAGATAGAACTACTTTTAATGATTTCTCTACCCTTTTTGATGCTACTGTAAGTGTTTGATTGGAGTTTGTACTTCTTTTGTTTTTGCCAAACCATTTAAGCTTGAGATAATGTATAATTTTCTTCATCTATACTTGTTTGAATATTATTGTAATATCCGTTGACATATCCTTGAATCTACAAGAATACTTCTGCCCATATCTACTCAAGTAAGGAATGATAACAAATTCAATGAACAATCAATGTTACCACGATGCTAGTTACAGCCCTTTCCTTTGATTAATATTTTAGTACCTGAAACCTCATACGAAGCATTGATAGCGGTACAAATTATATCTAGCTTTTCAAAGAGATTCTCCTTATTAAGTTCTCCAGAAAAGATACACTTATTGAAATTCTCATTCTCCATAACAATTTCCACTCCATAAACCCGCTGAATCTTTCCAATAACATCTGGCAGATTTGTTCTTTCAAAATCAAAAGATTTTTCATTCTCTTTGATATTAGTCAAAGGGAGTGGAACGGGAATTAGGGTTGTTTGAAAATCATTCTTTGTATTTGAATAAATAGCTTCTTGATTTGCAGTAATGATAACGCCATTAGAAGTAAGCACCTTTTCGTTGAATGCACTTTGACTTGCAGAGTTCTTTTCAAATACCTGAACCCTTCCTGTATGAACAGAAACAGAAACTTCTTTAGTAGTTGGATTCGTCAGTATCGTAAAACTAGTGCCTAATACTTTTGTTACAATGTTGTTTGCATAAACAAAGAAGGGTTTCTCAGGATTTTTAGCTACTTGAAAGAAAGCATTTCCTTTTAATGCGACTTCTCTCTTACCATTGATAAAATGAGTAGGATAGTAGAAAATTGAATGAGGATTCAAGGTAACAGTTGTTCCATCTTCAAGCTTTATCACCTTATTAACCAAACTATTATTTTGTTCAATAATTACATTTTTCCCATAAGCAATCAAGTTGTCATCATGATTATTTGCATCACTCATTTTAAAAAACAAGTAACTTCCAACCACTAACACTATGATTGCCGCAGCAGAAGCATATAAGAAGAGTTTCCTAATGATAAATGTATTTTTATGTAAAGAATGACTTGTAGCTATTGTTGCTTCGGCCATTTCTTTTTTGATTGATTCCTGTAATTTGAACCAAATCTTATCAATATCAGGTTCGACACTTGTATCATATTCTGATAACAAATCCCAATTTTCTTTCATCCAGGCTTTTAAGGCAATGTCATTGACAGGATTAAGCATCCAATCAATCACCCTCAACCTCTCGAAACTGTCGGATTGATTTAAGAAGAACCTATTCAAAGTTGTCTTTTCCATACAAAATATTTGTTTACATTAGTAATTACGTAAATAATTTGTTTACCCCCCAATGATTTTAAAAAAATATATAAAAAGATTAAAGACCACAGACTTTTGTAACATCCAATCAAGTTCACAACAAAAAATAGATAGTATTCTATACCAAACATCGTTATTTTAATATGTGTAAATATTTCTTCAATTGATATGTCTTGAAATGAAAAGTCCTTTATGGTCAAATTTATTTTTACAAACTCGCCTTGTGAGAAGCGATAACAGAATCCTTATCCTTTAGTTGCAAAAATAATGGTAGTTGGCGATATTTTTAAACAATTTCGCTGTCATCAAACTGTGAATCACTTATTTTACAATTACCGTTTCATCATTTGTTAGATACTTCTAGGATGACTATGAATAACTTTCATGTGTGGGTTGCTGCGGAGAAATATGGCTATTCAGTAGTTAAATAAGGAGATATTTTTAAGAACAAGTTATCCTTTATAAATACAATCTTCTTAATTTCACTCACTGTTTGATAATTTCCGTGTTGCTGCCGATACAATACAATTGCCTTCGCCACATTTCTTTCGATATAGGGGTGAGAACCAAGTTCATAATCAGTGGCAGTATTGATATTTATTTTAGTTAACAGGGTTTCTTTAAGTGTGAGGAATGGCTTTATCAAAGCAAATTCAGAATCATTCATGCCATAAGTTTCTCTTGTCTGTTCAATTGTCAGAAAGCCTCCTAACTTTTCCCTGTATCTGACAATTCTGTATTGAAGTCCGTTTGTCATGCCAGGAATAATCTTCAGTTCTTCAATGGTAGCGGTATTGATATCTACAATCTGCGGCTTCATCACTTCTTTTTTATAAGGCTGATACACTTTTTTGGTGGGATAGGCATTGACAATATGGATATAGGGTATTATCCTTTCTGCCTCATCCTGTTTCATGCCCCAAATCTTTTTGATGTCTGCTGCTTGCCTGAAAGTTCCTCCCTTAATCCGATAATTCAAAATGGTTTTGATTGTCTTTTCTCTCAATCCTAAACGATGCCATCCTGCTTCATGAACGGTATTAGGATCAAAGTTGAAAGGTTCAAATACTATCCTTTCACTTGCCTCTTCTGACTTGTAGTGGGATTTGTAGTTGCTATCATCATGTGTAGGATTGTTCTGTTGAAGTTGTTCCACTTCATGAAGTAGCACCTTGTCAATTACAGGTTTGGGTTTTGTTGACTTGTACCAAATAGGGAAGGCAATAAAAAAAGCAATGAGTACCAATAGGACAATGGCACTGTTCCTTTCCCTAACGGAAAAGGTGAAGTAATCCTTAATAATCTTTTTCATAACCCAAAAGGGTATTACTCAAAATGGCAGCTAATCCATTTCAATGATGAGTCCGTCGTATGCTAAACGAATTCCATTGGGCAATTCATTATTTATAGCATCATTCAAGCCAAGCTGATGACTGATATGTGTAAAATAAGCCTGTTCCACTTCTAACTCTTTTGCCAAGGCGATTGCTTCGTCAAATGTAAAATGTGACAGATGTTTTTCTTTTCTCAATGCATTTACCACCAATACCTTTGATCCCCTGATCTTTTCTTTTTCGCTTTCTTCAATCCTGTTTGCATCGGTTATGTAAGTGAAATCCCCAATCCGATAACCATAAACAGGCATCCTTAAATGCCAAACCAAGATGGGAATGATTGGAATATCATTGATATAAAAAGGATTCAGGTCAATCCTGTGCAATTTGATGTCGGGTAATCCAGGCAGTTTGTTCTCAGCAAAAGCGTAATAGAAGTCATTCTTGAGATGCTTCTCTGTTAATTCATTTGCATAGATATGAATGGAATTCTTTTGGAAATAGTTATAAGGGCGAATGTCATCTAATCCTCCAATATGATCTTTATGTGGATGAGTATATAAAACGGCATCTAATTTATTATTATCAATCCGAAGCATCTGATACCTGAAATCTGTGGTGGTGTCAACGACTAGCGTGGTTTGTTCCGTCTTGACAAGGATACTACTTCTTAGGCGTGTGTCTTTGGGATTTGCCGAAACACACACCTCGCACTTGCATCCAATCATAGGAACGCCGCTGCTTGTGCCTGTGCCAAGAAATGTCACTGAAAATGGAGGTGTATTCACTGCCCAAAACTAAGGTGAAAGATTTAAGATTCAGTCTTCTCTTCAAAAGGAATTTCAAGAGGAGTGGAAGGAGGGGGGATATTCCGTTTATTTACCTCATCAAACAACCGTTGACTGTCGAGAGTGAGCTTGTCGTAATTGATGTCTATCTGTGGAATAAGGTCTAATAGGGTATTGATTCGACCTTCCACATCGAGAAACTTGTTCAATACCACAATTTTCTTGGCTTCCAACAAACACCACCCACTCTGAAATGTCCCCCTCTCATAGCGAACAACATATTCACTTTGAGATAAGATAGCCTCTAATTTCTGTAAACTATGTTGATTAAATTTCATAAACATAATCCCTTTTTTATAATTGAAAATTGAAAATGGATAATTGAAAATGGATAATTGATAGTTAATCCATATCTCATACCCATATTTCATCATCACTCATCACTCATCACTCATCACTCACTTGACACTTAATCCGCACGAACACCATGCATACGTCTTTCCTTTTTCTACTGTAGCCCCTGTTGGATGTGATGTAAATACTTTTGGAAATTCACTCATAATTATCTGTTTATTTATTGTCATTCTCTGTTTCGCCACGAATTAAAGGCAATTTCTTCAATTATTTCAAATCTGGCATCAATACTTCCTTGGAATCCTTGATAATGAACGAAAGTCTGTAGTAATCTATATTTTCTGCTGCCCACGGATCCTGAATCTTCCACTCCCTGAATGTGTCGTTACTCACAATCAGACAATGATTGGACTTAATGTATTGAATCAGGAACATATCGGCAGATGTCTCCTTTGGTGATTCCATATACTTTGAAATCTGCTTTACCTTTTCCAAGCTTGCAGGGTCATCAATCTTATGTCGTAGCGAAGCATCCGCAATGACAATAATATCTGAGAATCCCTTTGACTTCAAAAATTCAATCATCAAAACAATGTTCTGTGCATGTACCTTCTTGTCCACCCTTCCTGCACTATTATGTGCCACATTACTAGCATCCAAAACAATAGAACGATCTTGCATCTGATTGATTTCAAAAAACTCACCATCTGCATTATACTCTCCAAACCTTTTCACCTGTTCACTCTTTGATAGGAAGTCTGCAATGTCATTAACATTATTGATTCCAATAGTGAACCATGCTGGCATCTCCTTATTTTCCGAATACTTATATTCGTCAAGGGTGGTCTGCAATATTGTATTCAATTTATTCAAAGAAATCTTCTTGCCTTGTTCTATCTTGGAAAGTATTACCAATAAAACACGTTGGTCATGTGTTGAATTGTTCTTTTTCACATATTCCAACTCCTTATACTTGTTATAGTCGAAGGCATCACGAATCTTTAAGTCATTTGCCAACTTTAAATCTGCATATATCCTGAATCCTCTTTTGCCTGCATCCACAAATTCGAGATAGGTAGGGAATCCCAATTCATTGGCAGCGGCATAAAGATTTGCATCAACAAATCCTTTGTTGAAAGCCTCAATCAATCCTGCGAAGTCCTTGAAATTATTCTTTTGCGAATAGGTGTATAATTCAAAAGGGTTATTGATTGGAACCGCAATCTTCAGTAAGTCAGGATCCTTTTCAATCAATTCCTTATAGATTGTAAACCCTGCAATAAAGCCCTTCTTTTTCATGGTTTCAAATGTGGCTAAGTCATTGATTCCAGCCTCTTTCACAAGCACATACTCATCATGTTTGCTGTAACCTTCCGCCAAAGCCTCATAGTAAAATGCAGAACTATTGAATCCCTTTTCCTGTGCGGTTACAAATGCGTCGAGTGTCTTATAGCCCAATGTCTTGTGTTGTAGCAGGCAGGAATTATAGTAAATGGCAAAGGATGCCTCAAGAGGATCCTCACTATTAACCACAAAAACAGTTTCGGTCTGATTAATGTCTATGAATCTGACCATGTCATTCAGACTTTCAAACTCCATAAGTGCAGCCATCTGTTGCACTTTTACTGCATAATAATTGCATTGATCCTTTTTCATTTTTATATAATTTATTTGTTAATCCACACTGATATGTTTTTTTTACAGCTACAATATCTTCTTCTTCGATTCCCTTTTCCTCTATCTCATCAAATTCACCTTTTCCCAATTCAAAACCCGAATATTCGTTTGTAAATAACATTATCGGGAATGTGAAATTGTCCCTTGTTCCATAAATCGATTCAAACATGTTGAACTCCTCCTCAGTAATCACCTTGTTTTCCTTGTAGAACTTCCATATAATCATTGGCGAAACCTCTCCCATGTAGATGATTATGTTGCATTGTAATTCCTGAATGCTTTTCACATGGTTCAAAACAGGATTGTCATCAATTGCTGCGGAAAGTTCAGGTAGTGTCGGCATCAATTGATTCAAAAAGTATTCCCTTCCATTTGATTTGTAGCATAAGGTTGCCCATTCGTCACAGGCTTTCTTGAATGATTGTATTGAAAGTGACAATTGTGTTTTTACCGAAGCCAATTGTGTTGGGGTAAGACTATTCATATTTGGAAAGTTAAAACACCTTATAAGATATGGCACACCTTCTTCAATCATGTCAATACTCGTTGCCACCAATGTTTCAAAATAGTTTTCATGGTAAAAGTCTGTGGGCATCAGCCAAATGGAGTTCTTTCTTGCCTTGACAGGAAATTCATTATACAATACATCCCAAGCGGCCACATGACTCTCTGTTTCAACTCCGGGAATCCCTCCAATGTTATGCACTTCAAAAACATCCCGTTTGAAGAGATTGTCCAAACCTGCAAAACCATGACGGTGAGTGCGTATCTCAAGATCATACATCCATTCATCAATCATTAATTCAAGAGACTTTTCTATTTTTTTAAAGTTGAGAAATACGATATTGTTTGGGTGCTTGAGTGATTTTAATTGTTTTTGCAAATCAAAATAATTTTCAAGATAAGCTCTCATATCCGGATTGCATAGTTGACTATTGTAGATATTCTTTGCTTTTTTGGGCAAAGGCTGATTTCTGACAACGTTTTCTATTGTCATTATCACGGACGTACTACCTACCACATTCATCATATCGCTTAAAAGATAGCCAAGACGAATCTGAATGGCAAAGCCAGTTTCTTCAAATTCAGGACTAGAAAAGTCGAGTTGTAGGCAACGCATAATTTCTCATTTATTGCAAGGGTAGTCTTTATTCAATGGAAAACAGGGGATAATTATAGGATTAGTCAATAAATTATATATTGAGTAGGTTTATTTGCTACATGCTGACCATAAGTTGCATCATTTGACCCGATTAAAGAAATAATCAATTTTTAATTTGCACACTTTTTTATTGTATCAATTGAATACTCAAATTAAACTTTTGAAGTCCTTTTGAGTTTAATTAGCTATTCATTAATAAAAAGCTATTTAAAAGTAACAGTATGAAAAAAAATGTTTTAAAAAATGTGTTGACCTGTTTATTAATGGTCGTGTTTATGGCAAAAGGCTTTGCATTTGTAAGGCCAAACAGTCTTTTCTCCAATAATATGGTTTTGCAACGTGGTGTCGTTGTGCCAATTTGGGGTACTGCCAATGATGGTGAAAAAGTAACTGTTGAATTTAATGGTCAAAAGGTATCTACCGTAGCAAAGGATGGTAAATGGAAAGTAAGTTTAAAAGCGTTAAAGGCGAATAATAAGCCCCAAACAATGACTATCAGTGGTGAAAATACCATTAAGATTGAAAATGTCTTAGTTGGTGAAGTTTGGGTTTGTAGTGGCCAAAGCAATATGGAGATGTCTATTTCTTCTGCTTGGCCAAATCCAATAACGAATGTGAAGGAAGAGATTGCCAATGCCAATTATCCTGAAATCCGTCAATATCATATTGCCAAAAAAGCATCTGATACATTGGTGAGTGATGCAAATACAACTTGGGTGGTTTGTGATACTTCTACAGTCAAGGATTATACAGCCGTCGGTTACTTTTTTGCCCGTGATTTGTATAAATCCCTAAAAGTTCCTATTGGATTGTTATTCACTGCGTGGGGCGGTACTCCTGCCGAAAATTGGACTACAAGAGCCTCCTTGGAATCTAATCCTGAATTGAGCCCAATTGTTAGAAGTTATGAAAGGGCTGTAAAAAACTATCCAACTGCAGTTGAAAACTTTAAAAAGAATCAGGATTCTATCATGGCAAAATGGAAAGTCGAAGTTGCTGCGGCAAAATTGGCAAAAAAGCCTTTTCCAAGAAGGCCTGAGACACCCCGTAGTCCTGCAGGTGGTGCAGGTGGGTTGTACAATGCAATGATTAACCCTCTAATTCCTTACGCAATAAAAGGCGTAATATGGTATCAGGGTGAAGCAAATTCAGGAAGGGCAAAAGCTTATCGCACCCTTTTCCCTACTATGATTAATGATTGGAGAAGAAATTGGAATGAGGGTGAGTTTCCATTCCTGTTCGTACAGATTGCACCACATCAAGGCATGACTCCCGAAATCAGGGAGGCTCAATTCCTAACATTAGATAAGGTTTCTAATACAGCAATGGCAGTTACAACCGATTGTGGCGATTCTACAATGATTCATCCTGCCCATAAACAACCAGTAGGAAACCGTCTTCAATTGGCTGCGAGGGCTTTAGCATACAATGAAAAAATTGAGTACTCTGGTCCTTTGTATAAAGGCTTTGAAGTGAAAAATAATACCATTGAAATTTCCTTTACTCATGTAGGTAAGGGTTTAATGGCAAAAGGTGGTGAGTTGACTGG
>Ga0364873_10395_pt1 | contig 21970 bp, 21 predicted proteins | sample ExccelAu500001D3_2_FD_206928 | JGI IMG/M metagenome (GOLD analysis project Ga0364873, IMG submission 206928) | Enriched cells from Trout Bog Lake Hypolimnion, Wisconsin, USA - BchlTB.Aug07.5000.01.D3 | ecosystem: Environmental > Aquatic > Freshwater > Lake > Hypolimnion/Profundal zone | place... | reverse complement strand
ATCTGTTTGAATGGTCAAACTTTTGCCGAAGTGGATGAAACATTGACCGTGGGTTCTTCATCAACGGTTTCCCAGCCTGTAATCATGGTCTTTATATAGGCCAGTGGAGTATGTCCAGTAGTGGTCAAATACACGTGGGCGATGAAGAACACCAGCATCATGAATGCGCCAGACGTGTGGATCAGCGCCACAGCTTCCAGGCTCAGGTAAGGATCGATGCCCAAGTCTTTCCAATTGGAGAAGAAGAGGTAGAACAGGCCCGAACCCCAGATAATCGGTGAGAGCATCGACAGTAGTGCCAGATACGCCAAGCGTTGTAACGGATTATGCTTCTTGACTGCGGTTTTTTTGTAAGGTGATGGCGCATTGCGGAAAATGCCGAAGGAGTAGTAGCGCACCATGGCGTCCACCTTTTTCAGCGTCGGGATGTATTGCATCCATTCACCCGTAGTGAACTGCCAGAAAATGGTGAACGCCCAAAGTGTGAGCAATGCCCAGGCACAAAGGGTGTGGTAGTTCACTGCCTTTTCAAAACCGAGCAGTTTGTACATGCCATGCACCTCAAAGCCGGTGATCATCATTGCGATGACGAGCGCGGCCTGCGACCAGTGCCAGAATCGCTCGTAACGTTTGAACAGATATATGCGTTGTGTAGACATTGCGACCTCTTTTTTCAGTTATGAACGGCGACGAAGCCACAGTGTGATGCGAATCAGGCCGTGAATAATCACACCTGCGAGAGTCAATGCGACTGCGAGAAAACCCATGCGCTCAATCCACGGTTGATGATCTTTTGAACGCCCAGGCATATAAACCCCGTCAATATTTTGCAGGCGACCGTTGTCCGCATGACACTGCGCGCAACCCAATGCTTTCGTTTTGGGCGCAACCATGTGAGCGATAGGCCAATACATTTGCGTTTTGACAAATCCATACTGCCCTGAATAAGGCAGCTTGGCCGCTTTCATTCCAGTCGTGATGGCTTTTTGCCAGTTATAGGTCATCGTGAAAGAATCTTGATCGAAACCAAAGGAGTGGAACACCGCGAGTATCCCGGATTGCGTGTCGTAGGGCTGGTTGTTGCGAGAGATTTTAAACGGCCATATTTTCGATTGGCCATCGGTCGGGCTACCCTCAATATTATTGATGCCGACGATACCGTTTTGATCGGGCTGTATTTTGTCGCCAATATGCATCCACCGCTCGGTACCATTGAACCAGCGATATTCGGGAACCACGTTATCCTCCCACAGGAAACTGCCTTTTACGCCCCAATAGGTATTTCTGCCGTTCTCATCTTCCATGACCAGAGGTGAACCGTTAGGTGCCAGTTTGCCGGCTGTTGCATAGTTCCAATTCATTTTTGTCGGCTTGCCGCCGCGCGCAAACTCCGGGATATGGCAAGTTTCACAGGCAATATCACGGGTATGAGTGTTGAGGGTAGAGGCAATTTGCTGAGAAATAAGGTCTTTTCCTTTATGTGGAGCCAGACTATGACAAGATTGGCATGCCGTTGCATTACCGTTGTGTTCGCCCCCTGGTATAAACGCGGACTGTTTGGGACTTGCGTCAATAGCGTAATGTTCGCCGGTAACTTTGTGATCCTTGGTTTGATGGCATTGTTGGCAGGGGAAGTTCAATCCTTTCGCATCCATGTGTACGTCGAGCTCATGCGATGGATTAAGGAGTGAACTGTCGAGATCTCCGTGCTTAACGCCATCGCCCCCGCCACCATAGAAATGGCAACCGCCGCAGTTGGAGCGTGTCGGTGCGGTGACACTCTGGGCAATTTTTGCCAAGTCTTGCGGTAAGACATAGGGTTTGTCGGTGCCGTATACCTCATTGCACCCCGGACGCACCGCTATTTTTTCCATCGCCGGATTGCCGCCTATAAATGGAATCTTGCGATAGTTCTTGGTCTGGTCGTGGCAGACCAGGCAATCGACCTTATCCTCGGTGCGTTGATCAAATGGGATGAATTTGTTCGGATCGGTGCTCCCATAGCCAACGTGGCAGACTGTGCAAAACTGTTCGTTGCTGATAGGGCTTACGCAGAAAGTGTTATAGACTTGGCTCTTGCCGACCATTTGCTTGGTCTTTGGATTCCATGCTTTCCAAGTCCAGTGGATGGTGGACATAACCTGCTTTCCAGCATGAGTATGGCAACTCAGGCAGGCTTGGGTGACCTGTTCGGGCGAGGTAAACGGCCCTTGGAGTTGTTTGAAATGGCTGTGATCTTGGGGGGTTTTCTTTCCAACAGGCCCATCGACCTCTTGGGGGACAAATTTCGCAATCGAAGCCTGTTCCTGCGGCGCAGATTGGGCGTTAAGTAAGGCTTGTGACTGTTCCGTGCCGAACGCGGGCGCGTAGTTCGCGAACACAATGATTGCAAGTAACGCCAGTCCCCTGCTTACATATCTGTCTAAGGAATGATTGGTTTGGTGTCTAACGAACGCCATTAACGTCTCCTAAATGATGCGTGATTTGTGCGGTCGTGGAAAGACGCGTGCCAGCAAAAATTTGCTCCAAGCCCAGGCCGTCAGATAGCTGATGCATTGGCTAAATCGGGCGCTTGATACTAACCGCGCCACGGATCTGACCAACGCTATATCCTGTTGCTTTGTCATGTGGATAATCTTCACTCAACTTCGCTTTTACATTGACGGGTATTTGTTCGGCATTGCCGTGACAAGCGAGGCAACCGGGTTGCATGACGATGGCTTTCATATAGCGGAAATATTTTCCATCCGGTTCTTGCACAATTTCCGCCTGTTCCATGGATTCTGTCTTTTCACCCTTTGTGGCGCGATCTTCAAACGCTTGCAGATTTTTTTGTTCCCATGCATCCGGCATGCCAAGCAAAGGGTTGCGTACTTTCAAGCTGACGCGAGTCACCTTCCAGCCATACTGACGGGAAACTTCACCCGCCAACTTCGGTGCAATTTCTTTACACACTTTAATAGCCGATTCAGCGCCGCCTTCTTTGATTGCTTTCTGATTTTCAGCAGCGAGTTGTTTCAGGAATGGCATCGCCACGGCGCGGCTTTCTTCCTGATATTTGTTCACATCCTCTGCATAAACTGCGGAGGTTGTCAGTGCGAGTAATGCAATTAGGGTAAGTCTTTGTACACGATCAATACCGCTTGCTGAGTTGCATTTCATTTTGGTCTCCTCGTTTCTATTTTTTGATTTGTAATGTAGTAAAAATTTTTCGCTACTGTCCGCGCTGCGTTTCACCCATGGCAGTTGCAAATGTGAGCTTGTTCGATGCCATGAAAGTGATGACTATCTTTGGCGAGATCGCCATGTTCGTGATTGCAACCTTCACTGGCTGACTTCACACGACCAGCAAGGAAAGTTGCCACTACCAATCCAGGATCGCTCTCTCCCGTCGCCACAACCTGCACACCACGCGCCCTCAGATGGCGGATAACCACAAGCCAATCAACTTGATAGCGGTCACGATGGCGATCTATCTGGCTCGTGGGTTGTTAAAACAGCTTCTCCTGCATTCCAGGATTCTGTTCTCGCGCGATCCATTACGCAGTATGCGTGCCATCTCTCTATGTTATTTAATAATTAATTGTTATATCACGACATTTTGCTTTTACAGCAAATACAAGAAGATTGGATCAGCAAACTAAAACAATAAATGGCAGTTGAAAATGATGGGATATAAGTGCAAACTGCCAATTTTGGCGGATCGCCACAGCGCGGCTTTCTTCCTGATATTTGTTCACATCCTCTGCATAAACTGCGGAGGTTATCAGTGCCAGCTCAGTACATTCGTGTTGTCAAAAACGGACCACGTCACCGTTTCCGGGATGGTCTGTTTCAACCGAGCCGTCGCGTGCCGTGCCACCGACCAGTGGATAGTCGAGTTCGCGCATCAGAGCGATGGCCTTGGCGCCAGTGCAATGATTGGCGGCGATCTTTTGAAAACCGTAACTACCAAGCGTGCGGACAATATCGGCCTGAGCCTCTGTCATCGCCGCGAATGGAGCGATGTGCAACCCCCCATAAAGTCCATAGGGTTCCCCCCGGCTTCCAGGTTCTTTGCAGCGTAGTCGACAAGATTGAGGACGCCCTGATGACAACAGCCTGTGATGTAGACCAGCCCTTTCTCGTCAACATTGAGGTAGAGCGACTGCTCACCCCGGATATCGAGCAGTGGGCAGATCGAAGGTAACCGACGCCAGACCTGGCAAAAGGCGGTGTATGCCACCGCTCATCATGCACACAATAGGCCCACGGTGAGGTAACCGGTTGCTGATTCCGGCTGCTGCAAAAGTGGCGCCGCGCAGCCAGTCTATTCCTTCCTGGTGCAAGCCACCGGGAACCAGAATGGGAATCTCAGGGCAAGTCTAAGAACCGCCTCGATGCCCCAGAAGTGTTCGAAGTGTTCGTGAGTGAGAAAAAGAAAGGCAATGTCGCCGCTCTCCAGCAAACGGTCAACGCCCGTAGCACGAAAACGCTCGCTCATGTATTCGGGATTCCAACCGGCATCGAGCAGGATGCGGGTGACGCTGCCGTCAAGGGCTTCGACTTCAATCAGAGAGCAACTACCGGCAGCATTATCGGCATCAAAGTGAATCCCTCACTGGCAGGCTTCAGGTCCGCCATCGGCTGTCATTTGTGCCCGCAAGCGAGGTGTGTCCCACCAGCCGACTTCGGAGACAGCCTTGATTTTGACAGACCGGCAGGCACCGATATCGACGGGGGAGCTTGCCGAGACTGCGAAAGGCTGGCGCTCCTCGATCATGTTAGTTCTTACTCTGTACAGTTGTTGAATATCGGGCGTTGCCTTGCATGAGCCCTAACTGCCTGCATGTCCACAGGCTTGAATATTCCCGCCCCGGTTGCGCATGTGTTCGCCAAGCGCGACAAACTTGTCATACAAGTCATCGCGCAGAGAAAAATCCTCCACCGTTTCTCCCAGAGCCCGTTTCATGCACATGAGCCATTGGTCACGTTCTTCGGGGCCGATAGCATAGTGCAAATGTCGGCGCCTCAGCATCGGGTGGCCGTATTTTTCCACGAAACGCTGTGGCCCACCAAGCCAGCCGGAGAGAAAATCGAAAAATTTGTTGCCGGATTCGGTGAGGTCGTCCGGATGAATTTTGCGCGCGGTGTAGGCCTCCGGAAGTTCATCCATCAATTCATAGAATCGGTCGACCAATTTGCGGATGGCGGCATCGCCGCCAATGCGTTGGTATGGGCTTGCAGCGGCTTGATTGCTTACTTGCACGTCATTTCCTTAAAAATAATAAAACAAGTGAGTTATTCAACAACGCCGTGATCTATGCCTCACCAATAATAATTTTATCTGCGGATACGAACTTGACGGGGGGAACCGGCAAGTTCAGTGGAGCGGGGCCGTGCAGGATACGACCACTGTTGTCATATAGACTGCCATGGCAGGGGCACAACCAGCCTTCCTCGATGCGTGAAGGGATGCAGCCCATGTGCGTACAGACTCCAACCACCACCAGCCATTCCGGCGTTTTGGTTCGGTCGGCATCGGACTGCGGGTCTTTTCCGCCTTGGGAAGTTTTCATGGCGGCAATTTGCTCGGGCGTGCGATGCACGACGAAAACCGGCTTGCCGCCCCATGAGACAGTTTGTGACTGACCCACTGCAATTCTGGAAAGATCAACTTCTGTTGAGGCCTTCTCCAACGTGTCCGTGGACGGGTTCATGCTGCTAACAAACGGCCAGCATGCCGCTGCGATTCCCGCCACACCCATAGCTGTTGTTGCTGTTCCTAGAAAATCGCGGCGATCCGCGTTATCTATTACGTTCACTTCTGACATAATTTCAACCTCCTTCATGGTGCTGCTGAATAATTAAATTGCAATAAATAAAGTTACATACAAGTGCATATTTGACGAAGTTAGCGATATATACTCAATTGCAGCGATAGTATTCACTGACATGATCGCTGATTATAAATTGGTGGAAAGCGAAAAAGACGGGGCCAAAACAGGACTCAATTCCTGCAGCAACGATATCTCCACTTCAAATGATTAGATATAGCAAATGCCGTGCCTCTTCATGAGATTAATTAATAACATATTGATTATGATAGTTATAAGCCAATCTTACGGCCGAATTTAGCGGGGCAGGATGAGTGAATAGCCTGTATTGTTCTGCCAATATGGCAGGGTGCGTGCCATGTTGGCATATTGTTTACGCTTTGAGTTTATTCAATCTGCGATAAAGTGTTCTCTCGCTTATCCCAAGTTCGTCCGCCAGCATTTTGCGGCTACCACGATGATGCGCAAGTCGGGCTTCCAGTGTCTGGCGTTCCAGTTCTACCAAGCTCACTGGCTTGGCGGTGATGGCCTCACGCCTGACGTGACTACTGCGGACTTCTTCCGGCAGATGCGCTGGCTGGATGGCTTCGCCATTGCATAGCAAGCTTGCCCGCTCGATGATATTGCGCAACTCGCGCACGTTGCCGGGATAGTCATAGCGGCGCAGCAGTTCGATGGAATCTTCAGAAATGATCAGGTTCCGATCTGCGGCAACACGAGCCAAGAGCGATTTCGCCAAAATAGGGATGTCGGATGATCGCTCTCGTAGGGGCGGCAGTTCGACCGGAAACGTATTGAGTCGAAAATAGAGATCCTGCCGGAAGCTGCCGCTTTTGACCATTGCGCGTAAGTCGCGGTGAGTCGCTGAAACCAGCCGGATGTCGGCCATGTGAGGTTCGGTAGAACCGACGCGCCGATATGCACCGGTTTCAAGTAGGCGCAGGAGTTTGACCTGCATAATCAGGGGAATATCACCCACTTCATCCAGGAATAGCGTTCCACCGTTTGCTGCCTCGATCAAACCTTCTTTCCGTGAGGTGGCACCGGTAAATGCGCCGCGTTCATGGCCGAAAAGTTCGCTCTCGAAAAGTGTCTCGGTGAGTCCCGAACAATCCAGGGTAACGAAAGGCTTGTCGACTCTGCGACTCGCATCGTGTATGGCCTTGGCCACGAGCTCCTTGCCGCTGCCTGATTCTCCCAAGAGCAGCACCGTGGCTTCAGAGGGTGCAACTCGCGCGACCATCTCCAGCATACGTTGAAAGGCCGGAGCGCGTCCGACAAGCCCTTGAGCATTTGAAAGTCCTCGGGCTACGGCGACAGGTTCAATCTTCTCAATGAAGTAGGCGAAGTTCCCTTTGCCGTCGCGTACCGGGGATAACTCGATGTTGACGTAGGTCTCTCCCTGCGGGGTATGATGAAGATGAAGCACTCGCTCCCGCTGTTCGGAGAGGAGGCTCCGCTGGAGAGGGCATGTCTCGCCAGCTTGATCGCAGGGTACTGAGAAGTGGTGGGAAATGTCGAAACAGGTTCGTCCGACGAAAACTTGATCTTCGCCGAAACTGCGTCGATAGGCTATGTTTGCCGCCAGCACATGGTACTGGCGGTCACACAAAATATGCGGTTCTGGCAGGGTTTCGATGAAGGACACCAGTTCAGGAAGTAGCGGCGATTTCATGGAGGGCAAATCCGATTCCCGTTTAGGGTGACAGATGCTGTCATAATGGCAGTGCTGACATTGACATGCAAGTGTCTATGCTAAAAGTTAGCGAGGCTCAGGTAGCGTGTCAAGATAGGATATGGCAGGGCAATAACAAAATTGTCTGGTAGCAATCACGATTTATCCCATAAATAAACTTAATGTTAACAACAAGCCATGCAACAACATCGCGGCAATGGTCAATTTTATCGCTTCACTTAAATGTTGTGGATGCGAGGCATGACGGAACAATTGCCTTGCAGCCTTAATGCTTAATGGCAAGGCTAAACCAGCCGTCAACGCCAGTGGCGGTAGCCAACCGTATATAACTGACAACACCAGCCAGCCATTCGCCAATGCCATGATCAGCACATATCCCCAGCGCGCCTGCCACACGTCCAGCCGGGCAACCCAGTGTAGTTTTCCTACAGCAGTATCGGCTTTACGATCCGGGAATTGATTGATGTAGAGCAGATTAGTCACTAACAGCGCGTAGGACAAACCTGCGATGAATGGAGCGGCAGCAAAGCCTTTGCGTTGTACAAAATCTGTCCCCACAGTGACCAATAGAAAGCCTACCGCCACACATACCTCGCCAAATCCACGACTATTCAAGCGGAAAGGTGGCGCCGAATACGCCCAGCCGATGAACAGTCCTGCACCGCCGATATATAACAATTGCGCAGCGGAACGCAGCATCAACCATAGCCCCGCAAGTACCACGCCAAACAACAGCGCAAATCCAAAGCGCGCAGTCTGCGCAAGAGTCAACACTCCGTTCTGAATGAAGCGGCTACCGCCAGTGAATGGGAATACTCGTTCTACGTTGCACGCATCTGTACCGTTTAGCGCATCGTAATAATCGTTCAGTACGTTCACTCCGGCGTGCGCCATCAATCCGAACATCAGAGTGAATGCCGCCAGTCCAGGAGAAAGCGTAATGTTCCCGTGGCTCGCAGTCGCCAGCCCAATCAGGCATGACATTAAACTTGCACTGAGAAAGGCTGGGCGGGTCGCTGAAAAATAGCATCCCAGCGGATTTTGAAATGTTGTAAAAGTCGGCTCTTTCGGTGGCATTTTTATACCAGACTACAGTGTGTTATTCAAAATGTTTTAGTGGGCAGCGCAGGAAATCTGCTGTTCGCGAACAGCAGCTATAAGCCGACTAGATGCAGTCAGCCTTTACCGCTGCCAATGACTTTTTCATTATAAGCAGCCAGTGATTTTTTTGCTTGCTATCTGTCGCTGCGTATCCCATAACTGCCCTTGAACCGTGTAAATTCACAGCCACAAAACGGTCACTTAGGGGCACGCTTTACCATGCTGTAGCGACGATTGCAAAGACGAATACAGACCTGCTTAGATTTACGTCTCAGGCTGCTTTGCGAGTTTGCGTTGCAGGCTGCGGCGGTGCATGTTGAGGGCGCGCGCGGTGGCGGAGATGTTGCCTTCATGTTCAAGCAACACGCGATTGATGTGTTCCCACTCCAAGCGATCTACTGTCGTAACTTGTGCATTGAAATGCAGGTGAGGGCTGGGTAGGTGTCCGAACGCCTCCACGATTTCGTCCGCATTTGCTGGCTTGGTAAGGTATTGCGTCGCACCCAGTTTGATAGCTTCCACTGCCGTGGCGATGCTGGCATAGCCGGTCAACATCACGATGCGCGTGGCCGAGTCGAGTTCATGCAGAGCATGCACGAGCGTCAGTCCTGATGCACCGTCCATCTTTAAGTCTACCACCGCATATTCAGGCGGCTCGGTCTGCGCCAGTGGCATAGCCTGTTCAACGCTGTGCGCAACAGTTACTGTGTAGCCTCGTTTTTCCAGTGCGCGACCTAGCACCTGACAGAAAACATCATCATCGTCCACCAGCAATAGCGAGGCTTGTTCGTTGATAAAATTGTTCATAATTCGTTTCCTGAAATTCTAATAAGCGGGGAAGTAGCTCACTTCTCAAAATATCACCATGCGTTGATTTTATTTGTCCAAGCAGTTGATACCAAGCGCTTTGAGCATGTATTTCTCATAGATAGGCTCTGAGCTACCGGTCTTAATTTTGCGCATGAAGTATTTCTCGAATGCGATCTTGGCCAAGTGAACCCACTTGCCTTTTTTCGACCAAGTCAGATTGCGCGGCTGGACCTGCGGCAGCGCGACAAAGGCCGCTCCGGTGTCACCAAAATCAGTCAGGCAGATGTTATTCCAAGTGCCCGTGTTGACGGCAGGCTGGCCTTCCAGTTCATCCCTGATGTTGTGGACGATGGCGGTGACCATCGATTCGATCATATAGCCAGTCTTCGGCGTACCGATCGGTACTGGAGTCTGTTCGACAGGCGGAATGGCGACGCACACTCCGGCTGAAAATATGTTACGGTATTTCGGGCTGCGTTGGTATTGATCAACGAGGACGAAACCGTTAGGATCGCACAGTCCTGCGACTTTGGCGACAGATGCCACGCCTCGGAATGGCGGCAACATCATCGAATATTTGAACGCAAGAATGTGGTCGCAAATTTTTTCGCCAAACTCGTTATATTCCTCGACATACATCTTCCCTGCCTCGACCTTGGTGGTTTTGGCGTTGCATATCCACTTGATGTGGCGGTGAAGCATCTCGGCTTCGAGCATTTCCTTGGAATCGCCGACGCCGCCTAGTCCGAGGTGACCGATATAGGGTTCCGGGCTGACGTAGGTGATGGGTACCATGGAACGCAGTTTGCGGCGGCATAAGTCTGTGTCCATCGCCAGTGCATATTCGTAGGCAGCCCCGAAACATGAAGCCCCCTGAAACGCGCCCACTACAACCTGGCCAGGATCCTTCAAAAAATGCTCGTAACCTTCATAGGCTTTGCAAGCATGATCGACGGTGCAAATTGACTGGGTATGCCCCCCATTCGGGCCAGAACCCTCAATCAGATCGTAGGCCAATCGCGGTCCAGTGGCGATAATCAGGTAGTCGTAGTCAACGGATTCGCCATTCGCTAAATGGATGCGGCTAGATTCTGCATCAATCCGTTCGGCGGGTAACGCGATGAAACCGATACCTTTATTTTGCAAACAGGGACGCAGGTTGAAGGAAATTTCCTCGCGCTTGCGCCAGCCCAGCGCGACCCAAGGATTGGACGGGATGAACTGAAACGTTTCGGTTGCGTTGATTAGGGTTATTTTATGCTGCTTGCCAAGAACTTCGCGCAATTCGTAAGCTGCCGGTGTACCACCGGCACCTGCGCCGAGGATGACGATATGTGCCATGTTCTCTCTCCACTCCAGCACGCCGCACGAAATATTGATCGCGTCCGGCGCGTAATATGTATTGCCAGACGGCGGCCATGATGGCGATCTATCTGGCTCGTGGGTTGTCAAAAAGCTTCTTCTGCATTCCAGGATTCTGTTCTCGCGCGATCTACCACGCAGTATGCGTGCCATCTCTCTATGTGGTTAAATAATTAATTGTTATGTAACGATATTTCGTTTTTACAGTAGATACCAGCAGATTGAATCAGCGAACTAAAACAATAAATGACAGTTGAAGTTGATGGAATATAAGCGCAAACTGCCACTTTTGGCGGAAAGTAAATTTATGACTGAAACTCCCTTTTCTCAATTGATGTCATTTCTTGACACGCTGCCCGAGCCGCGCATCGTAATGAACCGCGACTACACTGTCGTCGGCGCCAACCGTGCCTACCTTGCGCATTACCACGTAGGTGATCTGTCCGTAGCCGGGCGGAAATGCCATGAGATTTCGCACCAATTCAGTCGTCCCTGCGACGAGGAAGGCGAATCTTGCCCTTTAAAAACCAGTTTGCAAACCGGCCAGCCGCAGCGTGTACTGCACATCCACCATACTCCGCGCGGTGAGGAGCATGTGGATGTGGAATTGACGCCGATCCATAATTTGGAAGGGGAAATCAAATATTTCGTCGAAATGATTCATACCGTGCGCTCCGCCAGCGCAACGGCAGAGGGAGAGTTGGTGGGGCGTTCCCCTGCTTTCAACCGGATGCTGGAGCAGGTGATGAGGGTGGCTTCATCGCATGCGGACGTACTGCTGCTGGGTGAGTCCGGCACAGGCAAGGAACTGGTTGCGCATGCGGTGCACAGCAGTAGCCAGCGCACGTCGGGGGCGTTCGTCGCGGTGGATTGTTCCAGCCTGCCGGAAAACTTGTTCGAAAGCGAACTGTTCGGCTATGAGAAAGGTGCTTTCAGCGGCGCGCACCAGCGTAAGCAGGGACTGGTCGAAGCGGCCAAAGGCGGCACGCTATTTCTGGATGAGGTCGGCGACATCCCGCTCAATTTGCAGGTGAAACTGCTGCGTCTGCTGGAAACCGGAACATATCGCAGAGTGGGCGGGATAGAACCGTTGCGTTCCGACTTTCGCCTGGTTGCGGCCACCCACCGCGATTTGAAAAAAATGGTTGCTGAAGGCCGATTCCGCCAGGATTTGTATTACCGGATCAGCACCTTTCCTATTTTGTTGCCGTCGTTACGTGAACGGATGGAGGATCTACCGTTGCTAATGGAGGTGTTATTGAAACGCGTCAGCACGGATCACGCGCTATCCATACATCCAGCCACTCTGCTGTGCCTGTCCCAATATGACTTCCCCGGAAATATCCGCGAATTGCGTAACCTGATTGAACGTGCCAGCTTACTGGCAGATGGCGATGTACTGCTGCCCGAGCACTTCCCTGACCCTTGCGAAGAGAAACTTGAGTCGTTGCACTCCATTCAGGGGTTCAGCGATATTATGACCATTGATGAGATGGAACGCAGCTACTTGGAATGGCAAATGCGTTATTCAGGCTTGAGTCGCAAGGAACTCGCCGAGCGGCTGGGGGTGAGCGAACGAACCTTATTCAGGAAGCTGGGTAAGCTTGCTTCCTGAGACGGTAACTGTCAGCCCGGAAACGCGATGCTAACCTTGTCGCAATGGATATTATCGGTCAACGACCAAGTTTTAATATGAAAATTCACTCGTTTTTGTGGCGTATCATGGGTTTCAGGAAAATCTCTCAATGAACCCTCGCCAAGAGTCACCCAAGCTATGCCGCAAGAAATCTTTCGAGACTGATACCCGCAACGTGACTATTTTCCATGCAATGCTGTTCAACCTGCACGCTCGTGACGTGCAGCACTCTTCCAGAACCTGTCGTAGCTTAAGATTCGATAGCCACGCAGGACTCAATCAATACAAGCCTTTTTGATTAGTTGCTGATGAAAACTTGTTTAAGCATCCACAAAGAAAACAGAAATGCTCCGATTGCGCATCCAACAGCAACAACTGACACAATAATTGACATTATGACCTCCCAAGTAATAAAAAACGAATGCGATCTGTGCTATCGCTTTTTATCGTAGCACAACTTTTTACGCATGCAAGCATTTTTTAAAGAATTTTATAATTTTGTCGCGCCCATGTTGGCAACGTTCAGTACCTCCCCAAACCAGCTCCTTTAGCGTTGAATTCCATTGCTACTATTGGGGAAAAACAAATAGTGTGGACAAAAAATACGTTTTCATATAAATGATATTTCCCAAGATATTACGTTGCGCATATTCTGACATGCCAGATTCTGGCTGGCGCAAATAAGCATAAGATGCAATTGCATTGGAATTACTTAACAAGGGCAATAGCGCATGACTGAGTTCAGTATCATCGCCGTTTTTTTTGTTGGATTGATGGGCGGCGTACACTGCTTGGGTATGTGCGGCAGCATTGTCGGAATACTTTCTACACAATTGCCGAAAGTTGGTGCGCGCTGGCAGTTTCATCTTGCTTATAACAGTGGGCGTATCGCTAGTTATACGTTGACCGGAGCACTGGTTGGCGCTATCGGACAAGCCGGTTTTTTATTTCGCGACATGGTTCCGATACAGCTTTTACTTTTTGCGCTATCCAGTTTGATGCTCGTCGCGCTGGGCTCGTATGTCGCAGGAATCTGGAGCGTGGTGCGACACATTGAACAGGCTGGCAGCAAGCTGTGGCAACTCATTCAACCTTTGACTCGGCAACTGCTGCCGATTTCCTCACCGATGCGCGCGCTGCTTCTGGGAACTTTGTGGGGCTGGTTACCGTGTGGGTTGGTTTATACTGTACTTGTTACGGCATTGGCCAGCGGTCATGCGCAAAGTGGTGCGCTGACCATGCTGGCATTCGGTCTGGGTACTTTGCCCAATCTTTTAATCATAGGCCTGTTTTGGCAACGTTGTCGACACTGGGTGCAGTCTCCTGCAGTTCGCTTGATTGCGGGTCTGATAATTATGGCGTTTGGCCTATATGGTTTATTCAAAGTTGGCTATGTCTTTGCTGTGCATGGTTGGACAGGAAGTTGCCATGTGGAAGCGTAATATATATTTCCTGCTACTCGTAGCCTCCCTCACTGCTTGCAGCGAACCGGATATGCCTTCCCCTTATCATGCAGCAGATGTAACTTGGCAGCATTCCAAGGCTAATTTTCACCTTACCGACTTTAATGGAAAATCTCGTAGTCTGGAAGATTTCAGCGGAAAGGTAGTGATTCTGTTCTTCGGCTATACCCATTGCCCGGAGGTGTGTCCCACCACGCTGGCGGATCTTGCGCAGGTGATGCATCTGCTGGGCAAGAATGCGGATCGTGTACAGGTATTATTCATCACGCTTGACCCTGAACGGGACAGCCCTGAACTACTCTCGCAGTTTGTACCGTCCTTTGATCATGCCTTTCTGGGTTTGTATGGTGACGCGCAAGCAACAGCCCAAGCGGCCAAAGCTTTTGGTGTGAGCTACGAAAAGCAATTCAACAAGAACGGTAGCTATACGCTGGATCATTCCGATGGCACGTATTTGATCGGTATCAAAGGCCGACCACTGTTGCTCTCCCCTTATCAGCAAAAAACGGAATTTCTAGTGCAAGATATCAATATGCTGCTGTCTGTCGGTCGATAAAATATCGGTTGAAAAAATACTCAGCCAAATCGGCTCAACCCAGAAAATATTTGCCTTTCTCCGCAAAAAATGCAACAAGGTACAGGTGGTCTCTGCCTAATTTTTGATACCTGCAAGCTTATAAAACGAGCCCGCATATCATTGGAAAGTTGCTTACCAATTTTTTCCTGTTAACCCGTTTTTGGTTTTCACTTCTGCACTTATCAACATTCCTTCAGTTGAGACGTAATCAATTGATCAGTAATGATCATTCATAACAATTCCGTGATGCACTAAAAAATTGCTTCAATTGCAACATGGTTAATTGTTTTTTTCCGACATGTTGGATGGGTGTTCGTTAGAACGCTTTCAAGTAGCTCAGTGGCAATTGTGTCGCACCACTTCGCTTAACAAAAAATTTCCCCATAGTGGGTTTGGTAGAAACGGACGGTTATCGCCGCCCCTATTATGTATTAACTAGCAGCGCTTCAGCACGAAACCTGACGCAGGTTGCGTGTTATGAAAGAAAATCAATTTAGTAAAGAAAATTCTATCTTTAAATTAACCAAGTGCCATAAATGACAGTATGCACCAATGTTTGATGAAGGCGGCCTGCCACAATTGGCATTTATTTCCCTGAAAAATACTTCCGTCCCCAACTGTATACAGAAAATTTTCTTTAAATAACAATTTATTAAAAGAATAACACTAGAAGGGGCGCGGATATTGCTATTTGGTTTGCGCTAGAACACAACCTTGGAACACAGATGAATCCTGTTTCAGACCATCGGTCAGCCAGAAAAATAACCATCGTTACCGCCATCAAGCTAACCGTCTTGATTGTCATCGGGTGGGCGTCCTTCTGCGGTTCTGTCGAAAGTTCGCTGATACCAGAACATTTAACCCAACTTTAATTTCAGGTTATTGGAACTATTAGCATGCGTGATGTTTGATTAAGTTATTTAGTAAATCAAAGTGTTAAGAAGTATTGCAATAAGGTGGTGTTAAGAAGTGTAGCAATAGAGGTGTGGTGCTGTTCTTGATTATTTTTTTGTCTTTGTATCATGCTGGACGGCTTTAACAGCCGGGTGAGGGAGGTGTTATTTACTTTTTGAGACGGGAGTCTGAAAGTAAATATCACAATTATTAAATTATGCTCGTGAGGGGGATTACTGTGGAAGCAACTCAAGCGACACCAATCAAGTATGACATGGATGTGGTCAAATGGTTCACCATTATGGCCGTTGTATATCTGGTCGTAGGCACGTTGATCGGGGTGTATATAGCATCTGAATTGGCATGGCCGTTTTTAAATTTCGATATTCCTTACATAACCTTCGGGCGACTGCGACCGCTGCATACTAACTCGGTGATTTTTGCGTTTGGCGGCTGTTCCTTGATGGCTACGGGTTATTACATTGTGCAGCGTACCGGAGCGACCAAGCTGTGGAGCAACGGCTTGGCGTGGTTCACATTCTGGGGCTGGAACTTGATCATTGTTCTAGCCGTTATCTCTTTGCCATTGGGGTTCACCCAAGGCAAGGAGTATGCAGAACTTGAATGGCCGATTGATATCATGATCGCCGTGGTCTGGCTCGCGTTCGGCTTGAACCACATCATGACTGTTGCGATTCGAAAAACTTCGCATATTTACGTGTCTAACTGGTTTACCATGAGTATGATCGTCATGATCACCTACCTGCATGTGGTAAACAGCTTGGCCATCCCGGTCAGTCTGACCAAGTCGTACTCCGTCTTCTCGGGTGTGCAAGATGCCATGATTCAATGGTGGTGGGGCCATAACGCAGTGGGCTTCTACCTGACCGCAGGCTTTTTGGGGATGATGTATTACTTCGTGCCCAAGCAGGCCAATCGCCCCGTGTTCTCTTATCGACTGTCAGTGCTGCACTTCTGGGCACTGACCTTCGGTTATGTATGGTTGGGCGCGCACCATTTGCAATACACCGCCTTACCTGACTGGACGGGCTCCTTAGGCGCCTCGGTTTCCCTAGCGATGATTATTCCTTCCTGGGGTGGTGCAATGAACGGAATGATGACCTTGTCCGGTGCATGGGATCGTCTGCGCACCGACTATATCCTGCGCTTCCTTGTGGTATCTCTGGCGTTCTATGCGATGTCCACCTTTGAAGGTCCGGTGATGTCCATCAAGACTGTCAATGCACTGTCACACTACACTGACTGGACTATCGGTCACGTTCACTCCGGTGCGTTGGGCTGGGTAGCGATGGTTGCCATGGGATCTATTTACCATATGGTGAAGAAACTGTGGCATACAGAAATGTACTCCGACAGTTTGGTGAATGTGCACTTCTGGCTTGCGACGATCGGCGCCGTGGTATACGTCGTGGCGATGTGGGTGTCTGGCCTTATGCAAGGTTTGATGTGGCGTGATTATGACGAATTTGGCGCGCTGACCTATACCTTTGTGGAGTCCGTATCTGCCATGCATCCCTACTATGCGATGCGAGTCGTTGGCGGCGCCATATACAATCTGGGTGCATGGATCATGTTGTTTAACGTGGTGATGACTGTGCGTCGAGCAAGTTTTGCGCGCGGTATTAACGCCATTCCCGCTAAAGCATAAGGAGTGTGACATGTCTGATCACGGCAAAATTTATTCAACAAAATTTCAGGACTCGCTCGAACGCAGCACCATTCGGCTGGTTTTGGTTCTTGCATTTGCGGTTGCAATAGGTGGGTTGGTGGAAATCGTGCCGCTTTTTTACATTGATACGACAATGACCCATCTGTCGCCCAACGTAAAAGCATCACAGAAAAACGCGGGTGATGTTGCCCCCATCGTTTGGGATCGCAAGCCAGGCGAAACTCTGGACGACTGGAAACCGGGGGACGGCGTGCGTCCTTACAAGCCGCTGGAATTGGCCGGACGTGAAGTGTACATACGCGAAGGTTGCTATTTGTGTCACTCGCAACAGATTCGCCCGTTCCGCGACGAGAAGGATCGTTATGGTCACTACTCGGTGTCCTCAGAGTCCATGTACGACCATCCATTCCAATGGGGATCCAAGCGTACCGGCCCGGACTTAGCTCGTGTAGGCGGCAAGTATTCCGATGAGTGGCATCGTCGCCATCTCAGCCACCCGCGTGAAGTTGTGCCCGAGTCTGTTATGCCCAATTTTTTCTGGCTGGCTAACTACAAGGTGGATCCGGCCAACGTGGCCACCACCATGAAAGTAATGCGCATGATGCCCTTCTATCCTGCGCCCTACACTGATGCCGACATCGCCAGCGCGAAAGATGCAGTGGCAGGCAAGACGGACTTGGATGCAGTCATTGCTTACTTGCAGGGTTTGGGTAACCAAATCAAGTTTACCGACGGGGTGAATTACCGTGATTAAGCTGATGGGATACCTAGGCATGGATGTGGAGTCCATGACAACGAACGACTGGCTCGGCGTGTTTTATGCCGTATTTGTATTCGTCGCCATGATTTATGTTTATTTCATGGTGTTCCGTCCTGCAAACAAAGAAAAGTTTGAGTCCCAGCGCAGTATGGCGTTGGATGACGAATATCCTATCAATGTGGGAGATAAATAATGAGTGAGAAACACGATGTAACAGGTGCTGAAACTACTGGGCACGTGTGGGATGACGATTTAGCCGATTTTACCAATCAACCGCCCAAGTGGTGGATGCTGGGTCTGGCTTCCAGCGCAATCTTTGTAGTGGCGTACTGGCTGTATTATCCTTCTGTTCCTGTTCCTTCTTCCAACACCTTTTTCAAGGGGATTGGTGGTTGGAGCGCGATCAAGGAAATGGACGCTGACAAGAGTGAAGTGGATGCAGTACGGGGCAAGTTTGAAAACAAGCTCAAGAATATGACTCCGGCTGCGATTCTTGCTGATAGTGATTTGACAGAGTATGTGAAGCGCTCCGGCAAAGTGTTGTTCGGCGATAATTGTGCGCCCTGCCATGGTACCAATGGCGTTGGCACCAAGGATAAGGATGGTCTGATTGCGCCAATCCTTAACGACGATGACTGGTTGTATGGAGGCAAGATCGACAACATTCACTCCACCATATCCGGTGGGCGTCAAGGTATGATGGTCGCGCATAAGGATAGCTTGTCCGCACAGCAAATTGACGATGTAGCGAAGTACGTCAAGGCGATGAGCGACGAGGGCGGCAAGGACAAGGCAGATGCTGATCCTGCAGTTGCCGCAGGCAAAAAGGTATTCATTGAAAGCGACTGTACTTCTTGCCATGGCGCGGATGCCAAAGGGATACAGGCAATGGGCTCGGCTAATCTGACCGATAAGATATGGCGTTTTGATAGCTCGTTGGACGCAATCAAGCGCACCATCACCTATGGCGTGAACTCTGGTGATCCGAAAGCTCGTGTCGCGATTATGCCAAACTTCAAGGAGGCCGGAAAATTAAGCGATTCCGAAATCAAGAAATTGGCAGTCTACGTGTACAAGTTCGGTGGCGGTCAGGCTGATATACCAGCAGTGCCTGCACAAGCTGCAGTTATTGAATCACCGGCTTCAGTGGCGGCAAAGTAATCTGTATGCTCGCGCGGGGCCTCAAACCTTGCGCGGCAGCTTTATAAAGGAGAAGCAGATGAATCACGACATGGTGTTTTGGGGTGTAATTATCGCTGTTGCAGGCAGTGCGTTGGTTGCGGTGTGGTTGTTGTATATGACGTATAGAAATGCAACTAAAAGCAAAGACAAGCACTAAGATCGTATCGTAGCAAGAAAGGGGGAGGTAACTAGCTTCCCCTTTTTTCAACTTGTTATATTAGCAAATTCTGAATAAGAGGTTTTCATGTTGGATTAATCAATCCGATGTGAAACTTGAGCAAAGGCGTCTTGTCGTATTTAACTGTTGATGTCAGTAGACTCGTCAGAAATCAGGCATAACGAGTTACATTAGTATGAGCGGCACAGTTGCCTTGCCCGCAACAACAAAATTTCGCTCTGCATGTGCGAACGTGCGAAATAACTCGAACATGCGGGAATTGAAATGCAATTTGAAGCCACTGAAACAGAAATAAAACAGGCAAAAGTGCCGCATAATTTATTTGTGTCGGGATTATTCCTGCTGGACTTGTTGATGACACCAGCAATTATTGTGCTGAAGACAGGGATGTTAGGTCTGCTGATCCCGCTAATCTGTTCATGTACTCTTTCTGGCTATATTTACTTGCGCAGCAAAAAAACCTCTACTTGGTTTATTGATGCGCATTGGCGTTTGGCATTTTACCATTCAAAATTGTTGATGCTTGGCTATGCGGTTTCTGCGCTACTAATCTTTTTAGCCTGGATGATCAGCCAGGTCGCACATGAGGAAAGCATGAAACACATCATGTGGACCGCGCTCACGCGCATAGCTTTGATGCCTACCCTGATCGCAGTCATGGTGACCGCCGTGATGGGGGCCAGTGCAATTGGGTTGGCAAATAGTCACGAGGTGCCCGATAAAATACTCAGAGCATTCCCGTATATAGAGTGACAACCGGGCAGCTTCAGGTGTTCAAAATCGAAACCGTGTTACTGAAGGTAAATATTTCTTTCGACATATTCTTCATGGTTAGTAGGGTCACGGTTAAATCATTTTTTATGGAGCAATGGAATGGAAAGTAAGGCAGAACACCAGGATGCTGGTAGTGTTACTGAAATATATCAAGAGTTTGAAACATGGAGCGTCAATCTGGGTGACAAGACCATCCATGCAAAACGTATGCCGGGTTTTTATCGAACGCTCAAATATTTTACTGGCGCAACATGGTTAGTTTTTTTTCTCGGCCCCTATTTTCGGTGGAACGGCAATCAAGCTGTGCTGTTTGACATCGCGGATCGCCAGTTTCATTTTTTCAATCTGACGGTATTGCCCCAGGATATCTGGATGCTGTCGCTCGTGCTGTTGTTAATGGCGATGACATTATTTGCCGCGACTTCAGTTGCTTCGCGGGTTTACTGCGGTTACTTCTGCTTTCAAACAGTGTGGACTGATGTGTTTACCTGGATCGAAGAGAAAATAGAAGGCAATCCCTTGCAGCGGCGGAAACTAGACAACACGCCCTGGAATCTCAAAAAAATCTACCTTAAAGTATTTAAACATGCCATTTGGCTGATAATCGCTGCGCTGACCGGAATCAGTTTTTCGATCTGGTTCGTCGACGCCTACGACTATTGGCATAATTTGTCAGCCTTAAATTTGCCCAAAGTGGGGTGGGTCACACTAGCCATGTTCACTACAGGAACTTATATTCTGGCTGGCCTGCTGCGCGAACAAACCTGTTTCTGGCTTTGTCCCTACGCACGCATTCAGGGGGTGATGACGGACAGCCAGACTATTATGCCAACCTACGATGTCAAGCGGGGTGAGCCGCGCGGTAAAATTCATCGTGGCGGAGAGACATCCCGCGATGTAAAAGCATCGGCTGATTGTATAGATTGCTTCCAGTGTGTGCAGGTATGCCCGACCGGAGTGGATATTCGTGAAGGCTCGCAGTTGGGCTGCATTACCTGCGGGTTATGTCTGGATGCGTGTGATTCCATCATGGACAAGGTGGGCCGTCCGCGCGGATTGATCCGTTACGCTTCGCTGGATGAGATCGAAGGCAAGCCAATCAAAAAGCTTTACCAGCATCCCCGAACATTGGTTTATCTCAGCATCATTATCATCGCGTTAAGCGGTATCATATTCGGGTTGACCCATCTGGGCACCATGACACTCAGGGTGATCCCGGAACGTCAGCCATTGTTTGTCAGCATGAGCGATGGATCGATACAAGACAAATACGAGTTCAAGATTGTCAATAAGACCGACAAGGATCTCCATGTTAATGTGTCGGCGACAGGCGGCGTGCCTGGACAGATCATTATTGGCGCAGAGCAACCACTTCTGACCCATCATGGTCGCGGCACTTCGTTTACAATCTTCGTCAAGGCGCCCGGCGGAAGCATTGCACAGGAAGTGACGCCCATCCAGTTCCATATCCAAAGCATGGAAGATCCAACTGTAACGGCGCAATACGACTCCAAATTTAACGCACCCAAACCCTGAACAAATTCGACAAGGAGTAATAAATGTTTACACAAAAAGACAAGACCGGCTGGCGCAATCCTTGGGTTATTGGCATGGCAGTGCTGATAGTCGCAACATTAATGGTCAATTCGCTGTTGATCTGGAAAGCCTTGCATAGCCGTTCAACTTTGGTAGATCACGAATACAGCAGCAATGATCGTAAGTCCGATACTGAAACAATAGATGACATACAGGCACAAAATGCATTGGCGTGGAAAGTCACCGTCAAACAGCCCAAGGCACTGATGCTCGCCACAGCTGCCCCTTATGAAATAGAAGTGACGGATCGTCAAGGCACGCCGGTCAGCGGCGAAATGGAGGTGGTGGCCTATCGTTCTTCCGACGCTGAAAAAGACTTTGCAATCCCCTTCAAGGAGGTTGCATCGGGCAAATACCAGGGCTATATCAGCTTCCCGCTGAAAGGCTATTGGGAATTGCGCATTCGTGTCAAACGCGCCAAAGATGTGTTTGAAG
>Ga0364873_10383_pt1 | contig 22560 bp, 29 predicted proteins | sample ExccelAu500001D3_2_FD_206928 | JGI IMG/M metagenome (GOLD analysis project Ga0364873, IMG submission 206928) | Enriched cells from Trout Bog Lake Hypolimnion, Wisconsin, USA - BchlTB.Aug07.5000.01.D3 | ecosystem: Environmental > Aquatic > Freshwater > Lake > Hypolimnion/Profundal zone | place... | reverse complement strand
GCATTCGCCCATGTGTTTTACCAACGGGAAGGGGTCAACAAAAGAAAGCGCATTGGCATCGGCTTTGGGCGAGTATATCGAGCGACTGAGTAATAACCATTTCTATGCCGGTGCATTTTGGGGTGAGGACATCGCTACTGCAGCGTTTGTGCATTACCCGAACGAACGCTGGTTCAAGCCAGGCCTTAAAGATAGGCTACCGACAGAAATTCTGGATGAATATTGTCTGAAAATTTTTAATCCCGATGGCGATTTGCGCGCCTCACATCTGATCGACACCAATTCTGGAAATGTAGGGCGTGGCATTTGTTCATTTCCGTATGTGCGCCAGTCAGATGGAGAGACCATTTATTTTCCATCGAACCTCATCGAAAATCTTTACGTCAGCAACGGCATGAGTGCTGGCAATACGCTGGCAGAGGCACAGGTGCAATGCTTGTCGGAGATTTTTGAGCGGGCTGTCAAGCGTGAAATTTTAGAAGGCCAAATCGCCTTGCCGGATGTGCCGCAAGAAGTGTTGGCGAAATACCCCAGTATTCTGGCGGGCATACAGAGACTGGAAGAGCAGGGCTTTCCGGTGTTGGTAAAGGATGCCTCGCTGGGTGGGGTCTATCCGGTGATGTGCGTCACCTTAATGAATCCGCGAACAGGTGGTGTGTTTGCATCCTTCGGCGCGCACCCGAGTTTAGAAGTGGCGCTCGAACGCAGTTTGACTGAATTATTACAAGGGCGCAGTTTAGAAGGTCTCAATGATTTACCTCCACCCACTTTTGCAAGTGAAGCGGTAACGGAGCCAAATAACTTTGTTGAACACTTTATTGATTCCAGCGGCATTGTGTCATGGCGTTTTTTCAGCGCAAAATCTGATTACGAATTTGTTGAGTGGGACTTCTCTAGCAAAGGTGAAAACGCCAATGCCGAGGAAGCTACAACTTTGTTTGGCATTCTGAAAGCCATGGGCAAAGAAGCTTACGTCGCGGTGTATGACCAATTAGGCGCGACAGCATGTCGGATCTTGGTACCGGGCTATTCTGAGGTATATCCAATAGAAGATTTGATCTGGGATAACACCAACAAGGCGCTACTGTTCCGTAGTGACATTTTGAGCTTGCATTCTCTGGATGATGCAAAGCTAGGCGCGTTGCTTGAGCGCTTAGAAAATAACGAGTTGGATGAGTACGGCGATATCGCTACATTAATTGGTATTGAGTTTGACGAGAACACGGTTTGGGGTCAACTAACAGTTCTGGAGCTAAAGCTATTGATACATCTTGCTTTGAAACAACATGAAGAGGCGCATGAGTTAGTGGGCACCTTCCTTCAATATAACGACAATACGGTCGAGCGCGGATTGTTTTATCAAGCCTTGAATGTAGTGCTAGAAGTTCTACTAGACGATGATTTAGAGATCGATGACTACGTAGTCAACTTCCGTCGGATGTTTGGCGATACTCGAATGGACGCCGTAATGGGCTCAGTGTACGGCAGCATTCGCTTCTTCGGTTTGACGCCAACCAGCATAAAACTGGAGGGTCTCGACAGGCACCACCGCATGATCGACAGCTATAGAAAATTGCATGCGGCTCGAGCCAGAATGGCAGCTACGGTCTGTTAGACCATTTTTCAGCCTGGAATGCAGTTTCATTTATAATTCCAAGTCTTGGCCTGGTAGCTCAGTCGGTAGAGCAGAGGATTGAAAATCCTTGTGTCGGTGGTTCGATTCCGCCCCGGGCCACCAAAATCAAATAATGCCCTGCTTCTTGCGGGGCATTTCCTTTTGAGCTGGCGGACTTGCTCTATCTAATTATCATACGTACAATGTACATATGACTTCATTGCGATTTGAATGGGAACCCCGAAAAGCCTCTGCCAATCTGAAAAAACACGGCGTTTCATTTGAAGAAGCAAAATCTGTGTTTTATGACGAAAGTGCTAAGTTAATTTCCGATCCCGATCATTCGGAAGATGAAGAAAGATTTATCTTGCTGGGATTAAGCCACTCTCTTCGTGTGATTTTGGTTTGCCATTGTTATCGAAGTGAAGGCAATGTTGTTCGTATTATTTCGGCTCGTAAGGCTACGCCCAAAGAGTCAAAAGCTTATTAAAGGTGAAGATATGCGTAAAGAATATGATTTCTCAAAGGCTCGCAAAAATCCATATGCTTCAATGTTAAAGAAGCCTATTACGATTCGTTTAGATGAGGATTCGGTGAGTTACTTTAAAACAATATCAGAAGAGGTCGGCATTCCTTATCAAAGCCTCATTAATCTCTATTTAAGAGACTGCGCCGCTTCTAATAAGAAATTGAATCTTAGCTGGAAGTAGTCTAAAAAAGGATAAGAGCTCCTGAAGCGGTGGTTCGATTCCGCCCCGGGCCACCAAGAATCTCAATAGCCCACTTGTTGGGCTATTTTCTTTTGAGGCTTGGCGTGGTTAGCCACCATTAAAGCCCAATGCCCCCATCATAAACCAACCTTTTAAAGGACACGTCAATAATTCATCCCTGCGCCTGTCGATGTCGTTTAAAACGACATTACTCAATCAAGTTATTTCTACCCAATCTTCCCTTAACCAAATCAATTACATATTTGATTACTGCCACAAATAATATTGATCCCGCAACATCTCCGCAGAACATGGCAACGAAGTGATTCCAGCTTCCAGAGTCTAATCCCCTAGCCGCAAACCAAAGTTGATGTAACCCTGAGCTTAGGAATGAATAAGCAATGATGATCATTAATAGTTGCTTTAATGAGATGTTGCTCAAATCAGGCTGAACTTTCAAGTTGTGAATCACAAAGTACCTGCCCAAGAGCGGTGCTATTCCACAGATAACTGCAATGCCTACAGTCGCTGTGAAATCTAGCTCATAAAAGCTAATGTAGTTAATTAAGAGCGAGGCAATGGCTAGGCCAATAGCTCCTGAATAATCCAATATCAGCGTGAGAAAGATTCGCAAGCCCGCAGGCAGAAAAATCCAATTAACCCCTTTGGCCTCTTCCAGTGGCGCTGTAATGGTTTGATTGAAGTAAAAGAACGCCATATACAGGACGGCACTAATAACAACTTCGAAGAGAAATTGGCTCAAAGCCTTTAAATACCGCATTGAATAATTATGGATTTTAAAAACGTCAAGCATACTAGTGTTTACCCTTTGAAGTGGGTGTAGAATTTCCATATGAGAGCTATTAAACCTTCAGCGTATGCCCGCTTCCTAAATGCCCTAGATTCTCTAGATCGCATGAGTCCTAGCAAGAAATTAGACAGTATTGAGGAGCAACTCCTCGATCATATTTACCTTGCCTCGGTGAGCGGCGAGAAGCTATTGGTTGGCGATGTGATCCTTTTAGATCAATTCGGATCTCAAGCAACTCTTCATGGGCGCCTTAAGAATCTGGTCGGTAAGGGTTTTATTCAGCTTCATGGCGACAAAGCCGATGGTCGCAGAAAGTCAGTTCAAATAACTAACAAAGCTGAAAAGCATTATCAGCAATTATCTGAATGCCTAAGCAAGGCAATAAAACTTTAGGTTCTTATAAAGCCTATAAAAATTCAAAATACTTCTTGTAAATTTAAGTAACGATAGTTCTAGAGTATTGCCAAGTAAGCCGATAGCATTCTCAAATGCTTTTTTGGTCGACTGTCCACTTTATTAAATCAACGACCTCTCGGGGCTTCAAAGGGCTAATTGCGGCATTTATAGCCATGGTTTTAGTTAACCCCGCCTCTTCCCAGACTCTTCAAGGCGTAGCTCGTGAGACAAGTCCGAATATGGTTACTTGCTATAAGTCATCTATAAAAGAGCCCCTCATCTTCTATGGCAACCCAATGGATACATTTACCCTTTATGACGGAACAAAGTGGAGGGTGTCTAGTGGTGGGGCATATGAATATATTCCCGTACGTTATCGCAATGTTCTAATTTGTCCAAGTGAAGAGCTATTAGTAATAGATAAAAGAGCCTTATTAGTTTCAAGGCTGAATCAATAGTTATCAAGATGGAAAGTTAGGATTAAACATCCTCGGCCCTGGTCGATTCGACCTTTGATTGATCGGGGCGTCCTTTTAATGTAATGTCTTTTAAAAGGACATTAAATTTAACGGCCTTTCTTAAATTACCACCAATAAAGGAGGGTGAGTTATGTTTGGGTTTTTCAAGGAAATGGTTGTTATCGGTCAGGTTTCTAGTGGACTGGGTAAGTTAGTAAAAATTTATTGCGGGAGAGATTTTCTTGGGGAGCTATCAACTAGAGATCGAAACTTATTGGCTGAAAGTACGCTTAATTCCGTTAAAAAACTTCATAATAAAAATATTACAGAAATTGATGCCGACACATTTGATGATCTGATCGTGGCTGGATTTATGGCATTAGCAAGACAAATAGGCCCCGCAAATGCTATAGATCATCGGATTGTTTTAATTGGATTGATGGCTTACATTAACGAAGCAATTTCTAAGCAAGCAAGTATTTCCCCAATGCTCTTAAAAGAAGCCAACTCATACATAGAGCTATATGCCCCTAAGTGAAGGGCAACTTTTAAGGGTGTAAGTATTTTTAGAGCAGAAAATTAAAGGTTGTAATGAGCGCACTGACAGTTGGAACAATTTATAGATACTCCAGTTCAAACCCTGTAGATGTTCCGTCTATTGATGGTCTGCCTAACTTACTGTTTCACACAAATACGCCAGGTGAAAATAAGGCTTTGTTAGAGGCGGGTATCAACGCCATAAGAGCTGTTAAGACAGCTGATGGACCAAGAACGCCAGCAATCTTAATTTCGAGCAGTACTCATAAGCAGGGCTCAAAAGAGACCCCTTGGCAGGATGAGTTTGATGTTGATAATGGATATATCAAGTATTTCGGTGATAACAAATCTATTTCAGATCCATCTAAGGCACCTGGAAATGCTTATATATTGGAGCAATTCACTCTTCACAGAAGCAATGATTATGAAAGTCGATTGAAGGCTGTTCCCTTTATCTTCTTTAAAAGTATTAAGGTTGGTGAGCGAGTTAAAGGTAATAGGGTATTTCAAGGCATTGGGTTACTCAATTCTGCTGAGCTGGTTACTCAATATCAGAAAGACATTGGATACTTTACAAATTACGTTTTTGAGTTTGACGTACTAGATATGAGAAAAGATTTTGAGATTTTTTCTTGGGATTGGATATCTGCTCGCCGTAATCCAAAGCTGACAAATTTAGAAACAGCAAAGCTTGCCCCAAAGAGCTGGCAATCCTGGGTTGCCGAAGGAGAGATTTCGAGGGATAAATTAAAAAGACGCATTCACAAAATTACTGCTGTGGGCAAACAAGATCAATTGCCATCCCCAGGATCTCGGGAAGATAAATGCCTGGGAGAAATTTATAAGTTTTATGACGGCCGCAAGCATCACTTTGAACTTCTGTCATCTAAAGTCGTTGCAAACATAATTAGACAAAGCGGTGGCAGTTACAAGGAGGGATGGGCGATCCTGTTTGACCGTCTCGACTATAGGCGACAAGCGTCTAGAAACGGGACGCTTAGAGTAAAGTTTAGGTAATGAGCTAAAAACTCTAAAAAGGATAAAGATGCCCGAAATAAATTTCTCCTCATTTCTCCCCGAATTTGAGAGAGGTTACGACTCTAGCGAAATAGAAAAAGTTTGGAAGGCTCAAAGTGCTGAGTTTCGGGAGTTTTGGATAGCTAGAGTGATGGGCGCGGACTCTGACCTAATATCCGATGAGGATTGCGATAAAGTTATTAAGATCCTTGATAGAAACGGAAAAGGAAACAATAAGAATACGGAAGCTATTGCACGAGCAATGGTGTCGCAAGGGGCTTGGCGCAGGCTCTTTAATGAATTGCATAAGAATAAAAAATTGGGCAGCGTAGTTAATAAGATCCTTACAGAGCAGGACCCAAAGTCAAAAGCCAAATATATAGATGAGCTTTATGGAATGGAAGAAGCCCAAAAGATTTATCTCACAGGTAAAAGTGGAAATACCATTTCTGTATTTTTGGCAGCATTTGATCCCTTTAATAATCTATCTATCATTTCCCTTAAAGATCGAAAACTTTTACTTGAGGAATTGAATTCTCCTTATTTAAACGAGTTTGATGCAGAGACTATCGGATCCAAAATCACCCGTTCAAATGCCCTGCTTGCTGAAGCCATAAGGGCTAGTGGTGTTGTTGGGGATGCTCGCAAGATCTCAGAGTATTGCTATTACCCGCCTGTTAAAGAGCTGTGGCGTGGCGAGTTCTCTGCTCCACAGGAAGTGACTAGCAATGATCAAGCTAAAGAATTTATTGTTACTGTGGCATCGGATGATGCGGATGAGCAGCTTGATGAAAGCGAAGTAAGGGAATCAATCAAAATTCAAGGATTGCTGGCGAAAATTGGCGAGCAAATGGGATTTGATATTTGGTTGCCCAATCCTGATCGTGCACGGGTTGCTAAAGTATGGCAACCAAAAGATCCCCGCACTCTATTAACTACATTGCCGCTTTCCTACGATAAGGCCACCCAAAGCACCATAGGACTAATTGATGTTATTTGGATTAAGAATAAAAGATCTATTGCAAGGGCATTTGAGGTAGAGCACACCACATCGATCTATTCAGGTATTTTGAGAATGGCTGACTTAGTTGCGTTGCAGCCAAACATCCATATAAAAATGCATATTGTTGCTCCATCGGATAGGCAAGAAAAGTTCTCAACTGAAATCAGGCGCCCTGTCTTTTCCTACATGACAAGTGGAAGGCTGTCAGATATGTGCACCTTTATTTCTTATGATGATGTAAAGCATATAGCTGAACTAGAGCATTTAAGTTATACAAGGGACGGGATTTTGGAAAACTTTGAGGTCAGTGCAGAGCGTTCTGATGATTAAGTTAAATATCTTGTTGTGAGATCTGTGACTATTTAAGTGATCAAAAGAAAATGACACTTCAATTCCATGCGCCACAACCGTGGACTCAGATTCAAAAATATTCAGCTAAACAGAAAAGCTGGGTTGCTGTCCCTTTCTTGGGCAAAGACGCTGCGAAGTTTTTACCAATTCCCAAAGGCAGCATTTTGGTGACCCGCTTCAATCGCGAGTCTATTAAAGCTGGCCAAGTTGACCCTTCAGAGGTTTTGAAATTTATTAAACGGGGTGTGCAAGTCTATAACTACAGCTCATTACATTCCAAGGTTTATGTATTGGGACGAAGGCTTTTTGTTGGATCATCTAATGTTTCTAAGACATCTCAAGGGTTATCAGAGGCGTGCATAGAGACTGCTGATCCAAAGTTGATTGGAGATGCTCGCTTATATGTAAAAGGATTGTGCGGCGACCTCATTACAGAGGAGTTTGTAAAATCCCTAATTCCACTTTATCCAAAAGAAAATAGTTGGTTTTTTGGCGCGCCGGGTCTTGATGTCAAAAAGAAAATATCAAACAGATCTACGGTGTGGATTGCCACTGTAGGACCTATAGATTGGTCTGATGAAGTCGTAGCTGTAGATAAAGTAGCTGCTGTAAAAGCAAAAGCATCTATCTCTGATCAAGGAAAATTTAAGCTAGATAAAACAGCTTGGGATAGGGCGTGTAAGTTTGCAGTCGGTGATTTGATAAGTTGGCGTTGGTCTAAGGGAAGAGGGTTTGAATTTGAATGTCCCGTTAGGGTGATTCAAATTGAAGATGTAAAAGAAACTGGCGAGAAAATAATTTATGCAGAAAAAGCAAAAGGGGCAAGAAACATATCTTCTGTTCTGGTTCGCAAGGAGCTAAATCGAGTCAACACAACAATACTTTTTAAGTCACATGGGGCAAAAAAGATAGCATCTGAAAAAGTAGCTGTAGATTTTCTAAAACTTTGGCCGCAATTTAGGGGTGATTAGTATCATGTATTTGAGCGTCTAGTTACGGGACGCTTATTGCTATTATGAATATCAATGAAGATAGCCACTCTTAACATTCAACATGGTGGGGGTAGGCGTATAGCCCCAATCATTGAATTCCTAAAGCAACTAAATGCGGATCTCATAGTCCTCACCGAATATCACTTAGATGACAAGAATCTAGGCAAGCAGTTGGTAGAACTTGGATACCAACATCAGGTTGCTGGAAGCACTCTACCTAAAGAAAACTCAGTGTTGATTGTCTCCAAAGAGCCATTTGAGGTTCTAAGCGCATCTCAACGAATTGTTTCGGTCAGGCTTAAAGAGTTAGTTTTATTTGGAGTCTATTTCCCTCAAGGCGACGAGAAGTATCCCGTCTATAAGAAGCTAAAGAGTGAAGTGCAAGAGGCTAACTCTTCAGTCCTTGTGCTTGGGGACTTTAATACTGGACTTCACTACATCGATGAGGCGGGCAAGACATTCGCTTGCGCTGATAGTTTTGAGTCACTTAAGGATGTTGGCTTAGTAGATTCGTGGAGAACTAGAAATCCAACTACTAAGGAATTTAGCTGGTTTAGCAGTCAAGGCAACGGCTTTAGGATTGATCATGCCTTCTGCTCGTTATTGCTAGATCAAAAAGTCTCAAATATTGAATATATCCACACGCCAAGAGAGATGAAGATTACTGATCACTCTGCCTTAGCATTGGTATTGATAAGCAGGTGATATAGCTCACTTCTTAAACCCCATTCCATCAAGCCTCGATAGATAGAGGATATGTAATTGTCTGTTCTAAATGGAACAAATTCATTCAGCGTCTAGTTACGGGACCCCCCTGACTTTACTTTTGACTGGCTCACTTTATGAGCTTTTAGGCGCTTAATCTGAATACTTCTATTAAAAGGAGTATCAAGATGCAAAATTTCAATGGATTGAGTTTGCTAATTTTTATGGCAATTAGTTATTGGTTGGTAAGCATGCCAAGAACCAAATCGAATAATTGCTAAGTTGAGTTAGACTCAAAAGATGAAGATCTTGGATGCGAGACAAACTACGACGAGCACAATTTGGCTAACTCTAGCGCCAACAGGTAAGTATTGCATTGCTTTTGGTCCAGACTTCGTTGAGATAGAGCAAGAAATGCGGTTTGCTAGTGCGTCGGCAAATATAGATTTAGCCAGTATGCAGAGCCTTGCGGATAGCAAATTTAAAGTTAATTTTGTAAAAGAATATTTCGAAGAGAAGGTAAGGCAAGAGCTGGAAGAGGCGCAGGTAAATACGCTATTCGAAAACCCATCTAAGAATAAAAATATTCATGATCCAAGCCGTAGAAACTTTGAGATAACGATTTTCCAGAAAGAATTGCAGTTTAGTAAGTTGTATGACCTTTATATGAAAGAGGCGCAGCCAAGTCAATTTACCTTCAGCATTGATCTTAATTTGTATAGAGATGAATTGAGGTATTTGGGAAATGCTGCAGATGGAGTCGAGAATTACTTATTAAATGACATTCGAGATGGTGCGAATTTTGGGTGTAAGTTCAAAATCAAATGCTATTACTTAGGTGCCTTCTTCGGAGGCCACTAAAGAAGAGAGGATTTGGATTCAAAAGGCTCGATATGGATACTTTCAATTTACAACGTTTTTTGGATGCTCAAGATGAGCCATTATTTAGTTGGGTCATAGAGGAACTTAAGGCAGGGCATAAAAAAGGGCATTGGATGTGGTTCATTTTTCCCCAGGCATATGGTTTGGGGGAGAGCCATAATTCCAAGTTATACGGAATAAAGTCCTTAGAAGAGGCAAAGGAATGCTGGCACCATCCCCTGCTTGGTGAGCGATTGCGTCAGTGCGTAGGGTTAGTAATGGATAGTAATAAATCAGCCTTGGAGATTTTCGGGAAAGACATTGATGTAACCAAATTTCAATCATGTCTTACGCTGTTCTTAAAAATTGACCCCAATAGCCAACTATTACAAGAAGCACTAGATCGGTTTTTTAGTGGGCAGTTAGACGAGAAAACATTGGCCGTGATTAAAAAGTCTAACGAATGACAAATGCTTAAATCAATTCTACTGTTGCCATTTACATTGCTAGCCGCATATTTCACATTCATCTTTTGGGAGGCGACGATTGCAATAGTTCTGTCTTACATTATTAAATGATAAGTACCCAATGAATAAACATCTCAAAAGGGGCTTGGTTGCCTCATCAATTGCATTTAGCTTGGTGGTGATTGCTGGAGCTTTGGATATCTATTTTGACCCACCTGTAGATGCTCCATCAGTAGGTTACTATGCCCTCGGTTGGTTAGTGAGGGCCGTAATAGCCTTGAGTTTGGGCGTAGGTTTTACTATATTTGTGTTGGTTGCTTTGGGGTCGGCTATCTTGGGAAATGCTGGCAAGGGCTGGGCAAGGCTTGTAGTTCTTGGGATCATTGTTATGTTTAGTTCCGCATACATATATCTACTGCAATCCCCGCATTTATTGTTTTATCCTCATTCACCTAGCTTTCTTTTGATTTTGTCCCAATCGTCCCCGAAGTTTCCTTTTGTTATGTAAGAGCAGATTGGATGTGGGTTAACTACTACTCTCGTCTGATCGACCCCCTTAAGCGCCTCCCCCCAAAATTTATGCCTACGCATAATTACAAATAACGCTTCGCGATTTTTTTCTCCAACAGCTTTTATTGTTTCCGACATTAGGCCTCGACTGGGTAGTGACTTTAAATCTTTGAATTTTTCGCTCGCCCATGGAATTGCTTGAACCATTGCCATCTTGTTTGATAGAGATTGCCATTCTTCTTCGCCCTCATGATCAAGTAATGTTCTAAATCTAGGTCGATACCAATTGCTTTCGCCTTTTGGTGATAGGTTGGCGATTCCCCAGCCATCTCTCGGCTTATGGTCTTCTTTAGTGGGAAAGGGATCTTGGTATTTATTGAAGCCTGGATTTGCCAACAAAAGAATAACTTTTGCAGTTAGTAGATTTCCTTCGAATGGACATGAGCCCATATTTTGATGTAAATGGTATTTTGCTTTTTTTGATTCAGGGCCCCAAGGATGAGAAATGTTATGTAATTGAACAGCCTTGGCATCAAGATCGTCTATATGCTTTTGATACTTGCTGTAATCAAAATTTAATTTATTAATCATTTTTTAAAGAGATTATTTGATTTCATATTGATAATATAAATGGATCATCTAAACTAAAAACGGAACTATTAAGCGTCCTGTAACTAGACGCTTAACTTCTTCAAACAACCCTTACACAAGCATTGATCTTTTGTTTTGTTCTTAAGTGCTTGTGCAAGCTTCGCCTTGTCTAATGGCAGATCAAAACACCAACATTTCTTCTCACCAGCTATTTGGCAGTCATTAGCCCTTCCGCAATCTGGGCAAATCGTTCCAATATCTTCCGTCTTCATGCCTTGATTCTACGGGGTTGGATGAATAGAGGATCGCTTATTGTCTGTTCTAAATGGAACAGACTTATTCGGCGTCTAGTTACGGGACGCTTAGTAATTCTTTAAAGCCTTGGTTAGTTCATCCTTAACACGCTTGCGTAAGTTGGGCGGCGCTAAAACCTCAACGCCCGCCCCATATTTCAATATATCCATGACAAGTTCAGGATCTTGGTCGTAATCAAACTCCAAAAGGTAATTGCCTTCTTTGTCAAAAGAACCTACCTGTTGCCCATGCCATGTTTCAGTGCTTACCCACCTTGCCTTTTCGGGGGTGAACTTTAGCTTAGCCCTTTGCTTTGCTTTGCCCGAGAATATTCCATAGCTTTCTGCAAAGTGCTCATGTAATTGTTTTTCAGAAACCTCATCTGACTTTGTATTCGTAATAATTGCTTTGCTGATGCCATCAAGAGCAAAGCTTCTTAAGTCTTTCCGTAAGTGGCAATAGGCATCTAAATACCAATTGTCTCTGTAGAAGATTAGGCGTTGCGGAGATATTTCTCGCTCAGTTGTTTTGTCTGTACCTCGGGCGTAGTAGGTAATTTGCAATCGGTTGCGCTTTAGTAGAGCGCTTCCTATTTCTTCGAAATTCTCAATAGAACCTTTGCGGGCAGACATCCCAAATACTTTTAGTCTTTTGCGTAGCTCTTTAGTGGGCGTATTACTCTGCCCTAAGATTCCATCAATGATCGAAGTCAGGGGTGCAATGTGAGGCTCTATTAAGCCGCCCTTATCTAAGCCTGAGAGAAGGTGCTGCATAAGAACAAGAGCAGTGGCTTCTTTTTCGGAAAACCATAAACCAGGTAGCTCAATCTTTTCTCCAATCGTTTGCCCATCAAAACAGTAGCCACCCTTAAACCTGTCATAGACGATAGAGGCATTCATTCTGCTACGCAGATATTCGAGATCGCGCTTGAAGGTTGCTTTGGATATTTCTAGTTCATCTAGAAAGTCATTAAGTGGGACGCACTGACGCGCCTGAATCATGTACTTAATTTTGTGGAGTCGCTCTATATCACCCATGCTTGCTCTCGATTGGACTTGATATTGGCATGTTACCCCACTAGCTCATCAAATGAGCCCATTAAGAAAACAACTTCTTAAAGTACAGTAGCCGCCACTCAATAGGCTTTGTGGGTATCGCCATCTCTGTCATAAAGAAGTCAGGCTTTTGAGATTGCAATGCATACTTTCTAGCAGCTCTTGAAGCGGGTAAGCCCATAAGAACAGCGGCATCAATGGTTGCCTTAACAAGGTAAGGCTCAAACTTAGGGCTAGTCATCGATATCTGCATAGGTACTGCAATACTTAATATGACTGCGCTAATTAACATGGCGTTATCGCTTTGATGGTGTGTAGCCAATACGATTGCCCGAATTGTCAAAGTAGTTAGTTACACCACTAGGAGCTTTGACCTCGTAACCAATTCTGTTGCCCGAGTTGTCATAGACGCCATTCTTTGAATTTATGTTGTATTGGCTGTTATCCATGTTGTATGGACTATTTCGCATGTTGTAAGGCGAGTTATCCATGTTGTATGGACTGTTTTGCATGTTGTAAGGCGAGTTATCCAAATTGACTACTTGGGCGAAGCTCTTTTGGGCAAATAACGTTGCTTGGGCAAGCAAAAATAAGAAAAAAAGATATTTCATGACCAATCTCCTGGGGCTGCGAATTAGTCAAGACTAGAGCCTCTAAGGCTCATAAAGTGAGCCATCAAAAATAAATCACTTGGCGGCTGTTTTATATGAGCATTAAGTCACTAGACACTTAGAAATAGTGCCAAAATAGTATCAATAATTAAAATCGAACTATTTAAGGTAATTTGATGGATCTCCGCCATATATATGATTCGATTGAGTAATAAAAAATTGAAAGAATATGAAAAAGGCAAATACAAATTTACATTCAGCAAAGTTTAATAAAAAAGATGAATTCTATACATGCCTTCCAGATATAGAAAAAGAGCTACGGCACTACAAGGATCATTTCAAAAACAAAATTGTTTTTTGCAATTGTGATGATCCAAGGGTTAGCAACTTTTTTCATTATTTTTCATGTAACTTTGAAAAACTTGGGCTGAAAAAATTAATTACTACCTGTTACAAAAATCAAGATGCTGACCTTTTTAGTCAAAATAATTCCGAAAAAGCAATTTACTTAGAATTTGAGGGCGGAAAAAATGAAGACAATACGCCAAATATTGAGAAGACCCATCTTCAGCATTTAGATGGAGATGGAGACTTTAGGAGCGAGGAGTGTATTGAGTTACTTAAGCGGGCCGACATAGTAGTAACAAACCCACCTTTTTCTTTATTCAGAGAATATGTTGAGCAACTAATTAAGTATCAAAAAAAATTCATCATAATTGGACACCAAAATTCTATTTCATATAAAGAGATTTTCAAGCTGGTAAGAGAAAATAAACTCTGGCTAGGATATGGCTTCACCGGGGGTGCCGCGCATTTTATAAACAAGCATTATGAAGATTACGCTACAGCAAGTAACCATAAAGAAGGAATGATACGTGTATCTGGCGTAGTTTGGTTTACAAACTTAGATATAAACAAGCGCCATGAAGATCTGATTTTATATAAAAAATATGATCCACAGGAGTATCCAAAGTATGAGAATTATGATGCTATAAACGTCAACAAAACCAAAGATATACCGATGGATTATGCAGGGGATATGGGGGTGCCCATAACATTTTTGGACAAATACAATCCAGATCAATTTGAGATTATTGGCCTCGGCATATCTAATTCTGGTTTAGAGGTAGGTGTAAGGCCTTATAAAAAAGAGCATAAGGAATATAGAAAGACTATACAAAAAAGGGGCGCTGTTGATGGCGATCTTTACATGATGACAAATGGCATTGTTGATGTGCCGTATGCAAGAATTATTATTAGGCATAAAAAATTATGAAAATTGAGCTCAAAAAAGTTTCAGTTCGAGATTTGACGAATGGCTACAAAGATAATTTGAACGATGGTGTTGTAGGGTATGGTGGAAAATTAGATATACGACCACCTTTTCAAAGAGAGTTTGTCTATAAGGATAAACAAAGAGATGCAGTTATTGACACTGTCATTAAAAACTATCCCTTAAATGTTATGTATTGGGCAGTCCGGACTGATGGTGAGTTTGAGGTTATAGATGGCCAGCAGAGGACGATATCCATCTGCCAATATATAAACGGTGATTTTGCGTATCAAAATAGGTATTTCCACAATCTCAAGAATAATGAGCAGGAAAGCATTCTTGGCTATGAGTTAATGGTTTATTTGTGTAGCGGCACCGAAAGTGAAAAATTAGAATGGTTTAGAACAATCAACATAGCCGGCGAAACGCTTACTGAACAAGAGTTAAGAAATGCGGTATATGCAGGCCCTTGGGTGTCAGATGCCAAAAGATATTTTAGTAAAAATAATTGTGCGGCCTCTGGTTTGGGAGGAGATTATCTAGACGGCTCCCTTATAAGACAGAAATACCTGGAAACTACAGTTAAGTGGATAAGCAGTGATGCCATAGAGGAATATATGGCTAAAAATCAACATGAATCAAATGCAAATGAATTGTGGCTTTACTTTCAATCTGTCATTAGCTGGGTAAAGGCAGTTTTTCCCAAATATCGTAGAGAGATGAAGGGGATTGACTTTGGCCCGCTCTTCAATGAATTTAAAGATAAAAAATTTGACCCAAAGAAACTTGAAGAAGAAATTTCAAGATTGATGGAGGATGAAGATGTTGGGAATAAAAAAGGCATTTATTCATATGTTTTAAATCGCAAGGAAAAATATTTAAATATTCGTGCATTCAGTCCAAATCAGAAACGAGAGGCATATGAGAGGCAAAAAGGAATTTGCACTTTCTGTAGAAACTATTTTGAAATTGAAGGAATGGAAGGTGACCATATAACACCCTGGCACGAGGGTGGAAAAACGACTGCAGAAAATTGTCAGATGCTATGCAAAGAAGACAATAGAAGAAAGTCAGGAAAGTAATAGTGAATTCTCCTTAGAGTGTTTCATGCTCAGGTCGACCAAATCCTTATTCGAACTTAAGCTTGTAAGCGTCGCATTTTTAGACGCTTGGCTTTGTCAAACTTAAACTTTTTATTCGAGCAGCAAGCTCAATTCGCACCCAATCAAGCAAAGATCTTGGATGGGCAGGTCAGTGTGTTTAGGCGACCAGGATCGCGGAACTGGCAATGCCGTTTTAAGTTACCTACAGGTCAATGGCACGCCGCCTCTACTGGTAGTGACATATTTGATCAAGCACGACAGCAGGCCATTGCGATCCACGCCCTAGTTCAGGCTCGCATAGAACAAGGCCTAGCCGTCCAATCTAGAACATTTGCTCAGATAGCTTATGAAGAGCTAGATGTGATGGATCGTAAGGTCGGCTCAGGTGAGGGCAAAAAGACCTATGCTGATTACACCTTTGCTCTAAAGAAATATCTCATCCCTTTCTTTGGCAAAACTGAGGTGAGCCAAATCACTATTGAGCTGGTTAGAGACTTTGAAGCATGGCGAGTCAGTCAGATGGGTTTGATTCCCAAGGCCAGCACCAAACGCAATCACGCCAGTGCCTATAACCGCGTGATCAATCTAGCAAGACAAAAGGGCTATTTAGGCCAAGGGCAAAGTGTCCCGATTTTGGACGCTACGGGTGATCGCGGTGAAGCAAGACCCGCATTTACTAGGGAAGACATAAATCAGCTATTGGCTTATATGCCTACCTGGGAGCAAAAGGGGCGCCTAGCCATCGAACGATTGAGTCATCCCTTATGTCGAGCCTATGTGGAGTTTCTTTTATACACGGGCATTCGTCATGGAACAGAAGCCATACCTCTACGTTGGCGCCATATCCAGTGGCATTGGATTGGTGATCGACGTTACCTGCGAATATGGGTATCAGGAAAAACGGGTCCTCGATACTTGATTGCAAAGAATGCTGTGATTGAAACGCTACAAAGATTAATTACTTGGCAGGAGTTAGAAAAGAGAACTTTAGAAACTGTGATTGAGGCCAAGCTAGATCGCTTGATTTTTTGCTTTCCTAACGGCCACACGCCATACCGAATGGAGGGGGTGTTCAGAAAGTTGATGCGTGATAGTGGGTTGGCTAAAGATGGGGCTGGCAAGACTAGAACTTTGTATAGCTTGCGGCATACCTATGCCACATTCGCTCTAGCAGAGGGTGTTGATATACACACCCTCGCTAGGCAAATGGGAACTTCTGTTGCAATGATTGAACGACATTATTCAAAGATGACTCCAATGATGAATGCAGAGAAATTGGCTTAGAGATCTTCTTTAAAAGCCTCATCTAAGCTAATGATCTTGATGTTGTAATCATCAGCCCCAAGCTCACCAGCAACATCAAGAATGTGACTATAAGCTTCATCTTGTGCATCTCTCTGTGAGAGTGCGCGAATGAAGTGGTCTTTAATAAAATACGACTTTGTAGTTACGCGATACCATTTCATAAAAACCTCCAATTAAGAAATAAAAAGCCACCCCTGCAGTGATGGCATGAGTTAGTTAAATTACTGAGTTTTTTGAAGCTCTTTGCTGATCTTCTCTGCCAGACCTTTTGGTAATCGATTGGCATCCAGAAGATTCTTTTTAAAGATAGTGATTCCCTCTTTAATTTTTTCAACATCACCAACTGCATCCTTGATGATGAATCGAAGTAAGCAATCTTCATATGTGCGCCCAAGATCATGGCCGCTGATCACTCGATAGACATCTTTGGTTTGGTCATAGTCGGCTAAAAAAACCGCGAACGAAGCATTTTCACTTTTTGTCATTTTGTGATCGTTATGTTGAAGGATTGCTTTTTCATACTTAAACTCAACAGGATCTACCCATTGCGATAAGAGTAAAAATTCTTTTGACAGAGCAAGGCGCTCCTTAGTTAGTTTTTTTCCAAATTCATGAGCGATTGAATTGGCCTCAGTATCAAAAATTTGACCAATTCCGCCACGCCGTGAAATATAACTAGACAGCTCCTCTGGAGGTAGCCCTTCCATCAGCGCAATTTTGAGAACGCGGCTGTAGTTTGTGGCTCGCTTGCGATCCCCGCCTACAACATATTTGATGATCAAGGTAAGCTCAGGAGTATTCATCTGAGTCTTGATATCACGCTCTTTAAGGATTGCCCGTAACTTTGCATGAATTTCATGCTTGTAGTCTGACTTGTCGAGTTGAACTGCCATCTTGTAGATATCAGTCAACACTTCATATAAGGCTTCATTGCCACGCACAATATAGTCCGCATTGTATTTGCGATGCTTCTCAGCAAGAAGATCACAATTTTTCATTGTGTTTTCCACCTCTTTCTCGCGTTCAGTTCGACGGCCACTTGGTGCACTTACTTCTGATGTAGTTGCCCCAATCTCAAAAAGATCGTTGAAGTTATTGCTATTGGCTGCCGTTTTTTTGGCGCCTTTAACTTTTTCAACAGTGACCTTTACCTTTTCACTAACTGGCAAGGTAATTGCCTTCTCTTGTAAATCCACTTCCTTTTCAGCTGTATTAGCCATTTTTGTAGCTCCTTGTAAATCTCGATTTAGCGGTTGTGACAGCATGTCTAAATTGCCAAATCGAGCATGAATCATCGATCTTTTTTAGGCTGTTTTTTAAAGGTCTTAAATAAACTTTGAAATTGACAAAAAATACCCCCCCAAGAAACCTTAAATTACTTGACCTCTAGGGTGATGAGGTTTATAAATCTTGCATAAATGACTGACAAAATTGTGATGGTTTCTCATATATGCCAAATAGAAATCTAATGAAAATTGAAAACAGAAGGTTGCAAGGGTTTCGCTTACTCAAAAAAGGAATCTCTCAATCAGACGTTGCTAGAGAGCTTGGCGTCACTCGCCAAACAGTTCATGAATGGAAAAAAGAATTAGAGAAAAACCCTCGGGGCTGGAAAGCTAAACCACTAGGGCGACCACCCATTGTTTCTGATGAAAAACTTCGTAAGGCTGCAAAGGTATTAAGAATGGGGTTGGGTGCTTATGGATATAGGCATCGGAAATGGGATGCCCCTTTAATTTGCGAAATCATTTTTGATTATGGGCACCATAGGTATGACTGCTACCATGTCACAAGGCTGGCAAACGGCATGGGATTTACCTGCAAAAAACCGAAAGAAACAGATAGTTGGGCTTATAAAAAATGGCAAGAGAACAAGTGGTATTCGCTTGACCATAAGTCTAAAAAGCCTACAAAAAGAAGCTAATGCCTATATAAGTTCCACAGCATTGCGTTTTTGGTCATCATTGGCATCCAAATACTTCATCGTGACAGCGATACTTTTATGACCTGCAAGACTGGCAAGAATCCTGATGCCAATACCCTTGTTGGCAAGCGAGGTTAGAAATGACCTTCTGCCTGAATGACTGCTGGCGCCGCTAATGCCAGATTTTTTATAGATCCAAAAGAACCATTGGCAAAGACTATTCGCTGAAAAGCCCATTCTGTTAGCTGTATGAAAGAAGGGTATGTGAGCAAGTCTTGTATGGCGTGTAGCAAGATAAGCCACCAATTCAAGCTGAAGTTTTTGTGGAATGAATACTGTTCTTGGTTGGCCACCTTTGGTTTGAGCAGCGCTAAGGCGAATTTCACCTTTAATCGTGCCATCCTCGTTGATGACATCTCCCATTCTTAATGCAGCAATTTCCCCCACCCGCATTCCCGACCAAAAACTCGTAAGTAGTAGAGCGCGATCGCGCTGGGGAAATCGTGTTGTAGAGACATAACGCAAAACTTGATCTAGTTCTGCGGGGGTAAGAGTTTTAGCTTGAGCCATTTAGTAGTTCCTTTCGTAAATAAAAAACACGCTTTAGTTTGTTTTCTTTTGTTAAAAAGGTCGACCTGAATTTGCTACAAATAAGACCTAATAAATTCAATGACTTAAAGAAAACAAGACTTTTCTTATGTGCAGCTATTTATTCCTTAAAACCATGGTTCCCATGAAGATCGTGGGATTTAGACGACAAAAGCAAGCAACCCCTCAAATCCAGCTTGTATGCGCTTTGTTAAGCGTCCAAATACGAGACGCTGTGACTAAACAAGATCACAGCGCACAAGCGTTTTTTGAGGGGGTTTTGCGTTTTAGTGCTTTAAGCTCAAATCTACATTTGCTGCGATAAACACAGGCTTATTGGCGCCAGTGCTTTTGCAGTGATGCACAGATAAAGTCCAATCATCTTGGGTTTGATGGGCTTGATCGTTGATCTCAATAAAGAGTTCTCGGCTATTTGGCGAATAGATACTGTATCCATCAACTCGTTCTTTTGATTTGGTTAATGGGTCGTAATGCACTAACCATGAAAAGAGTAGATCTTCTTCTTGTGCGACATTAGTAGACTCAAGCTTTTTAATTACAACCATTTGATCGTCTGATCGAGCTTGAGCTTCCCACTCTAGGTAAGAAAAGTAATCCACTAAATATTTTTGATTTGGCTTATGCAGTTCTACTGAGCCGTTATATACAGCACGCCTAAATAGACCTTTACCAAATGTGGTGTTGAATTTCTCGTTGATAAAACCTCTAACTGCAATTTCTCTCATATCGTTCTCCTTGTTCAAATTGATTGAGTTCTCGTTACGGGTTGTGCTGGTTACTAAGGGGTAGATCTCAAAAGAGAAGTTGCAAGTGCTGTCGCAAGTCAGAGTTACTCATTTGCCACTCCAAGTAACTCAACAGCAACTACTTTTAATTTGCGACCAAACTTTGTAACCAAGCAACTCGCAAAAGTATTTAGTCCTCACAAAGAAAACCCACTAATTTCCTGGCAAAAATGAGGTCTTTTATGGAGTGCTGTAAAAAGAGGTCGACCAAAGTAAGTGATCGAAAACAAACTTAGCGTGCCCATTAACCAAAAGGAGAAATCGAAATGAGCACATTAAGTAACTTAAAGTTAGTAGCAACTAAAAAACCAACCCATATGCCTGCGATTGTTGTGCGCCGTCATAAGCTGGCGAAAAAGTTATGGGAGCAGATCCAAATGGCCAAGAGTCAAATGGATGGCACACCTTTTGTCGTAACCAAGTTCAAAACTATTAAAGACAAAGAAACAGGTTTACGCCGTCAGGTAGAAATGCCTAAGCGTTTAAAGCCCTGGTGGTTCCAGTCAGAACAAGGCAAAGTCTGCGTTTCAGTCAAATATGGAAGTTGGACTATTGAATTAGCAAAGGGCAAGCCTAGTGTTGAGGTGGCCAATGGCGCTGAATTAGTCAAGACGCTGGAGACTATTAAAGGTGCTGTAGAGGCTGGAGAGCTAGATGCTCAAATAGAAACGGCAAGTGCCAGCCTGCGAAGTGGATTTAAGCGTTAAAGCTAAGAAGGTGCAAGCGTCTATTAATTAGACGCTTGCAGGCGCCCCAAATAATTTAAGCCCGACAGCTCGAGGGCTATATACGGAGGACAGCTGTCCGAAGCAATATTAGTGACAACAAGCTGTTGGCACGATGAGATGAGCTATCTCATCCCCATTTGGGGCGCCAAGATAAGAATTCATAAATACTCGTATGAAACAATTTCGCGCAACTGTAAGAGCGGGTGGATTAGTAGTTACTACTATCGTGTTCGCAGAAAATACCAATTTCGCTATGAAAATATTACAAGCCCAATTTGGCGTTAATAATGTAATTAGTATTCCTACGCAGATTGGGAATAGCTAATGAAGATTACAGAAGTCACAACCCCAACGCCCGAACAACAGCGAATTAAAGCTATGCAGATTCAAGTTAAAAGAAGTCAAGATGCCGTTAAAGCGGAGCGAGCTAGGCAGAAGATAAAGGCTGGTCAAATACAGCTTGCCAAAGCGACAGTGCCTTAATCCTGTCTAAGCCACCCAACTCCACCTTGCTCCATTTGCAACCAAGGGTCTCGGTGTCGATAGGGCAAGGAATCTGACGGCCAGGTTCAGCAATGTTTCTGCTGTCAAAAACAATGAAAATTAGTGTTGAAAATCCTTGTGTCGGTGGTTCGATTCCGCCCCGGGCCACCAAGATTCAAAAAGAGAGCTTCTAGCTCTCTTTTTTCATTTTAAAGTTAGCATCGACACTATAAATCTTGTTTTTTATTCCAGAGTAGCTAATAGTCAAGGCAATGCAACTAGGGCGACTAACCCAGGCTTCTTATCCAAAGAAACTGCCATATTGATCGGCATCAATAACTTGTAGTACCTCATTGAGATCTTTTGCGATTGGATTTGGCTCATAGGCTTGCCATTTTCCGCTGGCTCGCATCCAATAAATATGCCACAGAGCCTCAGACTGTATATACCGAAATTTTACAAACGGTCGTCGAGTTAACTCTCCTGGTTTTCCACGCCACAAAGGGCGAACTTCAAAAACACTTACAGCCTGGCCATCGATTTCATAATCGTAATCAAGATCTTTTTTGATTTCAAGTGGAGCCAGAAGCAGACACCACTGCCCGACCAAATAGTCAATATTCCCTAGCTGTTCAATGCTAAATGCCATATCTGATTAATTATCCCAGAAAGTAAAACTGATCAATCAAATTTATTTTAAACATAGCTATTATGAATTATGGGTGAAATGATTACAGTCAATATAGACGTCCTCAGACTAAATGAAGCTCAAGTCTCTTACCCAAGGCCGCCGCATACTTTCTTAGGGTAGTTAGGCTTGGGGAATGTTTGCCGGTAGCCAGAGAGCTTTCTAATCTAGCAATAGCTGGGGTTTGCGTTCCCATCTTTTTTGCCACTTGCGCTTGCGTTAATCCAGCCTCTTTCCTTGCTGTAAGAATCTCATCAAGAATCGCAAATTCAGTGCGATCAAGTTCTTTCACTGCGGCTTTGACGGCAGGTTTTTTAAGCATCTTACTTACCATTTGTTTATGAGTAAGCATTTTTGTTTTCTTCTGTGTTGTCATTTTTTCCACTCCTTCATGCGTGCTTTCGCAATCTTCAATTCTTTCTCAGGCGTCTTTTGAGTCTTCTTAATAAAGCTATGAAGCATCACTATTTCCTGCTCCACCATCGTACAAAAGAAAACTCGGCCCATACTCAATCATTCGATTGGTCAATCCAATATAGCGAGCTCGAAGCGTGTCGGGAAGATTCATAATGTCTTCTTGAACCTGCTCGCTGTAATATAGGATGGAATAGCGCATACGCGTATGTTAACAAATTTGTTAACATTGATCAAGAGTAAATTGTTTTTTAAGGCGATGGT
>Ga0364873_10382_pt1 | contig 22653 bp, 15 predicted proteins | sample ExccelAu500001D3_2_FD_206928 | JGI IMG/M metagenome (GOLD analysis project Ga0364873, IMG submission 206928) | Enriched cells from Trout Bog Lake Hypolimnion, Wisconsin, USA - BchlTB.Aug07.5000.01.D3 | ecosystem: Environmental > Aquatic > Freshwater > Lake > Hypolimnion/Profundal zone | place... | reverse complement strand
AGCGGGGTGGCGGCGGCGGTGAAACATCTGCGTCCGGGATGCAAAGTCTTCGGTGTGGAGCCGGAGTTGGCCGGAGATACGGCTGAAAGCTTCAGAACCGGCAAGATCGTCACTTGGGAGGCAGAGTTGACTAGCCGCACCATTGCAGACGGGCTGCGAACACAAAGCGTGGGCCGGCGGAACTTTGCGCACCTCCAAGCGTTTGTGGACGGTGTCTTGACGGTTTCGGATGCAGAGATTCGCGCGGCGATGCGAGCCATTGTTGCCACTACGCACTTGGTTCCCGAGCCTAGTGGCGCTGTGGCTGCCGCGGCGCTGCTGTTTCACGGGGCAGAGTTGCCGGATTACACCAGGGCTGTTGCCGTGGTCAGCGGCGGAAATGTCGACCCGGCTCTGCTGGCCCATGTGCTCACTGAGAGCGACTGTTAACGTCCTTCAATTATGATCTTCTTCGGGATGAAGCTTCGATCCATTGCCGTATGTGTGTTGTGTGCCGGTCTGGCATTTGCTTGTGCTAACGGCCAGAAGAAGGGCACGCAGCAGGTAAAGCCCATGGCGGGGCCGCGTGCTACTGCCCTGCGTGTCACTTGGCTCTATATTTCGCCCAGCTTGTCCGAGCAAAAGGTTGACAAGGTGCAGATTGGCCGCGAGATGGTGGTTGGGGAAAAGAGCGGCGCATGGCTTCGCGTCTACGCCAATACGGATATTGAGGAGATGAAAGACGACCGCGACACGCCGATGGTAGGCACTGACGAGACGCCGCCTCCAATCTCTGGCTGGATCCAGGCGAAAGGCATTGTCATCGAGGGTACGTCCAATGGAGATCAAATACTGATGGGCGCGGCAGCCAATCAGGAGTCGCTGGCTGAAGATCCGCGTGGCCCGGTGAATGCGGCGCAGAGCGCGCGACTGCTGTATCGGCGAGTGGTCGAGATGTTTCCGGATTCGCCGTTGATCCCGGAGGCTGCATGGCGGTCGGCGGACATTGAATGGCAGATCCAGAAGGCTCAATCGCGCAGCCTCTCCTCGTCAAAAGAGCAAAAGCCCTACATGCGGGAGTTGATGGACGAGGGCGATCTGAAAAAAGTGGTCAAGACTTATCCGCACACGCGGTGGGCGGCGCTGGCGGCGTTTGACCTCATCGACAACAAGCTGTGTGGAGACTGGCAGGGAACGACGCAGTGCCCGGATAAGGAAGCGGATGTCTACGCGAAGTATGCCGATGAATTTCCGGATGGGCCGCGCACCGCGCAGGCGCTTTATCAGGCAGCTTATCGCATGGCTGTTCTGGCAGATATGTATAACTCGGATGGAAACGCTGGCAAAAGCAACGACGCCCATAACCGCGCGCGGGATCTGGCGGAGAAGTTGAGGGCGCATTTTGCGGAGTCAGAGTATTGTTGGCGAGCAGGGGCTCTGGTGTACAAATTGGATGAAGGCATTCCAGTTTACGGCAACAATTTGAATTAAAGCGGCGCAATCTCGCTGCGGCGGCAAAACCATACTTCCCGGAGGGTTCTTGGGGCCATATTTTCAGTCCGTTCTACTTGGCATTGTGGAAGGCTTGACCGAGTTTTTACCGGTCAGCTCAACGGCGCATTTGCGCATCGCGGAAGCGCTGATGAAGATTCCGCTGAACGATCCGTACTGGATGATGTACACCATTGTCATTCAGGCCGGAGCGATTCTTGCGCTGTGCCTATTGTTCCTGAGCCGTATTGTGGGTTTTCTGCGGACCTTTCCCAACGGGGAGTCCGGGGACCGCACAATCTTCAATCATCCGATTTCACTTACGGCGATTGCGTTTATCTTCACATCGGTCCCGGCGCTGCTGCTGCATAAATGGAGCGAGAAGAATCTGGACAGCCTGAATGCGATAGCCATCGCGCTGCTTGCGGGCGGCATTGTGATGTGGATTGTGGACTCGTGGGCGGGGCGGCGCGATCCAATGACAGAACATGTGGAGCAGATGACGCTCCTTCAGGCCGTATGGATTGGTTTGTGCCAGACACTGTCGGCTGTGTTTCCAGGAACCTCCCGGTCCATGTCGACGATTGCAGCAGGGCAATTAGCTGATCTGACCCGGCCGGCGGCCCTCGAATTCAGCTTCCTGCTTTCGATTCCCACTATGATTGCAGCAACCGGCTGGGACCTGGTCAAAGAGATTCACCCCAGCAAGGCAGCGCTTGCGGCCGGCGCCGCCGCTCATGTGGTTATGACCCCTGAGCGCTGGATCACCTTGATCATCGGGCTGATTGTATCCTTCATCGTTGCCCTGGGCGTGGTCGAGTGGTTCCTGATGTGGGTGCGGAAGCACGGATTTACAATTTTTGCGGCTTACCGCATCCTTCTGGGCGGCGCGCTGCTGATCTGGGGCGCAAAGATCATCGGAAGCTAACCTTCTCCAGCCAACTGAGACTAGCGGAGGCATTACCGGCCATCCCGGTAATGCCTCAGGTTCCCCTGGCTCGTTTTTCCCCGCCCGACGACCGAAGGACACAGATAATAAGAATTGCTCTGGGACGTTTTGCCTGCTCCAATCGCTTTGCCTTTGAACGGTTTGAATAGATTGGCCCGCGAGCGGAAAAGCCCCTTCATGAAGCCAATTCGAATTGTTCTTTCGCCAACACGCAGCCGCGCTTTCAATGTCTTTCTTGGGCTGGTGCTGTTGTTGGTCTCTCTGCTCCTTATCCTCGCTCTTGTTACCTATCACGTTTCTGACCCGTCGCTGAATACGGCCACGGATGGGGTTGGGCCTCATATTGCACGCAATTGGATTGGACTCTTTGGCGCGTACTTGAGCGACCTGCTGCTTCAGTCGCTGGGAGTGACCGCATTCTTTTTACCCTTTTGGATGGGCGGTATTGGCTGGACGTGGATGCATTCCCGCCCGGGCGGCCACGCTTTATTGCGCTGGATAGGGATTCTGCTTTCCCTCATTTTTGTGCCCACGGTTTTTGGGCTGATGCCCGGGAATTGGCGCTGGCTGCACATGATTCCAATGGAGGGCGTCATAGGCAGGATCATGGCCGGCATGCTCGTGGGGTACCTCAACATTCAGGGCTCCTGGGTTGTTGCAGCCGTATTGGCCGGGGCTGGACTCTACTTCGCTTCAGCCATCAGCTTCAGGGATATTTGGGAAAGCATTGCGGACCGTTGGTTCATCATGGGCTCTTGGCTCGACCGCTGGCATAACTGGCGCGAAGAGCGAGCCGACCTTCATGCCGAGCGCATGGCGCTCCGCGAGGATCAGCCCTACCGTTCCTTCCGAGGGCAGCAGTTTATTCCCGGCATCGATGCGGATACGGATGACGAGCCGAGGGTCGAGAGGCCCAATCGCTTTGCTGCTCTCTTTGGACGCCGGAACGGTGTTCGTGAGGGCGACCTGGTGGATGAGATTCCAGCATTTCAGCGCGCTGCCGCACAGCAAACCGAGGAAGATATTCCGGTTACGCCGGTTACGCGGAGAACCAGCATTTGGGAGCGCTCCATTGCTGAGGTTCAGCCGGTTCCTGACCCTTTCGCGCAGGCTGTGGTCCCTACGCCACCGCAGGCCGCACCCGTGCAACCCGTTGAAGCTACAGCTGCCGCACCATGGCTTGTAGAGCAGGTTCCGGAGCCGGTGCCGCAGCCGCTGCTGGCTACGATTTCGAGACCAGCCGAGCGGCGTCCTGACCCAATCGCTATTCACGAACGTGCCGATGCGGATCTGCGTACGGCTACAGTGGCTCCGAAGAGCGTAAGCGGCTTCAAGCTGCCGCCCAGCACGTTGCTCACTACCGGGGATGGCCCACAGACGGTTCGAGAAGAGGCGCTGCGCGAAGAGGCCAAGGTGCTGGTGGAGAAGTGCGGCGAGTTTGATGTGCGCGGACAGGTAGTGCAGATCAATCCCGGCCCCATGGTCACCACGTATGAGTTCAAACCGGAGGCGGGCGTCAAATACTCGCGAGTCACCGGCCTTGCCGACGATCTCTGCCTGGCAATGCGCGCCGAGAGCATCCTGATTGAGCGGATGGCGGGCAAAAGCACGGTCGGCATCCAGGTGCCCAACTTCGAGCGAGAGACAATCCACCTGCGCGATGTAATTGAAAGCGAGAACTTCTCCAAGGCCAAGTCGCGGCTCACGCTGGCCATGGGGAAAGATATCAACGGCCGCATTGTGGTCGCAGACCTGGCCGCGATGCCGCATGTGCTTATTGCCGGTTCTACCGGATCGGGCAAATCCGTGGCCATCAATGCCATGATCATGAGCCTGCTCTATCGCACCACGCCGAGCCAGGTACGGCTGATTCTGGTTGACCCGAAGCGGGTTGAGTTGGGAATGTATGAAGGCGTTCCCCACTTGTTTACGCCGATTATTACCGAGCCAAAGCTGGCGGCCAATGCGCTACGCAATGCCGTGCGCGAGATGGAGCGGCGGCTTAAACTCCTAGCCAGCCGAAGCGTGCGGAATATCGACCAGTACAACAAGCTCTTTGAGGGCTCCATGGCTTCTCTCTTTGATGACGGAGAGCCTGAGGAGCCGTTGCCTTACATCGTCATCATCATCGACGAGCTTGCTGACCTCATGATGCTCGATCGCGCCAATGTTGAGGAGTCCATTACGCGGCTGGCTCAGATGGCGCGCGCCGTGGGCATTCATCTTGTGCTGGCAACGCAGCGGCCGAGTGTGGACGTTATCACCGGGCTCATCAAAGCCAACGTGCCCACGCGTATCAGCTTCCGTCTGGCCACCAAGGTTGATTCACGGACGATTCTCGACACCAACGGTGCAGAGGCTCTGCTTGGCCGTGGCGACATGCTCTTTCTGCCGCCCGGCACCAGCCGCCTGGTGCGTCTGCACGCGCCTTATGTCAGCGAGAAAGAAACCGCCGCGGTGGTGCAGTTTTGGAAGGCACAAGGACAGGCCGAGTATGTTCAGGGCTTCCTGGAGTCGCCCAAAGACGAGCACGTGGGCGTGGAAGGCTCCAACAGCGACCCGGAAGAGAACGACCCGATGTTCGACGATGCGGTTCGGCTGGTCTTCGAGTTTGGCAAGGCTTCAACTTCGCTGCTACAGCGCAGATTGCGCATCGGCTATGGCCGGGCGGCGCATCTCATCGACCTGATGGAGCGGGACGGACTGGTTGGCCCTGCCGACGGCTCCCGCCCCCGCGAACTGCTGAAGCAACCGGGATGGTTGCACGAAGTGGCAGTTGGCAACGAGTAAACGCAACCACAGGAAACAGTGCGCCTAGTTGTTGCCCACCGGCTCCAGCGTCAGTCGCGCCGTGAGAACCACTAGCGATGCCCACAACACATCTGCACAAAGCAGGTGTGTCAATTGGAGCCATAGCGGCGCCAGTAAGACGACATCCAGCACGCCGAGTACGTATTGCGTGGCGAGCAAGACAAGCACCACCGCCGAGAGACCGCGGTTGTCCCAGTGGGCAGTGCGACGGGCGGCGCGCACCAGCAGCCAAGCCAGAAACAAACTCGCGATAAACGCTATCGTAGGATGTGTCCAGCGCCAGCGGACCAACCATTGGCTCCCGGCCGCGAAATCCTGCGTCAGTGCTGCGCCCAGTGAGCTGGCAGGGAAGAGCGTGTCTCCCAATGCAGCAAGCGAGCCCGTGACTCCGACGATCATGACCATGACGACGGCGGTGATTGCTCCGAAGGGGGCAACGATCTGGATGGTGCTTTTCAAATACCCTTGTCGGCGGCTTAGCAAATGGGCGGTCAGTGTGATTGCCGCCAGCATGAGCAATGTATTGGCCAAGTGCAGCGCCAGAAAAGGAGCGCGCAGTGGCGATTGGCTCTGTGCGGTGAGGCCGAGCTTGACAAGCAGAGCGCCGAGAATCGCCTCTACGACTGTGAAGGCTACGGCAGCAATGGCAGCGGTGCGCGCCAGGTGGCCACGCACGGTGCCGGCGAAGGTCCACCAGAGGAGGCCGACCACTGAAAAAAACGAGATGCCGCTCGTGATGCGATGCGCGAACTCGATCATGGTATCGACGTGCGGCGAGTTCTGCAGCACGGTGCCGTTGCATAGCGGCCAGTGATTGCCGCATCCGTTGCCGGAACCGGTGGCGCGCACCAGAGTGCCCCACACAATCACTGCAATGAAGTAGGCCAGCACGCCCCATGCGAAGCGGCGAAGAGCAGGCGAGGGGAGGCGGGTGGATTCAATATTGACAGCACTAGCAGACATTTAGGACGACTCCGGCGTGGAACTTTCAGTTTAGAACAGTTCGAATGCCGGAGTCGCCTCCAGCTAACCCTTTGCCCCTAGTAACCGCACGACATGATTCACAATGATCAGGTCTTCGGCGGGCGGGACTACGCGCACTGTAACGGGTGAGCTTTCCGCGGAGATGACGGCCGCGCCGCGCACGTTGTTGCGTTGTGCGTCTAGCACGATTCCTAAGGCGGCCAGGCCCGCGCAAATCTCTGCGCGGGAGGCGATATCGTTTTCGCCAATGCCGCCTGTGAAGACCAGCATGTCGAGACCGCCCAACTCTGCTACATAGCTGCCGATCCACTTGGCGATGGTCCAGGTGAATTTATCGACGGCGAGACGTGCTTTGGCGTTGCCGTCCTTGATGGCGTCGCGGAGATCTCTCATGTCGTTTGAGATGCCGCTTACGCCGAGCAGGCCGGCCTTCTTGCTTGCTACGACTTCAAGCTGGTCAGCGGCGGCGGTGGCGCTGGTGGCGGTTTCGGCGATCTTGCGCAGAATGAAGAGCAGCACGCCGGGATCGATGTCGCCGGTGCGGGTGCCGCTGATGATGCCACCGGTGGGGGTGAGTCCCATGGAGGTGTCGAGGCATTTGCCGTCGCGAATGGCGGAGATGGAGGCACCGTTGCCGAGATGAGCGACGATGAGCTTGGCCGGGACGTTGGGCTGCAACTGGAACACGATGGACTCGTATGAAATTCCATGAGCGCCGTAGCGGCGCACGCCCATAGCCGAGTACTCCTCGGGGATGGGCATATGGGAGACAACTTCCGAGATGGTGCGATGAAAATACGAGTCAAGGCAAACGAAGTTCGGTACGCTGGGGAAGAGGCGCAGCGACTCGCGCATGATGTAGCAGGCGATGGGCGTGTGCAGCGGCGCAAAGGCCGTGTAGCGCTCCATCTCATCGACCAGTTCTGGCGTAATGAGTTGGTTCTCCTGCACCGTAGGACCACCGCAGACCATGCGATGGCCGATGGCGACCGGGGCAGGAAACTCGCCGGAGTGGAGCGCGTCTGCCACCAACTGGAAGGCTACTGCGCGGTTGGGTAGCGCTGGAGTGCTGTCGACGAGCTTGCGTCCGGTTGCGTCCTTGATCCAGAACTTACCGAGCTCGGTGCCTATGCCATCAACTGCGCCGTCGAAGAGCCTTTCGCGTTTTCCGTCGCCGGATTCATAGACCGAGAATTTGATGGAAGAAGAACCACTATTTAGAACAAGTACCGGCAATGAAGACATTACGAACGAGCCTTTCTCAAGTGGAGCGGGTTTGCGAGTGAGCCGTGCTTGGCGCACGATCGCGAGTTTGCAAATATGCGCCTACTCTTGGAGCCAGCGCCAGTCCTTGATATCCGGCAGGTCGTCGCCGTTTTCTGAAACATAGAGGCGGTGGCGCTGTATCTGCTCGGAGTACCACTGCTCGGCAGCGCCGTTCTCAGACGCCAGCCGCTTCACGCGGTGGGTTGCGTCCAGGGTCAACTGGAAGCGGTCGATGTTGTTGAGCACGCACATGTCGAAAGGCGTGGTGGTTGTGCCTTCCTCCTTATAGCCGCGCACGTGCAGGTCGTCATGGTTATGTCGGCGATACGTGAGTCGGTGAATGAGCCATGGGTAGCCATGGAAGCAGAAGATGGTGGGCACGCCTGGGGGGAAGATGGCGTCATATTCTTCATCGGCGAGGCCATGCGGGTGCTCCGTTTGCGGCTGAAGGGCCATGAGATCAACCACGTTGACGACGCGGATGCGGAGGTCAGGAACGCGGTCGCGAAGAATGCTCACGGCGGCCAGAGTTTCTAATGTCGGCACATCCCCGGAGCAGGCCATCACCACTTCAGGCTTGCCTTTGTCGTTGGAGGCCCAGGGCCAGATGCCAAGGCCCGTGGTGCAATGGGCCACTGCTTCGTCCATGGTGAGCCACTGCGGAGCGGGCTGCTTGCCGGCAACGATCAGGTTGATGTAATTCTTGCTGCGCAGGCAGTGGTCGGCCACGGAAAGCAGTGTGTTGGCGTCCGGCGGCAGATAGATGCGCACCACGTCTGCCTTCTTATTCATAAGATGGTCGATAAAGCCGGGGTCCTGATGCGAGAAGCCGTTGTGGTCCTGGCGCCAGACCAAAGAACTCAGCAGGTAATTGAGCGAGGCGATCGGCTTGCGCCAAGGAATCTCACGCGTCGTCTTGAGCCACTTGGCGTGCTGGTTCACCATGGAGTCGATGATGTGGATGAAGGCCTCGTAGCAGGAGAAGAAGCCGTGGCGACCGGTAAGCAGGTAGCCCTCAAGCCAGCCCTGGCAGAGGTGTTCGCTCAGCACTTCCATCACGCGGCCAGTCTCTGACAGGTTGACGTCCACCGGTAGAGTCTCGGCCATCCACCGCTTTCCAGTTCCTGTGATTACGTCCTGGAGTCGGTTGGAAGCGGTTTCGTCCGGGCCAAAGACGCGGAAGTTCTTCTCCGCCTTGTTGGCCTCCATGACGGCATGCAGCAGATGACCAAGTATCCGGGTTGACTCCACGTCATGTTGGCCACGGCATTCGATTTTGACGGCGAAGTCGCGGAAGTTTGGCACCTTGAGCGGCTGAAGCAGCAGGCCGCCATTGGCGTGGGCGTTCATTCCCATGCGTAGCCGGCCCATGGGCGCAATCGCCGCCAGGTCGTTGCGGAAATGGCCCTTGTCGTCAAAGAGTTCTTCGGGTTTATAGCTGCGCATCCACGCTTCCAATTGGCGAAGATGCTCCGGCTTCTCGCGAATTTGATCGAGTGGCACTTGGTGGGCGCGCCACGTGTTTTCGACCGGAAGTCCGTCCACAAACTTGGGTCCCGTCCAGCCCTTGGGTGTGCGCATAATCAGCATCGGCCAGGCGGGGCGTTCGGTCGATCCATCCACTCTGGCTGCTTTCTGAATGGCCGTGATGCGGTCCAGCATGGTGTCAAAGACGGCAGCGCCCTGCTGGAGCATTACGGTTGGATCGTCGCCTTCGAGGGTGAAGGGCTCGTAACCGTATCCGCGCATCAGGTCTTCAAGTTCCGCATGAGGAATACGCGCCAGAATGGTTGGATTGGCGATCTTGTAGCCATTGAGATGGAGGATAGGAAGCACCGCGCCATCGGTGGCGGGATTGAGGAATTTGTTCGAGTGCCAGCTGGCGGCAAGGGGGCCCGTCTCAGCTTCCCCATCGCCCACGACGCAGGCCACAATGAGGCTGGGATTGTCGAACGCTGCACCATAAGCATGGACAAGGGAGTAGCCCAGCTCTCCACCTTCGTGGATGGAGCCTGGCGTCTCCGGCGCTACATGGCTTGGAATCCCGTAAGGCCAGCTGAACTGGCGGAAGAGACGCTTGATTCCGTCTTTATTTTGCTCGATATGGGGGTAGACCTCGCTGTAGGTGCCCTCAAGATAGGAGTTCGCCACTAGTCCCGGGCCGCCATGGCCGGGACCAATGACATAGATCATGTCGAGGTTACGCTCGCGGATCAGGCGGTTCCATTGCACATACAGGAAGTTGAGGCCGGGCGTTGTACCCCAGTGGCCCAGAAGACGGGGCTTCACATCGTCCAGGGTCAGTGGCCGTTGAAGCAGCGGATTGTCCTTCAGATATATCTGGCCCACGGAGAGGTAGTTGGCTGCGCGCCAGTAGGCATCCATTTGAGCCAGCATCTCCTGGCTTAACGGGCCGTGGCTCATCGCTTCGCGTACTGCGCCTTCAATCATGGAACACCTCGCAATGGGGATTTGCGCGCTACCAACGAGCGTAGCAGCGACAAGTCACAGTCAGGGTGACTGATGTCACACCGCGGGTATAGGATGCCGACAACGTATATTCGGTTGAGTTCAGTTTCCCGGTCATGTGTGAGAAGACTAATGCACCTCTCAGCTCCGGGCACGCGTGCCTGCTGGAGGCGGCAACGATTTCAATGGCTTGGCGCTTTGACTGAAAGTGAGAGGCGAAGAAGCGGGCGAGGAGAACGGGCTATGAATGGTTTGCATTGGACAGCTCAAGTCTTGCTGGCGTGTGTGTTCATGTTTACGGGAGCCACCAAGCTCTTTGCATACGAAAAACTTGTCAAGACCCTGGAGGGAAGGCCGCGCGGCAAAGAGATATTTCTTACCAGGGCGCAGGCTGCCGTCATCGGCTTGTTCGAGATTGCGGGCGCACTTGCACTGGTTATCCCCAGTCCGCTGTTGCCTGAAACATTGGCGACGGACTACCTGCTTGTCCGCCTAGCCGCGGCAGGGCTGGCACTGTTGATGGTAGCGGCTGGAATATATCATCTGGTTCGCAAAGAGCCTGCGGCTCCGGCAGTTGTATTGTTCCTGTTGGCCGCTTTGGTGTTGGTTGGACGTTGGCCTCACTGAGCTTTGGATTGGCCGATTGCAGGCCCCGCAAGGCCATTTTAAGGGCTGTACGGGGCAACAGGAGCTGGCCGTGGAGGGCATTATGCCCTCCACCTGCGTTGCTTGGAACGGTAACTCGCCCTTTCCGCTCTAGCCATTCCACTCCAATTGTGATAATGTACTGCTTTGCTGCCTATGAAGTTTTTGTGCTTAACAATAACAACATCAGGTAGTTGGCAGCAACTTAAGGCGACGGAAGCAGGAAAAAGGGATGCCCGACTACATCTATCTTTTGGAAAATCGACTGTCGCCTGATCAGCGGAATGCGCTCTCTCGTTTGCGCGAGGCAGCCCGTGAGGCCGGAACTATCCTCTTCTTGACCGGGGATGCGGTCCGTGATTTGACCAGCGGCCATGCCGTGCGGGAACTTGAAGTATCCGTGCATGGGAATGCGCTTAAACTTAAGAAACCACTGGAAAAACTAGGCGCCAAAGTTTGGGGCGAAGACGAGGCTTCCCGAAGTCTCTATCTCTGTTTCCCGGGGACTGTTCGAGTGGACGTGATCAGCACGCACCGAGTGGAATATCCCAAGCCTGGCAAGGCTGTTTTCCATCCTAGTTCGATCCATGAAGATTTGCGTCGGCGCGATTTCACAGTCAATGCCATGGCGATTTCTCTGAACGAAGGATCGTTTGGGCTGCTGATGGATCCCCTCAACGGGGCCGCTGACATTGAAATGCGGAGCCTGCGCCTGGTATCGAATTACGGGTTCCTTGAGGACCCGTCGCTCCTCATTCGAGCCACTCGCTATAAGACACGGCTTGGTTGGGAACTGGACCCAAAAACCCAGATTCGCTATGAAAACGCAAAGAATGAGGGCGTGATTGAATTCCTATCCGCTCATGCGCGAAGCCGGGAACTGGAGCAGATTGGCCATGAAGAAGAAGGCCTGAGGGTTTTGCGGGCGTTGCAAGCTGAGAGCTGGATGAGCGTTCTGTTTCCGGCTTGGACCCCTGCCAAGGCGGACGAAGCTAAGCTTCATGCGCTCCACGACTTAGCGGTCGATCTCCTGGTTCAAGGGGTTCATGCTGACACTTCTGCGGCCCAGATGGTGTTGCTCACTGTGGGCCTTTCGTCTAAGGATATCTCGGCACTCAAAAAGCTCATGCTTCGACCTGGATTTGTTGAAGAGTGGGACAGTTTGGACAATCTGGCTTCCGGCTTCTCGAAAGTGCTGCTCTCCAAGCCCTATTCCACCCCATCTGAGGCCTACAAGCTCCTCACCAGCTATGATCCGGAAGCGATTCTCTGGCTTGGCTTTACCAGCAAGGCTGCTGCGGTTCAGGATCGCTATAACCTATTCCTGAAGGTCTGGCCGCAAGCCCGCCAGAGCATCCCCCACGTCCTAATGCAGGAGATGCGCATCACTCCTGAACTGCCGATCTATAACGACCTTATTCACCAGATATTTCTGCAGTTGATTGACGGAAAACTCACGACCCCCGAGGAGATGCGTGCGTTTCTTGAGCCGCATTCGCCGCCGCCGCCGCCGCCGCAGATTACTATCAAGCGGCCTCGCGCCAAGCGTGGTGCAGAGAAGATCAAAGTCGTGGACGACGATGAGGATGCAGACGATAACTTGTCCGGAGATGATGACGATCTGGACGATATGGGCGGTGACGATGACGATGATTTCAGTCTGAGCATTCCCAAGAGCGATCTGGACTCCGGAATTCCGGACGAAGCTGACAACGGCGACGATGATCTGGACGGGGATGAGCCGGAACCGCATCCCCCAGCATCAAAGCTGTCAAAGAAGGCGGCAGCTTCACCGGTTGCAGCCAAGGCTGCTGAGCGTACCAAAGCGGTAGAACCTGCCGCAAAGCCTACCCCTCAGAAACCGGTGTCGCCGGAAAAGTCCTCGCCACCTGCTCCAAAAGCCCCTGCTGCGAAGGCTAGGCCTGAGCCTTCCGCAGCGAAGAAGATTGTGCCGGTGGCTAAACCTGCCAAGTCGGCCAAAGTGGAAGCCAAGCTGGCGAGCAAGGCTGCTCCGGCGAGCAAACATCTAGTCAAGCCGCCGAGTAAGCCTACAGTCAAGCCACTGAGCAAACCAGTTGCCAAGCATCTGGGCAAACCAGCCAAACCAACCAAGCCTGTCAAGCCTGCGCCATCAAAGAGCAAGCCCACTGCCAAGCCGACCAAGAGTTCACATGCGGCAAAGCCATCCAAACCAGCCGCGAAGAAACCCGCCCACAAGCCCTCCAAAAGACGCTAATTTGTTATGCAACTACGTTGAAAGTTGTGACCAGCAGGGCACAGCTTTGAGGCCGTAGCGAACATTCTGCGGGCCATGCCGTAGAATCTCCCAGTGACTCCTGAACGCACCGACCTAACCGCCGTTCTTGGCAAAACGCCTCTTCTATTTGGCCTAACGCCGGTGGAACTCAAGACACTGTCCGCGCGCACCTCCCGCAAAATATTCAGTACCGGCGAACTGCTCTTTACTGAGGGCGAGCCCTGCAACGGCCTGCACATTATTGCGCAAGGCAAGGTCCGGATATTCAAGTCCTCACTTGGCGGCCGGGAACAGGTGCTGGCAGTCAATGGTCCGGGCGAGTCTGTAGCCGAGCTGCCCGTTTTTGATGGCGGGCCCTTCCCAGCGTCCGCCGTTGCCATCGACGACGTCGAGATTGCCTATATCTCTAGGAGCGACTTCCAAGCCTATTGCCTCGACCATCCTGAAGTTGCGCTCAAAGTGCTGCAAGTGGTGGGTGGCCGGCTCCGTCGGCTGGTTGGGATTATTGAAGAACTCTCATTCACCACCATTCGCCAGCGCTTGATTGCGGCACTGCTCAAGCTGGCGGAAAGCGAAGGCAGAAATGGACCGCGCGGAATCGAGTTTCAGCTTCCGGCAAGCCACCAAGAACTCGCCAACCAGCTTGGAACGGTGCGGGAACTGATCTCGCGGAACCTGATGCGCCTGCAGGCTGAGGGGCTGCTCGAAGTGGATGCGCGGCAGATTGTTGTTAAGAACATTGATGGCTTGAAGGCTCTCCTGGAGAATTTGACGTAGTCCTTTCCATATCCAATCTGAGAAGCCTTCCAAGCGCATTGTTCCTCATCGGCGGTGCATAGACCGTGGTTGCCGCGCGGTGTTACTCTTAGCCCGAAGTTCTTCTTACTACCTTGAATAAGCGAGCCTTGATCTCCGCCTGCGCTGCAGGCTTTGCCTTCTCTGCCAACTACACCAACCATGCCCCGATGGTTGCTTCTCTGCGTGGCGAATTCGGCTTCAATCAGGCAAGCGCGGGCCTGCTCACCACCGGCATCTTCCTCACCCATGCGCTGATGCAGATTCCCGGCGGCCGTTTGTCAGACCGCATGGGCGCTTCGCGGGTGATGATTGCCGCCCTGGCCTGGGTTGCTGTGGCAAACTTCGCCATTGCATTCTCCGGTGCCTATTGGCAGCTACTGCTCTGGAAGGCCTTTGCCGGCATTGGCACTGGCGCATGTTTTGCGGCGGGCGCACGTTATACGATCGGCATGTTCAAGGGGCGCGAACTGCATCTGGCTCAGGGACTGTACGGAGCATCGGTGGTTTTGGGTTCGGGCTTTGTGCTGTTTGCCGTGCCGCAGTTGCTGGGCGCATTCGGATGGCGCGGCGCATTCCTCGGCTGTTCATTCGTAGCCTTGGCCGTGTGGGGTTGGTGGATATGGGCTGCGCCGCGTACCGAACACCTGACGCCAGCGGTGGGAACGATTGGCGAGATGATGGGCCACCGGGAACTGTGGCTGCTCGGATGGATGCAGATGGCCTCTTTCGGGTTGATGCTGGTGGTCGGCACCTGGATTACAACCCTGCTCAAGTCTGAATTCCAGATGACACTCAAGGTTGCTGGCCTCCTGGGCTCCATGGTGTTATTGCTGGGCATTGTCTCGCGTCCGCTGGGCGGATGGCTGGCACACTCTATGCGCATCCGGACTTTAATCGGCGCCTCACTGCTGCTGAATGCGCTGGCCTGCGCCGCGCTGGGCTGGGGCCACGCAATCGGACTTACAATGGTTGCCATTGTCGCGCTTGGCATGGGTTGCGGATTGCCCTATGCCGGTGTCTTTAACCGCGCTGCCGTGCTGTTTCCCGGCCGCGCCGGAGCAGCCATGGGCTTCGTAAATATGGTGGGCATTGTCATGATTCTTGCCGGCGCGCCCGCCGTGGGCTATCTGGCTGATTTGTCAGGACAGTTCAGAACCAGCTTTTACTTAATTGGCGCATTCGCACTGCTTGCGGCCGCAGCGTCACAGGCAATTCCAGAGGAAAAATGAATCTTACGCAATTATTCGATCTATCTTTGCAGGGGCGGCGCGACGACGTTGCACTTGAATTTAACGGCGACACCTTTACATTCGGCGACATAGAAGCCCGCAGCAATCGCATGGCGGCTCTCTTTCTCGCGCGCGGATTAGAGAAGGGAGACCGCCTGTGCGTCTATCTCGTCAACTGTCTCGAACTGATTGACATTTATCTTGCCTGCGTTAAACTCGGCGTCATCTTTGTGCCCATCAACATTCTCTACAGAGAGCGGGAGATTCTGCACATTCTGGGAGACGCACAGCCCAAAGCCGTGATCGCGGCGCAAGAAATGCCGGGAACCACGCCGCTCTGGCATGTAAATGAGTTGCATGTGCCGCGGGAAGCAACTCGGCCCAAAGTCGCGCTGGACGGTGACACGCCCGCTGCTCTGGTCTACACCTCCGGCACCACCGGAGTTTCAAAGGGAGCCATCCTCACCCATAACAATTTTGCGGTGAATGGCATCAACCTGAACGCATGCTGGGCCGTAACCGCCGCTGACCGCTTCCTGCTCTCCTTGCCGCTGTTCCATGTACATGGCCTGGCCAACGGTCTGCACTGCTGGCTCCTGAGCGGATGCCGTATGCGTCTGCTCGAGCGCTTTGAGCACCAGAAGGCCGCCGATGAGTTTCTCGACTTCAGGCCGACGCTCTTTTTTGGCGTGCCCACGGTTTACGTGCGCCTGCTCAACTTTTCAGAGGAACTGGCAAGAGAAGTTGGCGGCTTTGTGCGGCTCTTCGTATCCGGCTCCGCGCCTCTTCCAGAACATGTCTTTGATGAGTTCCGTCAGAAATTTGGCCATGTCATTCTTGAGCGCTACGGCATGACGGAAACGCTCATGAACATCTCGAACCCGTATGTGGGCGAACGTCGTGCAGGAACGGTGGGTCAGCCCTTGCCGGGCGTTTCAGCACGCATCGTAAACGGCGAAGTGCAGTTGCGCGGGCCAAACGTATTTGCCGGTTATTGGCGGCGCGAAGAAGCTACCGTGGCCGCTTTTGACGATGGTTGGTTCAAGACCGGAGACTTGGCGGAGTGCTCCGCGGACGGCTATTACACCCTGCTGGGCCGCAAGAGCGATCTCATCATCTCCGGTGGATTCAACATCTATCCCCGTGAAATTGAAGACTTCCTCACCGAACAGGAGGAGGTTGCGGAAGCCGCCGTGGTTGGCGTTCCAGACAGCCTGCGCGGAGAGATTCCCGTGGCATACTACGTCCCTAGCGGCATTATCACCGCGGCTGAGTTGGAAGCCCGCTGCCGTGTTGCGCTCGCATCCTTCAAAGTGCCGCGCAGTTATGTTGCCGTCGAGCAGATACCGCGCACGGCGCTGGGCAAGATCCAGAAGCATCTGCTGCCCAGGCGGAACTCATAGCTTCGGCGGATTTATACTTGCCTATATAGGTGACTTGGATCCATGTCGAAGCGTGAGTTTCAAACTGAAGTCAATCAACTGCTGCAATTGATCGTCCACTCTCTGTATTCGCACCCCGAGATATTTCTTCGCGAACTCATCTCCAACTCCTCCGATGCGCTCGATAAGCTTCGCCATCTGACGCTTGTAGATGAGGCATACAAGGCGCTTCCGTTCAATCCCCGGATCGACCTGGAACTCGACGAGGCGAACAACACCCTCACCATTTCCGACACCGGCATCGGTATGAACGACGAAGACCTTGTCTCGCATCTCGGCACCATCGCTCGCTCCGGCACCAAGAACTTCCTCTCCCAACTTTCTGGAGACGCCAAGCGGGACTCGAACCTGATCGGACAGTTTGGCGTCGGCTTTTATAGCGCCTTCATGGTTGCAGATCGCATTGAGGTTGTCTCGCGCAAGGCTGGCGAAGAGCAGGCGTGGCGTTGGATCAGCGATGGCAAGACGGGCTTTGACATTGAACCCGCCGAGCGCGCCGTTGCCGGAACCACCGTGTTGCTTCATCTCAACGACGAGGGCAAACAGTACGCCAACAGTTGGCGCTTGCAAGAGATCGTCAAGAAGTACTCCAACCACATCGCTTTTCCCATCTTCCTCACCTACGACAAAAGCGATTGGAACGCCGACGAGAAGAAGTCCATCAAGACCCGTACCACCGAACAGGTCAACGTCGCCAGCGCACTCTGGCGCCGGTCCAAGAACGAAATCACCGACGACGACTACAAGGAACTCTACAAATCCATTACCGGCGATTCCGAGGATCCGCTTTTCTGGTTCCACACCAAGGCCGAAGGAAGCCTGGAATACACCACGCTCTTCTACGTGCCTTCGAAGGCTCCGCTCGATCTTTACCAGGCGGAGTACAAGGTTGGCGTCAAGCTTTACGTAAAGCGGGTCTTCATCCTCGACGACTCCAGGGAACTGCTGCCTCAGTATCTGCGCTTCGTTCGCGGCATCATCGACAGCGAGGACCTTCCGCTGAATGTCAGCCGCGAAATCCTGCAGCAGAATCGCGTGCTTACCAGCATCAAGACCGCCAGCGTAAAGAAGATCCTCGGCGAGTTGAAGAACATAGCGGCCAACGAGCCGGAGCAATATTTCAAGTTCATTACGCAGTACAATCGTCCACTGAAGGAAGGGCTTTACAGCGACTTTGCGAATCGCGAGACGCTGCTGGAACTCATCCGCTTCAAGTCCACCAAGATGGAGGGCTTTACCAGCCTCGCGGATGTAAAGTCCCGCATGAAGGACGGTCAGAAGAGCATCTACTACATCACCGGCGGCGCGGAATCCCTGTTGCGCACCTCGCCTTTGCTTGAGATTTACAAGAAGAAGGATCTGGAAGTTCTCATTCTCGATGACGATGTGGATGAGATCGTCTTCTCCGGCATCGACAAGTACGGCGACATCGACCTGAAGGCGGTCAACAAGTCCTCCACCAGTGAAGATCTGAAGGATGAAGCCGAGCCCGACAAGGCCGAGGCATTGCAGCCTTTACTTGCCAAGTTGAAGACGTTGCTTGGGGATCGCGTGAAGGATGTGCGCGCTTCAGTGCGTCTTGCAGACAGCCCGTCCTGCATCGTCTCCGATGAAGAAGAGCCGTCGCTACAAATGCAGCAGATGTTGCGAGCCATGGGCCAGCCGGAGATGCCTATGCCAAAGCCAACGCTTGAGATCAATCCGGATCACGAGATTGTGAAGAAGCTCCTGGCGCGACCGGACGATGCGGTTACGGAGGACGCGGCTTGGCTGCTTCTTGACCAGGCGCTGCTCATGGAAGGCGTGGCGCTTCAGGACCCCGGTGCCTTTGTTCAGCGACTCAACCGTATCCTCACGTTATCTGTCTAGAACTGCTGGGAGGCAGCCATGGATAGAACGTTCAGATTCATGGATACAGCGCATCGCAGTTGGGCTTACGCCGTCTTCGACTGCTTATGCAACTCAGCCAGCACGCGCTCAGGCGTAAACGGAACAGTCCTCATTCTGACTCCGGTGGCGTTAAAGATCGCGTTACCGATCGCTGCCGGAGCCGCCGTAATCGACCCTTCTCCTGCACCAGTTGCCGGAACGTCCGACGGATTCAGCAACACCGTCACAATGACTGGCATCTCATAGTCGAGATGCAGACTGTTCAGCGTTACCCAGTCCACGGAAGTAATTCCCTTGTCATCCCATGTGGCCTGTTCGCCAAGCGCCCGGCTCATTCCCTGCAATAGTCCGCCCTCAACCTGATTTTTCAACCCATCCGGATTCGAGATCGGTCCAGAATCGGCCGCACAGAAAAATCGCTTTGGATGAACGACTCCCGTTTCAAGATCCAGTTCAATGTCTACGACCAGGCCTGTATATCCGTTATGTCCTTCATAAGCCACGCATGAGATTCCCCGGCCTGTGACCTTGCCCTTCTTCGGCAGAGCACGCGGAGTATAGGGATGCGACTTCCATCCCGCCGCCTCTGCAGCGGCCTTCAATACACCGCGAACGCGCTCATCCCCCAGGTGCTTCAGTCGGAAATCCAAGGGATCTGCGTTGGCAGCCAACGCCAGCTCATCCATAAAGCACTCATTGGCAAACGTGTTCTGAATCCGCAGTGGAGACCGCAGTGGCCCTGTAAAGAACGGAGACAGAATGGTATGCATCAGCACTCGCTCGCTGGCCACCCTTCCTCCGCCACCACAAACGCCATTGATGCATCCCGTCATATAGGCTGGAACCGTATTGCTCTGGTTGTTCAGCACGCCAGTAGGCTTCTTGGCCGGGCCAGGATTCAGCGGCGCAGGCTCATACCCCAGCAACATCCCGGTAATCAGATTCCCCGGCTGGTCATAGCCAGGCCTGCCACCGCGATCCGCAGCCCAGTCCTCGCGATCCCACGCCGCAATTGTCCCATCCGTTCGCAGTCCGGCTCGATGCTCAATCACCATGGCAGAGCCAAGGTTCTCCCACATCATCTCGTCACGCCGCGTAAATTGCAGTCTCACCGGCCTGCCGCACTCCTGCGAGAGCACCGCCGCATCCAGCGTTACCGCATCGGCCCCATTGAGTCCGTAGCAGCCCGAGCCGCGTTTAAAGATCACATGAATCTTCTCTTGCGGAATTTCCAGCATCGTCGATGCAATGCTGCGCGTCGGATAAACCGATTGCGTCCCCGACCAGATCGTTGCCGAATCCGCCTTCACATCCGCCACTGCGCACGAGGACCCAACCGATCCATGCATCTGGTAGGCATATGTATATTTAGCGCGTACAACTTTATTGGCCTTGGCTATCTCCGCATCAACATCGCCTGAATCGATTACCAGCCCATCCCGCCCCTGCTGCTTTTGCAGATAGTCAAAGAACGTTGCCTGCTCCGGCATTGCCGGGCCCAGCATCCACTCGATCTTCAGTTTCTGCGCGGCCTGCACGGCGGCATACTGCGTCTCGGCCACTACTCCAACAAAGTCCTTGCGGACTACAACCTTGACCATGCCCGCCACGTCGCGCACAGAAGACTCGTCCACATGCACAAGCTTGGCGCCCATCGCTGGCGGCCTCACCACACGACCATGCACCATCCCAGGAGCCTTCACGTACTGCACAAATTCAAAGTGGCCAGTCATAAGTTCCGGCCGCTCCAGCGCAGCCACCGGCTTCCCAAGAACAACCCAATCTTTGTGCGGCCTGCGCTTTGCCTCCTTACTCATCTGCAAGTTGAACTTCTTATCCCCAATTAACTCTTCGTAGCTCACGTGTTGGCCAGATTTTGCCGTCACTATGCCACCGGCAACACTAAGTTGCTCCGCTGGAAGGCCCAGCTTATCTGCGGCCATCGCGACCAGGGCTTCACGCGCGGTGGCAGCAGCTTGAGCGAGGTTCTCCGTGTTGAAGTTCACCGGCGAAGACTGGCTACCCGAGGTTGTTCCCTGGTCCGGAGTAATCTCCGTGTCACACTGCAAGAGCTTTACGCGCTCAATGAGAACGCACAGTTCCTCGGCAACCAACTGGGTCTGGGCGGTAAACATGCCCTGGCCAAAGTCGCATTTGCCGGTGTGCGCCGTTACGGTTCCATCGGCATTGATCGCGATCCAGGAGTCGAGCTTCTTAGGGTCAACGTTGGACTCACGGGTTCCAAACTGCCCCTGCGCAAAGAGTTCCGCTCCCGTAGAAAACGCGCTAAAGCTCACCACCAGCGCACCTGTGCCTTTGAGAAAGTCGCGCCTTGAAGGATTAGCTGTGAGCATGTTTCTTCTCCTCGGCATACTTTCTGATTGCCCGCATCATGCGGGTGTGTGCGAAGCAGCGGCAGATGATTCCGTCCATGGCCTCGCGAATCTCCTTGTCGGTGGCGTTGGGCTTTGCGTCCAATGTGACCTTTGCCGTCAGGATTACGCCACTCAGGCAATAGCCGCACTGGGCCGCGCCTTCGTCAATAAACGCCTGCTGGATAGGATGCGGATGCTCGGGCGTTCCCAGCCCGTCAAGCGTAGTGATTTCGTCGGTCCCAATTTCGTTGACCGCAGTCACGCAAGATCGGATCGTCTGACCATTGCGAATCACTGTGCAGGCTCCGCATTGCGCCAGCCCACAGCCAAACCGCGGACCACGCAGGCCTAATACGTCCGTCAGCACAAACAACAAAGGAGTCTCGGGGTCCACATCGACCCGGTGCTCCTGACCGTTGACGCGCAAGTTAATCAGAGCCATTTCGTCTCGCTCGCTGCAGAAATATTTTTCAGATTTGTACACTCAACAACCGGGGGAAAGCGTGTACCAGTGCGGCGAGGAACTGGGAAGTTGCTGGACCTCCTCGACCGCATGCTCTTGTATATCACGCTGCAGATTGGACTGCGCGGCGCTATTTAGCGATTTTTGATTCCACCTCATTAGTGCCGGATCACCGGGCGATCCCGATGGTCATCGCTTCAGATTCGTGGTGCTTGGCCATTGTGAAGGCATGCTGCCGAGCCGCGACTTTAGTGCACAAACCTGCCCTCGTGTTCTATTGTCATCTTTGCGTCGGAAATGTCCGTCAAGGGGAATCGTATGAGATTCGTTCGCAGCATCGGTCCTGTCCTGCTTCTGGCATTTCTTCCCGTATGCGCAGCTTTGGCGCAGGAGGGAACCACTGCGTCGAAGCTTATTCAGCACCGCCCGCCGCAGAAGAGTTTTCTCCTCTACATTGGCAGCTTCACTGCGACAGCCCCCAATGGCCATCCAGACGGTGGTGCGCCAAGCAAGGGTATTTATGTGGCTCGCCTGAACACGCAGACTGGCGAACTGAGTGCACCCTCGCTCGTCGCCGAGGTCAATAATACCTCCTTTCTGGCTGTCTCTCCTGACCAACGATTTCTCTACGCCATCACAGAAAGTAATCCGGAAGCCTTCGTCAGCTCGTATGCGATTGACTCGCACACGGGCCACCTTCGAATGATTAATCGCCTGCCTAGCGGTGGGGCAGGGACTGTGTTTTTGTCTCTGGACAAGACGGGCAAGTTTGTTCTGCTGGCCAATTACGGCAGTGGCAGCGTGACAGTGATTCAAGTCAATCCTGGCGGCTCTCTGGGAAAACTGACTTCTTTTGTTCAACATGCGGCACCGCGCGTGGCGGGGGCTGCGCAGACTGGAGCTTCGGTTGCGGCTCACCCACATGAGACAGTTGTTTCTCCGGACAACAAATTTGTAATTGTTCCGGACCTGGGGCTGAACAAAATCTTCATCTACAGATTCGACGCGGTGAAAGGGGTTCTTGAGCTTCCGGCTACTGCAGTCGATATCCCTGGGAATGAAGGGCCGCGACATTTTGTGTTTTCTCCCGATGGGAGGTTTGGGTATCTGATCGCACAGAACACGGGAGACGTGCACGTGTTCTCGTGGGATGCATCCGCGGGTGCACTCTCGCCGGTTCAGACCGCGGCTTCATTTCCGAAGGGATTAGACGCGATGAACATCAGCGGGGAGATTGGGATGACGCCTGATGGAAGGTATCTGTATGAATCCAATCGGCGTTCGCATGATTCTGGACGTGAGCTGGGGCCGGACAGCATTGTGGCTTATGGCGTTGACCATGATGCTGGAACATTGACGCAGGCGCAGGAGGTGGATCGGGGCGAATCTATTCCGCGATGCTTCTCGATCGATCCGACGGGGAGATATATGGCCGTGGGTGCTCAACAGCTCAATCGCGTTGATCTCTATCGTATCGATCCGTTGGAAGGAAAACTGACGGCGACGGGGAGTTCGATTGCGGTCCATACGCCGGCGTGCATGCAGTTCGTCACGGTGCAATAGGCCGAAAAGGGGTACAAAAAAGGCCTAAAAGTGCCATTTTTT
>Ga0364873_10381_pt1 | contig 22697 bp, 23 predicted proteins | sample ExccelAu500001D3_2_FD_206928 | JGI IMG/M metagenome (GOLD analysis project Ga0364873, IMG submission 206928) | Enriched cells from Trout Bog Lake Hypolimnion, Wisconsin, USA - BchlTB.Aug07.5000.01.D3 | ecosystem: Environmental > Aquatic > Freshwater > Lake > Hypolimnion/Profundal zone | place... | reverse complement strand
AATGTTAGTCGGTTATATGCGGGTCTCGTCAGAATCAGATCGTCAATCGACAGATCTTCAAAGAGACGCACTCATCGCTGCAGGAATCGATGCGAGACATCTTTTTGAGGACCACGCTTCGGGTGCTAAGGATGATCGACCAGGTCTTGCCAAAGCATTAGCTTTTTTAAAACCAGGCGATGTTTTAGTCGTCTGGAAATTAGACCGACTTGGCCGGTCTTTATCGCATCTATTGACCATCATTACTTCATTGAAAGAAAAAGAAGTCGCCTTCAAATCTTTAACAGAAGGCATGGACACAACGACCCCATCGGGTGAGTTGTTATTTCATATGTTCGCAGCTTTAGCTCAATACGAAAGATCACTCATACAAGAAAGAGTCATTGCCGGATTAGAAGCCGCTAAAAAACGAGGCCGAGTAGGTGGGCGTCCGCCAGCTATCACGGGTGAAAAATTAGAAGCAATTTTAGAGGCTCTGAAAAATGGCATGTCTAAATCAGCGGCCTGCAGAAATTTTGGTGTGAAGAGAACAACGCTAATTGAGACGCTTTCTAGAACGGGTCCTGTTGAAGTGGTTTAAGGTCCAACCAAGTCAGGTAGACTTTATTATATAAGATTTACCGATTTAATATTGGGTATATCTGATAGAAAAACTAAATAAGTCAACTAATATCATCTGTCAAATAACGTTCAACTTAACTTTTAATCAGAGGTAAAAAATGAAATTTAAAACCGCCATTTCCGTTGTTATTGCTTCATTATTAGGTAATTTAGCTTTTGCAGGAACTTATCAACAAACAATCGAAGTTTATAACAATTCTTCGAATGCCGTTGATGTTATAACGGGAAACAGTGGGTCCGACATTATGAACCTGCAAAAACGTTGGAACTGTAGTGGAGATCCACATTCTGGGTCCGCAACCGCCTGTGTTTCCATTTCACCTACAGAAGATAATATCCCTTCTAAGTCTTCTCAGATTTTCACTTTGGATTCGACGGTTAAATCTTTGTCAGGAGTAGCTTCGTTAAATGGAAGTGTAAATTTTTATGTGAATGGATCCCCACTTCGTCCAAATGCCCAAGTTAATGTCCCTATAGAAGTTAATCCAATTGCTGTTTTTGCAACTAACGTAACACCGCCTGATTCAATGAATCAGATCTATTTGTTGGGAGCAGCAAGTTTAAATAATCAAGTGCAACATACGCCAGTTATAGCTTCTGTGGAGTACCAAAATACTGGTAGTAATGCAAATAAAGTGACTATTGTCGTGAATGATAATGCTGTTCAATAATGAATAGTTTTTTCTAAACAGACGAAAAAACGAGCGATAGGCCTGGTGTGTACGTAGCCCCACTTTTTGGACAAGATTAGTTCCCACTTTACTAATGATATAGGAAATAAAATTTATGGTTCCATTTCACTAGGGCTGTACGATTTTTCCTCCAAACCCCTTATAACCGCAGCTGTACTAGCTGAAAGTGTTAACTCAAGTTTGCGAGACATTACAATCACAGGGCCACCTTTATATTCGGTTCTTTCGACATCTATCCAACCTAGTCGCCTATACACATTTCCATTTGTCCTGGTAAAAAGATGTAAAAATTTTATACCCATTTCTTGAGCAAATCTGAGTGCTTCAATCACCATGGATGAGGCATATCCTTTTCCCCTTTTATCAGGATCTGTAAATACATAAGACAGCCACGTCTCAAGTTCTGGATGAATATCCATGCCACCTCTCCGGAGGGTTGCGGTGCTTAATAAAGATTTTGAACCATCTTCCGCCTCTTCAAAACCTACTAAGGTGATAGGCAAGTGATCTTTATTGAGATATACCTGCCCCTGCCAATCTTCAAGAGAGCGTTCTGGATATCGCGCTCCCCACTCCGCCTGAAACCAAATTGCGATTTTCTCAACAAATTCAGGATAATCGGCTAAGTAACCAAATTTCATGTTATATCCTCTCTAGTTTCATTAAACACAATTCCTTCTTGGAGGAGTTTGGCAAGTAGATTTTCGTAAATTAGGCCATTTATAGCCTCATCTGGTGAACATAGGCCTTCGTAGGTGAGGCTTCCATCCGCAATCATATTGGCTATGATTCCAGCTGTATAACCAGTTGCCTTTCCCATCGCAGTAATCTTGTTCTCTTCATCGAAGTGATTAATTAACGTAAAACGGATTAGTGTCTTTTTTCCTTTCATCAAACCTTTCACTTCAATTAATAAAAGAGTGATGTCTCTGTCGTTTGTTTTAAATTTTACGTGAGGGTACAGCACCGCATCTAGGCAGTTTCGTGGAGTGGTAGTTAAGCCACCTATATTAATGGGTTCATTGGATAAAAATCCTAATTCATTTAGGAAATTAACTTTTTCAGAAAACCCAGGCCATCGTAATGTTTTTTGAGTTGCATTTGTAAGTGAACTGAATTCTTCACAGGTGGAAAAATAAGGCAACATCCCGTCATGCCATGCTTCTAGTTCTCCTATTAGATCTACATTGATTTTCTCAACTCCTGAAAATCTAAGCGCTGTTTTAAGTGCGCCATTTTCAAAAAAATAGGCATTTCTCATCCCAATGGGTAGACAGTCATTTCCAAAAACGACCTTATAATTCATCGGTGGGTTAGGACTGAGTGGGATTCCACCACATTTAATATGAAACTCGTGTACTACTGAGAATTTCCTAGCAATATTGCGTGTAATGATTTCAGTTAAACCAGGCTCAAGACCACATCCGATTATGATTGGGGTTTTATTGTTTTTAAGTTTCTTTTTAAGAATTTCAAAATCAGCGTAGTTAGGCCTCGTTATTGTTATAAATGGGATTTTTAATTTTGCAGATATATGCAGGACTGAAAGGGTTTCTTTCCAAGGGATGGCGGTAATTACAAGCTGATAATTGCTAATAATTTCTTTCAACTTTATTTCATTTTCAATATCTTGAACGATGTACTTTATTTGGCTAAAGCATTCAAATTGATCCCTACATTGATCGAGAATACTCACCTCATCAAAAACTTTATTTTTTGTCAGATAAAAAGCAATGACGGAACCAATTTTTCCCGCGCCGAGAATAATTACTTTCAATGCAGCGCTCTCTTATTTTCATGAGATAAGATCATTAAGAGTCCGGCCAATGCAATAATAATGCCAATCATACCGAGCATAGGAGCACCATACGTTTGAAATTGCCTTGCAAAAATAACGGTTAAAAAACCACCCAACCCAACAAATGTTTCTTTTAATAGTAATGATCCACGCAAAGTGGAAAGAGTATCTAAATAACTTAAACTGGCCTCCAGGGCCGAGAGCAATGTAATCCATATCAGTGCACCGAAAAAATTCTCCACATGAAAATATTGGGTTAAACCAATCACTGCCATGCTACAAAATAAAGGAAATATTCCTGCTTTTATTGAAAATTTCTTCATGAATTTCATAACATGTTTTTGTAAACAAATAATTAGAACGCAATTCAAAGCAATTATAATCCCATACCAATTAGGTAAAGACGCTATGTGCCCAATAATTACTTGGGGTAATACACTGAACATGGCAGTAAACTTTATCCCCGTAGCTATCCCAAGAAAGATCCATCCTAGTGTCACAAGACTGAATGCAATTTTATTATTATTTTTGGCAATCTTTAGTTCGTTCTCTGTTAGTTTCTTTTTCCATGTGCACAAAGCAGAAATGCCAATTAAGGCAATAGAAAAAATCATATAAAAATATATATTTTTGTCTGCAAAAACAAATAGGGCAAGCCCAGATAAAAGGCAGCCAATATTAGCTGCAATTTTATAATTGGAAGCGCCATCAGGTGTTCCCGCAACTCCTACTTTTAATAAATAACCACTAATTGAAAATCCGAATGGAATGATGATCATTGCAATCAATGGAAGCTTAAACATGATGAGTATCCCAATTAGAGATATGAGCAATGTAAAGCTTGTAGATTTTTCCTTGAAAATTAATAAACACAAAGGAGACAACGCTATAAAAATCCTATAGCAAAAAACAAATACAGAGTTTTCGATAGGACTTACCCAAAGATTCAACTTTGCCAAAAAAACGCAAAGAATAATTGCTGTAAGAACTCTGGCGATGTAATACATGGCTTTAACCTATTTTAGGTTTAACAAGATTTACGGCTTTTTTGACAGCCTCTAAGGCTTTTTTGTAGTTAGAAGATTTTGAGATAAAAGCTATTAATTTGATTTTTCTATAATCATTCGGAGGAAGTAAAACTTTTTCTCCTACATGAACTTCGGGGAAAATATATTCAATTTCAGGAATATCTAATGCCTTATCCCAACCCTCATAGTTTTCTAATAAGCCTTCTTTTTCTGCTAATAAATATCTTAGTGCTAGATAATATTTGAACTCTATTTTAGGTAACGGCTCAATCCCTAAAGAAACTTTTGCTAGCTCTGTAAACATGCATTCTCCAGAAGCTTGATGAAATAAATGAGACATCACATGATCGCCTGCTGGCCTTGCAGCAACTTCAATAAACTTAAAACCATGTTCAGTAATTTTGCCTTCCATATGAAAAGCACAGTTATCAAATCCTAATCTTTTGACAATATCCGCTGCACTATTTTTTATAGCTTCTTGAACTTCAGGAGACAAACAGCTTGGGTAAATGCCCATATGCTCAATATAATGTTTCTCTGTGCTCCATTTATCAGCAACGCTATACGGATAAGCTTTTCCTTTATATACAACTCCATCAACACAAATTTCTTGCCCTGGCAGGTACTCTTCTAATATAAACTCTAGTGATTTTGTCGTGGATAGTGGGTCATAATTGGGGTTCGATATTGAATGATAATTTTTAATAAAATATTCAATGTCACTTTGATTAGCCAAATTAAAAATACCTGTACTCCCAGAAGAATTGAGTGGTTTTATAATGGCTGGGAACCCTACAATTTTAATTGCTTCATTCAAATCTTGAACGTCCACAATTCTGACAAATTTAGCAACACTATTAGTGCTGTTCATTAAACTTTCTCTCATAGCATATTTATTGCGAGCATTTTTAATTGCTAAGACAGGCAACCCAGGCAGTCCCAATTTTTCAGCAATATGACTTGTTATTTCAACGGATGTTTCTGTATAGGCCATAACAGCAGCAATCTTAATTTGAGTAGAAAGCTCCAGTGCTTGATGTACTGTTTGATCAAAATCCGTGGTGTCTACAGAGCAATGAACATCGATGAGATCAAGATATTCCTCTGGGGATGTTTTACTTAATACGGCAACTTTATAGCCTAAGTTCCTAACTGCATTAAACGCAGCTAGATTTTCTCTTTTTAAACGTCTGAGATTAACAAACAAGACATATAAGTTTTTCATTATCTTTTTTCCTTCAAAATCAATTTCTCATCAAATATAGGGTGTGAATAAATTCACGGTTTTTCCTTAAGCAGCTGTTTTTCTCCAATAAGCATTGAAATCTCCGTTGGCTTTGCACACTCTCAAGGCAATCATGTGAGAAATTTTATCCATGCTCCACCAAGCCCCAGCAAGCTTTATTCTTTTCTGAATGACATAGCGATGGGCGCTTTCAATCTCACCAGATCCAATAGGCAAACCGTTTTTAATAGCTGAGGCATAATCAAATTGGTTTTCCCTGTTTTCTAGATATCGTAAACAAGCCTTCACAGGCGCCTTACTCTCAACATTCGTTTCCAGATGCTTTCTGAGTTCTGATAAAACTTGCTCTTTTTGACCTGTTTTCATTCTTTCTTTTTGAGCCTCCATCCAGCCAGGATCATTGGCAGCGCAGACCGTTGCAGCCTCTGATAAATACTCACATAAATGATAAAAATCGATGAGATAAGATCCCCTGGATCCAAATTTCAGTTCAACCTGATTTGCGATCCATTGTGCTCCATCTCCCAGGGCATGGACTTTAGATTCTTCATGGCCTCCAGCTCGTTTAAAACAATCAAATAACTGTTGCCCTGCATGCTCCACACCCATCATCGTCCCTGCAAAATAAATGGTCTTTGAGCCATGAATATGAGCCATGCTGAGGCGAGCTTCTTTCCAGAAAAGTTTCTTATTTTTTCGGCGGTCACCTTCTTTAATGCCCGTCTCTACGATCGGCACCATGCTGCCATCGCTTTCAGCAATAACAACGCCTTCAATGGCTTTTGCCTGATCAGAAAAAGATTCCGCTTCAAACATCTTCTTGGCATGTTTTTCTGTGCAAAGCCTAATAACAGTTGGTGAAATCTCGATTTGATAATGCTCAATCATCTTCACTGCTGACTCAACAAACGAATGGTCCGATCCAAATTCAGTAATCGCTCGTTCAAGATTTCTTGAGTAAATTTTGCAATGCAATCGGGCGGATTCACTGAACGGCCTAAACCTAGAGCCCGCTTTGTCTTTAGCCCTGTATGTTTGTTCATTAAAAAAAATCGTTCCTAGAATCGTATGCCAACTCATCTTTTTTTTTGATCTTTGTTAATGCCTTTATGTCTTTCTTCAAAGGCTTTGGCACTTTTTTTAGATTGAATTTCAGCCCACTCTTCTAAAAATATTTTTCTTAATTTCTGACCTTCTGTCACAACAAAATCTTCAGCATCATCGCCTAATAAGATTTCATTTCGACCTGATGCCATATCAAGCATCTTTTCAACTTGGGCCATGACTCTTGGATGTGCTTCTAATTTTTTAGCTAATTCTTCTGATTTTTTCATGTTGGTTCCAAATGTTGTTTTCAGTTTTACATTTAGAACAAAAACCACAAATAAAGGCCAGCAGTGGATTTCTTAAACCGTGAATTTATTCACACCCTCAAATATATGAATTTCATTTATAGGTGGAACCCATCTTATGATTGACTCTGCGTCTTCTATATCAAGAGGATTCTTATATCCGAGCGCACCCCAAAGATTATTTGCAAAATTCGGCATGATTGGACTCAGTAAAATGGAAAATGCCTGAATGCACATAAACTGCAATGCGATAATGGTTCTAGCTTCATTTTTCAGTGTGGGTTCTTTGATAATGCTTTCTGTAGTAATAGAAAAATCAATAGCATAACGAACAAGATTACATAGTTCTAAGGAAACCCTTCTTGGCGAAAAACAGTCATCTAAATATCCTGAATAAATTTTATTTACCGTGTCTTGCAAATCTTGATAAAAATGCACGCTTTCATTATTCCAAGATCCTGCTTCAGGAATGTGACTGTTATATTTTTGATGAATTACATTAAATAATTTCTCTAACCATTGAATCCATTTTCCATTGAAAGTTGTGGCTATAAATAAATCTAATTCTGAAATAGAAAAATTAGTCTGTTGATTTTCTGGCCGTGTGATTGATAAATAAAACCTGATGATATCTGAAGAGTATTTTTCGAGTAATTCCTGACCCCAAACAGCATGATTCCTACTGGTAGAAAACTTTTTATGATCTAGGTTATAAAATTCATTTGAAATTAATAAATTTGGCAAATTAATATCTGAGTCATAGGCCATCAAGATTGCAGGGAAGGCGATTGCTCTTAAAAAGGCATTATCATAACCAAAGAATAATTTGGTATTAAATTTATGACAGAGTTCATTTAAAGTTTCATCTTTGCTATTGAGGCTTACAAATTCTTTTATTGCTGATAAATATCGCGCTGGAAGTTCAAAAATAGAATAAATTCTTTGCTTCTCGTATCCCGTAATCGGAATTTCTATTCCATTTAAGCTTATGTGAGAAACTGGAATATCAGGGAGCTTTCTTGAGAATGCATCTGCGATGAATGATCTTATCTTTGAAGACAAGCATGCGTTCTTATAGTAATTACTTAATTCAATACGAAACCTTTCAAGCGAGAAAAAAAGCCTTTCAAGTGGTTTTAAAATTGCAGGCAGCCTGCAGGAATTACAAATTGGTTCTATTAATTCATGATCGGCATGAAAGTGTGCACAAATCTCACATTCATTTCCTGATGCCCCAGGGCTCATACAAATTGGACATTTTCCTATAACGTGGGCTTCAAAAAGATATTGCTGACAACCTTCGCAATAAAGTGCTTCAGCCTCTTTTTTTTCTACAAACTTTTTAGCATACAGCTGTAGCAGTATTTCTTGCGCAGTTGTTCCATAAGTGGAGTTGCTTGTAGGCCTAACGAATACATCTGGATGGATATTAGCTAAGTTGAGTGTTCGGATTATTTGACTTGTATACAATTCGGCCGTTTCATAAAAGCTTTTGTTAAGTACATTTGCTTTAGTAGTCACTTGAGTTTGATGACCTATTGTACCTAGAAGGTAAATGGCTTTAGAACCAAACAGTTGGTTAAAACGCTTGTAAATATCAGAGGCTATATAAGGCCCAGCCAAATGCCCAACATGTAAATCACCGTTAGGTGTTGGAAATGAAGGCAATACAAATATTTTTTCATTTATTTTTTTTTTAGACTTCTCAATAGATTCAATTTCTTTGTTAAGTGCACGAGGGTCATCCCACCAAAAAGAGACAAATTCCAGTATGTCAGAATTAGATCTGTTTTTAATTTTATGGGATTTCAGTGGTTGCAAATATATTTGCTCTCCAGACGAAACTCGAAATTCTTTATTGCCTTCTAGAACCGATGCATCTCCAGAAATAATTTGCCAAATTTCTGATTCAGAATGGTTATGTATCATGGTCTCAGTATTTGGCTGTAGTTGAATAACTTTTCTCATTATCTTTTGCATGAATGTTCCAAATTCATTATGTGGCTCACTACTTTTTTAGCTTTAAATGGTAAGTCAGCAATCGTTCCTTGTGTGAAGCCATGAATATTATGAAAGTGATTTGGCAAATATACGCCAGGCAAGAAATTATCTTTGGCAATCATCCGATGGTTGAAATCTGTCATATATTTCCCATCAGAATCCAAAATAAAATTATCTTTTAATTCGTCCAAGATTGGAATTGAAGGCTCTTTATTGTCGTATCCCGTCGCTAATAAAACTCCATCAAATTTAAGGTGCTCTGATTGATCACTCACAGTGTTTCGGATGTTGATTTCACAATGATTTTCTTTAACAAAAGCCGAAATAATATGGCAAAAATGAATGAGATTAATGGTAGGAAGCTGTTGATGCTTACGTTGATAATTTAATCTGGCTATCTCCATGATTGTCGATGAATCAGCGGCTGAAAAATTACTGGTGGTTAAATGTTCCAGGTAATTTTTCTTGGATATTTCAGGCATGGAATAAAACTTTTCACCGGAATCTGAAGCATAAAGTAGATTTATAATAGGATTATCGTCCAAGCCTCGAAATACAAACCCCCTTGAAAGTACGGTAATCTTGGAATTTTTGTAATTTGACATTAAATAAAGCGCTATTTCAGCAGCACTCTGCCCAGACCCAACAACTGCAAAAGAATATGGCTTGAGTAGATCAGGATAGTTATCTGTAATGCGGCGTAAAAAATTTGATGAATGGAATATCTTCTTGTCATCTACTTCAATTCCTGACGGGAGATTAGGTTTGAATCCCATTCCAAGTATCACATTTTTGGCTAAAAATTTTCTCTTTCCTAAAGAGTCTTCCAGATGGACTTCTAATTCTTCTATTTTCCCAAGTTTTTTAATTGGCAATATTTTTGTAACTTCACTGCTATACGATATATTTTTCGAAAGTTTAGTAGCAACCCAAGACAAATACTGACTGAACTCTAGTCGAGTTGGGAACAAATTTCTGAGGGAAATAAATTCATCCAAATTGCCATGTTCTTTTAAAAAATTTATGAATGTAAAGTAACTGCACGGATTTCTAGTTGTAACTAAATCTTTTAAAAAAGGGGTTTGCATGCTTGCATTTTCCATCAACATACCAGGATGCCATGTGAAACATCTTTCTTTCTCCAGAAAAATGTTTTTTTCACCTGGATGTTCCTCATGTAACATTGCAGCGATAGCTAAATTCATTGGGCCAAGACCAATGCCAAGCGCAAGATACGAACCAGACACGAAATATAATCTCATATATTTATTTTCCACTGACGAACACAATGAATGTTTCATTTATATGAGTCAATCACGGTGATAATTATAATTTTTCTAAATCGGAAACCTATCAATCTTCTCGTTATAACTTTCCTGCGCATTCGCCAACGATAATCTCGAATAAACCTCCAATGACTGTCGCGTCTCATGGCCTGAATACGGCTGAATCAGGGCATCATCGATCCCCTGTTTTTTAAGCCAAGTAAAAAGAAAGTGTCTCAGCTTATGAGGCGAGATGGATTGAGCCATGCCCGCTTCTTTGGCGTAGTCCGCCAATATTTTTCTGATCCCCCGGGTGGTGAACGCTTTTTTTCGATTGGATTCGAATAGATGTATGGCTCCGGTCAATTTTTCAGCATTCGTAAACAGCATCAATGTTTCTCTGAAATCTTGAGGGAATGGGACAATCCTATCTTTACTCCCCTTGCCTTGATTGATTCGGATTTGGCAACGATCAAAGTCAATATCTTCTATTTTGAGATTAACTAGCTCTTGAACCCGAACCCCCGTATAAAGCAGGACTTTAATTAAGACCATGTGCTTGGTATTTCTCATCTGCCAGACAATATTGTAATAGTGCTTTAGCTCTTCTTCTGTCGGGACATAAGGCAGGCGCTTGCTTTTTGTCGTGACTTCAACAGACAGCTCTTCCCGAACTTTTCTGAAGAGGTCTCTTAAATACACATAGTCGGGTCGCTCATCGTGCAAAATCTTACTGATCTTTTTGACGATCTCTTTAGTTGGGGTTCTCATGCCAGGGACTCCTCTTGAATCTTTTTAATCATTAATCGTTTTTCTAAATCCAGCTCAAAGGTGCCGTAGGGATTGATATGCAAATAAAACAAAGCTGTGAGTGCTCTGTAATCCTCAGGCCCCATCTTGTTTTTCCAGTATTCGTCTTCTAATAAATCTTCAACTAGCAAAGTATTGACGTAAGAAATGCTGGTCTGAAGTAAATGAAGACAGAGCATTGAAATCTCTTGCTCATCGCGATCATTTGATGAAATTTCAGCGCTTTTTCCGTAATACACAAAGTCATTAGCGCTGTTCCAGTTTTCAACGACATTAAGACCCGCGTTAATCTGCTGTCTCAGTTCAACAGAATTCAGATAACGACATAGGAAAATAGTTTTAATGGCCTTTCCAAGTTCCATAAAGGCTTTGAAGGTTGGGTGCTGATAATGGGTTCTCGCGAATTTTCTAATAATGGTCTCGGCGGTTGCTGTCCCAATTTTTAAGGCCACAGCATGTTTGATGAGCTCATCGTACTGATCTTCAATGGCCTGCCAATCAATGGCTAGAGTCATAATGTCTTTAATATTTTTGACCTCAAAATCTTCTTCTGGCAGATAGAGTTTTTGATTGCCAATGGTTTTATATCTTGGCAGTAGATCAAATTTTTCCAGATAACTTAAGGCAAAACCCAGTTCGCTTTGGCCATGACTGTCCACATACTGAGACTCGATGTCCATCTCTGTTTCTTGACTGGTAATCCCCTGAATCATGGAGGCCACTTCAGACGAAGTACAAGTTTTAAGCTGGGAATACACACAGATATATTGATCACTGACGTGCCAATAAATCATCACGCCGCTGTCATGATGGCGGGGGCTCCACTCGGTCATTAGATTTTTTTCAAAACAAGAAAATTGCTTAGAGTCGGCAGCACAAGCCGTAGAAACAGACCTCCAGATTTTTGGATTTCTGATTCTAAAAATGGCATTGACCGTCGTATTAATAGCTTCTCGTAAATCATCTTTATTCATAAAAAACTTTTTAATATGTCGAAGCTCTTCGAAAGTGGTTGATCCTCTTGAAGCACCGGCCGTTCTTTTAAGACCCGTGTTAGTTCCAATAGCAAAGATACAAAGCAATAAGCGTTTTCGAATAGTCTCTCGATCTAAGATTTCTCGATTACCGGCGGTACTAAAACAGCTTGTAAAATTCTCCCGTAGATCGACTTCTTTCAGCATGTCTAAGAGATCAATGATGCCCCATTTATTTAAAATGGCCTCTTTCATTCTTTGAATCAGTTTTGGCTCTTCTACTTTTTGAAGCGGGGATAATAAGATCCAGGGCTTTCCCTTCTTTTTAATAATATGGACCAGCTTGTTTTCAGGCAGACCTTGATCAAAAGCACCAATATATTTTCGCATCTCACTTTTGAGCTGATCCGTAAAAGTCTTGGCTAATAAAGGCTGTCCCATTAAGGCAAAATAGTCTTCGCGATTTTCTTCAAAATCTTTGGGCAAGTCTTCAATAGGATTGCGATATTTAAAAGCCCCAGAGACCCAGACTTCTTTATGTCGTAATTTAATTCGCAAGAGCTTAAAAACAGCGCATTCATAGTCTTTTCGTAAAACTCTCTGTGCTTTATTCACTTCATCAAATTCAATGATGAATTTCTGCTGTTGCTTGCTAATCAATCCGTCTAACGGGACATCTGCCTCTAATGGGTAATATTTGGATCGATCATTTTGATATTGCTTAATCAGCTGAAGTGCTTGAAGAAATTCCTGATTATTGGATTCAAAATTTAAAATATTAAGAATCTCAAAAAGCGTGTACCGATAAGTCATGGCATATCTTTTAATCGTCGATTCTCGAATAAGCTCTTTACCGCGATGGGCAAAATGCCGAGTTTGAATAATCTTATCGATGTCTGCCTGAGGGATGCTTGGATAAACAGCGTTTTCAATCAGCTCTTTCGGATTGTCCCTATTAATTTCAGCGAGTCGATAAAGCGTTTCTAAATCCCCTAAACGTTTATTTATTTCTTTATTGAGTCTCGCTTCTTTCGTTTCCTCTGTTTTTTTTATGCGATGAATAAAGCTGAGCAAATGCTCCACTAAATTATCAATAGCCTCTTGATGCCGCTGATAACAAAAAATAGCGGCTAGCCCATATCTAATAGTGTCTATCCGACGCCTGGTTCGTTCTGGGGTATCTGTTAGAAAGCGTCTTCGATAAAGATTCCTCTGTTTAGTGTGGATCTCTCCAATAAATCCAAGAGAATCGATGGGTAATTTTTTAAGGATGTTAAAGCGATTGATTTCCTGCTTGACGCTCTCTTTTGTCGATGAACCAGAATCTTGCCGAAGAAACTGGCAGACGCCTTCAAATTCAGGGCTTGAGAGCAAGTAGTCATCGATATAATTTTTATTTTCGTCTGATAAGATGCAGTCAATCTGAGAAAAAATCTCCTGTTCTTTTTGAGATTTTAAATTTTTAATCAGCTCAGAAAGCAGAGTTTCACCAGGATGTTCAATTCGATGTTTCTTTAAATAGGCCGCAGTCTTTTCTTTTATTAATTGATCATTCTTTTCTTTAAAGATAATGCCAAGCAGAAACTTTTGAAGAGGCAGGTCTGATTTATCAAAGGGCTTAAATTTAAAATAATCCAGAATCTCTTGCTGATAACGTTTGATCGTTTTTTCTTGTTTAAAAAAAAGGAACAAGTCTTTTGGTGAAAAAGGATCTTCAGAGAGCATGATCCCATAAGCGATCAAATCAGTGGGAATGACTTCTAAATTTTCTGGAAACCCTGACTCTTTTTCAAACCATCTCAACAATAAAAGATAGGCCACTTTCGAGACGCCACATTTCTTTTGTAGCAAGCGCTTTTCATGCAGGTGTACTCGCCAAAATTGCTCCGGATCTAAATTAAAATCTAAGTTACTCACGCTGATTTTAATCTTTCAAAATTAACTTTTTGGCATAATTTTCTTTGGCAATCGCCATGGCTTTTCGTAGATGCGATTCCAGTATTTCTTTAGGGGGCATCTCGGTTAAATATTGCGCGACATGGATGCCGGTCTTATCCATCTCGAGATACTCAATATCATCATGATCTTTCCCTGCACAAAGAATAATCCCCATGGGTTTTTCTTCGTACTCAAAACGTTCATTGGCATCGAGCCAATTTAAGTACCATTCCATTTGGCCTTTGTAAGCCGGATCAAAATCTCCCAGTTTTAAATCAATGGCAATCAGACGACGCAGTCTTCTGTTAAAAAATAATAAATCTAAATAACGATCTTTCTTCCCCGTACTCATGCGTTTTTGACGAGCGACAAAGCAGAAGTCATTGCCCAGTTCTTGGAGAAAATCTGTGATGTGCTGCAAGATGAGATCTTCTAAATCTTCCTCAGATTTATATTGATTAGCACCAATAAAATTAAGAAAGTAAGGCTCTTTGAAAGTCAGATCAGCGGTCATCTCGTCAGTAGCTTTAAGCTGATCCAATTGATATTGGATTACCTCTTCTGGCTTTTTGCTCAGAGCGATTCGCTCATACAGCATGCCATTCAGTTCTTTTTGAAGCGCCCGAACACTCCAGCGCTGAACGCGGCACATTTCAGCATAAAAATTGCGTTTTAACTCGTCATCAATAGCGCAGATCAAGACAAAATGGGACCAGGACAATTGTCTCGACAGTGTCGAGACAATCTCCCGATTCGGGAATGCCTTAAAAAACTTGATCATTCTAAATAGGTTAGGACGGCTATAGCCACGGCCATAATTAAGCGCAAGGTGATTGGCCAGCAAGATAACCACGTTCTCGCCATATTCAGCGCGTTCTGACTTTAGGATTTCTTCATCAATCCGTTTGCCGATCATCCAGGACAGCAAGGCCTGCGTGGAATTGTATTCGCGGGCTATATGATTTCTGGCTTCATCAATCAACGCACTAATATCTTTAACTAAGATAACGGCTTCGTGATGGGGAACTATTTCAGAATCTTTTTTGATAATATTTTTGTCGTCGCTCATTTAACTCTCTTTAAAAGTTCCCATAATTAACAGAGGCGGAACTGTTAGATAAAAAAATACCTGAATTCAGGCAGTTATTGAGCGGAATGCTAACTAAAAATGCATGTAATGACAACTTCAATATTCAACTGGGAACTAATCTTGTCCAAAAAGTGGGGCTACGTACACACCAGGCCGGATTGGGCGGGAAAGTCGCGTACACATTCATCAAGCTAAAATTTTTTAACACCATGCAAGATAGAATTCATAACCCAGAGTGGAATCAGGATCGCCCAGTTTTCTTCATGTGCGATGAATATCAGGACCTGGTCAGCGCCAGTAGAGATGGCCTATCAGATTTGAATTTTTGGGATAAATCCAGAAGCACGAAAACCATTGGGATTATTTCTTCACAATCGATTTCGAGCTTTTATGCAGCGATTGGAAATCGAGACGTTGCTAACGCCCTCTTACAAAACTTTCGCCAAAAAATTTGTTTCAGAACGGAGGATCAAGAGACCCTATCCGTTATGGAGAAAATGGCAGGACAGGCGGTTACTTTCCGAAAATCGTTTAGTCAGACCAAGGGGAAGTCTTCAGAGTTTTTTGGGAAGTCGTCTAAAAATTCATCCTCAACACGGGGGATTTCAGAGCATAGAGAATCCGTCGTGGATGCAGCTTTGTTTCGAAGTCTGTCACCCAATCAAGCGGTCGCTTTGCTATCGATTCATGGGTACTCGATGGATGATGTTTTAGAGCTGATGCCGGTTTTTATTTAAACCGGTTAATCACGCCCTCTCATGAGGGTTCCAACGGCAATATCTTCATCAATTTCTGGCCAATGCACGCCAACACCCTGGCCTATTAAACGCCAGTTACTGCGATGGTTTTCAGTGGCATCACGTAGTCTTGGAAACCATTCGAGTGGAGCCGAAACTTCTCTGCCATCGGCTAATACCAAGTGCAGTGCGTTTTTTGTAAAACTAACGTCAACCGCATGATCATCAAATTTAACGGCCAAAGTGTTCATACCATTTCTCCAAAAATATTTTGCTGTGTTCGATAACGATTGCTCTGATTTCAGTTAATTCGTGACTTCTAAAACCAGATGAGCTTGCCAAATTTATGGGCTTTAACCAAAGTTTCGCAACCTTATCGCCATGTTCAACGTGAATGTGCGGTGGCTCGTTCCCTTCCAAACTGAAAAAGAAAAAACGATAGCCTTTAATTCTCAATACCGTTGGCATTCTTGCCATCCTTCAAAAAACTTAATTTCCTGTCGATCAGGTCTTAGTCCCGAAAAGGACGCAGCATCGTACGAATAAAAAGATTAAAATTCAATGTAATTACAAGATTTTTTACATAAAATTCTGCTTGTAAACTGAAAAAAAGAGGAAAAGAAGTCTTGATGAAATACATTTTTGTTTTGGCTTAATTTAAAGCGATTTGAACGCTTAAAAACAAGAAGCGGTCAAATTGTACTTTGTAAGCATTTAAATTGCCTATAAGCGCTTTATTTTGTCCTTAATCTTGATTTCCGTGTCTTACTCAGGCCATTAATTAAAAAATAAATCAAAAAGGGAGGGTTTATTTTTAAGAAATTTATTTTTCTGAGACCGATGTTTTTTAATTTTTAAAATTCTTTTTGAAAAATCATAAATTTCCAATTTCAATAAAAATTGAAACTTTGGTTTTTAGTTATCCACAGATCGGCTGAATAAGACTAAAAGAAGATTAATTTATAAGGTTAAGAGAAGAGAAGAATAGAGATTCTCTTAATTTTAAAAAATCGTTGGTACTATTGAGTTTCAAGGCATTTATTTTCAATGAACCTGCGGTCAAAACATCTACCTTGGTCGAACCTGCGGTCAAAACATCTACATGTTGCGGTCAAAACATCTACTTTGGAGACGAACCTGCGGTCAAAACATCTACATGTTGCGGTCAAAACATCTACTTTGACCCCGTTTTTCATGCAAATAGTCTCAATATAAAGTGGCATCTCACGTTTATTTTTTGAACCCGCGGTTAAAACATCTACCTTCTCGCGGTCAAAACATCTACATGTTGCGGTCAAAACATCTACTTACCTGCGGTCAAAACATCTACCTTTGACTGAGTTATCCACAGATATTCTATATTTAATATGAATTTTAAATATTTAATTAGTTACATTGTTGCTTTCAGGTAAGAACAAATTATTTATTATTTTCAAACTTTCTTGTGAATTTAAGTATCGTTTGTTCGCCGCTTTCTGTTCCTGAATGAATTCAGAGGTTGGAAAGACGGTATATCTGACATCAACAATCTTGTTACCTTCTTTTTTTAATTCTATTTGGTAATCGCGGATAACTTTCTTACTAACTAGCTCATCTAATGCAGCTTGAAGCTTTTGACGATTATGGTGATCTGAAGCCTGCTGCAGCAAGGCACTGTCTTTAGTGATGCTTGAGAACGTGAAATGATAATCATTATTGATAGCAGCTTGTTTATATCTATGTATTAGCCTTTTGTAGAGCCATCGGGTGACCTGCTCATCGCACTCCATCAGTCGGTCATAATTAAACTGCCTGTACTCCAGGTCATTAATAGAATGCGAGATGAAAGTAGATAGCTTTGATAAGTGAAACGAATTGGAGTTTTCTAAATACTCTTCTCTGCCAATCGTTATCAATTCCTGAAGTATTGGACCTTGCCATACTTGGCTAAATTTTTTTCCACAATTTTCTTTTTTTGACAAAGTTATAATGCACTTACTCATCACCTGAAGGGCATGCTTTATTTGGACAATACTTCTGCTCCTGCCACGGCTTTTAAGCTCTCTGTGAATCATGTTTAGGCTAAATTTTACCCAACTTTCTAGTTTGTTTTGATCATGTGTTCCGTGATTTTGATAGGTAAATATTTTTTTCAAAGCTTCTTCAACGAGTTCTTCTGTAACCCCCGGGAAATGGGCTAGTTGGTCACCGTTTTCCTCTTTTATTAGAGCTGGTTGTACATCTACTTGGAATTCCTCGTTGTTGTACATGTATTGCCAAGTAAATAATTTAGCGAGCCCATCTTTTGTTCTTAATTTTTCTATCTGCTTTGCTGTGAATATGTATTTTGGGATGGCTTCCCAAATCTCAACAGTATTTGAAACAGAGTCTGGGTCATTAGATAAGAAGGAAGAGAACAAATCATATTGAGGAGTTTTAGTTGGGAGATTTTTTGACATGTATATATCCACCATTCCATTTTTTTTGATTGAATTGAAATTTAATTATCACGAGTTCCGCTAACATTAATCCCATGAAGCATGCCTTGATTAATAGACAAATTGATAACAGCAGCACGACTCAAACCAAGTTTTTGAGCAAGTGAATCTACTTCTTCTAAAAGAGGCTGCGCAATGGTTAAAGTGATTTGAATCTTTTTACCTTTTCTGACGTATTTTGGCGAAGCTGTTGTTGCTTCTCCTGGTGTATCTTCGGCCTCTTTTTTAATGGTATCGACAGATTTTTTATTAACGGTTTTTTTAACATTCATTTAAATGACCTCGATTTTTAAAATCGAAATTTTAATATTAAATTAATTTTAAAACAATCCCGTTATTGCCAAGACTTTTTAAGGTTTTTCGATTAAAGACTTTAGCTCTTTAGACAAATCAACCATTTTTTCTTTTTCTAGCAAGGCAAGAAGCGCATTTTCAAATGTGGTGTGATCAAAAGTCCCTAGACGGGCCCCTGCTTCCTGAAAAATATCTTTAACGCCGTCTCGTGTTTTTAAATTTACCTGGATGATATGCGGAGAGCTTGGTCTCACCCGTCTCTTCTTTGATTCTCTACTGATAAAACCAGATTGTTCAGAAACCTTTTTGAGCTCATTGATATCAACTGAGCTTTTCTTCGCCCCTTTTGATTCAATCAATTCTTCTATGTTAATGGACTCGGAATTTTCATTGGTTCCAAAATCCAAGTTAGCTCTTTTGTTTGACATTATTAAGCTTCCTTCACAAGCGTTGTTTTTAATTTTAATTTTACTTCTTCAGCAAAGGCCCGCGCATTATCGATGGCCTTTTCTATGCCAGAAACTTCTTTTGGATTAAGGCTATTCACGGTTCCACCAAAAGATCGGATAGCCCTAAATGCCTCCCTGTCGATTAACGAGCATTCAAACAAATCAACACCAGCATCTTTGAACTGATTGACGATATATGAATAGTTTCTTGGGGTAATAGCCGCATTGGTGCGTGTCATAAGAATTGAAAAAGGGATATCTCTATTAAGAACTCGGCTTTGATTTCTAATTAATTTAATGGTTTTTACGGCTTCATCAGCATCATCTTGAGACCCCTGGCATAAAACGATCACAAGGTCTGCTCTACTAATGGCAGAGGCTACCGCCATACTTGCAGTGCCCTCTAAATCCACAAGAACAAAATCAGATTCAGATTCAGCCTTTTCTATATCATCAAGAATGTTTTCTTCATTAGTGCTTTTAATCAGTTTTATATTATGAGGGACCCCTTCTTTCTTGGCCCAATTAGCACTGTGTTGGTTGGGGTCTGCATCTATAAGAGCAATGGAAATAGACTTATCTTCACCTTGTCTTGCTAACTCTGAAGCTAGGATGATTGTGGCAGTGGTTTTTCCAGCACCGCCTTTTGATGTTGCGAAAACGATTGTCGGCATTTGTGTGACCTCATAAATTTTATAGCTACTTAGCTAGCTACGTAGTTAGCAGTGTAGCTAGCTATCAGATAATTGAAATCCACGTATACCCATCGGGAATGAATTTACCGATTTAGCGTGTGCGGCCTAGAGTGCCTGATTTTTATGTGATGAAATTAGGGCATGAAAATTACCCTAAGCCTAGAAGAAAAAGATGAATTAGAAGCTCGTCATAAAGAAGAGCGAGATAGTCGTGTCTGCGACAGAATAAAATCGGTTCTTCTGAATTCTGAGGGTTGGACAGTTCGAAGAATTGCTCAGGCATTGAGGATTCATAAAGATACCGTGACTCGATATCTGATCGAGTACATAGAGGCAAGGCGCTTAGCACCGAAACACAAAGGCTCTGAAGGGAAATTAAACGAAGCGCAAACAGCTGAATTAAAAACTCATGTGGCTAATCACTTGTACAGGACTGCTTTGGAGATCAAAGCCTACGTTGAGACTACTTATAAAATTTCTTACACACTTGCTGGGATGACCGACTGGCTCAACCGCAATGGTTTTTCATATAAAGAAACAAAGGGTCAGCCAGCTAAAGCCGATATAGAAAGGCAAAAGGCCTTTATCGAGACCTATGCAAAACTCAAGGCTGAGCTGCCTAAAGATGAACTTCTTTTATTTATTGATGCCATGCATCCAACGATGGCCAGTAAGATTTCCAGAGGCTGGATAGTCACGGGCCAAGATAAAATATTACCGACGGTTTCATCGAGAAGTCGCATGAATATTGTGGGGTCCATTGAGCTGGCAACGATGAATGTGATGACCGCTGATTACGAGACAATCAATAGCGCTTCGATCATTGATTTTTTAAAAGGTGTTGAAGCTGCCCATCCTTTAGCTGAAGCCATTCACATTGTTCTTGATCAGTCTGGATATCATCGAAGTCAGGAGTTAGCAGACTATGCTGCAAGCAGCAAAATTAGGCTCCACTTCCTGCCCCCATACAGTCCTAATTTGAATCCCATTGAGCGATTGTGGAAAGTGATGAATGAACAGGTCAGAAATAATTATCACTTCAAATCTGCGAAGGAATTTCGAGAAAAAATTACGGGATTTTTTAAAGAAACATTGCCTGACATTGCTGAGTCTTTACGCTCGAGAATTAATGACAATTTTCAAACATTTTCTGCCGCAAAATGATTTCCGTTGGGTATATCAATAGAAGTGATTATTTTTTCAGAAGCCAGTGTTATGGCGTCCTACTACTAAATATCAGATAAGTTTTTTTTGAATATAACTACGTAGCTAGATAGCTAGCTATTTTTTAATTAATGACGTCATTGCCCCAATTAATTTAAAAAATATTTTTATGTTTTATTTTTTTATAACTATTTTGCATGTTTAAAATCATAAGCAATTGTTTTATAAATAGAAATTTGCCTTATAGAAGATAGAGGCTAATTTCATGAGGTGTCTATAAAGACACAGAAATTTTTAATAAAAAATAGGAGAACAAAATGGATATTCTTTCCAATACAGATCAGTTAGTTGGGATAATTGTCGGTGCTAGTACGATTTCTGGTATTGCAGGAAGTTATTTTTACAAGCCGTGGCTTATGAATAAAAAAGCTTTACGACTTGATTTTATTAACGAGAAATGGGCGCCACCATTTTTAAAATTGGAAAACATTTCTGATTCTATAATTGAGATTATTTCAATTAATCAGTGTGATGGAATTGAAGCGCCAAAATTACGGAAATTTGTCGGGCAAGAAAATACAAATAAGGAGAGGCCTTGGAATGGTGAATTAAAGTCAATTTTTGAAGATAAGCCACAAAAAGAAATTAACTTTGGACGAGCAATAAAGCTAATTCCTGGCGATAAAGAAGATATTTATTTTGGAGTAGATGGACAAGCAATTGTAAATGTTAAATGGAAAAAGAATTTTGAGACTAAATCACATTATTCCAGAAGTTTATTAATAGGAGAGATAGCTGAAGAGACCCGCATATAACCCACTAACATCCGCCAAACCTCTCCGTGTTACTTTCCGCACACCTTATCATAGCGACAGAGTTTTCCGTACGGTGTTACGGGTGTTTTTGAGTCTTTTTTGAGGCTTGGGTTGCCCCTGTCGTTAAACAACTGTTTGGCGTCAGGGGGTATCTGGTACATTTTTCTTGATTATTGATTCTAATCGATATAGAATGCGATCTATATTTATGGGGAATGAAGTATGTGGATTGTTGAAACGACTGATACTTTTGATGAGTGGCTCGGTGCTCTAGATGCTGCGGATAGAACTAACGTTTTAGCATTACTTTTAGTGTTGCAAGAAAAGGGGCCAACCCTATCTAGGCCATATGCAGACACAGTTTATGGTTCTCGATACAGCAATATGAAAGAACTACGTATTCAAAGTAAAGGTAGGCCTATCAGAGCATTTTTTGCATTCGACCCAGAGAGAAAGGCGATTGTGCTTTGCGCTGGAGATAAAGGTAAAAATGAGAAAAGGTTTTATGAGGTCATGCTGCCAATCGCAGATCGTGAATTCACATTGCATCTGAATAAAAATAACAAGGGGTAAATATTATGGCGAGAAATTTAGAACAAATTTTAGCAACAGAAGATCCTAATGTTGTCGCACAAGCCAAGGTCAAAGCTGGTGAAGTATTACTTGAATTACATTTAGCTGAGCTACGTGAACACGTATGTAAAACCCAATCAGATTTTGCTCAAGCTCTTGGAGTGAAACAACCAACCGTAGCCAACATGGAAAAACCTGGGCACGATCTGAAACTATCGTCCATTAAGCGTTACGTTGAGGCTGCTGGCGGTAGATTGCGTCTGGATGTTGAGCTGCCGGATGGGACTCATTATGGTTTTTCCGTTTAAAGATTAATAAAAATATATGTCTGTAAAAATAATACTTTCTCTGCCTGACGAATTAGCATCACGGATGCGATCAGTAATCCCATTGAGTGAGATAGATAGCGTCATTGGGGCACTCTTGGAAAAAGAAATAAGTATCAGGGAAAAAGCTCTCTATTTAACTGCAAAAGAAGTAGAAGAAGATACAGAACTTAAGCAAGAAATGGCTTTATGGGAAGATGCTTGTGTTGGAGATGGCCTTGATAACATGGACGATTATTATCTTTCCTCAGAAGTGTTAGAGCGTACTCGGAAAGGGCAAGAGAAAATCTATTCTTCTGAAGAAATAAGAAAAAATCTTGAACTAGATAAAGAAGAGCAGGATATTTTAAGT
>Ga0364873_10378_pt1 | contig 22957 bp, 18 predicted proteins | sample ExccelAu500001D3_2_FD_206928 | JGI IMG/M metagenome (GOLD analysis project Ga0364873, IMG submission 206928) | Enriched cells from Trout Bog Lake Hypolimnion, Wisconsin, USA - BchlTB.Aug07.5000.01.D3 | ecosystem: Environmental > Aquatic > Freshwater > Lake > Hypolimnion/Profundal zone | place... | reverse complement strand
TCTTCCGGTGCTCCCTTGAGTTCGCCGTTTTTGCCACCTCCCGCAGCTGCGAACTGGGTTTGCATGATCTTCCACTCCATTTCGACCTCGGCAGGTTCGCCATTCGCCCACGGCTGAGGCTTGCCAGGATCGTCGCCAACGAGGGCGTTGAGCGGGATTTTCGTTGGGTTATGCGTGGTCGTTTTGATCTCTTTGACCCACGACGCTGCTCCAAATTGCAGAGGCGGCTGCACCGGAGGAGGAGGCAGGACAATCGCTGCCTGTACGTTTCCTGCGGCGCCGCCGGCGGGAGGAACGTAGGTGAACGAAGGCGTAGAGATGTAGACGGCTGGGCCGTGCACCAGATTGCCGGCACCGTCGTCGATGAGCCAGTTGTACTTCACAGCAGCCGGTGTTCCAATGAACCCAAGGCCGAAGTGCTCGCCACCGAAGTTGACGGCCGGGTTTGTGAACTGGTGCCCCATTGTCGGGCTGATCGGCCCGGCGGGGATCGCGGTATAGGCGGTCCAGGTCCCGTCAGGGTTCCTCACACCCGCATACCGAACGTAGACGATCGGGTGGGCGGGGTCGGTGAGGTCTTCCCTTATTTTAGGGATTCCATAGTGATTCGTGTCGTACGTGTAGGTGATATCGGTGGTTCGCCCATAGTCGATTTCGATCTCAAATCCATGGGTCTCGACTCCGGTGTCGTTTACACAATCGAAGTTATTGATGCTCCCGTAGGCCTGACTCGCAACAGCAGGTCGACAAGCACCTAACATCAAGAGAAAGGAGAAGAGCAGAACCTTCGCGAGTTTCACCCACGGTATCTGCCTATATTGAGTTTCCGCTGCGCAAGGCGCAGTACTTACGGCGAACGGAGCTATAGCTCCATTGTTGATTTGCACGGACGATCCCCCTAAGGACCGCTCAGCTATTTGAGTGGTCTGATGTGAAGAGGCAAGACCCGATGCATAAGATACGTCTGATCCACATATTTAGCGGTCGTCTGTCAATATCTGATGTTTTCTAAGCAAAAAGCAGCGGTGATCGGGACCTTGTTCCGTCAAGAAAAAGCTCCCTGACTACACATAGAACCACAGAAGGGCAGAATGGACTTCTCAAGAAGTAAGTTCCTTGGCAAACTGATGGTCCAAAGATGGGCAAAGCGAAACCGAATGATATCCCTCGGGAGAAGCTCGAGCACTATGAGAGGCTCGTTGCCACCAACTCCGAGATTCCGCGGAAGGGGGCTTCGGTTCCATACACTTCGGTCAATGGACACATGTTCAGCTACTTGAACTCAGATGGTCTGATGGCGCTGAAGCTTCCCGTAGGACCGCGCGAGGCGTTCCTGGAGAAGTACCAAACCACCTTGTTTCATGCCTACGGCATCGTGCAGAAGGAGTTCGTTACTGTTCCCGAATCCCTCCTGGCAAATACCGCTGAACTAAAACCACACTTCGAAGTCAGCTACGCGTACGTCAAGTCGCTCAAGCCAAAGCCGTCCAAAAAAGAGGCGTGACGATCACCGTTGACATACAATGGGGATAGCATCCCCTAAATCGAGACTTATTGGGACGGACGCGGTTTGGTCGTAAGTGTACCGATGAGGTTATTTCTGTCTGGTGGGATTCTCGCTAGCCTTCTATTTGGGTTTCCCTGGTTCGTCGAGCAACGAAAGGTAGATATACCGAAACGGCCATTCCTCATGGGGTTCACCACTTGGCCCTATGCAGCGACGCTGAAAGCTGTCAACGACACTTATGAATTCATTGGCGCCAATGGCGACCTGATCACCGAACACATCGAAGAAGGTGTGCCATGGACGGCGGTGATTTCCGGCAAGCCGTTTCCCCAGAGCTTCGTTGCCAAGCTGGATGGGCGACGGAGAAATCGGCCGAAGGGAATGAAACTGCTGCTTTCGCTCACCGCCTTGAACATGGGAAGGAGCGGACTGGCGGACGATGTCGGTGAAATTGGAAAGCAGCCAATTCCTGCTACCGCGGTAGGATTTGAATTCAAAGACTCCTCAGTCCATCGAGCGTATCTTGCCTATTGCGAATGGATGATCGACTTCTTCAAGCCGGATTACCTCCTCACGGGGATCGAGTCAAATGAACTGTTGAACAACAGCCCAGGAAAATGGACCGACTATGTGGCTTTTTCGCGCGAGATCCAATTCCAACTGAAGAAGCGTCACCCGAACCTCCCGATATCCGAATCGGTCACGCTTCACAAGCTTCTCGATACCAAAAATCCAAGCATCGTCGCCTATCGCAAGTCCATTCACGAGTTTGTGGCTAAACAGGACTTTTTTGCGGTCAGCTTCTACCCATTCTTCTTGGGCCTCCATACAAGATCGGAATTCACTCAGGCGCTGCAGTTTCTCAGCAACTTCTGCGATAAGCCGATCGGCATCGCCGAAACCGGGCACCCGGCGATTCCAATCGTCGTCAAGAGCTACGGCCTCAATTTCCGTTCATCGCCGGAGGAACAAGACCAATACGTTCAGGCGCTCATATCCGAAGCCCAAACTCACCGCTACCTATTCGTCACTTATTGGCTGACAAGGGACTTTTACGAACTATGGAAGACATTTCCCGTTTCGTCGAAAGACCTGGCCGGTCTATGGCGCGACACAGGTCTTGTCGATAAGGACGGAGTCAAGCGCCCGGCATTTGCGACCTGGAAGGCGGCGGCCGATCGTCCAATCCAGTAACATTTCAGGTCTTGCAGGGCGCTCCAAGGCCGAAGGTTGTTTAATTGCTGCGCGTCTGCCGTCCCATGAGTAGACTGCCTCTACCTTGCTCCGACGACTATCGATGGTGATCGTGCTCGGGCTTGCAGCGTGGGCGCTGTGGCCGCGACAAGCTGTTCATGTGGGCGGGGCTGCGCAGGAGTTGCGAAGTTCGAATCCGCGCAAGTATACGATTCGAATCGCACCGGGAATCTACATGCCGGGTAGGCGCCCACAAGACCTAGGAAAGCCCCTTCAAGGGTTTGCCGATGTCGCCACCGAGTTTGAAAAGCGATATCCCGACACACGAATCGAGTTCACGGAAGCCCCGGTTGGGAACCGCGAATACCTGATCACTCAACTGGCGGCCAAGCAAGCCCCGGACATCATCAATGTCAACGTCGGCGACGTTTGGCAGGATGTGCAGAAGGGGTGGTACGTCGCCTTCGACAAATACCTCGATCAACCCAATCCATTTATTCCGAAAGGCGACCCCGGAAGTGCGCACTGGTGGGACCAATTCAAGTATCAGGCGATCAGCCACAGCAAGACGGCGCCGGACGGCAAGATGTACTGCATCACGTACGACATGGTCGAAACCGGCATCTTCTACAACAAGACGATGTTCAAGCGGTTGGGTCTCGATATTCCTCGCGACTGGTTTGAGTTCATCCAACTCCAACAAAAGCTGAAGGCCGCAGGCATCGTGCCGTTCCTAGCCGATAAATCAGCGATCGCCGATTGGGGTCTTGATCTAGTTTTCAATCAGTTGTACGGCAGCATCATTCCCGGCATCAAGCTCAAAAAGGACAAGGCACGGGAGGCACACCTGGGCGGATTCTTCGACTGGGACGAACTCGCTTACCTCAACCAAAAGGGGTACTTCACGCGCCGAGACCCACGCTACGTGCAGGTCTTCCGGATTCTGAAGGCATGGAGATCCTACTTCGAGAAGGATATGTCTTCGGACGACTTGACGAAGATGTTCGTGACTCAGAAGGGCGCGATGTACTGGACCGGCAGTTGGGAGGTCAATCGGCTCGTCCGCGACCCGGACGTTGGATTCGATTGGGGCCTGTTCTACCTTCCGCCGATTCCACGCTCGTTTAACCGTTTCGCAGATGGACACGACCAGTGCGTTATCGGCGGCTCGGGAACCCAATTCGAGGTGACTAACAGCGCCTTCGACGACACCAACAACCCCGAGACATCCGAAAAACTGAAGCGCACAATTGCTTTCATCCAGTTCCTCACGATCCCAAAGAACGTGGACCACATCGTCAATGAGATCCTTTGCTTTCTGCCCAACGTCGTCGGCGCGGCGCCGAAGCCGGAGTTGATCCCGTTCGACAGAATTCTCCAGCGGAACTTCGCCAACACAAAGTGGCTCTACACGTTCGATTTACGCTTCGATGAGATTCTGCGCCGAATGCTCGACCTGTACCTGAACGATGGAATCAGCGAACGAGAGTTCATGGATTGGATGGAGACCAATGTTCAGACCGGCTGCGACACGATCGTTCGTCGCAAGCAGATCGACCTGTCGAAATTCGACGCGCGGTGGAATGAGCTTGCACCGCTTCGTGCGGGATATAAGGAGTTGCCGAGTGAGCGTTAGGCGCAGCCAGATCGCTTCGACAGCTGCGATCTATGCGATGCTGACGCCCACCTTCGGGCTGCTTGCCGTGTTCAGCCTCGTGCCGTTCGTTTGGGCTTTCGTAACTTCATTCTTCGACTATGAGGTGGGAGGAGAATCACGATTCGTTGGCCTCGCAAACTACACCGAATACCTGCACGATCCAACACTTCTGAGCAGCTTCGGCAACCTCTTGTTCCTGACCGCATTCGGCCTCGCGGTCGTTATGACAGCGCCATTAATCGTTGCCAAACTGATCTTCTCCCTTAAGTCTGAACGCGCTCGCTACCTGTATCGAGTTCTGTTTCTGATACCGATTGTCGTCCCAGGAGTCGCCGGGATGATGATTTGGCAGGGGATGATTTACAACGACACAGGGCTGCTAAACGAGACGTTGCGCCTCTTCGGCAGGGATGATCTGACTCGCGGATGGCTGTCAGACCCGCGCACCGTGCTTTGGGCGGTCGTTTTTATGGGGTTCCCATTTGCGGGAGGCATCAACATCCTCATCTATTACGCCGGGCTAGCGGGGATTTCGGAAAGCATCCACGAGGCGGCGGAACTCGACGGGGCACGCGGGCTGATGAAGTTCTTCAAGATCGACGTTCCCCTCGTGATGAGCCAGATCAAGCTGCTCACCATCTTGACTGTTATCGGAACCGTTCAGGGGTTCGAGGGGATGTTCATCTTGACCAAGGGCGGCCCTGGGTTCCGGACGATGGTGCCGGGTCTCTGGATGTACATGAACGCCTTCAGCTTTCAGCGGATGGGTTATGCCTGCGCAATCGGTGTGATCCTCTTCTTGCTGATCCTCAGTCTCACCGTTCTGAACATGCGGTATTTCCGCTCCTCCGAAGAGCTCACGGCGGAGGCAATATGAGGCACCGCGGCGGTCAGATCCTGCTTCACGCGATCCTGATCGGAATTCTTTCGCTCACGTTGGCGCCTTTCGTATTTGTGATCAACAACTCGTTGCGCAGCAATTCTGAGATGAACCATGCGTTCTTCGGGTTGCCGAAGCTCGGCCATGACCTGTTCTCGGGATACCGATACGCATGGGAAGTGCTTCGGCCGTACACACTTAACACGATTCTTGTCTGTGTGGTGACCGGGCTCGGGGTCGTGTTCGTCGGATCGGTATCCGCTTACGTCTTTTCGCGATGCCGATTCAAGGGAAAAGACTCCCTTTTCCTCGCCGTCTTGGCGTTTATGATGATCCCGGGCGTGCTAACCCTCGTGCCAAGTTTCCTATGGGTAAAACAGCTCGGGCTGCTCAACTCGCATTGGGTCCTGATCCTGCCGTACATGGCGGGAGGGCAAGTCTTCGCGATTTTCCTCTTCAAGAGCTTCTTCGACGGGCTACCGGGAGAGCTGTTCGAATCGGCAAAGATGGACGGGGCCGGTCATTTTCGACTCTATTGGAGCGTCGTGCTCCCCCTTTCGAAGTCGGTCGTCGCCGTCGTCGCGATTGTGAATATTCTCGGAACTTGGAATAACTTCCTGTGGCCGTTCATCACGAACTCCGATGCCAAGTACCACGTTATCTCTTCTGGACTATTTCTAATGAACCAAAGCAACGTCTCGTCAAACTACGCGACGATGTTTGCGGCTTACGTCCTCGCCAGCATCCCGTTGCTGATCCTTTTCCTCTACGCCACCAAGCCGTTTATGCAAGGCGTCACCAGCGGTGCATTCAAGGCCTAGCAGGGTTGGCATCTTGTAGAGCCGTCGGATGGTTTGTGCCGGCATAACGGTCTATCGCCAACTTCAACTTCGGCTATGGGCGCGGTTTGAGTTCGCCGGCAAGAGCCATCCGGCGGCTACAGCTACCTCTGTGAAAAGCCAAGAAGGCCCCTTCCAGTTGGAAGGGGCCTTCTTCGTCGGGTGGAATCGATTGACTTAGTTGCGGGTTACGGTGATAACTCCAACGTTCTGGTAGGTGCCAGGACCGACTTCCGGTGTGATGGAGATCTTTCGGCTGAAGTCTATTCGCATCACGCCACCAGTCGACTTGGCATCGAAGCTGGGACCGCTCGGTTGGAACATGCCGTTGAGCTTGGCGATGTCGACCATTCCGCTGTCGTAGAGCGAAGTCGAGGTTGCGTCGTTGACGAAGGCGAGTTCGCCTTGGAGGCTGACAGCCTGGGCGCCGGTCTGCGTGCCGCTGACCTTGGCTGGGTTGTCGAACTTGGCAAGCTGAAGCGTCAGCGTCTCGTTGTGATAGAAGCGGATCGAGTTGGTCTCCGAATCCGTTCCGACTCCCCAACCGTCCACGATCCAGTTCGCGCTGAGGTTACCGGTGATGTACAGGTAAGGGTTAACCGTCACATTCGACTGAGACAGCAACGTGACCGTACCGGCTGCGGAGTAATCCTGGTTGACCGCGTCTGAACTCGTGTAAGTGAACGAACGGCCTTTGACCGGAGCGGACTGAGCGGAGGCGATGCCTACCACGGAGATGAGAGCGACGATGGCGATGCTTGTTCTTAGTTTCATGTGTGTTTAACTTCCTTTTGGATTTCCGGGAGGCTTTTCGTTCCTCTCTCGGTTGACGTTAAGATTGTGCTACCACACAGGAACACACGCAATTCACGACTTCAGTGGACCCCGTTCACGGACATTGCATTCCTGCACCCGACAACTGTCCGTCAGTTCTGGGTACCGGTTTTGTGCCAAGTAGTATTGCTAGGTCAAGATGCTGTAGCCGTCGGATGGTTTATGCCAGCGTAAGTGCTCTTCAAATAGCCTCAAATTCGGATCAAGCGGCGGGAAAAGTGTGCCGGCACGAACCATCCCGCATCAACAAGACTCCAGGAAACCCTCAATTGGTACCGAAGGAAGGGGCTCTTAAGCCGAGAGAGAATCTGCAACCGCTTCGACGATCTCTGATCGCGAGAAGGGTTTCATCAAGGTTTGATGGACTCCAAAAGCCTTGGCCCATGAAAGGTAGTCAGCCGCGCTCCCGTATCCCCCACCTGTCATTGCGATGATCTTGATCTCAGGATGGTTCTTGCGAATGTCTCGAATGACTTCGAGCCCCTCTTTTTCCGGCATGATCAAGTCGGTGATGATCAGGTCGAAAGGAGAACCCTCAACCAATTGAAGAGCTTCATTCCCGTCACATGCAGAGACGACCTCGTGCTTTTCAAGCAGGAGAATGCTTTCTATGAGTCTGCGAATACTTGAGTCGTCGTCAACAATTAGGATGCGCGCCATAAGGCCTTTTGAGGCTACGTGCCTCAGAGATTGATAGAGAGATTATACGTTGTTCAGACTTGACGAAGGAGACGCTTAGTGTCAAACACCGATAAGTCAGCCATATAAAAGCTGAATACGGCTATATGAATAAAACATAGTCTGTCTACTGACCAAATGTATAGCTAGCTGGAGCCAACGTGCGAAGTATAGTTAGGGCATGCACCGTCGCGTACTCCATCCCTCATTTTTGGCAAATGGCTTGAGGTACCCGATCAGCCTCGGAGTCTGATGGACGAGTACGGCAGGCAACGGTTGCCCGAGTATCTGGCTCTTGATGACGCGGTATACCGCGACCTCTTCGAGGCGTCGCCCACTCCATACCTAATTTTGAGCCCCGACCTTAAAATCGTCGCCGTGACAGAGTCCTACCTGGCTGCGACGATGACAAAACGCCAAGAGATATTGGGGAGACGTCTATTTGACGTGTTCCCAGACAACCCAGATGATCCAACGGCAACTGGGGCGGAAAATCTGCGCAGATCTCTAGAATCTGTTCTCAAGAATAGAGAGCGCCACGTCATGGCAATCCAACGGTACGACATCCGAAATCCGGATACCGGCCAATTCGACGTTAGGTACTGGAGCCCGATCAACACTCCTGTTGTCGAGAACTCGGGCGAAGTCTCATTTTTGATCCATCGGGTGGAGGATGTGACCGAGTTTGCATTGCTAAAGCAGGAGAAAGCTGAACGCGACGTGGTCGCCAAGGAGTACGAAGTTCGATTCAACGAAATGGAAGTCGAACTCTTACTTCGCAGCCAAGAGATCTTGGACGCAAACGAGCTCATCAAGATAAATGAAAGAGAGAACCGGCAGCTTCAAGCGATCTTGGAGGCGATGCCGGATGGGATTTTGGTTGCGGGAAAGAACGGCGACATCGTCATGGCTAACGTTCAAGCCGAGGCGATGTTCGGAGCCGAGCGCTCGGAGATCGTTGGACAATCGGCCGACTTTCTGTTGCCGGGAGTGATCTCAGCCAAGCCCAATCATCATCGCGAACACTCCACTGAGTCTTATGTACCGCCGACAATGCCAGCCGACTTGAGAATCAACATCCTGAGAAAGGACGGATCTCAATTTCCCGCGCACGTAACTTTCAGTTCGCTTGAACGCGATGCTTCCGATCTTGTGATCTACAGTGTGCGCGATGTTTCCTTTCTGAAAAATGCGGAGGATGCAGCCCGCGAGGCGGAGGCTAGATATCGAGAAGTTCTTGACAACATGCTCGAGGGCGTCCAAATTCTTAGCTTCGATTGGCGATACCTATATCTAAACGAAGCCCTCGCACAATTCTGCGGGCAGCCGAGAAAGGCGATGACCGGCAGCACAGTGATGGAGTGGTTCCCTGGATTTGAATTCACTGAGATGTATGCTGCTCTAAACGAATGCATGCAAACCAGGACCCCGAAGCTTGCAGAATTTGAGTTCGTTTACCCCGACGGATCGAAGCGTTGGTTCGAAATGAGTATCCAACCGGTTCCGGAAGGGATCTTCATCTTTTCGTTGGACATTACCGAACGGAAAACTGCAGCTATCCGATCTGATGAGCTTAATGAATCGCTCGATCAGAAAGTGCGTCAGCGGACTCTTCAGCTTGAGGAAACAAACAAGGAATTGGAGGCGTTTTCGTACTCGATTTCTCACGATTTGCGGACTCCGTTGCGGCACATAAAAGCATATGTAGAGATGCTTAGGGAATCAGCTCACGGGCTGCTGTCGGACGAAGCACAGCGGCATTTGAACGTGATTTCCGATGCGAGCGTCGAGATGAGCCAGCTTATTGACGACCTTCTCGCATTCTCCAAGATGGGGAGGGTCGAATTCCAATCGAGTTTAGTAGACCTGAACTTACTGGTTGCAGAAATCGTAAGGGGATTCGAACCAGAGTTGGTTGGTCGAACAGTCCACTGGAGCACCAACAATCTGCCTGAAGTCATCGGAGACATGGCGATGTTGAAAGTGGCGTTTGGAAACCTAATCGGAAATGCGATCAAATACACCAGGCAGCGAGAGGTTGCGACCATCGAAGTAGGTTGCTATGATGGCGAGAATGGACAGGTGGTCGTCTTCATTCGCGATAATGGAGCCGGATTCGATATGCATTACGCGCGCAACCTATTCGGTGTCTTTCAGCGATTACACAGTCCCGATCTGTTCGAAGGTACCGGCATCGGGTTGGCGATAGTCCGTCGGATTGTCGCCCGCCACGGAGGACGAACCTGGGCCGAGGGAGAGGTAGAAAAAGGCGCCACCTTTTACCTATCCCTTAATCGGCAGATACAAGGCCCTCAAAGTATTTCAATGGCGAATAACCCAGGGCGTGAAAAGTGAGCCAACCACTCCGAATACTTCATTTAGAGGACAGTCGAATTGACGCCGAGTTGGTCCGAAACCGGCTTGAGATGGATGGAATCGATTGTGAAATCACCGTTGCGGCCTCTCGTGAAGCGTTTGAACAAGGTCTATTAGCAGGGCCGTGGGATCTGATCTTCTGCGACTATAACATTCCGGGGTACGACGGTATTGCGGCGCTAAATCTCTCCAAAAAGCTTTGTCCAAAGGTTCCTGTAATTATGATTTCAGGGGGGCTCAGCGAATACGAAGGAGTCGACTGTATCCATTTGGGAGCGGCTGATTACGTTCTCAAACAGGCGCTCGTTCGATTGCCATCAGCGGTTAAGCGAACGCTCGAAGTGTCTCAAGAAAGCCTGCTTCGCGAGAGAGCAGAGATGCGATTTCGGGGCTTGATGGAATTCGCTCCAGATGCGATCGTAATCGTTGACGAGAAAGGCGAGATGATTCTGGTCAATTCTCAGGCTGAGGTTGTTTTCGGATACGGTCGTGAGGAGCTAATCGGCAAGCCGATGGAGATTCTCGTCCCGTCACGGTATCGAACGAGCCACTCCAAGCACGTTTCGGAGTTCATTCAAAAGGGAATCTCTAGGAAGATGGCGATTCCCACCGAGCTGTTCGCGATTCGGAGAGACGGTATTGAAATTCCAGTCGAGATCTTGCTTAGCCCGTTAGCGATGCCGGATGAACACCTCACCATTGCCGCGATCCGGGATATGTCGGAGAGGAAGCGACTCGAGGCTCAAGTTTCTCGTGCCCAGCGGATGGAGAGCATCGGCGCGTTTGCTGGGAATATCGCTCACGACCTAAATAACGCCCTCGCACCCGTGTTAATGTCGCTTGAGATATTGCGTTCCCGCAATCCTGAGTCATCTGAGCTCCTCTCGATTATTGACACCGGGGCGCGAAGAGGAGCGGAAATGCTTAGGCAGCTCTTGGTGTTCTCTAAAGGCTCCTTCGTAGACCCAAAGCCGGTAGATTCCTCGGCCCTTTTGACCGAGATCGAGACAGCAGTTCGTGTTGGGTGCCCGGAAGGCATTGAGCTTAGAGTGTCGGCCAGTCCTGGCCTACGCACGATGCTCGGCGACGTGACTCAACTTCACCAGGCACTTCTAAACCTTTGCACAAACGCCCGCGACGCAATGCCGAATGGCGGGACGCTTACATTGACAGCTGAAAACGTCGATGTGACGAAGGGAGACGCTGAAGGAATCTTGGGTTCGAGGCCTGGAAGATTCCTCCGTTGGAGTGTTTCTGATACCGGCACAGGGATCCCGCCCGAAGTCCTGGATCGTGTATTCGAGCCGTTCTTCACCACGAAAGGGCACGGCAAGGGGACTGGTCTAGGCCTTTCGATCGTGGCGGGAATCGTTAAGAGCCATCGTGGGTTCGTACATATCTACTCAGCGCCGAATTGTGGGTCGACTTTCTCGATCTACATACCTATAACGGAAACCTTGCGTGAGGAACGAGATCCTCCCAAAGGGCATCCTGTGGAACTTAAGGGTAACCAAGCGAAGTTGCTGATCGTTGACGATTCGGAAGCGATTCTGGCAGCTACCGCCGAAATCATGTCCTCAATGGACTTTCACGTGCTGACTGCTACCAATGGACATGACGCACTTGCTCTAGCAAGTGAAAACGCAGCCGATCTGCGCGCAGTCGTTACCGATCTGCATATGCCGAACATGGACGGACACGAGTTTGTGCAACGGCTGAGAGCAGTCCTTCCAGAACTTGCGGTCATCGTGACAAGTGGAAATCTAAGTGAGGAAACGGTCATTGGATTAAAAGAACTGGGTGTTGTTACCTTCCTCGAGAAACCGTTCTCACAAGATACGCTAACAAGTGCATTAAAATCGGTTCTTACGAAATGACATATAAAGATGTGTACTTGGGACACAATTGTGATTGCAGTGTGGATATTTGCGTTGTCTGATCCCAAGGGAGTGCTTTAATGCCGGATCTCCTTCGTCTGCTCATCCTTGACGATGACCCGGCGATTGGAAGAACGATTGAGATAATGGCTCAGATGAGCGGCGCTCAGACATTGGCGGTGTCCAACGCGGATGAGTTCTTTCGTGCTGTCACTGAGTGGGGTGCAACTCACATCATTCTTGACTTGATCATGCCAGGGATGGATGGGATGGAAGTGTTGCAACGACTCGCACGTCAGCGCTGCAGGGCTTGCCTCGCGATTTCGAGCGGGGTTGGTTCGCGGGTGCTAAATGCTGCACAGCGCTCCGCCCAGGAACATGGTCTGCGAATCTCTTGTGTTCTTCCCAAGCCGTTCGAGATGGCTGCTCTTAACGAGTTCTTGTCGACCAAATTGGAAACGGACCCGGTGCAGGATCGATTGCCGAAACAGGCCCAAGAAGCTGTCACTCAAGGAGACCTGAACGATGCAATCGCTGGAAGGCAGTTCTATATGGTCTATCAGCCCAAGATCGATTGTCGATCTCTGCGGCTGCAAGGGTTTGAGGCGCTTATTCGTTGGCGTCATCCGTCGAAAGGGCTCATCATGCCGGACCGATTCATTCCCTTGGCAGAGAATCTCGGTTTAATTGGCTTGATCACGGATCAAGTCGTCGACCTCTCCCTGACTTGGCTCTCACAGTTCAACGGAAACTCAGACGTTTCCGTATCGATAAACATCTCCGCGAAGACCCTTGGGAACGCCGAATTTCCCGATGATTTGGAGGTGATGTGCCGACATACCGGCGCAACTCCTCAGCAGGTCATCCTGGAGATCACTGAAACTGCCGCGATGGACGATCAACTTCTTGCCTTGGATATGTTCACGCGACTCAGGATGAAGGGATTCAATGTGTCCATCGACGATTTCGGCATCGGTAATTCTTCGCTGGCGCTGCTGGCACGATTGCCATTCTCGGAGATCAAGGTAGATCGATCTTTCGCGATGGTGGCGCGGCAATCCAAGGATGCGCGCGCCATCATCAAGTCGACAGTTGATCTGAGTCACAGCCTGGACTTGCGCGTCGTTACCGAAGGAGTTGAAGACGTCGAAACGTTGGACTTCCTGCGCGAAATAGGTTGCGATTACGCGCAGGGGTATTACATCGCTCGTCCGATAGACGGCGATAAGGTTACGGACTGGATGCATCAACACGGTCGCTAACGACGGCGATGCCTCCTGCCTTGTCATAGACCTATCTGAGGATAATCGTGTGTGAGCCAGTCTGAGCGTGCTTCACTCGATGAGCAAGTGCCCGCCTAAGGTCAAGCAGCCGAGGGTTATCGTGGCAGCAAATCTCTGCATCCGCCAACGAGAATACGCCTGCCAGGTGCCCACGCTCATCGCAGACAATCAGCCGCCGAACTCTCGCCGTCGCCATCATCACGAGCGCAGCGTCAACCTCTCGATCTTGATCGATCGTGTAGGCGGGACTCGTCATTGCTTCACGAACCGAAGCCGATGATCCCATCCCAGTTTCAAATATTCGCAAGGCAATATCTCTATCGGTAATAACTCCAATAGGAATCCGGGCCAGTCCGAGAACTGGCAGCATGCCAATGCCTTCTCTATTCATGATTGCAGCGGCTTCGGCAAGTGGTGTACTCGGGTCGACCGTCCGGATGTCCTTTGACATAACGTCTTTCAGTTTCATCTCGCGCCTTCCAAGCCCGGCGAAATATCGCCGGCACACTACAGGTTATGGCCGGATTTTCGGCTTCCCAAGTCAGTGATTGAACGTCATGGAAAGGGATGACTCCAAAGGTTCGACACTGACCTACACTCCAGCAAACGGGCGTGGAGTATGCCAGTTGCCTCGGGTGAAGTCCGGGAACTTCACTGGGGCGCTGCCTTTCGCGATTGAAATCTCGCTCAATGGGCCAGGTGCACTCCACGCGGCTGCGTCATAGACGTCGAAGTCGGGGGCAGTTCCTTCTTTCATGCACTCGATGACCCTCCAGCACATGATATAGTCCATGCCTCCGTGACCACCGCTCTTTCTGGCCATCTCGCCTTGAGAAGTCCAGAGCGGATGCTCGAAATCTGCTTTGTGGCTTTCGAGCCCGACGAACCGTTCCCCTTCTTTCTGTCCGTCAAGATAGAGGCGGGCGGGATAGTCGCGGAAGATGCCTTTGGTGCCAGCGATCAGATTGATCCGGTCGTAAGGGTGCGGTTCGCTCACGTTATGCTCAACTGTAATCAGACGCCCTTTGGCTGTTTTGATAAGGCTCGTATTTTGATCGCCGCAATGGTAGACCTCCTTCATTTTGGGGTCGTCTGCGTGCAAGTTGGCGGCTCGCCATGCCTGCAAGCCTACCGATGGGCTGCTCATCGAAACCATGTAATCGAATCGGTCGCCACGGTTACAGTCGAGGTAATTGGCGACTGGGCCAAGGCCGTGTGTTGGGTAAAGGTTTCCGTTCCGATCGAGATGTTCGAATCGACGCCAGAGTCCCTCGCCGCTGTCGCTGAAAAGCAATGACCGGAGATCGTGATTGTAAGCTCCCGCGCCATGGGTGAGTTCGCCGAGCAGGCCTGCCTTGCACATCCTTAGGACCATCAATTCGGTTTCGCCGTAGCAGCAATTTTCAAAGAGCATGCAGTGCTTGCGAGCCTTTTCGGAAGCGTTTACCAACGCCCAGCACTCGTCGAGCGTTCTGGCGGATGGAACTTCGGTGGCCGTATGGTGGCCGTGCTCAAGAGAACTTAACGCCATACGTACGTGCCAAATCCACGGAGTCGCGATGTAGATCAGATCGAGATCATCCCGTTTGCACAGGTTCTCGTAGTCATGATCTCCGGCATGGTATTCGGTCGGTCGCGGTTGTCCGGCCCTTTCGACCATCGACGCCGCATGCGCTGTACGCGCAGGAACCACGTCGCAGACCGCCTTGACCTCAACTCCGGGAACGGCAAGGAACTCGCCGCAAACTCCGGTGCCGCGTCCTCCGACACCGATGATCCCGAGCCTGACCTTCTCGTGGCGCTCGAATGGCACTCCGACCATCGTCGCGTTCGATGTCGCCGGTGCGATCGTTTCCCATCGACCGTCGGTTCCAAGCACGGCTGAAGGGGCCAAGCTGCCGAGGCCGGCAGCGGCGCCAGTGATCGCGGCCGTCTTGAGCAGCCCACGTCGAGTCATCGTCGAGTCTTCCATGTGCTGCTATTGTGACCGGTCAGCCTAAAACACAAACCAAAAGGAGGTTTCGGCCTAAATCTTCGGTTTGACGGCGACGTGCTCAAATCGCACAGTTTGTCTGACCGGACGTGCCTCGACTCGGATCTCTTTGAGTTCCGAGGCAAGCACGAAAGGTCGATTTTGCATCTTAGCGAACATCTCAGCCGAGGCATCCTCTCCATGTCTCGCCGGCAAGTAGACAGTTGAGGCGGAAGGCAACTGTACTTCGGAGCCATCCTTGCGAACGGCCACGAACCTCCGCGCGCAATTTGAGGGTGCGTCCTTGAAATGATGGGTCATCTTATTCAGATTCGTCCTCATATCGGTTGGCTCGTCAAGTTGGATGTACCAAGGGGATTCTTCGTCGAACAACAACAGTCCGCTACGCACCATCGTAGACCTTGTCTCCGGTATATCCGGCAATCGCTTTATGTCGACGGGAATAGAGTCCACCAGTTGCCAGGGCCCGTCGGCGATGTCCAGGGCGACGGTGACTTCCTTTGAAGCTACCGGCAGCACACGAGTGATTGCGCTAGAAACGTCGAATTGAATTGGCAGGCTGTTGCCGGGTTCGCCCTCGATGCGCAACTTTGTATTGACCGAGTGCCACCCAGCCCCTTTGTACGTCAAACGGATTGTCGTTGGGGCGCCGGCCGCTTGAGGTGAAGGCATCGCGGTTGGTCGAGCCAACGTGCTTGGGTCGGCCAACACCTTTCCGTCTCCGCGCCAGCGCGGTTGATCGTCGTCCGTCCATGATTGACCCTGCTTCCTTGCCGTGGCGACATCGAGGATCGCAACGGTACCGATGCCGGAAATCGCTTTTTCGTAGCCGGGTGCGATTCCAGTCGCATTCCCTCGGAATATTGCACCTGCGGCCTTGCGCGCGTCGACCTCGAGAGTGGGGCGAATTGGCACATCTCTAAACTCGGCCCACTGGTACTCCCTCTCTTGTACGATGAAGTGTTTGCAGCGACGAATCTCTGCGGCATCGAAGGAGTAAACACCTAGCTGAATGCTGTGCCCACGAATCAGGTTTCCGTCAGCGTCCAGTGCTAACGTCCGTCTGGCAACCAACGTCGAGGACGCCTCGCTTCCGTCGAATTCGATCCCTTCTCCAACGGCTTCTCCTTTCGGTCCCATGAATTGAAGGCAGGGAGTGTTAGGATCGGTCTTGAACATGGCGCCCGAGATCTTGGAATACATCGCCTTGTGGTGCGATTCGAGGGAAGAAAGTGGGTTTGCCACGTCGAGGACGCTCCGCCATTCGCCGGTGGCAACCCCGAACCGATAGGATATCTGGGCGTACTTCGGAATCCCTGGGAATTCGAGTAGGACGGTATGAAGCGAGCTAGACCCGACCCTGAAACTGTTGCTTGGGACGTCCATTCCAGCCTCTTGGTAAATTCCGGCGTTGAAATGAAATGGACTGACGATCGGCTTGACCATATAGCCCATCGTTGAGGCAGTCGTCGGTTTCGACGCCTCAATCGAATAGAAGAAATCGCGTGTGACGGCGGGGAAGTACTGCCCGGATGCTCTGAAGCTGTAGCTTGAGCGGGTTCTGCTCATCGGCACGGTACGGACTTCTCGATTGGCATTCGTCCAGATTGGCGAATCGGTTGAGCTTGGAGCGACGCCAAGAAGGCTTACAGTGACCCCGTTTGGCAGGTGGGCGACACCATCTGTAGCAACGGTTATTCGACTAGATGGCGGACGGTACGTCGACAAGGAGCGCTTCGATCCCTTCTGTACATGCGGAACGGTCGGGTGGTCGGATACATCGTCACGAAGCTCTTGCCAGGGAAAGAACTGCTCTGCGGCAGGTTCTGCCACCTTCGCCTTCTTAGATTGAATGGCTACGAATCTTACGCTTGCAATGACACCAACGGAGAGAAGACCGCACGCTGCAAGCGATGCTGCCGCTCTTCGCGAGATCGAACCGCGTCGCCGTACCGGGTCGACGATAGCTCGCAGTCGACTTTCGACCTTTGTCCGATGCGCCATTCCAACGGTCGCGACTCCCAAGTTCGAGCGACGGACATTGCGTGCAACGGTGAGGAGCTCCTTTGCATAGGCCTTCGCATTGACGCCGCCGGCGATCACAAGATCGTCGCATGCCGCCTCGCTCTCAGCCCGGAGCCGAGCGCTTGCGTACCATACCAACGGGTTTGGCGCATACAAAACACAAGCGATGTGGGCAGCGATACGGACAATCCAGTCGTTCCGCTTGACGTGCGCAAGTTCGTGCCGAAGGACCATTTCGAGTCTCTCGAAATCCCAGTCGAGCATTTCGCATGGAAGTAGCACAATCGGCCTGAAGTAGCCAGCAGTTGCCGGAGTTCGAATGTCATCCGAGACTCTCAGAGTGACTCGACGCCGGATTCCAAGTGCGAGAGCCAATCGAGCAAGCTCATGCTGTTCCTGAATCCGACTTCTTCGAATCGTTCGATACAATGCAACCATTCCAAGGAGCAACGGGATGATTGAAATAGCGCTCATCGCACCCCAAAACATGAGAAGCGCATTCGCCCAATCGATCGAGACGCTCCGCACATTTCTAGGAGGTAACTCACTAACGGTCGCGCCCGCCAGGTTCTCGACAGGACGGGGAGCCTTGCTCACTTCGGTCGGAGCGACCTGAACGAAGTGAACCGCAGAATTGACGACTGGAATCCGCTCGACTGAAACTTCCCAGCTTGGAAGTCGAACAAGCATAAGCGGCATGAGGAAGAGACCGAGAATGGCCAATCTCCAGACAGCGTTTCTCGAAGAAGCCGAGTGCTTGCCAAGCGCAAAAGCGCCGATAGCCCCAATCACGAGCAGGACCACGCTTCGAAGAGCGAGTGAGATCAATATCGCGGTCATGAGTCCCTCCTTGCATCGGCGGCTTCGTCGATGATCTTGTGCAATCGATCGAACTCCTCGTCGCCAATCTCTGCTTCTTTGGCAGAAATAAGCGTGGAGAATGCGAGTTCCAAACTTCCGTTGAAATAAGCAGTCAGATACTTGCGCATCGCGGTTCGCGCGGCGACTTGGGGAGGTTGAGTCGGCACGTACAAAAACCGCCCGTCCTCTTCGTAATGACGCAGAAGTCCCCGTTCTTCAAGCTGCCGCAACTGGGTTCTTACGGTTGAATTCGCCGGAGTTCCGGGCAGACTGTGTTCTAGATCGACAGCGGAGATTGGCCCCTTTTCATATGCCAGATCCATGATCTGCTGCAGCCGTTTGCTCAGGTATTCGTGACGCTCTTGAGGCATGGTGCTATTAATATAACACCAAAAGCCGTTCGTGATGTTATTTTTTTAGACAGGCAAAATCTAGCTGCTATGGCCCGGACTGCTCACCGACTCTGACGCCGTTTCCGAAGCTTGTCACCCATACCTCTCCGGCCTTGTTAGGGTTGAAGAAGACGCGAACTGGTTGACGGAATGGGTAAGAAGCAACCTGCGTAAAAGTTGGAGTCGCACTCGTCGCGTTTAGTGATGCCCAGAGGCCTTCCGTTTCGGTGGTTACGTACATGATCTTTGGGTTCTTCGGGTCGATCGAGCAAGACCCCACGCGATCTGAACTCCAGACCTCCGTCCACGTCTGGCCCCGATTGATCGATTTGTATAATCCGCCGCGGTTGTTGGCAGCGCCACCCCATCCACTGTAAACGCCGACGTACCAAGTCTTCTGCGTCGAATCCGTGGGGTCTACGGTGAGATCCATCGTCCACCAGTGCATGTTGGGAGCCGATCGATCGACCCAAGTCTTTCCTCCGTCCGTGCTAACGAAAACCCCGGAGGAATCCGTGAAACTACCGGAGATTCTGCCGGAGTAGGTTGCGACTAGGGTTCCATCCTTGAGCACCGTAATGTTGAAGGCGTGCCCTTGGGTTCGCGGTGGAGCACTCAGAAGTTGCCACGTCGCACTGGCGCCCTTTGTGATGTCGGAGCAGACATACACGCCTCCGACGGAGCCATGGGCCACCGTCGCATACATCCGTTTGGAGTTCGTTGGGTCGAGTGCGACGCCCATTACGACATGACCGATAGAGCCAAGTTTGGTCCAGGTCTTCCCCTTGTCCGTTGATGTGAGAACGTTCCCTGTACCTCCATTCATGCTTGCGTCGGTAAGGTGGGTGCTCTCAAACATGTCATGGACCGATGAGGTGGCCATATATAGGGTTCCGCTCGGGCCCTGGGCAACTTGGTACGACGAATTCGCGTTTTGCCCGGTGTAGTTGAAACTCCATGTCTGACCGGCATCCGTGCTCCGAATCCCCTTGATATCGGAAAACGACGCCCAGACATTCGACGCGTCGCACCAGTTCAGCCACCAGCAGGAAGTGTTTTCCAACCCAACTCCCACATAGCTCTTCCCCTTGGGGGTAGCCGCACCGGCTGGATTCTGAGTTGATGGACTGACGTAGACCTGTTGCCACGACGTGCCGCCATTCGTCGAAATGTGGCAGAACCCGTATCCGGTAAAGGCGACTCGCTTAGCATCGGTGGGGCAAACGGCGAATCCAAAGATCAGTTGATCGTAGCTCCAATCGCGGTCTCCACCCGACCCTTGCCAGCCGGTGATAACGTTCTTGTTGCCTGCAGTCATAAGTGTGCCGGCCCAAGCTTGCCCCCCATTAGTGGACTTGTAAACGATCGGTGTGCCGTTATCGCAACTGCCACCTAAATAGACATCGTTGATGTCGTTCAGAGCCATACCGACGAAGAACGGATAGGTGCCGGCAGCAATCCCGGTTACCCGCTTCGTCCATGCGGTTGAAGTCCCGAAATCCAAGGAGTAAACCGATTTGTAGCCACTGTAGTTATCCCCTCCCATTCCGCCGTAGGCTTGCCCTGCGGCAATGGTGACAGCGACGAAGCGGGTGGTCGTTCCTGATTTCGCGGCGGCAAAGCTGACGATCTGTTCTGACGACGGAATTCCCGGGGTTGTGAGCTTTGCGAACGATGTGCCACCGTTCTTTGAGACATAGACGCCCAGGCTCGTTCCGATGGCGATGTTGTTTCCGTCGAACAGGGCCCCCGAAACGACGACGCCCGAATTGTTGTCGCCGGCAACCACCGTGCCCCAGGTCTTTCCTGAATCCTTGGAGAAATAAAGGGTGGAGTAGCTCGATACAAAAAGGCGAGTAGTCGTTGTAGGATCGGCAACCAAGTAGAAGGCGCCCTGGCCAGTGGGATCGTTCGCGAACGGCTTCCAGGTAACACCGTTATCGGCACTCTTCACCGGGGTGAGATTGTCTCCCGTGGTATCGACGCAGTACACCGTTTTCTTGTCGCTCGCATATTGGAGCTGAGGTGAAAAATGGCCGGTCTGGATCGACGAAAACGGGCTGAGCACCCAACTTACTCCCGAGTCGGTCGAGTGGTACTGTCCACTCATGTCGCATGCGAGCCACATCTCGCTCGAATTGAACGGATTGAAAGTCGGGGCAAAGAAGGCGCCGCCACCACCAACCCCAACGCTCTTCCAAGACGTGGGCATCTGAGCAAAACTGCTCACCGAGATCGCTGCGAGTATCGCGAAAGAAGTAGCTGCAATTCGGCAACTGCGGCGGGCAGAATTCGTCACCTTTGACATCAACTCTTACACAATCATATTTGTGGGTTCTGAATCTATGGCAAAGGGACGAATAGCCTACGGAAACAACAAACATTGTAGTTTCCGTAGGCTATTCCAAACTTCGTAGGCGAGTTATTTTAAGTCGCTACTTCGCGGCCTTGCGGACAGCGTCCTTTGCCTCTCCGTATTTCTCTTCGATCTTGCCTTCAGCCACTTTTGCGACACCTTTGAGCCTGTCGGTGTCTGAGTGAACGAGTTTGCCTTTAGCCTCTTCAAGCTTGCCTTCGACTTGCTTGATCTTGCCTTTGATTCGATCTTTGTCCATTAAGTTTGTGAACCTCCTTTCGGTCCGGATACGACTTTTGGCGCAAACAGATAGTTCCAATAGCGAGCTCAAAACTTCCACAGGGCGACAAGGTCTTGGGGCCTGAAAGCGGAAATGGAAGGAGTCTTGCGGTATTCAAGTGCAGTCATACGAGTTTTTGAAGGGGCACGGACATTCAGTGTTAGTCTGTACGTACGCATAGGAGGGGTTTGGGCTGGATACTACGGAGATATCCGTTCAAGCAAGACTTCAACAGTAGTGTCAGCAAAACATCAGTCGCTTCAACGGGTTCAGATAGTAGTCGTCGAAGACAATTCGGACGACGCTTTTATGACGATGCGTGCTCTGGGAAGGTTGAACCCACCACCGACAATCAAATTAGTGCGCGACGGATCGGAAGCTCTTGAGGACCTTGTCGGCAGCAAGAGTCTGAAGCCGGAAATGGTGTTTCTCGATCTGAAACTGCCCAAAGTTCACGGGCTTGAGGTCCTCAAAGCGGTTCGATCCGATCCCGAGACCCAAAACACTGTCGTAGTGATCCTTACTTCTTCGGATGATCCAAATGACATTGCAAGGGCAAAACAGCTTGGCGCCAACGAATACATTCGAAAACCGATCGACTGGGAAGAGTATGTGCACCTCCTCTGTGCGGCGGCAGAGAAGTACCTTAAGTCAAGCGTCTGCAATCACTAGGTTTGCTTTGTGGATCTTGCGCTCGCGGCGAGGCTTGTCCGGAGCAAGCGTGTAGTAAAAGGTGGTTCCTTTTCCAACGACCGACTCAACCCAGATGTGTCCATTGTGTCGTTCGACGACTCGCTTGACAGTAGCCAACCCGATTCCGGTGCCAGGGTACTCCTCGATAAGATGAAGTCTCTCGAATGGTAGGAATATCTGGTCGGCATACGCCATGTCGAATCCGATCCCTTCGTCTTTGACGAAGAAGATCGTGCGTCCCGCTTCGTTGAGACTGCCGATTCCGATTGCTCCACCTTTCGGTGAGAACTTGCAGGCGTTCTCAACCAGATTTGAGAGAGCCATTCGCACGAAAGGCTCGTCTGCTTCGCACGACATTCCTGGCTGGATGATGAAATCGCATGTTGTTCGGATCGGCGAAAGCCTGCATTCTTCGGCGACTTTTTCGGCCAACGCCGATAGGTCGACAACTTTTCGCTTGACGGGTAGGCGGGAGATACGTGAAAACTTGAGCAGATCGTCAATAAGCGCTGCCAGGCGCTTTGCATTTCTTGCCTGACCTCTCAATAGAGTTTTGTGGTCTTCGCTGAGACTGAATTCAAGCTCCTCCAAGAGGACCGAACTATTGAAGATGATGGCGCGAAGGGGCGTCTGAAGGTCGTGGGCTACCGTGTAGTTGAAGCCCTCAAGCTCCCTTATCGCAGAATCCAGTTCGGTTGTTCGTTCTGCGACGCTCGTTTCGAGGGTCTCTCGGTATCGGAGATCCTTTGCTGCGAGCTTTGCTTCCGCTTGCCGATGTTTGGTGACGTCCTCGATTGCCAAGAGGATCATCGGCTCCTTTTCGCCAGGCGCCAACAGTTTTCGGCCGCTGAAAAGGAGCGTCTTTTTACTGACGCCACCGAATTTGTGTTGGACAACCAGGTCCTCGAAGGTGCCGTCGTTGGCTAAGACGTTTGCCATGAGTCGCCGGAGCTTCGGGGTGCTCCACGCGTCACCGCCGATTTCAAAGAGTGGACGACCTTTTGTACTGACTTCATCGACAGAGAAAGACTGGAAAAATGCCGGGTTAGCTGTCTTGATGCATAGGTCGCTGCCAAGGATGACAAGTGGCTGATGTACGGTCTGAACGATGCTCTCCGCATAATTGCGTGCGCGCCGAATATCGTCGACATCGATAAGCATCATCACGGCGCCGTCGACCTTCTTTTCTAAGGTCACATAGGGGCGCACGCGAAGCGAGAACCAATGTCCAT
>Ga0364873_10029_pt2 | contig 23095 bp, 24 predicted proteins | sample ExccelAu500001D3_2_FD_206928 | JGI IMG/M metagenome (GOLD analysis project Ga0364873, IMG submission 206928) | Enriched cells from Trout Bog Lake Hypolimnion, Wisconsin, USA - BchlTB.Aug07.5000.01.D3 | ecosystem: Environmental > Aquatic > Freshwater > Lake > Hypolimnion/Profundal zone | place... | reverse complement strand
GTACTGGTACGGCGCTCCGATGAAAAAGAACGCGCCGGTGACCAGGTTAATTACAAACCCGGCGACACCCCACGGCACCATCTTGTGAATCGCGCCGGGAGGTATGTGCTTGGCAAAGCCGAGCATACGCAGGTCCAGCACTCCAATCGAACCGAGCAAGAGGCAGAGCCCGACGAAGTGCAACGTCTCGCAGGTCGCCCAGCCCCACTTCCAACCGCCGGCCATATCGTGTGAAAGCTGCGTGGTCATCAGCCATTTTGAAAGCTCATTTATCAAATGCCACATGGCGGTTCCTCCTTCCTAATTCGAAATGTCTTTCAATCCGCTGACGGGACCGAGATACGCCATCAGTCGACCGGCCGTGATGGCACAGACCCACAGCGCGATCGAAACCGCCGCCAGCATTTTGCCGTTGGAGGTGTGTTTAACGAAAACCTGTTTCTTGATCTGCACCAACACCAGCACCGCGACGACGATCAGGCCCATCTTGACGCCGAACACCCAACTGGTCATTTTTGTACTGGCGTCGGCGAACGTCAGCACGACGCCCGAGATCGCGTTGATCCAGAAACCGTACCAGGCCCACGGGAGATACCGCTCCATGCTTTGGACGGGCACCTGGGGCGCGACGCCTAAGAGCCGCAGATCCAAAGCCCAATTGAATCCGACCAGCATGCCCATCCCGATTGCGTGCAAGGACAGGACGATCGGATAAGCCCAGATCGATCCCGATTCGCGGATCCAGGTGGCGAATCCCGTATTCTCCATTGATTGGTAAAGTCCATTCACGGCTCGATTGCCCTGCCTTCTTCCGGTCTGCGATTCGACTCTCTCGGTCGGGCAGCTTCTTGGCAGCTGAATGGCCTAGTGTCGGCATTTCCAAACTGCCTCTTTGATTCATACGCTTAGGCTGATTCCAGGACCTATCAGGGGCGTACCACGCTCGGCTGCTTCGCGCATCCCGCCGAGAAAAGCTGCGGATTTTCGCGCACCGCGAGAATTTTTATTGACAGATCGGAATCAGTTAAATTAGTATATTCTCTATAGAGTTACTAGTTTAGTCGCTTTGTTGAGGGAGAAACCATTGAAAACAATAAGAAGTTGGGGCGTGGTGTGGGCGCTATCGGCAGCAGTAGCAATGAATATAGGAGCGCAAACACCGGACGTTCAGAATCCATCAACCAGCGACGAACTCAAGACTCTGGAGCAGAAGGTCGAGCAACTCAGCCAGGAAGTGAAAGCGGCGCAACAGAAGGCGGCGGAGGACGCGAAAACCGGCGCGCACGTCACGGCGGACAGCGAGGGTTTCGCGTTCCGTTCCAACGATGGACAATTCTGGTTCAAAATCGGTGCGGACTTGCAGGTCGATAGTCGCGCGTTTATCGGTTCCGCGTTGACGACCTTACCGGACACGATTTTGCTGCGGCGCGCGCGTCCGGTGTTTTCCGCGACGCTCTACAAAGATTTTTATTTTTACTTCCGGCCAGACTTCGGGCAAGGAACGACGGTCATTTACGACGCCTACCTGCAATACAACCATTTCAAGAAATTCAAGGTGAGAGCCGGAAAGTTTAAGTCGCCGGTCGGCTTAGAACGTTTGCAGGAAGACGACAACACGACCTTCGTTGAGCGCGGTCTGCCGACGTTGTTGGTGCCCAGCCGGGACATCGGTTTTCAAGTGAGCGGCGACATCATCGATCAGCGCGTGAACTACGCGGTGGGTATATTCAACGGCGTGCCCGACAATAGTTTGACGGACGCGGCCGTGACCGACCATCGGGACCTCGCGGCGCGCTTGTTCTTCACCCCCTTTCTGCCCGACCAAAAGAGCATCTTGCGAGGGCTTGCTTTCGGGATGGGCGCTTCGAGCGGCAGCGTGGACGGGATGACGCTTCCCGCCTATAAGAGTTTCGGGCAGAACTCGTTCATCACGTTTGCCTCAGGCGTGGCTTCGGACGGCCATCGCGATCGGCTCGCGCCGCAGGGCTATTACTACCTGGGCCCATTCGGACTGTTCACGGAATACGGCGTGAATCAGGAGGGTTTCCAGAAAGGGACGGTGCGTCACGAGATCGCCATCCGATCGTGGCAGGTGGCGACGTCTTACATTCTCACGGGCGAGCGCAAGGTGTTCGGGAACTTAATCCCGCGCCGGAATTTCGATCCAGGCAATCATGGCTGGGGCGCCGTGGAACTCGCGGTACGCACCGGCGAATTCAGCGTGGATCACGGCCTTTACGATTACGGATTTGCGACCGAGGCAACCTCGGCGCGGCTCGCCAAGGAATGGGTGGGCGGCGTGAACTGGTATTTGAACCGGATGGTAAGGATTTCGGCCGACTATGCCGTCACGAGCTTTGAAGGCGGCGCGCCGACGGGGAACCGGCCGACCGAAAAGGCCTTGATCACGCGTTTCCAGCTGAATTTTCAGAACTTCCCGCAACCCTAGATACCAACGGTTCGAGAAAGACAACCCTTCGATGAAACTGACTACACTTCTCACATCCAGCGTGACCGTGATTTTCGCGGCCGGGGCCTTTGCCGCCGGGCCGGTGAAATTGCTGAACGTATCCTACGATCCGACGCGCGAGTTGTACCAGAACTACAATGCGGCGTTTGCGAAATACTGGAAAACAAAAACCGGCGTCGATGTCCAGATCGCGCAATCGCACGGGGGCTCCGGCGCACAGGCGCGTTCCGTGCTCGACGGATTGCAGGCGGACGTGGTGACGCTGGCGCTGGCCTACGATATCGACGTGCTGGCGGAAAAGGGGAAGCTGTTGCCGGCGAACTGGCAGACGCGCCTGCCGAACGGCAGCACGCCGTATACGTCGACGATCGTATTCCTGGTACGTAAGGGCAATCCGAAAAAGATCAAGGACTGGGACGATCTGGTGCGGCCGGGCGTGGGAGTGATTACGCCCAACCCCAAAACATCGGGCGGCGCACGCTGGGCTTATCTGGGGGCCTGGGGCTACGCCTTGAAGAAGAACGGCGGCGACCAGAACAAGGCGCAGGATTTCGTGAAGCGCGTGTACAAGAACGTTCCGGTGCTGGACGCGGGAGCGCGGGGATCGACGACCACGTTCGTGCAGCGCGGCATCGGGGACGTCCTGCTGGCCTGGGAAAACGAGGCTTTCCTGGCGGTGAACGAGTTGGGCAAGGACAAATTCGAAGTCGTGGTTCCCTCGATCAGCATTTTGGCCGAGCCACCCGTCGCGGTGGTGGACAAAGTCGCGGCCAAGCGAGGGACCACGGAGATCGCCAAAGCGTATCTGGAATACCTGTATTCGGAGGAGGGGCAGGAGATTGCGGCGAAGAACTTCTACCGGCCCCGCTCGGAGAAAATCTTCGCCAAGTACGCGAATCAGTTCTCGAAGATCAGCCTGTTCACGATCGATGAGTTGTTCGGCGGCTGGACGAAAACGCAGAAGACGCACTTCGCGGACGGGGGCACATTCGACCAAATCTATACGCCGGGCGCGTGAGTTTCCTATCGATACGTTGATCGCGCAAGAGACTTTGCATGCAGGCAGTTTTCAAGAAAAGAAGCATACTCCCGGGATTCTGGCCGTCCTTCAGCTACACGACGCTGTACTTGACGCTGATCGTCCTGATCCCGCTGAGCGCGGTGTTTTTGAAATCGTTTTCCGTGACCTGGGCACAGTTCCTGCGTTCGGTGACGGCGCCACCGGTGCTGGCGGCATACCGGCTGAGTTTCGGAGCGTCGCTTGTCGCGGGCGCCATCAGCACGATCGTCGGATTCCTGGTGGCGTGGGTACTGGTGCGCTACGAATTTCACGGGAAAGCGATTGCGGACGCACTGGTGGATTTGCCGTTCGCACTTCCCACCGCGGTCGCCGGGATCGCGTTGACCAGCCTGTATACGGAGGGAGGCTGGCTGGGGCGATATCTTACTCCGCTGGGCATCAAGGTCGCTTTCACGCCGTTAGGCGTGATTGTGGCGCTGATCTTCATCGGACTTCCCTTCGTGATTCGCAGTGTGCAGCCGGTTTTGGAGGACGCCGACCAGGAGTTGGAAGAAGCGGCGGCCAGCCTGGGCGCCTCGCGCTGGCAGACTTTCTATAAAGTGATTTTGCCGATGACGCGCCCCGCCCTGCTGACGGGATTCGCGCTGGCATTCGCGCGGGCGCTGGGGGAATACGGCTCAGTGATTTTCATTTCCGGCAACCTGCCGATGAAGACGCAAATCGCTCCGCTGTTGATTGTCGCGAAGCTGGAACAATACGATTACGCAGGTGCCACCGCGATCGCGGTGGTGATGCTGGTGACGTCGTTCCTCCTGCTGCTCGGAATAAACGGCTTGCAGAGGCGATCGGCAAGATTCCTGGAGCGGGCGCGATGAAGCGGGACGCGAAATGACAAAAGAGGCCAAGCGGATGGCAGCCGATCCACGGCCGGTGCGCTGGCTGCTGACGGCGCTGGCGCTCGGATCGTTGGGATTGCTGGTGGCGTTGCCGCTGGTCGCGGTATTCGTGCAGGCGTTCGATAAAGGCTGGGCGGCGTATCTGGCGGCCGTCTCCGATCCCTTCACGCGTTCGGCGATTTTGCTCTCTTTGCTGGCCACGGGAATCGCGGTTCCCTTGAATCTGGTTTTCGGACTGGCCGCGGCCTGGGCTGTGACGAAGTTCCAATTCAGAGGACGCAGTGCGCTGTTGACTTTGATCGACCTGCCGTTCGGCGTGTCGCCGGTGGTCGCGGGCCTGATCTACGTTCTCGTGTTCGGAGCACAGGGATGGATGGGGCCGTGGCTGGCGGATCACGACATCCGCGTCATTTTCGCGGTTCCCGGGATCGTGCTGGCGACCACGTTCGTCACCTTCCCGTTTGTGGCGCGCGAATTGATTCCGCTGATGGAGACGCAAGGCGTCGACGAAGAGGAAGCGGCACTGGTGCTGGGCGCGAACGCGTGGCAGATGCTGTGGAGAATCACGCTGCCGAACATCAAATGGGGATTGCTGTACGGAACGGTGCTGTGCACGGCGCGGGCGCTGGGAGAATTCGGCGCGGTGTCGGTCGTTTCCTGGGTATCCATCGTCGCGTGGTTCGGCGTCATCTACTGGGGGCGCATGTTGCCGTTCGTCGGCAACGCATTTTAATCAAGCAATGTTGCCGTTCGTTGGCAACGCATTTTAATCAAGCAATGTTGCGGTTCGTCGGCAACGAGTTCTGAGCGCAACCGAGCCGCGACAGTAATGGAGCGGGGATGAAAGACGGCCAAAGGAGGCGGTTAAAACTCCTTTCCGACAGGACCGAATGGGCGGGTATTCGAATTCGGAAACGAGAATGTGAATGAGTGGGCCGGTCTGGTCCCGATGTGGCGCGAGCCGCCAGGCTTGCTGAGTCGAGAGTCATCTCGACTCTTCCGTCGTCGCCATTTCACCAGACTGGTGGACGAGCGGGCGGAAGCCCATCGAACGTCGCCGGATCTCTAAGCAAGACGCAACGGCACGGGAGCGGAGGCTTTCACCAGCCGTGGCTGAGGGGACCCGCCCGGCCTCCGTGCCGGCGACGGGCGCTTTCCTCCGCACCGCCCTCGTTCCCTTTTGCGCCCGCCCGCCTTTACAAAATCCTTGAAAGCTTTTACGCAAGCCTTACGTACCGTTGCTATCCTGTAGCTCCGGCCGAGCATTACTCGCGTCCGATCGGTGGTTCATGCGAAAATAGGCGTCGCAGCATTCGGGGATCCGGAGAAAAGTACCGTTTGGGTAACGCTAGCCGTTATTCAACGCCATATTCCTTTGTGGTTCGCCTCCGCAATGAGGCCGGCCGCAGGGAAGCCGGCTGTCGTTAGGTCCGGATGAGTGGTCCGTTCGGCCTGCGCCAGCGGTCCGAATAAAGCTTCTGAAAGATGCTCTTATAGGTTGAGGAAATACTAGGAATTATCGATGACCTTGGCACACGTCCATATTTTGTTGAATCATTTTCCGACCATCGGCATGATCGTCGCCATGGGCCTTTTCGGGCTCTCACTCATCTGGAAGAGTGACGACGTCAAGCGCGCGAGTCTGGCCATTTTGTTCGGGCTCGACGTGATTTCGATCGCCGTCTACATTAGCGGCAACGCCGCTCTGCAGGAAATCGCGGCTCTTCCCGGGACTTCGAAAGAGGCCGTTTTGGCGCACCAGGATGCCGCGCTGCTGGCCTTTGCGGTCATGCAACTCACGGGCATCGCGGCATGGCTCGGCTTGTGGCAATATCGGCGCATTGCGCGCATCTCAAAAGGCATCCAGGGCGCCGTCCTGGTGCTCGGCCTGCTCACTCTCGCGCTGATGAGCAACGCCGCCAACATCGGCGGTGAAATCCGACATCCCGAAATTCTGACGAAAGCGGACGTCGTCCAACGCAACGGCGCCGGTCCCGCGCGCGGTCTGATCGACACCCCCGCGATCGGTGCGTATGTTACCGGCCAGCCGTGGATGTGGCCCACCTGCGAAACCCTGCACTTCGTCGGGCTCAGCCTGTTGCTGGGCGTCGTGCTGGCCGTCGATCTCCGCATGCTGGGCGTGATGAAAAACGTTTCCTTCATGACGCTCCACCGTTTGCTGCCCTGGGGAATTCTGGGCTTCGGGATCAACGTCCTGACGGGCATGCTGTTCTTCGTCGGCGCGCCGGATCAGTACACCATGAACAACACGTTTAAATGGAAAATCGTTCTGGTGATGCTGGCCGCCGTGAATGCCCTCTACTTTACTGTGATCGACGAGACTTGGGTTCTTGGTCCCGGCGACGACGCGCCCATCACGGCCAAATTCATGGCGGCGTCGGCCATGTTGCTGTGGGTTGCCGTCATGTTCTGCGGCAGCATGCTGCCCTTCTTGGGAAATTCGTTCTAAGCAGCGGCCCGCCGCACGCGCGGCCTTTTCGTGCACTCGATTGTTTCGCGATTATTTTTGTCCGAGGTGAAGAATGTTGGGTCTCATTGTGCTGGGAGCGGTGCTGATCGTCACCCTCGTGTTCGCGCTGGCCGCCTACCTGATTGATCGGGGCGAAGCGCGCCTCGAAAGCGAACAACTGGGCGACAAAGGCTACGAGCCGGTCCCCGGCGTCGAACGCCTGGAGCGGCGGAATTAGCATGAGGATCGGTCCGCGGCTCTCTCGCGGAATCGAGTTCGATATTGAATATTGAATAAGGTGGCTACACGGCTATGATGAATTTTCTAAATTCGCTGGAACAAATGCAGTTCAGCGTGTGGGTGCGCGAATCCGGATCGGTCTGGGCGTTCCCGATGTTTCTCTTCCTGCATACTCTGGGGATGTCGATCGTCGCCGGCGGCGCCGGCATCACCTCACTCGCCCTGCTCGGCTTTTGGCCCAAGGCGTCCTTGAAGCCCATGGAAAAAATGATTCCGATGATGTGGGCGGCCTTCTGCCTCAATGCCGTTACCGGCACCGTTCTGCTGATTGCCGACGCCACCACCAAGCTGACGAATCCAGACTTCGGCGTGAAGATGATCTTTGTCTTCGCGGGGACTTATTTCTTTTATCGGATGCGCGACGATGTCTTCGGGGATCCGCAGCTCGATAAAGGACCCGTTCCCACCCGCGCAAAAACCCTGGCGTGGGCGTCGCTCGCGTGTTGGTTCGGCGCAATTGTGGCCGGCCGGCTCCTCGCGTACGTCGGTCCCGTGTCCGGTCTGAACCCGCCAGGCTTCAAATAAAGCCGCGTTGCCGGGTGAGTGGTTCACCGCCGGGAACAGACGGTCCTATAACCGCGCGAGCTCGAATCGATAATCGACCTTCTGAAACGGCACCGGCATGCCCCACTTCTGCGCGACCTCCGCCGAACGGCATTCCGGCATTTCGATTACCAGCGTGGAGCGCACGCCGAACGCGACGTCGTTATCGATATGTTCGTCGCCTTCCGGAAATAGTTCCGTCACCAGCGTCCGATGGCCTTCCGCGGCAATCCGGAAATGAAAATGAGCGGGCCTCCAGATATTACGCCGTGCGGCCGTCAGCATCTGCCCGCCTGGACCGTCCATGGGAGCCGTATATCCGAGCGGCCGAATCGTCTTCAACACAAACTGTCCCTGCGGACCGGCTTGCAAGCGGCAGCGCAAACGATTCGCGCCCTTTAGCTCGGGCCTCTGCAAATCGTACAGACCATCCACATCCGTTTGCCACGCGTCGACGAACGCGCCTGCCAGCGGCTGACCGTCACTCGAAACCACCGATCCCGTGAACAGCACCGGATCTCCCGGCAGATCGCCCTCGGGGCTGCTGCGTAAATCCACAATCGGCGAGGGTGACAACGGCAGTCCGTCCTCGAAAAACGGGCCGAGCTGGCTGAATGCCGTTTCCCCTTTTCCTCCGCCGCCGTTCAGCATATCGACAACAGCGGATAAACCCAGCGTGTCGGAGAACATGATGAACTCATTGCGCCGCGAATCGGAAACTTTTCCCGCGCGCAGCAGCGCATCCATCGCGAAGGCCCATTCGTCCGGCGTCAAGCGCACTTCCCGCGCGAAATTGTGAAGCGAGCGCACCAGCGCGCACATGATTTCCTTCAGCCGCGGATCGGGTGTTTCGTCGAACACCCGAATCAACGCTTCGGTGACATTATCGGGCGAGAGGTTGCGCATCTGAATTCCTATGGCGGCCCGCTGTGGCTGACCCAAGGGAGCCGGCCCGAGAGTATGGCCGTGGGGCCATGCCCGATGGCGGGTAGGCCCGCGGCCTGCGGCGGCGTCTCACGCCGCCATCCCTTGCAGTCAAAAATCCGCCGCTAAAATTTCCAATCCGGCGGAGTCGGCATCTGGATCGCCGTACGGCTCGCGAGAATCGGCGAAACCAGATTCTGCACGATCGCCTGGTGCTCCGGGTGCACCTGATACGCTTGCCAGTCGGCCTGATTCGCAAACACCCCGGCGAGCGCCCAATCGGCGTTGCCCTCCCGGAAGTGCACATCCGAGCCCCACGTCAGGTTTTTCACTTGTGGAATGGCGGCCGGCAATTTCGCCATGGCCGCATCCAGCGCGGCGATCTGCTCCTTGGTGACGCCTTCTTTCCATTTGAACAATACGATATGTAGAATCATCCAGCGAATTCCCTCACTCATCCTTTATGAAATAGTTCCGAACAGCTTTAATCAGTGTAATCAGTCGCACGGCGGCGTGGGCCATCTCGGGATCGCGAGTGCCGTCGTGAAGTTATGGGAGATAGTCGCGTGGGATAATCAACCCATGCGGAAACTTCTGCTCTTGGGGTTGCTCGCGCTGCCCCTGGTCGCTGGGGATGTGACCAAACTGAAAATCGTCGTAACCAACACGTCCGGGAAACCGGTCGAGCGCGCCAATGTCGTCGTGAAGTTTGCGGGGGGACGTTCCATCGCCAAGCTCGGCCGGAAAGTTCGCACTAGCTGGGAAGTTCACACCACGCAGGAGGGCGAAGCCGAGGTGCCCGAAATTCCCAAGGGAAAGATTCTGGTCCAGATCATCGCCAAAAACTATCAGACCTTCGGGCAAACCTACGACGTCGGCGAGGATGAAAAAACCATCGAGATTTCGTTAAGTCCGCCGCAGCAGCAATACACGGCGCATTGAAGAACGAACTCAGTAGACAGGAAACAGAATAAAGCGCCCGCGACGTTCGGGATTTTCTTTCCCGTGATCTGACTCCTGTCTCCTATTTCTGAAATCGCCGCGCGAAGGTCCCGAGATCGATGGCATCCACTTCGGCTTGGGCGCGCTTGAAGTCGTCCTGCGTATCGAAAGGTCCAATCAGCACGCGGAAGATTTTGTCCGTGGGACCCGGCGCGACGATCGAATTGAAGCCGTGCCGGCGAAGTCCTTCGGCGAGCACGACGGCGATCCCTTTATCCACCGCGCCCATCTGTAAATACAGCCCGCCCGGACGTGGGTTTGCGAACAGCGGAGCCTCGCCGGAAACCACCGGTTTGTTCCAATCGCGAGCCGCGGGAAGGGGCAGGGACGTCGCGGGCGCGGAGGAAACCGAAACGGTTCCCGGCGAAACCGGTGCTGGCGATAAAACCGGCGAAACGGAGCCGGCTCCCGAATTTGTCCCCGCGCCAGTCTTCGCCGCCGTCGCCGATTTTGCAGCGCCGTTTGTCGACGTGGTCGCGGCGGAGGTTGTCGTAGTGTTTGTTCCCGCTGCCATGCGCGGGCTCGCGGGAATCTGCGCCGGAAGAATCGGATCCTGTCCCGGAAGCACGATTGTCGCTTCGGGTAGCGGCGCCGGCGCGGAGGGAGTCACGGAAGAATCGGCGGAGGAGACGGGCGCGGGAACCGCGGAAGGATCCGCTGCCGGAGCGATGTAAAGTTCGCTCTTTCCGTCCAGTTCCGCCAGTGGATCGGGCGCCGACAGGCGGCCCGCATAAAATGCTCCGGCGGAAAATACCGCGATCACCACGGTGACCACGAACAGCCAGCTCGCGATCTGACGCCGTCCCAGGACGATTTCGAATTCGCCCTCTTCCGCTTCTTCAACAGCGGCTTCCTCGGCCGCTTGGACCACCGCCGGCTCCTCGGGGATATTGACCGGCTCGGAGACCGGAACTTCGCTCGTGCGCGGCGCAGGACGGGACGATTTCTTTGCCGGTTCGAAAGACTTCGTGGGCGTGCCGGATTTCTGCGCCGGCGCAGCCGCCTCGTTCGAAGTGGACGCAGTCGCCTCGGTGGGCGATTTCAAAGGCGATGTCGAAGTGGACGCGGCCGTCTGAGGCTGCGCGGTCTGAGCCGCTGCCGCGGATGTGACGGGCTCCGAAGCGGGCTTCGAGAGCGGGCGCGACTTTCTTTCCGGCTGCAAGTCGAGGATACACAGCATCACTCGTTCTATCGGCCGCCGACGGCTCGTTCAGTAGACGATTTCGTATCTAGTTGGCAGCGAACCGCTCCTTTAGGTCATGGACAATCAGGCCTTCGGAACCCGCGAATCCGCATGCGCGGGCCTGCCTTCGTGGGGCGAGCTTCAGCTTGCAGGCCGGCTTTAGCCGGCGATTCGTGTTCTCTACCGAGCCGCGACAGTGATGGAGCGGGGGCTCGGCTAAAGATTGCGCTTCAGATAGCTGCAGATGTGATAACCGTCGATGAACTTGAACGGCGTCTTGCCGACCGTATAATGACCGCACGGCAGCGCGACCGCTTTATGATCCATGCCGAGCTCTTTTGCCTTCTCCACCACCTGCTCGGAAAACCGGAGCGGGAAGGTCGTATCGTAGCGCGCATAGATGAACAGTGTCTTCTTGTTCAACGACGCATAGCGCTCGATGTAGTGCGGCGGACTGATGGCGCTCCACGCTTCCCGTAATTCCTCGAGCGTGACGTTCCCGTTGAAGCTCTCGCGAATATGCTTCGACGAAAGCCCTTCCCACACTACGTCCGCGAAATACGTGGAGCAGTGATTGAACACGTTCACGCGCAGCCGTGGATCGTGCGCGCTCGCCAGGAACGCATAGCAGGAACCGAGGCTCGTGCCGACGATGCCGGTGCTCTCAAATCCCTCCGCCTGCAGCCAGTCCACGATGCAGCGCGTATCGATGACGGCTTGTCTGGTCGCGTCGATCGTACGCGCGACGTTCGAGGAAACCGCGAAGTCGGCGCGTTTCAGCTCGGCGGGCATGCGGTAATCGTGATACGGAAGACTCAGGCGCAGAGCCGAAATGCCCAGCTTGGCAAGCCCCGCGCACAGCGAATTATGCTGCGTCGCCTGCGCGTTCCAGTGCGGCAGCACCACCGCGGCCACTCGCCGCGCGCCCGGTTTGTGCTTGGCGGGAAACCACTGGCCATGCACGTAATTATTCTCGTGATGCGGCGTCTCCACCGGGCTGGTGAAGCGCAGCAGGTTGCCGGTCAGCTGAAAATCCGTGGGCGTCGTGTAGCCGAAAAACTGGTCGCTCGATGCCAGCACGGCGCGATTCAACAGCTGCAAATACGACGCGGCATCGTGGCCGTTACGCGGATTCTGCTGCGTGACCGGCCATTTATCGGCCCACTCCAGGCCCCAGTCGAAGGGCCGCACGACACGATCGGTCGACACCATGCACAGCCGGGTTTCCCAATCGTTCATCCACTTGGCGTAAAGCTTACTCATGGGGGAGAACTACCAAGTTAGCGGGTCGTGCGCGGGGGGTCAATGCGCGGGCCCTTGAATTCCCGCGCGGAGCGGCCGATTAGGCGGAAACCGTCCGTTGACCTTTACACAGATCGAGGATCTCACACGCGAGTTCCTCCACCCTTTCGAGCTGCGTGGGCTTCGCGCGGAAAAGAGCGCCTAGTTCGGCGATCTCATCACGCTCCCGCGGACTGGCAAACGTACTCAGAACCACCACGTGGACATGCGCGAGCGCCGGCGCTTTGCGGATTTCCGCGAGAACTTCGGTGCCGCTGTGCTTGGGAAGATGCAGATCGAGCAAAATCACGCAGGGGTGCGGCTCGCGCGCCCCGCTGCGATAGGCCGCGATATAGCGGAGCGCCGCTTCGCCGTCGGCTAGCAGTTCCAGGACGTAGGATTGACCGAGCTGGTCGAGACAGGTGCGCAGCAGAACTACATCTTCGAAACTATCCTCGATCAGGAGGATGGTCGGCGTACTCATGGAAAAACAGAACCTCCATTCAATGCGACGCGAATTTTTAAGGTAACACGCGTCGACCGGAAGCGCGAAGTTAGCGGGAGACTGGCTTCGTTTCGCGCAGCAACGCCAGGCGGTACTGATAGGCCGTGTGCTGGCGATCCAGCTCCGCGGCGCGCAGCTCTGCGAAGCGGTCGGACGTGAGGGCGCCCAGGAAGTTCACCAGGTCGTCCACTTCGCCCGCCGTAAGCCCGAGCGGCTTCATCTCGGCATCGAGGAACGGATTTCGCTCCCCGCCCCGGTTGAAGAATTCGACGACATCCCACAGCGTCTCCAAACTTCCGTCGTGCATGTATGGCCCGGTCAGAAGCGCGTCGCGCAGAAACGGCGTCTTAAAAGCGCCGATATCTTCTTTTTTCTGGCTGACCAGAAAACGGCCCAAATCCGAGTATTCTGTTTCCAACGCCAGCTTGTCGATTTCCGTCTTATTGCCGGCCGCCGAGCTCACCGCGGCGCGCTTGGCCAGCTGATCGAGGTCCTGTTTACCGGCCGCGACGCCCGTGTTGTGATAGCGATTGTCGCCAAATAGCGGGAGCGCCGCGTCGTACGTGTGGCAGGTGGCGCAGCGCGCCTTGCCGGTGAACAGAGCCCATCCCCGGCGTTGCGAGGCGTTGAAGGCTTTCTCGTCGCCATGCAGAAACCGGTCGAAAGGCGCCTCGGTGGAAAGCCGCGTCCGCTCGAAGGCCGCCAGCGCCCTGCCCATGTCTTCCCAGTTGGGAGGGCGGCCGAATACTTTTTGGAACGCCTCCACGAACTCCGGAATGGCGGCCAGCTTCGCCACCACGTCTTGCTTGTTCTTCTGGCCCATTTCCACGGGATTCAAAATCGGCAATGTGGCCTGCTCTTCGAGCGTGGCGGCCCGTCCGTCCCAGAACATCGACTGATAGAACATGGCGTTCAGGATCGAAGGCGCGTTGCGTTTTCCGAGCTGGTCGGCCACGCCCCGCGCGGCTTCTGTGTGGGTGGTGAAACCGTTGCGCGGTGAGTGGCACGTATTGCAAGCCACGGAATTATCGGCCGAGACGCGCTTCTCGTCGAAGATCATATCGCCCAGCTTCGCCTTGGCATCCGTGATCGGGTTATCCGCCGGCGTGAACGATTTAATTACGTCCGCAGAGAAAAGCGGGACCGGGGGCGGCGCGCCGGGGATCGGCGGCTGCGCGGACACGGAAACTGCCGCTGCCACAAAAACCAGCACGGAGATCGCTGTACGGTTCATGTTCGTCTCCAGTAATCGCACTAAGGATCTTACCAGAGGACGACGCGAACCGATGTATGGATGTAACCAAGCGCACCGCGTGGGTCAGGCCGAACGCGTGCGGACCTTCGGGCAAATTTCTGCCGGTTAAACCTTCAGCCGATTTCACTCCCCACCGCCACCGCGCGGTCTCCCGCTTCGTGCCGAGCTGCTTCCGCCGAGCTCGCTTCTAATTTCGAGCTTGCTTCAATCAGTGTGGCTAGATAAGCGGTCACCTGTGTATGGGTGTGGCGTATCGATCTGGAGAGGGTGTCGATCCTCCCGCGGTCGAGTCCGGGTTCGTCCTGCAGGCTTTCAATCGAGAGCAACGAAAGCCGGACGGCTCGCGAATACTCGGCGAGCACCTCTGCGAAATCGAACGAGCTCATTTTCAATTCTTCCGGTTCTTTTCATCTCAAACGGTGTGCCGGACCAGCCGCGATTCTGGAATTGGCGTATCCGTTTTGCAAGCTCATCGTTCGCAGCGACGGTTTCATTACTGGTGACGTACCTGGAAAAAGTCCCAGTTCCGCGGTCCTCGATTCGCTCCCAGTCAACGCCGCGACGTATGAGGAGAAAACCCCGTTAAGTAAATGCTCGAAAGAGAGCCGATCCGGCCTACTTGCCCCTGCCGGCCACCGGCACAAACTTCTGAATTCGCTTGCCGTCTTCCACTTCACCGGTGTAGACGTTCCCTTTCGAATCCACTGCGACCGCGTCGATCCAGTGCAGCATTCCGGCATAGCGCCCGTTGCCGCCGAACGATCCCGCGAGCGTCCCGGTCTTGCGGTTTAAGATCCACACCGTGTTATTCGTGCCGTCGGCGACGAAAATATAACGCTGCTCGGGATCGGTGGAAAGCGCCATGTTATAAATGCTGCCGCACGGAGGATCTGTGGTCGCCCAGATGCCTCCGCAATGCGGCCCGCGCGATTGCGTCGAGGGATGAATCCAATAGCTGGTGACGAATTTTCCGGCCTTCGTGAAAACTTGAATGCGGTCGCTGCCGCGCTCGCACACATATACGAAGCCGTCCTTCGAAGGATGCGCGCAGTGCAGGGCGGGAGCGAACTGCTTCTGATCCGGAGGCGGTCCCGAAATATCGTAATCCGGCGTCGGATCGTTGTCGATCTCGCTCAGTGGAATTCCGTGGCCGCCCCAGCCGCGCTTGTACGCGCCGGTGTCCATGTCGTAAACCAGGATGCGTTTGTTCAGGAATCCATCGGAGATATAAATCTCGTGCGCGTCTTCATCGAAATCGAACGCGCCGATGCCGGGAGGGAAAATATCGGTCTGCTGATTGTTCTGCTTCACGTCCTTCGCCGGAATCTTCGGCCCACGGTGTCCGAAGTCGGAAAGAAAATGTCCGTCGCTGTCGTATTTGGCGATGGTGTCGCCGGGAGTTGTTCCTGATACATAAATATTCAACTTGCGATCCACACCGAGCGTCTGCAGCCGTCCCGGCCATCCGGGAGTCCCTTTGCCGTCCCACGCCTTCAACACGTTGCCCGCTTGATCGAACTCGATAATTTCCGGTCCCGGCACACAGCATTCGATGTGGTGATTCGTCGCCGCGCCCGTTTCGTCAGGGCGTGCGTCGGTCTGCCGGTTGATGATCCAGATGTGATCGTCCTTGTCGATATAGATATCGACAATCTGTTGCATGCTCCATTTATTAGGGAGCGGCTTGGGCCAGAAAGGATCGACCTTATAGACGGGTTTATCCAAAGGCTTGCTCTGCGCCTGCATCATGGGCATCGCGCACAGCAGCATCAAACCGCCCAGCAATATTTTTCGCATGCGTCTCCTCGGAGCCTTTTTTGCAAACGCTGATTTCAAATCCAACTCAAAACCACTCCCTCGTCATCCCGAGCGAAGTCGAGGGATCTGCTTTTCGTAGCAGGCTCAGAAAAAGCGACACCAGGTCCCTCGACTTCGCTCGGGATGACAAGCTAGCGATGTTTTCTATAGTCCAAACACGACCACCGTCGGCGAGCCGTGCGTCTCCATAATGCGATCTTCCAGACCCGTCGCCACCGCGATTCTCTGCTTCCCTCCCGCGCGATACGTGATGACGCCGCCGCCGGTGGGTTGGCCCAGCTTGATGCTGTGCAACAATTTTCCGTTGGCCGCGTCGAACGCGAGAAAATCGGAAGCCATATCCGCCGTCAGCACCAGGCCGCTGGCCGTCACCGCGAGGCCCGCGACCATCGGTGCGGCAGCCTTGAACTTCCAGCGCACCGCGCCGGTATCGGCATCCACCGCCGTCACCCAGCCCGCGACGTCCTTCGCCTTATCGCCGAACGCGTTCGCCGAGCCGAGCATATTCTTCTTTCCGTCGTAGTCGGGATCGGACTTCACGGTGGAGCACCAATCCACGGCGTTCACGTAAACCAGATTTGTCGCCGGTGAAAATGCCGGTCCGTTCCACTGCGAGCCACCCGCCGTGCCCGGACAAAAACGCGTTCCCGCGGGCGTCAGCGGAGCCTCGATATTTTCAATCGTGGTGATGGGCGTTTTCCATGTTATCTTTTGCGCCTTGGGATCGATCGACGTCAGAAACCCGTCCTTGCCCGCCACCATCGCGCGCCGCTTTCCGGTCTTGGTGAGAAACACGACCGGCGCCGAGGTCAGGTCCCAATCGTGAAAATCGTGTTCGACGATTTGATAGTAGTTGCGCAGCTTACCCGTTTTCGCATCCAGTACGACCACCGAATTGGTGTAGAGATTCGCGCCCGGCCGGTAATCGCCCGCGAAATCGAATCCGGGATTGCCGGTCGAAAGATACAGCGCCGAGGTCTCCGGATCGATCGTGAAGCTGCTCCACATGGAACCGCCCCCGGGTTTCACTCCCGCGGGCCACGATTCCGCGCCCGGCTGCCCCGCCGCGGGCACCGTATTAAAGGTCCACTTGACCTTGCCGGTATCCGCATCCAGGCCCACCATGAAGCAGGAGCAATTGCTTTCCCCGCCGGAGGTTCCGAGGATCACCATGCCATCCCACGCCACCGGCGACGAGGCGACGGTCGCCACGCGTCCGTCGGGAGCCGTCAATTTCGTGGACCAAACTTGCTCGCCGTTCGAAACATCGTAGGCGATGACGTAGCCGTCGCGGAATCCGCGGAACACGCGCTTGCCGGCCACCGCGACGCCGCGCACGGTTCCGAAAGCCGCCGGCATTTCGTGCTTTTCGGTCCATTTCAGGCGGCAATCCGTGGCGTCGATCGCGTAGGTGGAATCGCCCGTAGTGAAATACAGCGTCCCGCCGATCTCCACCAGGCTGCTCTCGAACGTGGTCTTCTGCAGAATCGGATAGGAGCAAATCTGCCTCAAGTTCGCGACGTTCTTCGGCGTAATTTCCGTGAGCGGTGAAAAGCGCGTGGAGGTGTAATCGTGGGCGTACATCGGCCAATCGCCGGGGTCGGGCGTGGCATTCACCGGGGATGCAGCGGGGATCTGCGCCCCCGCGAATCGCGCAAGAGAAACCATCAGAAGCGTGTACCGGAACGTATTCAGCATCGGCGCAAATATATCACACGCGGAACCGATTCGGAGTGTCGCGGACCAGGCGAATGAGTATAATTGTCGGCTGGCAGGAGGTGCCCATGCCGCCCAAATGTAGATTCACGCGAGCAGGTCTTCGCAGCCTCGCGGCGCTATCCGTTGCGTTCCTCGCGGGCGTTCACGCAAACGCGCAGAGCTCAAGCCCGCCAGGCTTGGTCACGCAGCGCAGCCTGACGATGAGTATGGCGAAGACCATCGCCGAAGCCGCGCAGGCCGAGTGCAAAGCCAAGGGCTACCATACGACGGTCGCCGTCGTCGATCGGGGCGGTCAATTATTGGTACTGCTGCGCGACGAACAAGCCGGGCCGCACACCGTGGAGATGGCGCGCCGCAAGGCCTACACCGCGCGTGTGTTCCGCACCACCACGGCGGAATTTCAGAAACGCACCACGCCCGATACGCCGATTGCCGGGCAGCGCGACCTCACCGATATCCTGGCGTTAAGCGGAGGCGTGCCCATCAAGCTGGGCGAGGAGACCATTGGCGGCGTCGCGAGTGCGGGGTCTAGCCTCGAAGCCGACGACGCTTGCGCGAAAGCCGGCATCGCAAAGGTCGCGGATTTATTGAAATAGTGCCGCTGCGTTCGTGGAGGTGAACTACGCAGCCGCGGGACCGGGCGTCGATAAGCCCGTCATCAGCAGGAATCGCTTCCACACTTTCAATCCGAAGCCCGCTGGTTTCCACATCGTCTCCCGCAGAATCGCAATTTTCCGGACGCGTTCCGCGATGCGCCAGATGCACGATGACCCGGCGGGAAAAAATCCTAAGTCGCCTGGACCGAGGCGGCGCTCCTCACCGCTTTCGTCGGTGATGAAGACCTCGCCCTCCACGATCATCACGGCTTCATCCTGCCGGTAACGGCACTCGAAGCGCCCGGCGCTGCACTCCCACACCATAATGTCGGACGTCAAATCATGGCTTCTCAGGACGTTCCACGTGCGCGTTATGGGTTCGCCCGCCAGCACCCAGCGTGGCGCGACCGGCGCCGTGCGGGCACCGAGTTCGAAAGTGGCGGGCGTGGTTATGACAATAGATGTGCGGCTCATACTGCTTGTAGATCCGCGAAGACGCCCGGATCGTACCAACGATTGGCGGGCAGGAGAATTCGCAGGGCAAATCCCGGGCCGTTTGTCTAACGCTTCGCTTTTAGATCTTCGCTTTGGGATATCGCGCGTGCATCCACGCCACGAAATTCTCCGGCGCGGCCATCGTCGATAAACGCCCTTGCCGAACCAGCGCCCAATCGTCGAATTTCCCCGATTGCTTGATCTCGGCGAGCGTCGTGGGTGGTTCCAGACGTCCCGTAAACTCGAAATCCACCACCGCCGATTTAGGGTTTTTGGGGTCGGTGCGGGCCTCCGAGCGAACCGTCGCCAGGCCTACCACGGCCGAATTGCCGCCGCTGTGATATATAAAAACGCGATCGCCGGGTTTCATTTCCCGGATGGCGCGCACCGCCTGAGGGTTGGTCACGCCGTCCCAGGAGGTCTTTTTTTCGCGTTCCAGGTCCTCGAGCGAGTAGGTTTCCGGGTCGGTTTTAGCCAAAAAATAGTTCATTCCATCTCCTTATTCGGGCGCTTCGCGATCCTTTTCAGGCCGCTGCCAGGGGCGCTTGTACCGGTACGCGGTTGCACGGAGGCGGGAGCGCGGCCTATGCAATATGATCCCCAAAATATTGTCTCCTCGGGAATAACACCCATGGCGGCGGGACCGGCTTCCGCCGATACAGATGATATAATGCGGGTTGTCCTCATTCGTCGGAGTGAAATGGCATCGGAAGGAGCAAGCTACACGTGGTACTGAAAAGCGTACTCCTGATACTGAGTATCGTGAGTGTGCCGTTGGCAGCGCAGCAGGATCGTAGCGCGCAGGCCCCCCCTGCGCCTATCAAGACGGAAGCGCCCAAGGCGACGCCTCTCGTGACGTCGGAAACATCCTCGGCGGGAGTCGATCCGCACGTCTATGTCATCGGCCCGGAGGATGTGTTGTTCGTGCGCGTCTGGCGCGAAATGGATTTCACGGCCTCCTACATTGTGCGGCCGGACGGCAAGATCACCATTCCACTGGTCGGCGACGTCCAGGCGGCGGGTCTCACGCCCGAGCGTTTAAGCGATCAACTGAAGCAGGCGCTCTCGGATTTCATCAATTCGCCCGATGTCAGCGTGACCATCACGCAGGTCAATAGCAAGAAATTTTTCATCACCGGCCAGGTTTTCCATCCCGGGGAATTTCCGCTGGTGGTTCCCACGCGCGTGTTCGATGCGCTCTCGAACGCGGGAGGATTTCGCGACTTCGCCAACAAGAAGAAGATCGTGATTATCCGCGGCGCCGAACGAATTCGCTTCAACTACACGGACTTACTCAAGGGCAAGAGCCCGGAGACGAATATTTTTCTGGAGAACGGCGATACCATCGTGGTCCCGTAACCGCATGGACTCCCCACGAATGTCTTCCCGCGTGATTTCCCGGACGCCAGTGTTTCCTTCCCCCTCGGAGGCTTAGCATGCAGCAGAACGACGACTATAGCGTTCCGCGACGCACCCTGGATGTAGAAGACTACATCGACCTGGCGCGCCGCCATAAAGGCTGGATCTTCGGGCCCTTCCTGTTCACACTGGTGGCGAGCGTCGTGGGCGTGTATATGTGGCCGGACAGCTATATCTCGGAAGCGGTGGTGAAGATCGTCCCGCAGCAGGTCCCCACCACCATGGTGCAGTCGGCGATCAATCAGCAGATGAGCGACCGCATCAATTCCATGGCGCAGACCATTCTGAGCCGCACGACGCTGACCACCATCATCAATACCTTCGGCCTGTATCCGCGCGAGCGCAGCCGCATGCCGATTGAAGACGTCATCGAGCTGATGAAGAAAAAGATCGAGATCCTGCCGGTGGCCTCGCCCACGACTTCGTCCGATCGCATCCCCGCCTTCGGCGTTCAATTCTCTTATGAGAACCGTTTCCTCGCGCAGCGCGTGGTGCAGGACGTGGTCAGCCGTTTCATCGACGAGAACATTCGCAACCGCTCGAACGCCACATTCCAGACCACTCAGTTCATCCGCGATGAACTGGATTCCGCCAAGAAGGAACTGGACACCAACGAAAACAAAGTGGCTTCCTTCCGCATGCAGAACAACGGCCGCCTGCCGGATCAGATGGACGCCAACATGCGCTCGCTTGGAGCCCTGCAGGCGCAGGTCACTTTCCTCGATTCGCAGATCAGCCGCTCGGAGCAGGATAAATTGCAGATCGAATCCAATCTGCGCATCATGAAGGATCAACTGGTCGGGTTGACCAAGAATCCCGACATCACACCGGGGGTGCAGGCGCAGCAGGCGCAGAAGAGCGCAAGGCTCGCCGATCAGGATCGCGAGGTCATAGCCTTGGAAAAGGATCTGGCCGCGCTCCGCCAGCATTACAAGGACACGTATCCGGACGTGCAGTCCGCGATCAACCGCCTGGAGGCCGCGCGGAAACAGCGGGTCGTGCTGGAAAAAGAAGAAGCGCAGATCGCCCCGCCCGCCGAAACCCCCGTCGCCAAGCCCCCGGCCACGCCGTTGTCCCTGCAAAACCAGCGCGAGGCTCGCGATATGGACGCGAACATTCGCCGCATGCAGGCCAGCCTCGAGGCGAAGGATCTGGAAATACAAAACGCGCAGAAGGAAATGAAGCGCGTATCGGATTCGATTCGCGGCTATCAGGGACGCATTGAAAACGTGCCGATGGGTGAAAAGCAGTACGCCGAACTGCTGCGCGATCGCGACCTGTCCAAAGATAAAGTCATCGATCTGACCGGGAAGCTGGACCACGCCGAAATCGCGCAGGAGATGGAAGGCCGCAAGCAGGGCGAGACGTTGGAACTGCTGGATCCGGCTTCGCTGCCGACGACGCCCGCCGAACCGAAGCGTCCCATCGTGATTTCGATCGGCGCGGGGCTCGGGCTGATGCTGGGCCTGGTAATCGCGGCCGCGCGCGAAATGAAGGATACGTCGCTCAAGAATTTGAAGGACGTGCGCGCGTATACGAAAGTGGGCATCCTCGGAAGCGTGCCGCTGCTCGAAAACGATTTTGTGGTGCGCCGCCGCCGCCGCCTGGGGTGGCTGGGATGGACGACGGCCTGTCTGGCCGCGGCCGTGGTGATGTCTGGGTCGGTGGTTTATTATTACGTTACAAGAGCTTGATGGAACCAGCCGCCGGGGCTTGATTTAGCCCGACAGTTTTGATTTAACCCGACGGTTTTGATTTAGCCCACGGTATTGCTTTAGCTCTACAGTGGGAAGTGAGCGGAGGGAGCTGCATGAGTCGAGTACACGATGCGCTGCGGCGCGCCGAAAAAACCGGGGCGATTCCGCCGCCGGCTCCCCGGCCGCCGGGTGCGGGAAATGGCGGCGGGGCCGCAGTTCTCGACGCGGGGGCCGACGTCAGCGGACTGCTCGAGCAGGTTCAGGAAGTCCCGTTTCGCGTAGCCACCGATTCGCTGCTGATCGACGTGACGCGTCCCCATGAAGCGCCCATGGAAGAGTTCCGCATGCTGCGGACCAGGCTGAATCACATGAAGAGCCTGCAGCCGATTCACTCGGTGGTGGTGACCAGCGCCTCGCCGGCCGAAGGCAAATCGCTGACCGCGGCGAATCTGGCGCTCGCGCAGGCCCATCTGGCGGGCAACATGACGCTGCTGGCGGATTTCGATTTCCGCCGGCCCATCGTGCACACGCTGTTCGGGATCGACCGCACGCCGGGGATTACGGACTACCTGCTCGGAAAAGTTCCGCTGCATCAGGCTTTACGGCGCGTCGCGGGAACCAACCTATATCTGATGCCGGCCGGCGAGGCTGTCATCAATCCGCTGGAATTGCTGAATCTGCGCGAAGTGAAGCAATTGGTCGACCGTCTGCCGTCGTTATTCAACTGGATGATTCTGGACAGCCCGCCGTTGCTGTTCGCCGCCGACGCGAGTCTGCTCTCCACACTGTGCCACGGTACGCTGCTGGTGGTGCGTATCGGACACACGACCATCGATTCCGTCACGCGCGCGATGCAATCTCTGTGCAACAATAACGTGCTGGGGATCGTGGTGAACGGGGCGCGGCGCGGTGAGCTGTACAGCAAGTATACGTATTATCACTCCTACTACACGCCCAAGGAGCGTGGCACGGAGGAAGAACCCGACGATCTTCCGGTGGATGAAGAGATCGACGGCGAGGAGACGCCGGAATAGTTGTGCCGGATGGCCGCCGCGACAGTGGATTTACAAAGCGGCCAGCGCGAATTTGTGAAGATGTTTGCCCGAGCCCGCCGGGAGTCTCGCGACCTGCGGTAGAATAGCCAATTCAACCCCTGTGCGATTTTGGCGAACCCGTCCTGGACCATCAGCAAATCCGATGGCGGGAGGTTCCCTGAAACCGGCTCCAGCGAGGAAGCGTCTGTTGAAAGGCGCGACGTTAGAAAGGAATCCGGAATTCGAATGAGGTTAGCCAGGCTTGTATGCCTGCGTGAGTGGCTGGGGTTGTGCCTGCTCTGTGCCATGAGTGCGCAGGGACAGCAGGTCGCGCCTGCCGCGGGAACAACTCCAAGCGCGCAAAATCCGGATTCCGCCGCGTCCGATCCCGCCGCATCCCTGCTCGCGCAGAATCAGACCCCGGCGGGCTCGGGCAAACATCTTCACAAATTCGCGCTGGCCGCTTT
>Ga0364873_10201_pt2 | contig 23124 bp, 12 predicted proteins | sample ExccelAu500001D3_2_FD_206928 | JGI IMG/M metagenome (GOLD analysis project Ga0364873, IMG submission 206928) | Enriched cells from Trout Bog Lake Hypolimnion, Wisconsin, USA - BchlTB.Aug07.5000.01.D3 | ecosystem: Environmental > Aquatic > Freshwater > Lake > Hypolimnion/Profundal zone | place... | reverse complement strand
CGGCGATTGCGGGCAACAGCTTCTGGGCGATGGACGCAACCCGCGCCTTTCCCGGCGTCTGGAAACCCGGCGAATGGTTTACAATGTCCATTCCGGCGGAATGGATGAAGGCTGACCCGTCGGGCGCGATGCAAGTAGGCGATCATGTCACCCTTCGCAATTTTGACAATCGTGGCACCCGGCAGCTTTGGTTCGACAATCTCCGGCTGGAAGGCAAGGCCGGTGTGAAATTGCTGGATGGTTTCGAGAGTCAAAAACAATGGAACGGCGGCTTGCTCAAGGTGCCCGGCATCAAGCTGGAGACTTCGTCCGATCATACGCAAGGTGCCGCTTCGCAGAGCCTGAATTGGGGAATGCTCAAAACCACCGGTTGCACCCGCAAGCTGGCCGATGCGCATGATTTCACCTTCACGCCGGATCAATTTGATGCGTTGAAATTGGATCTCAAATACGAAGGATTGCGCCCATATTTTCATCTGCGCGATCTCTGCCAGCAAATTGATGTGGGTGATCAGGCGCTCCTTTACAAGGTCGGCTCCGCCCGCGTTGAACAGCGCGGACGCGATGCGTTTGGTGAGGCGGTTTTCAGCCGCTACATCGCCACTGATGCGCAACTTACCCGCCGGATGGTGCTCACTGCTGAAGGCTGTCTCATCATTCGTGACCGGTGGGCTCCCGGAAAGTCGCAACCAAAGTGGAACGCCGGCCAACTCTGGCAGTTTTACGCGTTAAAAGAGCATGGTGTGGATTGGTATTGTGGCGATGACGACGGGGCATTTGCTGTGCCGGATGGAAAAGGTGGCACAAAATCCGTTACGCGCCGGATGCTGGTGAAGTTTGCACCAGGGCCAGACACCAGCACCTTTGTCGAGCAGATCAATCAGTCCTATCTTGCGCCGAACCCCAAGAACCGTCCGCAAGACAAATTCTTTACGGCCGGCAGCCGGCGCAGCGTTTCCACCGGCGAGGAGGCAAGCTTTACGCTCGTCGTCGTTCCGCACGCTCCCGAACAGGAGGCAAAAGCCATTGCGAGTGGAATCAGTTTCAAAGAAACAACCGATGGCGTTGAAGTCCTGTTGAATCCGCCCGCCGTTGCCGTTCCCGTTCGGGTTGGATTACTAAACAACGATAGCTGGAAGATTTCACGCGAGCCATAACGCAAGTCGGAAAATATTCTTTGTGAAGCCCCCCAAAAAATTCGCCGCTAAAAATATTCTAATCACTCTGCTGCTGTTGCCGTTCGCAGTGCTGCGGGCGGCAGATTCAGTTGATCCTTTCGCGTCTTATCTCGATGGTAAGGTGCCGGAGATTTTGCGCGAGGTGTCTTCGACGAATGTGCCGCCGGAAAATATCACCGTGCGCCGGGTCGTGTTTCGCTCGCGGAATGATTCGGAGATTTTTGCGGTCATCGCGACGCCGAAAACATCCGGCAAGCATCCGGGTATACTCGTCCTGCACGGCGGCGGTGGTAGCACGGAAGTGGACAAGGCGATGGCTTGGGCACAGCGCGGTTATGTGGCGGTGGCGCCGGATTTACCGGGCATAGCCGAACCCAAAAAACTTACCGAAACAAAAGGCAAATGGAGTTCGCTGAAATATGGCGAAGGCCGCTGGGTGGCTAATCCAGACGCCAGCGCGAGTGTGATATTCGATGCCGTGCTCAGTGCGATGAAATCGCTTTATCTGCTACGTTCGCAACCAGAGGTGGACACATCTCGGATTGGTGTGGTTGGGGTTTCTTGGGGCGGCTACATGACCACCATGGTTTGCGGGCTTGCTGGCGACCAAGTGAAGGCTGGGTTTGCTCTTTACGGCTGCGGATTCTTTGATTTGGGAGGATACGGACCAGCCGCTTGGAAAAAAATCCCCGCTGAAGAGCGCGACCGCTGGTTGCTTTATCTCGATGCCGGCCGCCGTGCGTCGAAAATGAAGGCCGCTTATTTTCTGGCCGCTGCCTCCAATGATTTTTTTGGTTATCCGCAATCGGCTCAAGCAACGCTTGACGCAATTGTTGGCGAGAAAAATCATGTTTTTGCACCGAATGCCAATCATAAAATTCCCGTGCCCGGTGGCAGCACCTTCGACAAGAAGTCAGAGCAGCCTTTCACGCCGACATCGTTTCAACCATTTCCCACGCCAGACGGACAAAAGGCCAATTGGCTCGCGATGGAGGTGCCGTATTTCGACTATTATCTCAAAGGTATTGGCCAACCATTCCCGAAAGTCAGCGTGCAAAAGACCGACGATACACATCTCGCACGTTTCAGCGTCACCGCGCCGCACGCGCTCACGAAGGTCGAAATTTATTGGGCCAAAGCCAACCCCGACGAGAAGACACGTAAATGGCTAGCACTGCCGGCGACGAAGATGGCTGATAATTTCTACGAAGCAAAACTCCCCGCCGATGCCGCCGACTGGTTTGCGCTGGTCTCAGATGATCGGCCAGTGACAGTATCGGGTGATCTAATTAATATTGTAATACAACCATGAAATATTCTCTCACTTCCACCGTTCTACTGCTGGTTACGTTGGCCCTGCTGCACGCCACTGAATTTCATGTGGCACCGAACGGAAATGATGCGAATGTCGGCACCAGTGGCAAACCGTTTGCCTCGCTGGAGCGCGCTCGTGATGAAATTCGGAAACTGAATGTGACCGGCGCGTATCCTAAGGATGGAGTCACAGTCTGGGTGCACGGCGGGGTTTATTTGCGTGACCGGTCGTTTGATCTCGATGCGCGTGATTCCGGTCAAGCTGGTGCGCCGGTGGTTTATGCGGCGGTGCCGGGCGAGACGGTGCGATTGGTTGGCGGCAAGGTGATTCCGGCAGCAGCATTCAAACCGGCCAATCCCGCGTTTTGCGCGGCGGTGATTGATCCGGCGGCGCGGAGTCATATTTTACAAGTCAGCCTCAAGGATTTTGGCGTTACCGACTATGGCGAGATTCAGGAGATGTTCGCGGTGGATTTTGGCTCGGCCACGCATTACCTGCCGGCACCGCTGGAACTGGCCGTGGATGGGCGCTCGATGACGTTGGCACGCTGGCCGAATCTCGTCGACGATCCGGCCAAGGCCCGGCTGGGATACATCGACGCTGTCCGAGCTGTATGCCGGTATATTGAAGGCACGACCAATCCAAAGACCGAACCAACGAAAGATTATCCCACGATTAGTTTTAAGGATGTCAAGCGTTTGCATTCCGATTTTGACGTTATGGAACCATCGCACACCGAGGCAGCACCGGCGCGAATTCCCAGGTGGCATCTTCCTGGGGATGTCTGGTTTGGCGGCGGACTTGTCCAAGGCTATTCGTATTCCCAGCACCGTGTTGAGTCGTTTGATGCCAACACTTGGGAGGTTAAATTTGTTTCACCTGTCAAGGTATGGGCCACATGGGGTTACAAAACGATGGAGGTGGATCAAACCTTTTTTTTCAACGTGCCGGAGGAGCTTGATGCGCCCGGCGAGTATTACGTGGATCGCAAGCAGGGCATTCTCTACCTTTATCCACCGAAAACTTGGAACGCCCAGTCCGAAGCAACGGTATCGGTGCTGAACGATGTGATCGTCGCGCTCGAAGGTTGCTCCCATGTGCGCCTGCGCGGTTTGGTTTTGGAATCCACCCGCACCTCCGGTGCTTATATTGAAGGCGGCGAGGACAACGTTTTGGAAAACTGCACCGTTCGCAACACGGGCGTGGTTGGCGTGCAGATTGGATTTGGCTGGCAGGAGCCGCCTAAGGGTGCTCCGCGGAACAATATCGGAGTGCCGCTCAAGCGGCTTCCCGGAGCCTACCGGCACAGCCTCAGCACAGGGATTAACAGTCAAGGCACCGCGTTGAACCGCAACGGTGGAAAGAACAACGGGGTGGACGGCGGGAAAATATATGACACTGGGTGTGGTGGTGTGCTGTTGGGCGGTGGTGACCGCAAGACGCTGGAACCAGCGGGAAACTTCGTAAGAAATGCTGAAATATTCCGCACCGACCGGCGAATCAACCGGTATGCGGAGGCGGTTGTGGTGGACGGAGTGGGCAACCGCATCTCGCAAAACTACCTGCATGACAACTTGGGTGGCATCCTTTACATCCACGGCAACGATCAAGTGATCGAGTATAATGAAATCTCCCGCGCGGTCTTGGCCAGCGAAGATTGCGGCGCGATTGAGATTCGCCAGAATGTCAGTCAACTGGGCCATAGAATCCGCTTCAACTACCTCCATGATATTGGGCGCACGAACGTCAACGCTGCGACTCGCGCGATTTATTGCGATAATCACAGTTGCGGCGTCGAAGTCTCGGGCAACGTGTTCCAGCGGATCGGCGGGCGCTCCATCGATCCTTACTCGCGATGCACCATTTCGATTAACAACGGCTATTGTCATCGGGTGACGAACAACCTGTTTATTGACAATACCACCACCATTACGCCGTGGGATTGCGACGCGAAAGGCTATGCGGCATGGGTTGGACCGCTGAAGGCGCGTGCCTGGATGAGCGAGAAGGATGTGGACGTCACCAAACCGCCCTATTCCACGCGCTATCCTGAATTCCTAAAGGTCTATATGGCAAAAGACGAAACGGCTTTGTGGAACGAGATCAGCAACAACGTCTTTGTGAATTGCTCGCACTATGTCAAATCCACCAACAAGCCCGTCCACATGTTTCCGAACTTATGGCTGGACGAAGACCCGGGTTTCGTGGACAAAGCCGGTGGCGACCTGACGCTGCGGCCTGACTCTCCGGTATTCCAAAAGTTGCCGGGATTCCAACCGATCCCGTTCGAGAAGATGCGTTGGGCGGGTAAACACTTGTCGTCGGAAAACATCAAGCAATAAGGAGCAAAGTAAAATGAGAATAATTCCATTCAGCATGATCAGACTATCCAGCGCCGTTATCGGGGTGATATTCGCGGCCATATCGGCACACGGGGAAGTGAAATTGCCGCCGCTCATCTCCAGCCACATGGTGCTGCAGCGAGACATGGCCGTGCCGGTGTGGGGGACGGCTGCGCCGGATGAGGAGGTAACGGTGGAGTTTGCCGGACAGAAGAAATCGGCGCATGCCGATGGAGATGGCCGGTGGAGCGTGAAACTCGCGGCCATGCCCGCGAGTGCGGAGCCTCGGACGATGACGATTCGCGCCGGCAACACGCTGACGCTCGACGATGTGTTGGTCGGCGAAGTGTGGGTCGGTTCGGGCCAATCCAACATGGCCGGCGACACGGGCCGTTATGCGAAGAACGATCCGGTGCTGGCGGAAATGCTGAAGGAGAATCACCCGCTGTTGCGGAAGTTTAATTCGCGAGGGTGGGAGGCTGCAAATGAGACAACGAGCGCGAGATTCTCGGCACTGCTGTTCAGTTTTGGCGCGCGCTTGCAGAAGGATTTGAATGTGCCGGTGGGATTGATGGTTGGGGCGGTGGGCGGAACGCCGTCGGGATTCTGGTTGAGCCCGGAAGCGTTTGCGGCCGACGAAGGATGCAGGCAGGCGATTGCGAAAGCTGCGGCGAGCTTTTCACCGGAAGAGGCTCAAAAGAAATACAGTCAGGCCTTGGCAAATTGGGAGAAAGCGACGGCCGTCGCGAAGCAAAAGGGTGGAACGACATTACCTCATAAACCGTTGGAGCCGTCTAAACCGGGTGAATGTCACGGCGAAATCGGGCACTTGTATAAGACCTACATTCGACCGTTCATTCCTTACGGTATTCGCGGTGTCTTGTGGGATCAGGGCGAGTCTGGCACGGCTATTGAAGGCGTGGATCAGTTCACCCTCATGGGTGCGTTGATTCGCGGTTGGCGCAAAGAATGGGGGCAGGGCGACTTTCCGTTCCTCTATATGCAAAAACCGAGTGGCGATGGATGCGCTTTTGATCTGTCGGACCCAGTTACTAAGAACGCCGAAGCATTCTCACTGTTGCCGGTGACAGTGCCCAACGATGGCCAGTATCGAGAGACGCACCTCCGGATTCGCGAATATCCCAACACAGCCATGGTTACGAGCAGCGATCTCGGTCATGGCGTTCATCCGACAAACAAGTCCGGCTATGGCGCGCGCGCCGCTCGAGTCGCGCTGGGATTTGTCTATGGCCGCAACGTCGAAATCTACGGCCCGGTCTATCGATCGCACAAGATCGAGGGCAACAAGATCCGCATCAGCTTCAGCCATGTCGGGCAAGGACTGCTATTCCGGGGCGGCGACAAACTGCAAGGTTTTGCGCTCGCCGGCGATGACAAGCAGTATGCGTGGGCCGAGGCGGTGATTGATGGAAATGACGTGGTCGTTTCGAGCGAAAAGGTTCCCAAACCCGTCGCCATTCGTTACGCCTGGTCGGGTCGGCACCCGTGGGCGAACCTCTTCAACAAAGACGGTCTGCCGGCCTTGCCGTTTCGGCTGGAGGATGGTTCTGAAAAGTAAATCCAGGAATGTCCGGCATGGGTAATTTACCCAAAACAATAAAAGCACAGCCGCGAATATAATGGAATTGACTGCGAACAGAACAATCATGAAATCTATCCTCCAGCTTCTCGCCGCTGTGCTGCTTTTCCCTCTGGCTGCGCTGCAAGCCGATACCGTTGAAATCCATCTAGACGCCAATTCACCAGGCCGAACCTTTGACGGCATCGGGGCGCTGAGTGCGGGGGCGTCGTCGCGGCTGCTGATCGATTACCCGGAACCACAACGCGGCGAGATTCTCGATTACTTGTTCAAGCCGGGGTTCGGCGCCGCGTTGCAGATCAACAAGGTCGAGATCGGTGGCGATATGAACTCCACCGACGGCGCGGAGCCTAGCCACATGCGCACGCCCACGGAGGAAAACTACCATCGCGGTTATGAATGGTGGCTGATGGTGGAATCGAAGAAACGCAATCCCGCGGTGAAACTTTATGGGTTGGAATGGGGCGCGCCCAACTGGATCAATCCCAGCCACAACAACGTCTACACAAGGGAGAACATCGATTACATCGTCAAATGGGTGCAGCACGCCAAGAGCGATTACGGCCTAGACATCGATTACCTCGGCGGCTGGAACGAGCGCAATTACCATGCGCAATGGTATGAGCAGTTCCGGGCCGGACTGAATGCCGCCGGGCTTTCCGGCATAAAGGTGGTTTGCGCCGACCAGTTTAAATGGCAGGTCGGGTTGGGCATGAAGAAGGACTCGGCATTTGCGGCGTCGTTCGAGATCGTCGGTATGCATTATCCCGGGGCGGTCCCGAATGAACAATACAAGGAAGGCTGGCAAGCCTGCCTTGACAGCGGCAAGCCGATGTGGGGTAGCGAAATCGGCTCGCAGCACTATAACCGTGGTGCCAAGGGCCTAGCTACGCTCTACAATCGGGGCTACATCGGCAGCAAGATGACCAGCTTTATCAACTGGTCCACCGTCTGGTCGGTGCTGCCCGGCCAGGTCTATTCGGGTGATGGGTTGATGCTGGCGGATCAGCCGTGGTCGGGCCATTACGAAGTGGGCCTCTCCATCTGGGCCACAGCGCATACCACGCAGTTTACCCAGCCTGGCTGGAAATACCTCGACCAAGCCTGCACCCTTTTCCTGGACGGTTCGAATGTTTGCGGCAGTTGTGTTGCGCTGCGGTCGCCCGACCGCAAGGACTTTAGCGTCGTCGTGGAAACCCTCGACGCCAAGACGCCCCGCTCGGTTCAATTTACCGTTGATGGATCGCTTCCCTCCGGACCGCTCCATGTCTGGAAGACAACGGTAATCGTTGACAAACCCGGTGAGTGGTTTGTCCAGCAACCGGACGTGACCCCGGAGTCCGGAAAGTTTGCCATGATTTTCGATCCCGGTTGCATTTACACCATCAGCACGATCGCGACGGCGCACAAGGGAACGACTGCGCCGCCACCGGCCGTATCGTTCCCGCTTTCCTACCACGAAGATTTCCAATCCTACGAACTCGGTGCGACGCCGAAATACCTCAGCGACCAGCACGGCGCATTCGAAGTGGCGCAAGCTGGCGGCGGACGCAACGGCAAATGTCTGCGCCAAGTGATCACGGCCAGGCCGGTTTGTTGGGGCAAGGATACGGATCCGGAAACGATCGTGGGCGACACAAGTTGGCGCGACTACCGCGCCAGTGTGGATGCATTACTTGAACAAGCTGGCTACGTGGAACTGATCGGCCGTCAAATCGGTAATCGCGCAACATACCAGAGCACCGGGTATCACTTGCGGCTCGATGACAAAGGACACTGGTCATTGCGTCTGGTGAAAAATCCAAAGACAAAAAAAATTGAGGATATAAACGAGAAGGAGCTTGCATCTGGTGATCTTCCGGAAGCCGCCGGCACGGGCCAGTGGCACAATCTCTCCTTGGATTTTCGCGGTAAACAAATCCAGCCGGCCATTGATGGAAAAAACGTGAGCAAGCCCGTTGAAGACGGTGAGTTCGCCTTTGGTCTTGTGGGGTTGGTCACCAGTCGTTGGGCCACCAGCGAGTTTATGAACTTCTCCGTGACGTCTAACAACCCTCAGACTTCCGCCCGCGGGCCAAATCCGAAATCCGAAGACAGGGATTCTGCCGGAAGATAATCAAGTAGCAAACACTCAACTAATCGAAAATCAGTCATGAAGCATAAATCGATGAAACACGCGGTTCTCGCCGTCCTGCTGGTGGCCACCGCAGCTCAAGCGGCTGAAATGAAACTCTGGTATAGCAAGCCTGCTGCCAGTGCCAATTGGTCAAGAGAGGCGCTGCCGGTCGGCAACGGCGATCTTGGGGCAATGGTCTTTGGAAACACCGATCTGGAACGCATTCAATTCAACGAGAAATCGCTCTGGACCGGCAATGAGCAGGATCCGGGGCACTACCAGGCTTTTGGGGATCTCTTGATCGAGCTTGGTCACCAGAACCCGACCGACTACCGGCGCGAGCTTGATCTGGAGTGGGGAGTGCAAACCATCAGTTACGTCTGCAACGGTGTGCACTACCGGCGAGAAATCATTGCCAGTCATCCTGCGGGAACTATCGCGATCCGGCTCACGGCGGACAAGCCCGGAGCTTACTCGGGCAAACTGTGGCTCACCGATATGCACGGGGCGCAAGTGCTGGTTGATAGCAACCGCCTGACGGCCACCGGCGTGCTCGCTAACGGACTGGACTATGAATCCCAGATGCTTGTTGTTAGAGAAGGCGGGACGGTTGCGCCGGTTTTTGAGTCCGGCTTTGACAATCAGCCACTGAAGCGCATTCGACCGGAAGTGCCCGTGCTCGACGGGACGAAGGATGTCTATCTGAGCCTGCGCGCTTCGGACAAGCCGGTTCACGGCTACTACCACGATCCGAGCAACGACGACGCAACCACGCTGGGATTGCCGCTGGTGATCGGTGGCGAGTGGTTCGATCGCGGAGTCAGTTTCTGGGGGCCAAACAATTTCAGCTTCCCGCTGGGCGGGAAATACCAGTGGCTAACTTTCCACGCGATGGTAGCCGAGGGAGGGGCGTTGCAGATCATCTTGGACGGAAAGACCGCGCGGGAAATCCCGGCGGGAAAGGCCGCGGAGTATGTGGCCATTCCGGTGGCGGGCGTGAAAACACTCCTGATTCGAGGCATCTCCAATATCAAACCCCGCCACAGCGACGATCGAAAAACCCACCCGGAGATTCTGCTGGGCCACCTGCGTCTGAGTCCGGGCAAGGCCAAGCCGGCGAAGGATCCCGGCATGGTGCGTTCGTGGAAGAGTATTCCCGGTGTGTGCGATATGATTCCACCGGTGGCGTTGGCCTTCGACCAATGCGACAGCCTGACCATCCTCCTCGGTGCCAAGACATCGTATCTGGCCGACCGCTCCAAGGGTTGGTGCGGCGCACACCCGCACGAGGCTTTGACGGCGCTGATTGATAAGGCCGCAAAGCAGCCTTTCAATGAACTTCTGGCCGAGCACGAGAAGGATTACCGTTCCCTTTTCGATCGGGTGAAACTCGATTTGGGAACCACCGACCCCGCGACACTCGCCTTGCCGACGGACCAGCGACTGACCAACTATGGCAAGGGTGCGAGCGATCCGGAACTCGATGCGCTCTTCTTTCAGTTTGGCCGCTTCATGATGATTAGTTCCTCGCGTCCGGGCGGGTTGCCCGCCAATCTTCAAGGCGTTTGGAACGATAACAACTGGCCTGCTTGGCGCTGCGACTACCACACCGATCTCAACGTGCAGATGAACTACTGGCCGGCCGGGCCGGCGAACCTATCCGACTGCGCGGCGCCGCTGTTGGACTGGTGCCTGGCGGGCCGCGAAGTGCGCATTCGTCAAACCGCGGACCAGTTTCACCATCGCGGGTGGACATCGCGTAATGGGAACGGAATTTTCGGCAGCGGTGACGGAGCCTGGACGCCAGCGAGCAGCGCCTGGTTGTGCCAGAATCTGTTCGAACAGTATGAATTCACGCAGGATCGGGAATACCTCAAGCGGCTCTATCCCATTCTCAAGGAAGTTTGCGAGTTTTGGGAGGATCGGCTCAAGGTGTTGCCCGATGGCACGCTTGTCGCCCCAAAGGACTACTCGCCGGAACAAGCCGCCCCGGTTCGCTCGGAAGAGGGCGTTTCGTTCGTGCAGGAACTCGTCTGGGATCTCTTCAATAACTACGCTCTGGCCGCAAAGGATTTGAGCGTTGATGAACCATACAGGGCCAAGATTGCCGGCATGAAGGACAAACTCCTCGTGCCGAAAATCGGCAAGTGGGGCCAACTCCAAGAGTGGATGGTTGATTGCGACGATCCGAACAATCACCATCGGCACACGTCACATTTGGTCGGCGTGTATCCTGGTCGGCAAATCGCACCGCAAACTACGCCGGATCTTGCCAAGGCGGCGGCGGTCTCACTGGAAGCCCGGGGCACGACCGGTGACGCACGCCAAAGTTGGACTTGGCCATGGCGTTGCGCTCTGTGGGCGCGTCTCGGCAATGCGGAGAAAGCCTACGAGATGTTGCGCGGCAGCGCCACCTACAATCGCAGTGCTAATCTCTTCACACGTTGCGGGCAGGTTACTTTTCAGATTGATGGCAATTTCGGGACGACTGCTGGCATCGCCGAGATGCTGCTCCAATCGCACACCGGAGAGATCGACTTGCTGCCGGCGTTGCCGAAAGCCTGGCCGGCAGGCAGTGTCAAAGGATTGCGCACTCGCGGTAACTTTACCGTCGATATCGAATGGAAGGATGGCAAGGTAACGAACTACCGCATCGCCTCGCCCGAAACGCGCGAAGTCAAAGTTCGCGTCAACGGAGAGACCAAAACAATCCTGCCTGAAAAACTATTATAATCATAACAGCTACCTAATGGAAATAGATGCTATTATGCTGCTAGCGAATCGCAAAATTTACATTTTCATACTCCCTAGCGGTCTCCTGCTGGCCCCGCTTCGGGGTGCCGATTTCCACATCTTGCCGGGGGAAAAGGCGCTGCAAAAGGCAATTGAGGCAGGGCGACAAACTCCAGGGCCGCACACGATCCTTCTGGCACCGGGGCGGTATTTCAACGAATCGGCCATCGTCCTGGATGAGCGTGACTCAGGCTTGACGATAAAGGGCGAGCAACTCGGGGCTGTGGCCGAAATCTTCGGTGGTGTGCCGATCACGGGCTGGGAGCACTGGAAAGGGGACATTTGGCGCGCTCCCGTGCCGGCCAGGCGACGTTTTTTCAACCTGATCGTGGATGGCCAACCGGCAACAATGGCGCAGAGACCCAAAGCCGGCAGCGGGTTCGGTGGAGGTGCTAGGAAGCTCGACAATGGAGCGGTAAACGTGCCGCCGGACTGGCGCGGCTACGATTATTCGGACGCCCAAGTCTTCGCCTTCATCGGCAACAACTGGTTCTCCGAGATGCGCGAGGTGCTCGACGCCAAGCCGGATGCCGAAGGAAAGCTGAAAGTGGACGCCGGTCAGAGTGCACAGTTCGGAGGCATGAATGATCGATTTTTCCTGCGAGGAATACTGGAATTTCTCGACGAACCTGGTGAATGGTGCCTGAAGCACAAGGAAGGCTATGTCTATTACTGGCCCAAGAACGGCACTCCCGCCGACCATCTGATCGTGCGCCCGACTGCCGAACGTCTCTTTGATATCCACGGGCGATCGCCGCAGACACCGGTAAGTAAGGTAACCCTTGCCAATTTATCCCTGATTGGGTCTGATTTCTGCGCTCGTTGGTATCTGTTCGCCCCCCGCCAGGACGGTTCGACGCCGGATCCACTGCAGCAAGGTCTTGTCTTTGGCGAGAACGTGGAGGGGTTGAATGTTTCAGGTTGCAAGATTTTAGCAGCCGGGCACTCGGGTGTCTGGCTCAACAAGTTCGCGCAGGACTGCGTGGTTGAGAATAGCATGATCATCGGTGCCGGGTTCACGGGCGTCTATGCAAACAGCTTTATGCCGGGCGAGGGACCGTTTGCATCCGCTCAGGAGTCGTATGTCAACAAAGGGCACCGGATCGAGAACAACTTCATCTACGACTGCGGCAAGTATGTGGGCGGAGGGTGCGGGATCCAGTTCTACCAAGCTGGCGACAGCCTGATTCTGCGCAATGAGATCGGGCAGATGCCGCGCTATGGCATCTCTTTCAAGGGCAATCGCTGGGGCTCCATTCCGAAAAATATGTATGGGCATACCGTGACTTTTGAGACGCATTTTGACTACCTGCATACCCGCAACCTGAAGGTGATCGGTAACGAAATCTACTCCGTCTGCCGCAACAGCTTCGACTTCGGCGCCATCGAAAGCTGGGGCTCCGGCCGCGACAACCTCTGGGAGCGTAACGCTATCCATGATCTCGATCAAACCATCTCCTGGGGAGGCTTCGGCCGTTTCCTGATGCCCGATGATGCTAGCCACTTTCTCACCATACGTGGGAACATCTGTTACCACGGTGCCGGAGGAGATGCGAGCGTCAACATGCCCAATATCGACGAAGTTGTTGAGAATAACTTCTTCTTGGATTCCTTTATGAACTGCGCTGTCTTCCTATACGGCTATGCGGAGCCGGGCGGCAATTACGTCATCCGTCGCAATATTTGGGATCCCGATTGCATTGGGAACAAGTATGGCCCGAGTCTCGCGAGGCAGAGCGTCATCCTTGACAATGGGTTTCCCCGCACGATTGGCCAGAAGCCAGCGTGGCTGAACGGCATCAGGGAGATTGACTTCAACCTCTTTGCCTCTCCTAGGAAAAGCGATGAGTCGGTGATGGAGCGGGGCGGGGATGTCCACTCCTACTTCGGCGACGCCCGGCTCATCCGTTCCAAGCCGGATTGGGACATCACCTTCCGTGATTACTCCTTGGCTCCCGACTCGCCCGCGCACAAGCTGGGCATCCAACCGATCGATGCCACGCAAATCGGCCTCAAGCCGAATTTTCCCTTCGACAAGCTCGCCGCCACCCGCCGCCGTGCAACTGAGAAGATCCAGGCGGAGGATTACCAACGTATGCACGATTTGCATACCAGCGGCGGCACCGGCATTTTCAATCTCCTGGCCGGATCCTGGGCGAAGTATGCCAACATTGACTTCGGCACCGGAGTCACGAAGGCGGTGTTTCAACTCATTAATCCGAAAGGAGAAGAGGTCGCCGGGGCGTTGGCGTCCGCCGAGTTGCGTCTGGATTCCCCGCAAGGGAAGCTGATCGGCAGTCTCTCGCGGGGGCAGAGTGAGTGTTCAGTAGAGAAGACGGGCGGTGTCCACAATCTCTATCTCGTCTTCCCGGCGGGGAATATCCGAAGCGTGGACTGCTTTCGGTTTGAGTAAGGAGGAATAAATGAAAGATTCAGCTAATAAAAAGTTAGTCATGAAGCACTAAACGATGAAACCTATACTTCTCACCGTCCTGCTGGTGGCCACCGCGGCGCAGGCCGTCGAAACGAAACTCTGGTATGACAAGCCCGCTACCAATTGGGCGAGGGAGGCGCTGCCAGTTGGCAACGGTGAACTGGGGGCCATGGTCTTTGGGAAGACCGATCTGGAACGCATCCAGTTCAACGAGAAATCGCTCTGGCCTGGCGATGAGCAGAGCATGGGCAGCTATGAGGCCTACCAGGCTTTTGGTGATCTATTGATTGATCTTGGCCACCAGAACCCGACAGGCTACCGTCGGGAACTTGATCTGGAGCGAGGCATGCAAACCATCAGTTACGTCTGCAACGGTGTGCACTACCGGCGGGAGATCATCGCCAGCTATCCCGCGGGGGTGATTGCCATCCGGTTCACGGCGAACAAGCCCGGAGCCTATTCGGGCAAACTGTGGCTCACCGATATGCACGGGGCGCAAGTGCTGGCCGATGGCAACCGCCTTACAGCTTCGGGCGTGCTTAACAACGGTCTGGATTATGAATCCCAGGCTCTCATGGTTAAGGAGGGCGGGACGGTCGCGCCGGTCTTTGAGTCCGGCTTTGACAATAAACCACTGAAACGCAACCGTCCGGAGGTGCCCGCGCTTGATGGGACGAAGGACATTTATCTGAGGCTGCCGACCACGAACACGCCGATGGATAACGACGCGAATACCGATGGGTTACCGCTGATGATCGCAGGTGAGTGGTTTGATCGCGGGGTCAGCTTCAGCGCCGGGCGCGATTTCGGCTTCCCGCTGGGCGGGAAATACCAGTGGCTGACTTTTCACGCGATGGTAGCCGAGGCAGGTGTGTTGCAGATCATCCTGGACGGAAAGACCGTGCGGGAAATCCCGGGAGGAAAGGCCTCGGAGTATGTGGCCATCTCGGTGGCGGGAGTGAAGAAGCTCCAGATCCGCGGCGTCTCCAATATTCCACCCAAGGATCGAAAACCGCAGCCGGAGATTCTGCTGGGCCACCTGCGTCTGAGTCCTAGCAAGACCGAGCCGGCGAAGGATTCAGGCATGGTGCGTTCGTGGAAGAGTATTCCCGGTGTGTGCGACATGATTCCGCCGGTGGCGCTGACCTTCGACCGATGCGACAGTCTGACCATCCTGCTCTGCGCCAGGACATCGTATCTGGCCGACCACACCAAGGGTTGGCGCGGCGCACATCCGCACGAGGCACTGACGGCGTTGATCGACAAGGCTGCGAAGCGGCATTTCAGTGAGCTTCTGGCCGAGCACGAGAAGGATTACCGTTCCCTTTTCGATCGGGTGAAACTCGATTTGGGAACCACCGACCCCGCGACGCTCGCCTTGCCCACGGACCAGCGACTGGCCAACTATGGCAAGGGTGCGAGTGACCCGGGACTCGATGCGCTCGTCTTCCAGTATGGCCGGTATATGCTAATTGGCTCTTCGCGACCGGGCGGCCTTCCAGCCAACCTCCAAGGCGTTTGGAATGACAGTAATCGTCCGCCCTGGGGCAGCGGCTATACCATCGATCTCAACATCGAGATGAACTACTGGCTGGCCGGGCCGGCGAACCTCTCGGAGTGCGTGGCGCCGCTGTTTGACTGGTGCCTGGCGGGCCGCGAGGTGCGCAGGCGTCAGACGGCGGCCCTGTATCACGCTCGCGGGTGGACGACCCGCGGGGCGAACAACATTTTCGGTGCAGGATCCTGGAAATGGGTGCCCCCAACCACTGCCTGGTTATGCCAGAACCTGTTCGAGCAATATGAGTTCACGCAGGACCGGGAATACCTCAAACGGCTCTATCCCATCCTCAAGGAAGTCTGCGAGTTTTGGGAGGATCGGCTCAAGGCGTTGCCCGACGGAACGCTCGTGGCCCCCAATGAATACTCGCCGGAGCAGGGGCCCACGGAGGATGGCGTTTCATTCGCGCAGGAACTGGTCTGGGACCTCTTCAACAATTACGTTCATGCCGAGCAGGTGCTGGGCGTCGACCCCAAATACGGAGCCAAGATCGCCGGTATGAGAGACAAACTCCTTGTGCCGAAGATCGGCAAGTGGGGGCAGCTTCAGGAGTGGATGGTCGATCGCGACGATCCGAACGATCACCATCGGCACACGGCCCACCTGGTCGGAGTGTATCCCGGTCGGCAAATCACGCCCCAAACCACGCCTGACCTAGCCAAGGCGGCGGGGGTCTCCCTGGAGGCCCGCGGCCCCTCAGGTGAGAGCTGGACCGGACCATGGCGTTGCGCAATGTGGGCACGTCTCGGCAATGCGGAGAAGGCTTACGAGATGCTTCGCAGTTGCAACACACACAACCGCAGCCCGAATCTCTTCACGAGCCGCGGTCCCTTCCTTTACCGCGGCGCCACTATTTTCCAGATTGATGGCAATCTGGGGACGACCGCCGGCATCGCCGAGATGCTGCTGCAATCGCACACCGGAACGATCGACTTGCTGCCCGCGTTGCCGAAAGCCTGGCCGAGCGGAAGTGTCAAAGGTCTGCGCGCCCGTGGCAACTGCACCGTCGATATCGAATGGAAGGACGGCAAGCTGACGAACTACCGCATCGCCTCGCCCGAACCGCGCGAAGTCAAAGTCCGCGTCAACGGAGAAACGAAAACAATCCTGCCGGAGAAGCAATGATAACCATGAAACACGCCATCACATTTCTCACCGTTCTACTGCTGGTTACGTTGGCGGTGCTGCACGCTGCCGAATTCCATGTGGCCCTGAATGGTAACGACGCCAATCCCGGCACCAGCGGCAAACCGTTTGCCTCGCTGGAGCGCGCTCGCGATGAAATTCGGAAACTGAATGTAGCTGGCGCGTATCCCCAGGACGGCGTCACGGTCTGGGTGCACGACGGGGTTTATCTGCGCGAGCATTCGTTTGATCTTGATGCGCGTGATTCCGGTCAAGCTGGTGCGCCGGTGGTTTATGCAGCGGTGCCGGGCGAGACGGTGCGATTGGTAGGGGGCAAGGTGATTCCTGCAGCAGCATTCAAACCGGCCAATCCCGCGTTTTGTGCGGCGGTGATTGATCCGGCTGCGCGGAGTCAGATTTTGCAAGTCAACCTGAGGGAGTTTGGTGTCACCGAGTATGGCGAGATTCAGGAGATGTTTGCGGTGGATTTTGGCTCGGCCACGCATTACCTGCCGGCACCGCTGGAACTGGCCGTGGATGGGCGCTCGATGACGTTGGCACGTTGGCCGAATCTCGTCGACGATCCGGCCAAGGCCCGGTTGGAATTTATTGACGCGGTGCGTCCTGTTTGCACCTATCAAACGGGATCGACTACCGACGTGAAGGATTACTCCGCCGTCAGTTTCAAGGGCGTTAAACCGTTACATCCCGAGGAGGATGTTCGGGAACGATCGTTTACTCTCGCAGCGCCGGAGCGTATTTCCAAGTGGCGCTCGCCGGCGAATGCCTGGTTCGCGGGCGGACTGGTGCGCACTTATTCGTATGCCCAACGGCGTGTCGCCGGCTATGACGCTAGCACCTGTGAGGTTCGACTCGCTTCGCCGGTTACGGTCTGGGCGAAATGGGGACAGAAGACGGTGGATCAAACCTTTTTTTTCAACGTGCCGGAGGAGCTTGATGCGCCCGGCGAGTATTACGTGGATCGCAAGCAGGGCATTCTCTACCTTTATCCACCGAAAACTTGGAACGCCCAGTCCGAAGCAACGGTATCGGTGCTGAACGATGTGATCGTCGCGCTCGAAGGTTGCTCCCATGTGCGCCTGCGCGGTTTGGTTTTGGAATCCACCCGCACCTCCGGTGCTTATATTGAAGGCGGCGAGGACAACGTTTTGGAAAACTGCACCGTTCGCAACACGGGCGTGGTTGGCGTGCAGATTGGATTTGGCTGGCAGGAGCCGCCTAAGGGTGCTCCGCGGAACAATATCGGAGTGCCGCTCAAGCGGCTTCCCGGAGCCTACCGGCACAGCCTCAGCACAGGGATTAACAGTCAAGGCACCGCGTTGAACCGCAACGGTGGAAAGAACAACGGGGTGGACGGCGGGAAAATATATGACACTGGGTGTGGTGGTGTGCTGTTGGGCGGTGGTGACCGCAAGACGCTGGAACCAGCGGGAAACTTCGTAAGAAATGCTGAAATATTCCGCACCGACCGGCGAATCAACCGGTATGCGGAGGCGGTTGTGGTGGACGGAGTGGGCAACCGCATCTCGCAAAACTACCTGCATGACAACTTGGGTGGCATCCTTTACATCCACGGCAACGATCAAGTGATCGAGTATAATGAAATCTCCCGCGCGGTCTTGGCCAGCGAAGATTGCGGTGCGATCGAGAGCCGGCAGAATCCCAGCCAACTCGGCAACAAGATTCGGTTTAACTACCTCCATGACATTTCGCGTCTGAACGTCAACGCCCACACCGTCGCCATCTACTTGGACAACGCCACCTGCGGCGTCGAAGTTTCGGGCAACGTGTTCCAGCGGATCGGCGGGCGCTCCATCGATCCTTACTCGCGATGCACCATTGCAGTTAACGGCGGCTATGGCCACCGGATCACCAACAACCTGTTCATAGACAACTCCACCTGCAACGCGAACTGGATTCCCGACGCGAAAGCCTACGAGAAATGGCAGAAACAGCAGCAGCAAAATTGGATGCTGACGAAGGACGTGGCTGTCGCCCAGCCGCCCTATTCTACGCGCTACCCTGAATTCCAGAAACTGTTCACGGCGAAGGATGAGAAAGCCCTGTGGAACGAGATCAGCAACAACGTCTTTGTGAATTGCTCGCACTATGTCAAATCCACCGACAAACCCGTCCACACGTTTCCAAACTTATGGCTGGACGAAGACCCGGGTTTCGTGGACAAAGCCGGTGGCGATCTGACGCTGCGGCCTGACTCTCCGGTATTCCAAAAGTTGCCGGGATTCCAACCGATCCCGTTCGAGAAGATGCAATATTCCAAAAATAAATCCGCTGGAACTGATATCTTCCGGGCCGGATCAAAACAAAGTGGCAATTGATTATTGCGAATTTGAAATGCAAAATACTGGCACCAATACTCCATGACACTCGGCTTCACATCTTACCCGCTTTTAGCCTCGCTGTCCCACTGGTGGCTCTGATTTGAACACAATGAAATTTTCACTTCCACAATTCCAGTCCGCCATGCTTGCCGCCGTGCTGCCGTTCGGCACATTACTAAATCAACCTGCGCCGAAGGAAGTGGTTTACAAGCACGCGGCGCAAGGTGATTTTAAATTGTTTTGTTTCCCGCCCGCCGGCGCTAAATCCGGCGAGGCACATCCAGCGGCGCTGTGGATTCACGGTGGTGGCTGGACCGGTGGCAATTGTAATTCATTTTTCCCGATGGCGCGTTACACCGCTGCGCGCGGCGCGGCGAGCTTTGTGGTGGAATATCGCCTTGTTAAACCGGGCGTCACGACCGTCGCGGATTGTATCGCCGATTGTAAATCCGCCGTGCGCTATCTGCGCGGCCACGCGGTGGAGCTCGGCATTGATCCGCATCGTATCGCCGTCCTCGGCGAATCCGCTGGTGGTCATCTCGCCGCGTGCGTCGGCACGCTTGACGGCGTCAACGATCCGGCAGACGACCTCGCTGTGAGCGCGCAGCCAGACGCGCTGGTGCTTTACAATCCGCTGACAGATTTCACGCAATCCAATTTCCTTAAGCTTTTCACCAACGGCGCGACGGCCGATGAACAATTGAAACGGGCGCGCGAAGTCTCACCGGTGTTTCATGTCCGCGCCGGTCAGCCACCGGCGATTTGCCTTCACGGTCTGGCGGACACGGTGGTTTCGCCGGACGACTCGCGTCGTTTCGCCGCCGCCATGAAACAGGCGGGCAACCGTTGCGAACTGGTGCTGCTGCCGGAAACGCCGCACGCCTTTTTGATCCCGAATTACAAATGCTCCGAGGCTGTGGTGGTGAACGCGCTGCGGCGCGGCGATGAATTTTTGACTTCGCTTGGCTGGTTTGCCGGCGAACCGACTTTGACCGTTTCCGATCCACCGTCGTGGAAATCGAAATGGCCGCCAACCCAAAAATCAAAATGAAACATCAATCAAAAATCATCCTGCTGGCGCTGGCTTTTGCCGTGACCGGCTTTGCGCAAACACCGTTCCCGCCCACGCCACCGCAGGACCAAGGCCTGCCTTACACGCGCACGGCGCAAAAGTTTGCGCTGGAAAAAATCAAGGACAGCATCGCGGTGTTCGCCGGCAGCCGCTACGCCTACGTTCACGGTTTCAAGGTGCGTCTGGACGACATGAACTGGCGCGACGAGGCGGTGCTGCGCAACGGCGTGGTTTACGTTCCGGCGGCGTTTGCCGGCGTGCTTTCGCTCAAGGAAATCAAGCCGGCCGCTGCGCCGGTTTATCTTGCTGACCGGTGGGTTTATTCGCTGAACATCCCTAAAACTGCCGTGCCGGTGGTGCTGGTGGATGGCAAGGCCTACGTTGCGTTGGCGGACGAGGCAAGGAAACTCGGCTTGAAAGTTTCGCAAAATGCGCGCGGCCTTTTGCTCGTTGGTGGTTCCGAAGTTTCCTTTTCCGATTCCAATCAGCTCGACAGCGTCATCGCGCTGTTCGACACGCCGGAAAAATTTGCCGATCCGGACATTGCGACGCGCTGGGTTCCGGCATTGAAGCGGCAGGGCGCGTGGACGAATTACGTCAAGGTCACGCCGGAACAGATGAAGATTTTCACCGGGCCGGAAACGAAGTGGCCGACTGCGCCCAAATCGGAATATGATTATTCCGGCTTCAATAAAAAACTCCTCGGTTCCAAAGTGCCGCCGCCGGGAGTTTATCCGCGCGTGCTGTTCAGCCCGGAAGACGTGCCGATGCTGGCGGCGCGCGTGAAAGGTTCCAAGCTTGGCCAGAAGTCGCTCATCGAAATCCAATATTTGTTCGAGCAAAGTTTTTGGAACCCGACCACCAGTGACGGACAAATTTTCCAGAAACTGGCGAACAACGATCTTGCCGGTTTGCAGTGGCCGGATGACGTGGCGCCGACGCAGATTGCCACCGTTACCACCGCGCAGCAGTTCAAGGGACAAAAACAGGGCATCCACAATTCCCATATCGCCTACGATCCCGAATGTCTCACGACGATGGCGCTATATTGTTTGCTCACCGGTGACGACGCGCACGGCAAGCAGGCGGCGACGGCGATTGCCAATTATTACAAGTTGCGCGAGCCGCTGATTGACGCTTGGAACGCGATGAGCGATTCCGAATTCGGCAATGAGCAAAACAACGGCAACGGCGCGGCCACCGCGTGGCGCGGAATGCACGGCCTTGTCGCGCATATGAATCTCGGCCTCGCGCTGGATTTCGGCGGCAAATGGATGACGGCGGAGCAGAAAGACACGATGCGCCGCGTCATCGCCAAGGCCACTTACGGTCGCCGCGCTTACGGCGAGGATAGCACGGTGCGTTTCCGCGATGTGAACTGGGTCGGTTGGGACTTGCCACAATTTCTCGCGCTGACGGCGATTGAAGGGCTGGAAGGTTTTGATCGCGAGGCGTGGGAATGCGGTCGCGACACGGTGCGCGCATTTTGCGACTGGGGCATTGACGATTCCGGCGTGGTCTATGAAAGCAATGGCAAGACACCCGGCAGTTTCCAGTTCATCACGCTCTCGCTGGTGGCTTCGGCGCGGCGCGGTGAAAATTATTTCGGCCATCCGCATCTGCGCAAGCTGCTCGAAGCGCAGACACAAATGACCTCGCCAAACGGGCGCGTGACCGTCAACAGCGGCACGCAATATACGCCTTACAGCCGGCAGGTTTTGTCACCCGGATTGGTGGACGAGCTTAAATCGTTTTATCCGAAGAGCCGCGTCGCTGATTATTTGCTGACCAAGATCACGCAATCGCCGGCGGTCGCAATGGATGAATATAACCGTGGCTGGGCGATTGAAAATTTCGACGCGGCGAAATATCGCGCAGAGGTTAAGAATGTCAAACGCCTGCGCCTGCCGAGTCCGACCTATCCCGGTTTTGTGCCGGGCGTGCTCTACGATTCCGATTTTCAAGTGACCACGCGCGCCGATTTGGATTTGCCGCTGGATTTCACCGCGCCGGTGCATGGGGTTTTCTCCAGCTTCAGCGACCGCACGACGAATGCGGCGTGGATGAACATTATGGTGCGGCCGGATCATTATCTTGGCGCCGGACATCATCATGCCGATGCGGGAATGTTTCATTTCTCCGCGCTGGGGGTGGACTGGTTCACGCAGTCGCCGTTTCCGCAAGAATACGCCGGCAGCTTTTTCAATCTCGTGCTGGTGGATGGCCAATCCGAGCCGTTTCCCATTACCGGTTTTCCGTCTTCTGGCATTCTCGGTTACAACGGCGCAGCGACTTATCTGGGCGCAACGGAAGGCAAATCCGGCGCAACGGCCAGCGCGGATTTGACCTATGCCTACAGTTACCGGTGGTTGACCCAGCCGCCGCAGATCTGGAGCGACACGCTCAAAAATCTTGGCTGGGAAGTCGAACCCTCGCCGCGCATTTTGGAAATTTTCGCGGGCACGGCGCGTTATAAAATGCGGCCGTGGTGGTCCAATTACAATTTCTGCAACTGGATTCCGACCAGCCGTGCGCCGTTCAATCCGATGCAGCGTGTTTTCCGCACGGTCGGGCTGGTGCGTGGCGAGAAACCTTATGGCTTGGTCGTGGACGACTTGAAAAAGGACGCCGGCGCGCACCTTTACCAATGGGCGGCGATGCTCAATGGTGGAGTCTGGCAGGCGAATGTGCCATCGCTGGCGGCGAATCAAATCGTCCTCGGGTTTCGCGCCGGTGATCCCCAGCCGGATTCAGCCGAAGCCCAATCGCCCATCACACCGCGGCCGGGCGAGCCGTTGCTGCTGGTCTGTGCGCTCACCATGAACGAAAGTGGCGACATGACGCTGCCGCTGATGCAGGTTGCCCGAATTGAAGGCCCGAAGGATAAAAAGGGCAAAGCGCAATATTTCGACCGGCTCGTCATCAACCAACGAACAACCGCCGCGAAATTTCGCATGCTGCTGATTCCGTTCCACGCGGGCGAAATACTGCCGGATATTTCCGCGACGGAGAAAAACGCCGCCGTGGTTTGGAACGGCCAGCGCGACGAAATCAAATTTGTTCCCGACAACAACCAGCGCACGCACGTTGCGGTGGTGCGTGACGGCAAGCAGATTTTGGAATCAAAATGAAGCTGCCACCGGCAAAGAAAGTTTTTACGTATCTGCTGCTCGCTGCCGTTTGTGTGGCGCGTAGTGCGGACTATCAATTCTCTGTGCCGGTGGCGGG
>Ga0364873_10375_pt1 | contig 23175 bp, 16 predicted proteins | sample ExccelAu500001D3_2_FD_206928 | JGI IMG/M metagenome (GOLD analysis project Ga0364873, IMG submission 206928) | Enriched cells from Trout Bog Lake Hypolimnion, Wisconsin, USA - BchlTB.Aug07.5000.01.D3 | ecosystem: Environmental > Aquatic > Freshwater > Lake > Hypolimnion/Profundal zone | place... | reverse complement strand
GATAGATACCCATATTCCAATAACTGCCTGAAATGATTGATGGCTTTCTTACTTGTGAACTTTGGATAAAACTGCCACATATCATCTATCAATATAAGAGTCGCTTTGTTATTTGTCGTTTTCTCCTTTCCCTTTTTTTGCACTTTTATAACTTGCGAAAACAATAGGTTCTTATTCTTGATGCTACCTATTTCAGGGTTATTATAAACGTATGATTCCTTGTTCTGAATATTAGATAAATCAATCAGGTTGGCTTCTTTTGTTATGAGTAAAACCTTGCCAATTATATCATTGCCCTCTGCCAAGAATGTTTTGAAAATATCCATTATCTGACCGTCTTCAAGATAGGAAACAAACAGGTTGCGCAAGTCGGGAAGACTTTTGCTGACTGTATTTCCTTTGGAATCTGAACCGATGATGAGGGATAACATTTATAAGCGTTTGTGATTTGTGGTTGGGAATTTGTATAAGTAGTGGCGAATTTCATAAAACCCATATTCATTTGCTAGTTATAATAGCGTTATTCTTAATTTAGAATGCAGCATATTTACCACACCAATTAACTTATACTTGTACACTGGGTTATTACTTTTTATCTCATACATACGTTTTTCAATTATCTGCATTCTTTTTTCGTTGGTAAGATTTGTTCTCTTTAGCTGTTCCAATTCATCAATTAATTTTTCAGATTCAAATTCAGGACTATTATAAATCTCTGCCATACTTTTGGTTCTTGTTTTGAAATTATCAACTAAAAACTCTTTATCACTACAACCATTCTTTGGGCTTTTGTAATATAAATCCATCTTGTTTCAAAATCTCATTTTCAAATTGATTATCCACCAATTTTTTCCTTCCAATTATTTGCGAGCCCTTTGCTGCTCCTGCAACGGTATTATTATGGCGGCAGGGAGGGAAAAAAACAGAAACAGACTTTGTAGAAAAGTTCTCATGTACTGCTTTTATTGGGGGAACCAAATCACTATCGCCAGAAATCAGGATTGCAGTATCGTACTTATCTTGGTAAGCATCAATTATGATATGTGTTGCAATATTTACATCAGTCATTTTTTCGTTTGACACAAGCCAGTTGTGACCACAATTTTCACATTCAATATTTTTTGCCTTGTATAAGCCATAAATGATTTTGACATTTGTTGTTTCGATAGCTTCGAGATATGCATTTTGTCGTTTTTGCTTTTGTGGATTATGTGAAATCCTACTTGTAAAAAATTTAATGTTTATTAGTTCTTGGTTTGATGTAAGATAACTCTTTACCAATTTTTCTACATCAAGCCACTTACAATGATTGAATCCTGCTTCAATCATACCAAAATATAAATTAAAGCCATCAATATATACGGAAACCCTATTTTTTTTCAAAGCAATGTATTTTATAAGAATAAAAACTGCATATTTGCAATGTACAGCTCCAAAGATAGCATCTTTGGATTGATGCCCCACTTTAAATGGGGCATTTACTTTTTATACAACTTTTGAAATGTTTAATGTGATAGACTCTCATGAATTATTAAAATTTTTTTTAGCCATTCATTTTTCATAATCTACATTTCTTTGGATAAAATGGTTGATTCTTCTACCGAAGTTAAAATACACCCTAATTTGCTAGTTCAAAATGCGTTTCTTTTAAAACCTTAAACTGCATTCTCTCTAACCAATTAACTCATACTTGCAGCAGTGGGTTATTACTTTTTATCTCATACAAACGTTTTTCAATTATCTGCATTCTTTTTTCATTAGCAAGATTTGTTCTCTTTAGCTGTTCCATTTCATCAATTAATTTTTCAGATTCATATTCAGGACTATTATAAATCTCTGCCATTCTTTTGGTTCTTGTTTTGAAATTAGCAACTAAAAGCTCATTCTCCACTTTTTCTGATGCTGTCAATTCCCTTGTTTCTTCAATTAGTTCAAATGCATGAATGCCTCTCAACACCTCTCCTATTCCATATTGCAGTTTAGATAATTCCATTATAAATGCGAATCAAGGGTTGAAAGTACCATTAGGTACTGAATATTTGTAGCAACCTAACAAAAGGAAGGTACAAAGTGCCGTAGGTACGACATAATCCAAAGTTTGTATCTATCGTTAGAGTTTCTTATTTTCAATTTCTACTTATATGTCGTCCTAATGGAACTTTTGCCAAATATATTCATTTGTTTTCTACAAATATTTCGTGCCTCTGGCATTTATCCATTCTTATTTCAACTCTTGATTCGCATCATTAGTAATTACTTTTAACTCATTAGTAATTACTTATAACCTATTAGTAATTACGAATGAACCATTAGTAATTACTTTTAACTCATTAGTAATTACTTATAACCTATTAGTAATTACGAATAAACCATTAGTAATTACTTTTAACTCATTAGTAATTACTTTTAACCTATTAGTAATTACGAATGAACCATTAGTAATTACGAATAAACCATTAGTAATTATGCGAATCAAGAATTGATATTTTAACTCTTTTTCGTACCTTTCACAGATAAAAAAGTAGATAGCTATTAATTTTTCTTGATACATAATACTAAAACGTATCAATCAAACCATTTAGTATGTCTCAATAATACTATTCTTGCATTTTCAACCCTTGATTCGCATTATAAAACAAAGGTTACTTGAAATTATTACAGCATTTGAAACAACAACTCAATTAGCCGATATTCCCAATGTCAAGAAACTGCAAGGCTTCAAAAAATATTATAGAATTAGATTAGGTGATTACAGATTGGGAATTGAATTAATTGATGAAAATACAGTACTTTTTATATTGATAGCCCACCGAAAAGACATTTATAAAAACTTTCCACAATGGCTTTTAAACATAACCGATTCAAATTTCTTGGGTGCAAAAAAGTTTTTCGCTGACTTTGAAATCCTATAAAAGGATTGAAGTGCTTATGGGTTGGCAATTCCCCATTCAACCGAAAAACTTTTATTCCACCCCCATTCAAGGGGTTTTATCAGATTACAAATCTTCTCACCTTTGTGCATTAGGGATTAATCATAAAAATATAAGCAAATGAAAAAGTTATTAATACCCATCGCCTCATTATTGATACTTGCGGCTTGTTCGAAAGTTGGAACAAATGCAAATTCTTCAGGCAATGTTCCACTTGGCAAGATTGCTCCTGATGGTTTCACTTTTCAAACCACTAAGAATATTACCGTGGAAGTTGCCGTGCAAACAAATATAAACGCACCAATTGCTCATGTACCAGTTTCTGTTTATGCCTATACCAACAATGTGAAGGGCAATAAGATTGGTACGGCTATCACCGATGCTTCGGGCAATGTAAATTTCAAGTTATCTGTTCCTGCCGACATGGATACATTTATTGTTACTCCAAACTTGATTGGTGTGATGAACAATGCAAAGGTTTACCTATCGGGGAATATCCTTTCCTGTACACTTGGAGGCTCCACAGGCTTTAAGGGGAATGTTGCTGGTACATTCCAAGCTGTAGTTGCGGAATCTAAAGGTGAAATGTCTTCCGGAAGACGTGGGGGTGCAAGCATAATGGGTATTAATGGAATTACTACAAATACAGTTTACGTTTTTGATACCGCCGATGTATTGGGTGTTCCTACTAATTTGGTATTTCCAAACGATACAATTAATCCTGACCTTATTAAAACAATCACTTCCATACTTCCAGAACAAAAAAGTTTGATGAAGTCCGTACAAGGCTCTTCCTATCTTAATAGCAATGCCACATCAGACATCGTGTTGACACAACAGTCTGATGTATATACAACATTTGTATATGAGGGGGCAGGATACCACAATTCCTTGGGTTATTATACTTATCCTACCAACAATCCGCCTGTTTCTGTCGCCGATATAAAGAAGATTACACTGATTTTTCCCAATTGCAAGTATGTTGGAGACGGTGGTGGATTGGTTGCAGGTAATAAGGTTAAACTTGGGAACTTTCCTGCCGGAACTACCATTGGCTTTGTACTGTATGCAGCAGGATGGAACTCTTATGCAAGTGTGAATACCAATGTGAGGGCTTATTTTTCAGATTCATATCTAAATCCTGAAACTGTGGATACGCTTCAAAAGCATTCCATTCTAATTAATTATTTGGATCCAGCAACTAATAGAAATTTATATCTGACAGGTTTTGAAGATTATAACAGACAGTCTTCTGGTTGTGATAACGACTTCAATGATGTGATGTTTTATACCACTTCCACTCCTGCCTCTGCTATCAACAATACAGGAATAAAGCCAGTGGAATCAGCAGTTGATAGTGATGGTGATGGCGTTTGTGATGCATTGGATGCTTATCCCAATGATCCCACAAGGGCTTATGACACCTATTATCCAGGTTTAAACCAATATGGTACTATTGCCTTTGAAGATAATTGGCCTTATCAAGGAGATTACGATATGAATGACCTTGTGGTTAGCTATCAGTATCATCTTGTATCAAATGCACAGAATCAAGTGGTGGAATTGTACGGAAATTTTGCCCCGATAGCTGCCGGTGCAAATTATCAGAATGGTTTTGGTGTTCAGCTTCCTTTTGCTAGTACGGCAGTTGCTTCTGTTACTGGTCAACGGCTTGGAAATGGTTACATAACCTTGAATTCAAATGGTACGGAAGCTGGACAAACAAATGCAGTGATTATTCCTTTCGATGCCACCCGACAATTAATAAGTAATCCTGATGGCAATCCTTTTGTAAATACACAGATGTCTGAAACAAAGGTGACAGGTGATACTGCTCATATCTATATAAAACTTACCACTCCACTTGGTGGAATTGACCCTTCCTTGTTCAATCCATTCTGTATCAGTAACATGAGGCGTGGCTACGAGATTCATTTGCCTGGTTTTTCACCTACAAGTCTTGCCAATCTGGCCTTGTTGGGAACAGGAAATGATGCATCAAATCCTTCGACTGGTATTTATTATGTCACAAAAAATAATTATCCGTTTGCTATCAATTTCTTACAACCATTTTCTTATCCCACCGAAGCCACACCCATTAATAATGCATACTTGCATTTCTTTGATTGGTCGGGGGGTGGAGGTGCTACCTATAAGGATTGGTATTATAATACAGCAACAGGATATCGGAATACTTCAAATGTTTATAGTAAATAAGGGTGAGTTCGTTTTTTTGTTAGGCAGGCACTGTTTCCACAGTGCCTGTATTTTAATATGTTCTTTCTTTAAAACCTAGCTGTCAATCCAATATATAAACTCCTCCCAATCGCAGGGATAATGCCAGGCCCAGGATACTCATCTGTTCTCCTCGTAAAATAAGCCTTATCCATCAGGTTGTTGATACCTGCCTTGATTGAATAATTATTTATGCGATAAGTAGAGCTTAAATCTAGGACGGTATAAGCAGGAATATAACCCGCAATTGGATTAGTGCTCACTTTAACATTAGAGGCATCGCCATAAGCATCGCCAACATAATTTACCTGAAAGGTGGCTGAAAATCGGGTGTCATTATATATTATTCCCGCCCTTTCAATCTCTTTTGCTGCTTCAGCCACCCTGTTTCCCTTAAAATCGCCGGTTGTATATCTTGCATCAATATAGGAATAGGCGTTAAAGATGCTCAAACCCTTTTTACTATGTTCATTAAGATATTTCAAGATATTAAATTCGGCATAAGTCTCAATTCCTTGGTGAACACTATTGGCAATATTGGTTCGGTAAGCATAAGTATTGCCTGTGGAGGAATCGGTTTTTATGATATCACCAATACGATTATTATAAGCAAGATAAAACAGGCTAGCATCGAAGTTGAAATAGTTTTTCAACGTTCCCCTGCATCCTAAGTCGGAGTTAAACCCATATTGGTCTTTCATGTTAGGGTAAATCTTTGCGTCAACTCCAAAAGGCGATAGCTGACTGTAATCTATAGGTCGGTAGGATTGACTGATGTTGCCATAGATACTCACATTGCCTTTGGGTTTGAATTCAATCCCAATTCCACTCAGCACAAAACTCCTGTCTTTACCTTGATTGGAATAAACCTTAATACTATCCGTAATATAGCCATCCACGGTGCTCCTTAGATATTCGTAACGGATTCCTGGAGTAATCGTTAGTTTGTCATTTAGCCTAAAAATATTTTCAATGAATGGGGCAATATTTGTAGTAGTGAAATCAAGGTCTGTTCCCCAATCTCCCGTAATAGATAAATTGAAATCGCTGCCAGTAGTTCCCTCACCATCTTCTAATCTTTTGAACCAAGCATGACAAGCACGAAAACCACTTGAGAAAGTACTCTTATATTTTCCTATCCTATAATTAACTGCCATCCTTCCTTCGGTACAAAGGCTGTGCATATCCTCACTCTCTACTTCTCTCGGAATATACTGATTAGTGGCAGGGTTGATGGTATCCAAAACGCTAGCCCCTCCATCTTCGTTCCGCCAAACAAGCGACCGATTACTGAATAGGTAAGTACTGATAAAACTATAGGTAGTGTTCTCGTTTTGTTTATAACTTATTGTATTGCTAATGATATTCCAAGGACTCTTCAACCAGTTTCTTGCTCGGATAGAAGCTTTTGGATTGGCATCAAAAAGGCTGTCCGACAATCCACCCGGCATCTGAATAGTATTGCGCAGAAAAGAGTATTCGAGGCTAATAGTTAGTTTATTGGAAGGCAAATACGCTATTTTACCAAAACCAGAAAGCTGACTCTGTTGACTATTTGCACGATAGCCATCCATATTTCTTTTTTGAAGAAAAGCATAATAACTAAGCTTTTTATGATTACCACCCATTGATAGAAAGGAATTATACAATCCAAAGCTCCCTCCTGTTTGAGAAGTTACAAATTGAAAGGGAATATTTCTTGGAACATCTTCGGTGATATAATTAACCATGCCGCCAAACTGAGCCCCAAATTGTAGGGAAGAAGCCCCACGAACCAACTCTATTCTTTTCACTGCCTCCATTGCGGGTATAAAATAGGCCTCGTTATAGCCATAAACATCCGCACTTATGTTGTATCCATTTTGGCGGGTATTCATCTCAATACTTTGGTTAGGATCCAAACCCCTTGTTGCAATACCGTTTGCTGTGAATCCACTGCTTTCCGATTCTACAATGTTTAATCCAGGAATCCTTCCCAAAATCTGTCGGGTATTATTAATGGCTTTATTGGCATCAAGACTATCCACAATAATCACTTCCGTTTTCTTTCCTGCATATATGACACCATCTTTTAAGTCAAGTAAATGACCTATACCATTCATAGTCCTGTAGCCCTTAACGGAAACTTCTTTTAATACATTTACACTGTCCTTTTTTTGTGCATTAGCCGAAAAGGCACAAGTTAAAAACGCACATCCCACACAAACTCCTTTACAATTCATCTTTAGTTGTTTTATTTTGGCAAATGTGAGGTGAGGGTTATTGTTAGCCTAGTAGAATTGGGAATTTGCATTTTAATAATCAGGAAAAACATTTTGCATTATCGGAAGAATGGATAACAAAAAAAAGAGAGACCTTTCGACCTCTCTTTACTATGTTGATTTATCTCCAATCTTTTCAGTTCTATTTATTCTTCGACAGAACCATTTTTACTAAACCGTTTGATAATACCTCTATCGCTATCTCTGATGAAACTTACTATTTCATCTCTTTCATCTGTTGCAGTCAACTCTTCTTCGATAAAGTCTATAGCTTGCGAAGTATTGAGTCCACGACTATAAATAACCCTATAAATGTCTAGAATATGATTAATTTGATTAAGAGTAAATCCTCTCCTTTTTAGACCCACGCTATTAACACCACCGTAACTAAGAGGATTACGCACAGCTTTAATATATGGTGGTACATCTTTACTAACCAAACTTCCTCCGGCTATAAAAGAATGCTGACCTATGTGAACAAACTGATGAACGGCACTAACACCTGCAATGATAGTCCAATCTCCAATAACAACATGACCTGCTAATTGAACGCTGTTGCTCAAAATACAGTTGTTACCCACCAAACAGTCATGAGCGATATGGCAATAAGCCATGATTAGACAATTGTTTCCAACTCTAGTTCTTCCACGATCTAAAGTGCCCCGATTAATGGTCACAAACTCTCTGATAGTAGTATTATCGCCTATTTCAACGGTCGTTTTCTCACCATTAAACTTCAGGTCTTGTGGAATAGCACCGATAACAGCACCTGGAAATATCCGGCAGTTTTTCCCAATACGGGTACCTTCCATGATGGTTACATTACTTCCAACCCAAGTACCCTCTCCAATAGTTACATCACCATGAATGACAGTAAATGGGTCTATCTTCACATTTGGTGCTACCTGAGCATTCGGATCAATATATGTATAAGGATGTGTCATCCGCTTATTTATGGGTTTTGTGGCTAACAATGTCTGCATAAGTTTATCACGATAGTAAAAAAGATGCCAAACTTTTAAATGCTAGCCAATTATTAAAAAAATGAAAAGAATTTTTAGCTTCTTTTCACTAATTGCGCTACTAAATCTGCTTCGGTAGTCACTTTTCCATTTACATATACGGTACCGTGCATGCAGCAAATTCCTCTTCTAATAGGTTCTATCAATTCCATTTTCAATATCATTGTATCACCTGGAATTACCTTTTGTTTGAACTTACAATTATCAATCTTTAAAAAGTAAGTGTCAAATTGATTTTCTTCAGGCATCAGATTGATACATAAGATTCCGCCTGTTTGAGCAAGAGCTTCAATCTGTAAAACACCGGGCATCACTGGATTATTTGGAAAATGTCCCTGAAAAAACCATTCATTATAAGTAACATTTTTGATACCGATGATATGTTTATCAGAAAGTTCTGTCACCTTATCAACCAATAAGAAAGGAAATCTATGAGGTAAAGTCTTTTCTATTTTCTCAAGATTAAATATTGGTGGTAGGGCAGAATTATAAATAGGCACATCTTTTACGTGCTTGTTCTTTTTGATATATTGCTTTATCTTCTTTGCAAACTCAACATTTGTACTGTGACCAGGTCGGTTGGCAATAATTCTTGCCTTGATAGGATAACCTATCAACGCCAAATCACCTACCACATCAAGAAGTTTATGCCTTGCAGGTTCATTTGTGAATCGCAATTCCAGATTATTAAGGTATCCTTCTGATTTTACTTCAATCTTTTCCCTATTAAATACTTTTGCCAAACGAGCCATTTCCTCATCAGAGACTTGCTTGTCAACTACTACAATTGCATTATTAATATCACCACCCTTTATCAGGTCATGCTCTAACAACATTTCCAATTCATGTAGGAAACAAAAAGTTCTACATGGGCCGATTTCATTTTTAAAATCTCTTATCGTCTTTAATCCCGCATGTTGGGTACCTAACACTGGACTATTAAAATCTATGAGGGTAGTAAGCTGATATTCCATGGCTGGTAATGCAACCATTTCCACCCTTTTTACTTCATCGTAATAAAATATATTTTCATCAATGCTATACCATGCCTTAGCAGCTTCCTGTTCTGCAACACCCGCCTTTTCAATCAACTCAATAAATGGTTCAGAACTTCCATCCATAATTGGAATTTCAGGACCATTCAATTCAATGAGTGCATTATCTACACCCATGCCAACCAAAGCGGCAAGAATATGCTCAACTGTACTCACTTTTGCATCTCCCAACTGTAACGTTGTTCCTCTGCTAGTGTCGGTTACCAAATCGCAATCTGCCTTGATAAGAGGTCGTGTTGGCAAGTCAATCCTTTGAAATTGCAATCCAAACCCAGGGTTAGCTGGCTTAAGAGTCATTTCAACTAAGATACCCGTATGCAACCCTGTTCCTGTAATATTAATATTGCTTACAAGTGTATGTTGCTTATCAGGATTAAAGTTTATATCCATTCAAAATATTTTATAAAGCCGCAAAAATAAGTGTTCATGACCTCTTTTTAGCTAAATCTTTTTTAGACAAGTTTAATCATTTGATTTAACTGATTTAGCACCACTTCATTTTTAAGTAGTTCTTCTACACTTTATAACTTGTTTTAACGTAAATAGAGGGTATAGTTACTCATTTGTCTAATAAATATTATCTCTAATATTAACATTTTTATAGTCAAAATGTAAGGGAATATTGCTTTTTTGATGTCATTAGTGGTTGAGTCTAAATAAATATATCTTATTTAAAATTACTTTTTTGTTCTTTCTCTATTATCAAAATCATGTGCCTTAGCCATTCCAGTTTTATTTTTCTCTACAACGTTCTTATCAGGTTCAGTTGTGCCTTTAGGCTAGTCTTGTCAGCCCACTTTCCCACTTCTTTTTAACCCTGATTAAGCAATTGGACTCTACTTCAATTCAAAGTCTTTTGTCCGTTTTTTATTTATTCCACTTTTGAATGACCGAAACCTATTACTGTAAGAATCAAAGATTATTCTTGAGATGATGCATTCTACTTCACAATAAGTTTAGTATTGATGTTTAGGTTTTGATTAGATAATTGTAGCATGTAAATACCCTTTGCCAGTTGATTACCTGTATCAATTGATATGTCGGAATTAATTGTCAGATAATTAATCGGCTGAATTAAAATCACTTTTCCCGATTGGTCAATCATTTTCAAGGTATAGGTTCCTTGAGGAATATTTTTCAATTGTAATTTAAAGGTACTTCCTGTGACAGGATTTGGATAAACTGAAATTGAAGAACTAGATACCAGTTTTGTAGCAATCATTATTACTGAGGAATAAGACGAATTTCCGTTGTTATCCGTTTGCTTCAGCCGATAATAACTATTCCCTTCAAGGGGATTTTCATCTGTAAAACTATAATCAAGTAGTCCCACATAATTACCTGTGGCTGTCTGTGCCTTTACAAAATCAAAATTACTAAAGTTAACCCCATCATGGCTTACTTGAACTTCAAATCCTGCATTGTTGGTTTCGTTACTCGTAGTCCATTTCAATACATTTCTCGTCGAAATGTTTATTCCTGAAAAAGAAACAAATGTAACGGGAACAGGCCACGGAGTATTATACTCAAAAGCTCCTCGACAAGGTGGCAAACCCCTCATTCCGGGAACAGGATTACCCCAAAAGTCTGTTGTAGCGGTATTTGGAATAACAACACCAGAATTTACACAAGGAGAAGTTGATTTAATCTGATAACCATTTACTGTTCCTATACCAATACTCCCTGTACCTGGACTAATGAATAGTGGGTTAGTAGTCAATTTGTTTGAATCAGCAGGTTCTGTTGTAGGATGATTTCCATAAAAAAGATTGTAATTAATTGTGCGGGTCTGAACAGAACTACCTGTATCTATAAATACATATTTGGCACCCGAAGAACTTGCCTTGCTCAAATTGAAAATGACATTATTCCTATAACGATAGGTATGATTGCTTGTAGAATTTTCGTGGATGATACTAGGTGTTATCCCTGACTTGATATAAAAGACATTATTGTAAATCTCATTTCCTGAAGAGGGATAGTTAAAATATACAAGTGACCCTAAATCATTCTGACTGATGTTGTAACGGGCAGTGCATCCTGTGTCGGCAATATCAGGAAGATTAGGAAGATTTGTTGTACCAGGTAGATTCCGAGAGTTGCATCCCCAATAAAGCCCTTGACAATTATCGTGGCTGTAACTGAATTGAAAAATGATATTTATGCTTCCCAAATCAGGATCGTACATGCTCCCATCAATGTTTCCTGGATCTACAAGTTGCGTGTTTGCCCGATTGTAATACCCCTCATTATATTGAAAGATTGTACCACGAGCCTTTGAAGTAAACATAGTATTACCTGTTGTTCCTACGGCAGTTTCGTAGCAAACATTGTGTTCAATGACACCTGTAGAATCAGTACAACGTATTATCATGGCATTTTTGCCAATGTGATGTATGATATTGTTACTAACTCTCACATTGGTATATCTTCTACTAAACCAATTTGCATATTCATTTCCGGCAGGATAGTAGGTATTCCATTCATTATCGAATGACAATCCTGTGTTTTCACAATAGGCAATTGTACAACTATCAATCAAAATATCATTAAACCTAGATTTGCTTGAAGACTTCTCCGAATTTCCTAGTACATCAAAATAGATACCTCCAGTCCTTTTAGGAATTGCCCCATTAACAGTATTGGAACTTGCCCCCTGTTGCAATTGTCCTTTAATATGATGAATATTTAGATTGCGGAGATAGATATGATTTGCTGTGCCAAAATTATCCAAGGCAACCATCACGCCACGTCTATCCGCACCTAATGGATTTAATCCACTTTGATAAGTACCAATAAAGAAAGCAGAATTAACAGGGCCAATAGGGCAATTTGTTATCTCAAGATTACGGATTTCAATATATTGTTGATTATATAAATAAACTACGGCTTCGCCTGTAATTCCGTTACCTGCCAAAAGTGGAGCCGAACCAGTATCGTACTTATTTACAATTATTGGATTGCCTGCCGCACCTGAACCTTTGAACATCAGCCTCTGACCTGTCCATGAACAACCACTTCTTAAATAAACGTTTGTACCGGGTGTCAGGGTCATACTATTGAGCTTGGTCACTGAATTAAAAGGGGCGTCAATTGTTCCGGGGTTGGTATCTTTTCCCCCAATGGAATCAATGTAATAGGAAGTTTGACCAATCGCCAATTGACAAATAAACAAAAGAACTATTCCAAGAGAATAGTTCTTTTGTTTATGAAAAGAAGTTGAAAGTCCTAAAATTGAAATGTTCATGGTCAAATGTATATGATTTTTGTTATTGGGTAATTGTCAAATCAATTTCTTTAACAACCTGTTTGGTTCCTGATGGCCTATTGTTACTCGCAATAAACACGACCTTATGTAAACCCAACTGTTTAAACTTATAAGCAAATGAAGTTAAAGCTGATTGTGAAATATTTTTTATGGGAACTGCAACATCGGGCTGTGCAGCATCAGGGGAGAATGAATTGGAAATAATCCAATCTTCTGTATAGACACTTCCATATTTTGGAATAAATTTAAGCTGTGTACTAGAAGTAGCCCAACCAAAAATTGGGTTTGCAGCCTTTGTTGAAAACCATGTCGTACTCTTTGAACTGCCAGGCACTACATTGAACGTGTTTCCCGTTCCATCAGGAAATTTACTATTCAACAATAGCCCTCCGATTGAGATTCCATTACTACCACAATAATGAGTTGTATCCGAAGCATATTTAAATGCTAAATTGAAAGGATTGCTTGGATTGTTAATCAAGTCGCCGATGTTTACTGATGGAGTGTTAAAGTAGGTATTTATCTTCCAAACAGAAGAATCAGTTGGAATATTGAACCTGCTCGTAATATCCACCCATGAAGTATTATTAACCATTGCAGAATCAGCTGAACTAGCTGCTAGGGGATTTGACAATGTTGAATAGGTGGAAGGAAAATTATTTGAAAAAAGAACCTTAAATGCACCACTTGATAATGCATCGAAAATAGAGTCATTAGATCCTCTTATTTGAAAACTAAAGTTTACACTACCTCCTGTTTTTGATGTACGATCCTTAAATGCATAATTATTTGAAGAGTCTCCCGAATAAAATGTAATAACGTCAGGATTACCAGTCATATTAAAAACAACAGTATCATTAATGCTATAGGTTGTTGCCGTAGTAGTTACATTGAAGTTTACATCATCAGGACTATTCTTGACACAGGAAGCCAACAGCAATAGGAAACAAGCCCCCAAAACAAAAAAAACATTTCTATTATCCATTACAAACTATTTAAAAAGTTACCAACCACTATTTTGTGTCATCAATCTGTTTACTGTAAGTTCTGAGCTTGGAATCGGCAATAACGTATCCCTGTAAGTGATATTGTCATAAGCCCTCAAATATCGTGACTTATTAATAGACGTGCTATTATTGATTGCCACAATGCAGGTAGCAATTTGCTGATTGAAAATTCCCCATCTAATTAGGTCGAATTTACGCAACCCCTCAAAACAAAGTTCCCTAGCCCTTTCATCGTGAATGATTTGTCTTAATGCAGTTTGATCGGTTACCGTAATAGGTGAAGCAGCCGCTCTAGCCCTTACAGGCGCAAGGTAAATGAGTGCATTAGCTGTGTTGCCCATCTCATTCTCAGCTTCTGCAGCCATCAACAAAACATCTGCATATCTGAGTACGGGAAAGTCTGTGGGACTCCAATCTACACTTTTGGGAAGAACTTTTTCGTAATCTCTATTCCATTTGCCACAACCTCTGTCCCAAGTGGATGCAGCCGCCCTAACTACTGTCCTCGGAACAGTATTGGCATAGGCATAAGTAGGGATGTTCCAATTGCGCCTTAATGTATCTTCTGGATATTTCATATATATACTATCATATAAATAGCCTGTGGGAATGTAAGCACCATATCCCTTCACAACTACCGGATTTGTAATATCAGTTGAATCATAGCGAAGGGCTAATTGGCAAGGAAATCTGCTTCCAGGAGGCATTGTACCAGTAGGGGTATTATTACCATAAAATTCTACTTCCCACATACATTCATTGATATCATAAATATTTTGGGATTCGTTGATAAATATTTGACTGTAACTAGGATTTAAGTTATGTATTCCAGAAGAAATAACAGACTCAGCCCAAACACTTGCAGAGTCGTACATAGGAAGACCTAAATTTAATGGATGCCCTGCCATTTTTAAATATACCCGTGCAATGATGCCAGCAATTGCCGTTTGTGAAACATGCCCTGTGGTTCCCCAATCTGTAATATTTTTTACTAGCGGCTGTGCAGTTTTCATATCAGAAAGAATCTGATTATAAACCAGCAAAGAGGGTGTTCGGGGGTAATTGAAATTGGAAACAGTAACGAATGGTTTTGTTATCAATGGAACATCTCCATAACGGGTCACTAATTGAAAATAATAGAATCCTCTCAAAAATAAAGCTTCTCCAAGAGCCACTTGTCTAACATTATCTTTAATTTTAGAAGAGTCAATATTTGCAATTAAAAGATTGGCAGCATTGATTCCAGCATATAAAGCAGTCCAACAATTAGAATAAATGGCTGTAGAGGCTTGACAATCGTACAAAGAAGGATTATTATTCACATTGTTTCTGTTATTAAATTGTCCCTCGTCGTTACCCATCTCCAATTCCAGTAAAAGGTTTCTCGAGAAGGTTCCATCAACAGTAAGATAGCTATATACACCTGCCAATGCAGCAGTAACCTGTGCATCGGTAGTGTAATATTGGGTAGTGACAAGCGTATCTTGTGGTGTTGTAGTCAGATACTTTGTACAAGAAACAGTACCAATCACTAAAATAGAAAGCAAAATAAATATTTGAAATGTCTTTTTCATAACAATATAATAATTCAAGTAAGGTTAAAAAGAAATATTGATACCTATGTTCATCGTTTTTGCACGAGGATAAACAGAATAGTCAAAGCCCGGGGTTAGTGCAGAAGGATATGCCGAAACCTCTGGATCGAACCCTGTATATTTTGTCAATGTAATCAAATTCTGTGCTGAAACAAAAAGTCTTGTCGAAGCGATGCCTGCCCTTTTTAATAAGCCAGTTGGGAAATTATATCCTAATTGAAGTGTCTTCAATCGTATATATGACCCATCTTCAATCACCCTCGAAGAATATACCTTATCTCCGTGCCCACCTGCAATAAACATCTGATTATTTTGGTTGGTAGGACTCCATTCATTCAATACCGTAGAGTACTGATTTTGCATAACCCTACCTGAGTTGCCTTCAAAAACCAATCGGTTTGCATTCAATATCTGACCACCATAAGAATATTGGATGAATATGCTTAAATCAAATTGACCATAGTTAAAGTTATTACTGAAGCCACCCACAAACTTTGGGTTGCCGTTTCCAATGATGGTATTGTCATTACTATTCATGACCAAGTCGTCATTCAGATCCTTGTACTTGATATAACCAGGCTGAATGGCAGTACTTGCCTGACTCGTGTTTGAAGTCACATTTGATTTAAGAGTATAAACACCAGATGGACTTTTATTGAAATCACTGTATTGATAATTACCTTGCCATATATACCCATACATCAACCCCATTGGCTGCCCAACTTTAGCTATATAGGCGGGATTTCCTGACCATTGATTATCCCAATTTACAGCCGTTAATAAGGATTCTTGCCCATTTGCCAAAGCCAACACCTTATTTCTATTCAAGGCGATATTGAAACTAGTCATCCACTTGAGTTTCGATTGGGTTGGCACATTAGCTGAAATAGTAAACTCCAATCCTTCATTCTGAACCTTTCCAACATTCTCATAAGCAGTGGTAAAGCCACTAGAAGGAGGAGTACTCGCATTTAGAAGTAAGTTGCTGGTGATTTTCTTATATACATCAAAAGTTAAGGTGATGATATTTTTAAGCATTGATACATCCAAACCAATATCTGCCTGTGATGTTGTTTCCCATTTGAGGTTTGTATTTCCCAATGCAAAAGGAACCACACTACTAGTTAAAGATCCATTAAAGGGGTAAGCTTTAGTAATCGTAGTATTCAAGGTAGGTAGGGAAGCAAAGTCAGAAACCCTATTGTTGCCAACAAGACCATAACTAACTCTCAATTTTGCATCGTTTATCAAACTAATTTTCTTCATGAAGTCTTCCTGACTCAATCTCCAAGCAAGGCTTCCTGACGGAAAATAGCTCCACTTGTTTGCAGCAGAAAATTTTGAAGATCCGTCCGACCTAAATGAGAATGTTGCTAAGTACTTGGTGTTATGATTAAAATTAATTCTTCCCAGATAAGAAGCAAGAGTGTTGTTAGTTTTACTTGTTGTCAAGGTTTGTGGTGTTCCTTGGTCTAAACCAGCCAAACCCAAGCTTTCATTAGGAAGTTGTCCTGCTGCAGCACCGTACATATAAATACCAGTTCCTTGAAATGTAAAGCCTGCTACCGCATCTAAGGTATTTCTATCATCCAACTTTTTATTATAGGATAAGGTATTTTCCGATACATAACTATTGGTAGATGTATATACAAAGGAGCCATTTACTCCATTTGCAAGGCCTTGAATTGTTTTCGGACTTCCTAAAACAGTATTACTTCCGTTAAAGGCTTCTGCCCGAGCCAAATCATTTGTTACACCAATCAATGCTCTGAACTTTAGTTCGTTAGTTATTTGATGGTCAATCGCCATATTCCCATATAAATTATTAGAGTAGCGGTTTCTTATTTCATATTGAACAGTCATTAATGGGTTGTATCTAGCATCACTGGGATCCAATGAAAAGAATGGGTCTATACCAGCGGATAATAAACTAGCTGAACTATCTGCAATTGGACGATACCCCCAAACGCTAAACATCAGGTTGCTTGATTGTGAAGTTGAGGCATCCAAAGCCGAAGGAATGGTTCCATATCCTTTTATACCACTATAATTGATATTGATAGCCACTTTTGTTTTAGTATCTATGTTATGGTCGAATCGCATCCGACCCTGATAACGGTTATAGCCAGAAAATCTAACAATCCCATCCTGTTGCAAGGCAGACCCTGTAATAAAAAACTTGGTATCAGCATTTCCACCACTCATTGACAACGTATTTGTAATAATAGGTGCTTGAGTAAAAACGAGACTCTGCCAGTCAATACCCTGTTGACCTTGGTAACTAGCCAACGATTTCCCATTTTTGAAGTATTGGGTTTTAGTATTTGTAGAGTCTAGTTGCGATTGAAATTCTACAAACTGATACCCATTTAACACTGGTATTTTGTTTTCAATTTTTTGACTACCATAATTTGAGATAAAAGTCATTCTTGTTTTACCAGCAAATCCTTTTTTAGTAGTGATAATAATAACCCCATTTGCTGCTCTTGCCCCATATATCGCTGTTGCAGAAGCATCTTTTAAAATTTCCATAGATTCAATATCGGCAGGATTGATGGCATTGTTGTTAGGATTCTCGATGGGAAAACCATCAACAACGTAAAGAGGAGAATTATCTTGTGTCAAAGAATTATTCCCACGGATTACAATTGTCACTGGACTTCCAGGTTGTCCGTCGGTAGAAGTGACTTGAACCCCAGCAACCCTTCCTGCCAATGCTTCTTCAAAAGATCTGACAGGTGCCTTCTGAAGGTCTCCTATATTTACTTTGGCTACTGACCCAGTTAAATCTCTTTTCTTTTGTGTTCCATAACCAACAACTACTACCTGATCCAAATCCTTCACACCTGGTTTTAATGCAATGGTTAACTTTTGAGTATTGGCTCCTAATGATATTGTCATTGTTTCAAACCCTTCATAAGAAATCACTAAAGTTGATTTACTACTAGCAACTTTTATGGAGAAAGAGCCATCAGCTTTAGAAAGTATTGTATTATTTTTCCCTCTTTCCATTATTGTAACTCCTAATAAAGGAATCCCTTTATCGTCACTAACTGTTCCTGACACTATTATTTCGTTTGGAAAAGCTTTGTTTTGATTCTCCATCTTTACATTGCCAGACTTGATGTTTACTTTCAGTATATTTTCAGAATCTGTAACAGGAGAAACTAAATCAACGACCCTGTTTCCCCCACTCGAAGAATTTTTTTTTACTTTCTTTGTAGGAATGATTACGTAGGTTTTTTCTTTAACTTTTTTGAAGCTTAACGAGAAGCCACTCAAAACATTATTCAGATTTACCTCAACCGATTCTTTTGGGTTTACAATATCTGAAGATACCATCATCCCTTCCAACACCTTATCTTCAAAGAGAATGTCTGTATCAAACTTAGCTTTAAAGCTCTTTAAAACCTCAGATAGCTTTAATGTTGAAGGAGAACTATCATAAGTTCTAGCATTATTTTCATACGTAAATAAACTATTGCTTTGAGCATGAACAAATTGTGACATGATGGATAAAGCAATAATAAATAGCAAAGATTTCCACAAAGTAGTTACTATATATTTCATAAATGGCAAAAAGTTATGTGTTTCTTAATTTAGTGTATTATTCAAAAAAGTAAACATTATTAGTTTTAGTCTTATAATTCAAATCTAATAACTGAGAGATTGCATCTATTAGATCTTCCGCTTTTTCGGCATGAAAAGAACCCGATATCTTTCTGTCAGCCAAAGATTCATTATCAAAATGGGCAGTTACGCCAAAGTCATCATTTAGCATTTCTGCAATATCAGCTAAACTTGTTCCTTCGAATAAGAAGTCGTGATTTTTCCAAGCGACTTCTTTTTCAGTATTATTTATATGTTCCACCTTATCATTGCCCGATTTGTTCTTTGTGAATTCATCACCTGGTTTTAATATTAGATTTTTAGCAATTAGATTCTCATTGTATTTAAGGGAAACCTTTCCTCTTCTAAGCACTACCTTATCATTTGCATTTCTTGAATAAACAGAGAATTGTGTTCCAAGAACAGTTACATCGAGCTTATTCTTTGTTTTTACTATAAACTTTTGATTGCTTTTTGTATGGATGACAGAAAAATCGGCTTCTCCATTCAAATAAACTTCTCTGTTTATATCCCCAAATGAAAATCTTGAATACTTTATGGAACTGTTTGCATTTAAAGTCACAGTACTACCATCTGGAAGTATAACTAGTTTAACTTCACCATAAGCGGAATCAATAGTTTTATTATAGATTGTTTCTTTGGCTAATAAAAAACTACAGCTAATTAAGAAAATTACAACTGCTGCGACTGCCAGTTTTTTATAGAGAAACCGAATAGGTATATTTGACTCAATCTTTACCTCATCTTTTTCTGCAAATATTTTTTGGAATGCTTTTTTATCATCTACAACAAATTGTGCATTATCATTTTCCCATTCATCAAGCCATTCATAGTACAACTCCATATTTTCCTTAAAAGTTAACCATTCTTCAATTAATTTTTTTTGAAGTGGTGTCGAATTTCCCGCAAAATGATTCAATAAAAGTTGCTTATTAATAATATTATCGTTTGACATATTTACTTTTTTATTGTCCTATAATTCTAAATATCCAAATAAACAGACAAACAACTTCGCAATGTTGCCAACGCTTTCATCATGTGTGCTTCTACTGTTTTTAATTTGATATTCATTTCCTCAGCAATTTCTTTATTAGCCTTTCCTTCAAATCTACTCAGAATAAATACTTTTTGACATTGTGGTGGGAATGAACTTACCGCAACTTCTATCTGACGGGACAATTCATCAAATAGTAAGATATTATGTGGTGTATCAGTCTCTTGTACCTTTTCTTCTAATTCATAAACAACTGCAAATGAACTACTCTTCTTACCATATTCACTTTGCAAATAGTTATAAATCGCATTACGAACAGACCTATACAAATAAGCCCTGAAACTAGTTGTAACATTTTCATAATGCTTCTTTTTCCAAAAGTTAGTAAATATCTCACTAACAATATCCTCCGATAGTTCTTTTGAATACACAAACCTTATAGCATGGCTACAAAGTGGTTTATAATACCTTCGAAAAATGAGTTCAAAACCTTTTTCAGGATTACTTTTTAGAACATTCCTGATGATTGCTTCATAATCAAGTACATTAGCTGAATATTTTTCATATTCATCATCAATCTGTCGCTTCAACGGATATTCGTCCGTTGACTGAACTTCATTTTCTTGCAAATCATTCATTTTTTTCATCAAAGCAAATTATCACTCTTCTTTAAGACAATTTTAATTTTAATTACCCTTAGTCTGTCAGAAATAATTTATAAAATTATAAGAAATTGCTTTATCATAAGACTCCTTTTTTTGTAAACAGCTTCTTCTTTCCATTTCTTAGTCCTATTTCTTTTCTTGGTCTAATTGCTTCAATTTATTAAATGTTGAAACTTGCCATTCTTGCCGCATTTTCTTAATCCTATTAGAAGAAAATAGAAATTTTTTAATGCTTCTCATAAAAAGACTTCACATTAAGAAAAGTATTTAATTACCTTCGCCAACTTTAGCACAAGTTTTACTATAAAAATTGAGCTTATGGAGGAACAAACATGATTTTAAACTAATTTAAAAATTGCGAGCAGCATGGATACAACAGTATTACTTATAATAACGGGAACAATAACACTTATTATAGGCGGAGTAACAGGGAAATTAATTTTTGGAAACAAATCAAAGCAAGACTTAGAAGAAGCTGAATTAAAAGCAAAGGCAATAATTAAGGAAGCAGAATTGAGGGCAGAAACAATCAAGAAAGAAAAACAACTTGAGGCAAAAGAAAAATTCGTTCAATTAAAAGCGGATTTCGACAATGACATTTTAGAGAGAAACAAAAAGATTGCAGAATCGGAAGCAAGGGCAAAACAAAAAGAATTGTCCGTCAACCAAAGAGAAGCAGCTTTTAATCAAAAAGAAAATAGCGTTGATAAACTAATTAGGGAACAGGAAACTATTAAGGACTCTTTGAATAGGCAGATTAAAGAAAATGAAACAATAAAAGAGAACCTCAACAAACAAATTGAAATCATTAATCAAAAAAAGATTCAATTTGAGAAACAAGAGGAAGAACATTTAAAACGTCTTGAAGCTGTTGCTGGATTAACTGCCGAACAAGCTAAAACCCAGTTAATAGAGTCAATGAGGGCTACAGCACATACACAAGGACTCACCATTCAACAGGAAATTATTGAGGATGCCAAACTGAAAGCAAATAAGGAAGCCCGTAAAATTGTGATTCAGTCTATTCAACGTACTGCTGCCGAAGTAACAATTGAAAATACCGTTTCAGTATTTAATCTTGATTCCGATGAAATAAAGGGACAGATTATTGGTCGTGAGGGTAGAAATATCCGTGCTTTAGAAGCTGCTACAGGTGTGGATTTGATAGTTGATGATACTCCTGAAGCAATAGTTCTTTCTTCATTTGATCCTTTGCGCAGGGAGATTGCTCGTTTGAGTTTGTCAAGACTGATTGCTGATGGTCGTATTCATCCTGCACGAATTGAAGAAGTGGTGGAGAAAACCCGTAAGCAATTAGAAGATCAAGTTCTTGAAATTGGAGAACGCACAGTAATTGAGTTAGGTATCCACGGTCTCCATAAGGAATTAGTACGTATGGTTGGAAGAATGAGTTTTCGTTCCTCTTATGGTCAGAATCTATTGATGCACAGTAGGGAAACCGCCAATCTTTGCGGTATAATGGCAGCAGAGTTAGGATTAAATCCAAAGCTTGCCAAACGTGCAGGTCTGTTACATGATATAGGAAAGGTTCCTGACGAAGAAACAGAATTGAGCCATGCATTATTGGGTGCAAAGCTTGCTGAAAAATATGGTGAAAACCCTGCTATTGTGAATGCAATTGGTGCTCACCATGATGAGATGGAAATGTTATTTGTTATTTCTCCAATAATTCAGGCTTGCGATGCTATCAGCGGTGCAAGACCAGGAGCTAGAAGAGAAATCATGCAACAGTACCTTCAACGTATCAAAGACCTTGAAGCCTTGGCACAAACCTATAAGGGGGTTGAAAAGGCTTATGCAATTCAAGCAGGTCGTGAATTGCGTGTGATAGTTGAGGCCGATAAGGTTACAGACGGCGAAAGTGACAAACTAAGTTTTGAAATTGCCCAACAAATACAAACTGAAATGACTTATCCTGGTCAAATTAAGGTGACTGTAATTAGAGAAAAAAGAGCAGTGAACATTGCTAGATAGTATGAGTGATGAATTAGAAGTTTAAAGGGTAGGATTAAAGTTTAATTTACGATAAAAGCCCCAAACAGAATATTTGTTTGGGGCTTTTTTATGGGATATGTTATATCTAGAAAATAATTCTTTCTCCTTTATTCTGTATAGCTGATACAAGGTTTATAATTGGGTGATATAGTGTAGAATTGCTCAATCCATAAAAAATTAATATTTAAACTTTACGAAAGCTTTATTTATATTTCTTCGGAAATTAAATTACGATGTTTTCATTTAAAAAGACTCACACACTCACTTTAGTCAACTCATCATGTTGATGATAATAGGCTCTTCATTTCCATGGTCAACATAGAACAGCCACCACAATTTGGTCATTAATGCTCGAAATCCGAGTACTAGGGTTGGTATTCCTCGTATCAGGATTTCTGGGATAAATGGTCATCACAAAAAAGAATGAATCGGGAATTGCGGTTATAATCAATAAATCATTTTGTTATAGAGCATTTATATCTTGATTAATTCAATCG
>Ga0364873_10373_pt1 | contig 23225 bp, 21 predicted proteins | sample ExccelAu500001D3_2_FD_206928 | JGI IMG/M metagenome (GOLD analysis project Ga0364873, IMG submission 206928) | Enriched cells from Trout Bog Lake Hypolimnion, Wisconsin, USA - BchlTB.Aug07.5000.01.D3 | ecosystem: Environmental > Aquatic > Freshwater > Lake > Hypolimnion/Profundal zone | place... | reverse complement strand
GAGAAAATCCAGCCCCACGCGTTCGCCGGTGAAAACGTCCTCGAAATACAGCGGCTGATGGACGCATTCGATGACGGCGGCGGTGGCATTTAATTTGGCGATGCGCTCGCGCAGTGCGGCGGTGTTGCCATCGCTCTTGGTGATGAAAATCGTGTGCGCGCGGGCGAGGTGCGACGGCGGTTCGCGCAGCGTGCCGCGCGGGAGCAGATGCTCGTTGCCGAACGGCTGCTGGCGGTCAATCAGCACCACATCGTGCCGGCGGCCGCGCAAATGCCAGTATTGAAAACCGTCGTCCAGCAGCAGCGTATCGCAGCCGAACTTTTCAATCGCGTAGCGGCCGGCCTTCACGCGATCCTTGTCCACCAGCACCACGACGTCCTTCAAATTGGACGCGAGCATATACGGTTCGTCGCCGGCGGTTTCGGAATCGAGCAGCAGCGATTTGCCGTCGGACACGATACGCGGTGGCGTCTGGTCAGCGCGCAGGAGAATTTTGTTCAGAAATTTGGTGTGAATCGGCACCGGTTTGGAACGATAGCCGCGCGAGAGAATGGCGACCTTGCGTCCGGCATTTTGAAGTTCGCGCGCAAATTTTTCCACCACTGGCGTCTTGCCGGTGCCGCCAACGGTGAGGTTGCCAATGGCGATGACCTGCACGCCGAGCGTTTTGTCGCGGAGAATGCGGAAGTTGTAAAGCCATCGGCGAACCTTGACGGCAACCTGAAAAACTTTGGAACCGCCGAAGAGCACGCCGCGCGTCGCTTTGGCCTTGAAATCATGGCGCTCCTCAAAAACCACTTCGAGGAAGAAGGTTTCCAAGGTTTCAGACCAGACCCGGAATTTGTCGCGCATTGCGGTTAATGTGCCAAGTCTGGCCGGAGTTTTGAATTTTTAATTTTGAGTTTTTAGTTGCGAGCCAAACCACCGGCACTAACTAAAAATTAAAAACTCAAAACTAAATTGATTTCAATAGCCCAACTTGGCGACTTCGCGTTCCAGCGCGATTTGAAATTGCTGCACGTCTGCCGCCGATGGTTTGTAGCCCGCCTGTTTCGGCACGACACCGAGCCGGCCGGTCTGGTCGAGATACCAGTCCGCCGCTTGGCCGTCGCTGAAAGTCACCTTGCCACTGACCAGCGCGCCGGGGCGCGTGATTTGATCCACGGAAACGGCAACCTTGCTGGCCGGCGGCAGCACTTCATCCGCCACGGGAACGGCTCCGGTCGAAACCGGCGCGGCCACCGGTGGTTGGGCGATGGCGGGCGGCTCAACGACTTTCGGCGGTTCCGGATCTTTCGGCGTCAGCTTCAAATCGTCCACGAGGAAGCGCGCTTCCATGTAAGTCAGCTTGAGGCCAAATTCCGCCGCGAGCCGGTTTTGGATTTCCGAAAGCTTCGCGCCTTCCGCAATCCATTTGCCCACTGCTAGCCGCTGGTTGTCGTCCAATTTCATACCGCCAGCTTACTCAAAGTCCCTTGAGAATGCCATCGTAACCGTTGGCTTCCAACTCCAGCGCCAGCTTTTTGTCGCCCGATTTCACAATGCGACCGTCGGCCATGACGTGAACAAAATCCGGCACGATGTAATTCAGCAGCCGCTGATAATGCGTGATGACGAGCTGCGCGGAATCGGCGCGCTTCAGCTTGTTGACGCCGCTGGAAACGATTTTAAGCGCGTCAATGTCCAGCCCGGAATCCGTCTCGTCGAGAATCGCGAGCTTCGGTTCGAGCACTGCCATCTGGAAAATTTCCGCGCGTTTTTTTTCGCCACCAGAGAAACCTTCGTTCACGGAGCGCTTGAGCAAATCCTCGTTGAGTTCCAGCAATTTGATTTTGTCCTTCACCAGCGCGAGAAATTCAATCGCGTCCAGTTCCGGCTGGCCTTTAGATTTGCGGATTTCATTCAGCGCGGCCTTCAAAAAGTAAGTGCTGTTCACGCCGGGAATTTCCACCGGATACTGGAACGCGAGAAACACGCCTTCGCGGGCGCGCTCTTCGGGATCCAGCTCCAGCAAATCTTTGCCGAGATAATTCACCGTGCCGGCGGTGACTTCGTAGCCATCGCGGCCGGCGAGAATCGCGGCGAGCGTGCTCTTGCCGCTGCCATTCAGGCCCATCAACGCGTGGACTTCACCGGCGTTGATCGTCAGGCTGAAGCCTTTCAGGATTTGTTTGTTCTCCACGCCCGCGTGGAGGTTTTTGATTTCAAGAATAGGTTGCTTGCTCATGTTCTAAAAAATATTAGACACGAATTGCACGAATTTTCACTAATCAAATTCGTGTTAATTCGTGAAATTAGTGTCTAGCCAACGCTGCCTTCCAAACTCACTCCCAAAAGTTTTTGCGCTTCGACTGCGAATTCCATCGGCAGTTCCTTGAAGACTTCTTTGCAAAAGCCGTTCACGATCATGTTCACCGCGTCCTGCGTGGATAGTCCGCGCGCGTTGCAATAAAAAATCTGGTCCTCGCCGATCTTCGAGGTCGAGGCTTCATGCTCGATGGACGACGAAGTATTTTTTACCTCAATATACGGAAACGTGTGTGCGCCGCATTTCGCACCGATGAGCATCGAATCGCACTGCGAAAAATTCCGCGAGTTCGCCGCACTCTTACGGATTTCCACGAGACCGCGATAGCTGTTCTGGCCGCGACCAGCGGAAATACCCTTGGAAACAATGGTGCTTTTCGTGTTCTTCCCAATGTGAATCATCTTTGTGCCGGTGTCGGCCTGCTGGCAATTGTTCACAACGGCGACGGAATAAAATTCGCCTTTGGAATTGTCGCCGAGCAAAATGCAGCTCGGATATTTCCAGGTGATCGCCGATCCGGTTTCTACCTGCGTCCAGGTGATGCGCGAGTTTTTGCCTTTGCACAAACCGCGCTTGGTCACGAAATTGTAGATGCCGCCCACGCCGTTTTCGTCGCCGGGATACCAGTTTTGCACGGTGCTGTATTTGATTTCCGCGCTGTCGAGCGCCACGAGCTCCACCACGGCGGCGTGCAACTGGTTTTCATCGCGCATCGGCGCGGTGCAACCTTCGAGATAGCTCACGCTCGCCGATTCGTCCGCGACAATCAGCGTGCGCTCGAACTGGCCGGACTTCGCCGCGTTGATGCGAAAGTAAGTCGAAAGCTCCATCGGACAACGCACGCCTTTCGGGATGTAGCAGAACGAACCGTCGGTGAACACGGCGGAATTCAGCGCGGCGTAATAATTGTCCGTGTAGGGCACGACCGAGCCGAGATATTTTTTGACGAGGTCGGGATGCTCGTGAACGGCTTCGCTGAACGAGCAGAAAATGATTCCCTTCTTCGCCAGCTCTTCGCGATACGTTGTGCCGACGCTCACGGAATCAAAAATCGCGTCCACCGCCACGCCGGCGAGCCGGCTGCGTTCGCGCAGCGGAATGCCGAGCTTCTCGTAAGTTTCCAGCAGCTTCGGATCTACTTCGTCCAAACTTTTCGGCGCGTCGCCTTTGGGTTTCGGCTGGGAAAAATAACTGATGTCCTGAAAATTAATTTTCGGATATTTCACGAACTGCCACGTTGGTTCTTGCAGCGTCAGCCAATGGCGGAAGGATTTGATACGCCAGTCGGTCAGCCAAGTCGGCTCGTTTTTTTTGGCGGAGATGAACCGGATGGTTTCCTCGCTCAAACCTGGTGGCGTGGATTCAGATTCGACATCGGTGACGAAGCCGTATTTGTATTCCTGTTTAACCAGGCTCTCAATGGTGTCGGTGGCGGTGCTCATCTCAAATTATTTTTTCTTCGCGCAATCGGCGCAAACACCGTGAATGGTCACGTCGTAACCTTCCGGCTTGAAGCCGCGCGGAACGGCCACGCATGGCAGTTCGTGCGGCAAACTCACATCATAAATCGTCCCGCAAACGCTGCAATGAAAATGCCCGTGCTCGACCATGTTCGGACAGAAACGTGTCGCGCCGCGCTCCACGTTGACCTGCCGCGCCAGACCACTTTTCACCAGCACGTCGAGACAGTTATAGACCGTCGCGTGGGAAATTTCCGGCATCGCCTTTTTGGCGCGAATGAAAACCTCTTCGGCAGTGGGATGATCCCGCTTGTGCAGCAGCACGTCATAAACCTGCTGGCGCTGCGGCGTCAGGCGCAAACCGGTGGCCCCCAACTGTTCAGTCAGGTGCTGTTCGTCATGCGGGTGGCTGCGCGCCTTCATTGTGAGGAAAATCTAGCGCAGGCCAACCGCAAGTCAAGATTTAGAATAATTCTAAATTAACCCCAACCGCGATCAGATGATCCGGGCGGAATTATTTCTGGAAGACGTGGACGCGCGCCGGTGGCAGGTTCCACCAGACAATCTTGGAAGCGATGAGCCGGAAGTCGTCTGCGCCCCGGCTGCGGTCTTTGATGATGTGGTAGCTGTATTGCACCAGCCGGCCGCGCGGTTCGAGGACGGTGCGGATTTTTTGCGCGAGCGCGGCGGCCTGTGCTTCGGGGAAATTCAACAGCGGTAGGCTGGAGATAACCGCGCCCACGGCGGTGAGGGCGGGGGCATGTTCGCGCAGCAATTGATCCAGTTGCCAGGCATCACCGGCAATAATGCAGGCGCGGGGATATTTTTTCTGGAGCAGCTTGGCGAGCGTGGGATTGTGTTCGATGGCAATGAGGCGGTCTTCGCGCAAACCATGTTTGAGCAAGGCATCGGTGACGGCACCGGTGCCGGGGCCGAGTTCGAGGACATAGCTTTCGGAATCCCGCGGCAGCCAGCGCGCCATCGCGGCCCCCAGTTGCGGCGAACTGGGCGCGACGGACCCGGTGCGCTGCGGATTGGCTAGCCACTCGCGCAGGAACAGCGAGGAGTCGGCTAGGGCGGCGATGAATTTTCGAGCCATGCTTTTCAATGAAATCAGACTTAAATCCTAGTCCATCGGTTCAACCATACGCTACTGAAAACTTTCGGCAAAAATCACCGTCCGGCTTTGGGGGAAGTAATCCGGTTCAGTTCCGCCCGCACGGCTTCGCGTCGCGTCGTCCAGTCGTGCCAGTCTTTTTCGAGAATTTCGCCGGCATAATTGGTTTGCGCCACCGGCCAGACGGCGGCGAGTTTTTCTAGAAATTTTCGGGCGTCGTCGCGCTGGTGCCATTGGAGATGCGTCTCAGCGAGGTTCAACTGGTTTTCGGGATAATCCGGCGCGAGCGCGGCGGCGCGGTCGAGCCATTCGCGCGCCTTGCGTTTGCTGCCGATGCTGACGGGCCAGCCGGGCGCATCGCGATAAAGCAGGCCGAGACAGCGCGCGGGGCCGGCGAAATCCAGTTTTTCATCCAGTTCGGCGGCGGCTTTGAGTTCGTGCTCGATTTCGTGAACGAGCTTGTAAGAAGTCATGGATGGGGCGAGCGCGTCCGCCAATTCGCCGGCGTTCAGCGCCAGATAATAATGCCCCGGCGCAGATTTTGGCTCGCGGGCGAGAAGCTGCCGGCTGGCGGTGATGCCGGCGCGCGCCACCTCGGCGCGGACGGTGGCGTTGGTGGCCAGCTCGGCGTAATTGAAGCTGGCGCGACCGAAGCGCCAGACATTGGTCGGGTTGCCGGCGTCTGCTTGAAAGCAATTCTGCGCCCGGTGAAATTCCGCCTCGGCACGAGCAACGAAGTTTTTTTCCAGCTCACCGGCGACCACCCACCCGACACCGCCAAGCAAAAATAGTCCCGCCACGGCCAATTTAAGTTTGGCTGCGCCGGTGGGGCGGGAATAAAAAGTTGCCATTACGCCGGGCTGTTTTATACTCGGCAAGTGAGATTAAATTGGAATTTTCCGTCTCTGGCAATGTTTGTCGCACTGGCGCTTTCCGTCGCCGGCTGCGGCGGGGTCAACGCCAGCAAGACCGTCTCACCGCTGGATTTCTTCATGCCGGGTCTGATTAAGGCGGATTTGCCGGCGGCTCCGACACCGGTGTCAACCGCCACCAACGAATTCGCCACGGTTCAATAACATTATGCGTTTCCCGTTCGCGCTGACGAAGAAAATCGCCAGCCACATCATCAAACACAAACTCAAGCGCACCCCGAAATTTGCGATGGTGCTCCAGCTTGAGCCGCTGCACACCTGCAACCTCACCTGCACCGGCTGCGGGCGCATCCGCGAGTATTCCACGAATCTCAAGGACATGGTGCCGCTGGAAAAATGCCTCGCTGTGGCCGCCGAATGCGATGCGCCGATGGTCTCGATTTGCGGCGGTGAACCGCTGATTTATCCGAAGATCGAGGAACTCGTCGCCGGTCTGCTGGAACAGAAGCGTGTCCTTTACATCTGCACCAACGGTGTGTTCATGCGCAAAAAAATGCGCGATTATCTCGCCGTCATTTACACGCCGGCCACCGAGCCGACGCTGAAAAAGCTGCTCGCGGAAAAATTAATTACCGACAAGGAAGCCGACGCCATTCGCAACGCCGACGGCGCGGCGAAAAAGAAAGTCGTGATCCGCCCGACGCAGTGGATGTATTGGAACGTCCACGTGGACGGTCTGGAATTTACGCACGATTTGATTGTCGAACGCGAAGGCGTGTTCAAGGAATGTGTCGAGGCTATCAAGATGGCGAAAATCCTCGGTTATCAGGTTGCCACCAACACCACGGTGTATCGGGAAACCCAGGTGGCGGAAATCGAGGACATGTTCAAGTTTTTGTCGTCGCTCGAAGTGGACGGCCACACGATTTCGCCCGGCTACGATTACGACGCGGCGAAAAAAGACATGGCCCAGCGGCTCGGCAAAGACCCGCAGGAATTTTTCCTCACGCGCGACATGACGCGGGCAAAATTTGCGAAAATTGAAGAATGGGGCAAGGCGTTTACTGTTTTCGGCACGCCGGTGTATCAGGAATTTCTCGCCGGCAAACGCGAGTTGACCTGCACCGCCTGGGCGATTCCCACCTACAATATCAAAGGCTGGAAAGCGCCATGCTACCTGATGACCGATGGCCATTACGACGGCTACCAGGAAATGCTGACGAAGGTGAACTGGGAAAAATACGGCGTCGTCAACGGCGTCGCCCGCGATCCGCGCTGCGAACATTGCATGGTGCATTGCGGCTACGATCCGAGCGGCGCGCTCGGCACCAATTACCAGTCCGGCGACAACTGGAAAAATTTCAAATACAACTTCGGCACCAAGCCACCGCCATTCCCGGCCTCGCCGGAACTGGCCAAACGCGCCTTCAACGGCGTCACCATCGGCCAAGGTCATCTGGCGGAGGCGAAGGCTGCTATCAAATCACCCGCCGCCGATGCGCGCGGCGCGTTTTCCACCAAGGAGCCCCAGCACGAGGCGCACGTTGGCAGCCATTGCGGCACCAGCGAGACCGCCGAACCGGATGCAAAAAAATCGGCGTAAAGTTTCCTGCCGGTGGCAGCCGCAGCGTTTGCGCGCCGTCCGGCAATGATGCGCTTGCTTTCCAGACCACGCCTATCCATGCTATCCTAGATATTCAACCCCGCGTGTCGGGGCATTTTTTACATGAGCAACGTTTCTGATCTCGATCTCAACTTGGACAACCTCTTTCAGCCCGCGTGGGCGCAGGGGAAAACCGAGTCCAACAAATTCGCCAAATTCACCGGCAACGAAGGCGTCAAGCCCGAACGCTCGTTCAGCGGCAAGCCCGGTGAACGCCGCGCACCGCGCCGCGATGGTCCCAGCGGTGGCGGCGGTGGTGAACGCCGGGGCGGCTTTGGCGGTCCGCCGCGCGGTGGTGGTTCCAAATTTGGCGGTGGCGACCGCAAAGGCGGTTTCCGGGGCGGCGACCGGCGCGACGAACCGCGCCGCGAACGACCGGAACCACCGGCACCGTTGCCGGAGCTGAATGTCGCGTTTATTCCCGAAGAACGCGGCGTCGAACAGCTGTCGAAGCAGATCAAGGTGACGGGCCGCGCGTATCCGCTGTTTCAAATCGCGCTGCTAATTTTGCAGAAGGCGGAACGCTATTCCGTTCTGCTCACGAAGAAAAAATCCGATGGCGCGGCGCAACCGCTGTTTGTCTGCGCGCTCGACGAGTCGCCGTGGACGAGCGAGGACGAAGCGGTCGCGCACGTGCTCAAAAATCATTTCGCCACGTTTTACCAGGCCGAACGCACGGCGACAGAGCCGCCGAAGGGTGTTTACACGTTTGTGGCGCAATGCGGTTTGAGCGGCGTCATTCTCGGCCCGCCGAATCATCACGATTACCAAAACCAGTTGCGCAAGCTCCACACGGAAAAATTTTCACGGATGCCGTTCGACCTGTTCAAGGCGCGCGTGAAAATCGTGAAGGACGAAGCCGTCGTCAAAAAATGGATTGAGGAACAGAGCTTCAAAACGGAATACATCTGCCTCAACGTGCCGGAGCCGCTCAAGCTGGCGACGCTCGAAGAGGTCGCGAAACATTTCCGCGCCACGCACAAGGATGCCATCATCAAGCCGGTGGAAACGCTCACGGTGGCCGGCGTGCCGAGCCGCAGTTTGCGCGACAACGGACTACAGCGGCTCATCCGGCAGGAATGGGAGCAGCAGAAATTTTTCCCGCTACCCATCGCGACGAAATTGAGCCAGCAGTTCGCGCAATACGGCCTGCAATTTTTCAAGGTCAACAAAACCGTCACCCACGTCAGCGTGGCGCGGCCGACGTTCCTCGACCTCGAAACCACGCCAGTTTCGGAAAACATCAAGCGCATCATTAATTTCATCAACGGCAACGCCAAAGCCACGCGGAAGAAATTGATCGAGGCACTCGCGCCGACGCCCAAAGTGGCGAAAGCTCCGGCCGCAGAAACGCCCGCGCCGGCCGCACCGGTGGCGGAAGGTGAAATTGCTTCCACACCACCGGCACCAACCCAACCGGCCAAGCCGGCGGAACCGGAAACCACGCCGGAACAGACCGCGGTCATTGTGGATTTGCACTGGCTGATTCATCAAGGTGCGGTATTGGAATTTGCCGATGGTCGCATTGAAACGGCGAAGAAGCCCGCACCGAAACCGCCGAAGCCGGAAAAGAAAACCGTTGCCGAAAAACCCGCCACCACCGGCGAAACGGAAATTGCGGTGGAATCGGTGACGCCAGAAAATATTGCAGCGGCACCAGCGGCGGAAACGCCCGCGCCAACGGAACCACCGGTGGCCGCCGCTGAAACCGCCACCGCGCCGGTGGCGGAAACGCTGGCGCAGCCCGAAGCTCCGGCGCCGACGGAAGGAAGTGCCGCATGAAATTCGCCGCCCTTGGTCTTTCTGAAAAAGTTCTCGAAGGAGTTCGCGCCGTTGGCTACACCGAACCGACCCCCATCCAGCTCCGCGCCATCCCGCTGGTGTTGTCCGGCAAAGATGTCATCGGCAGCGCGCAGACCGGCACCGGTAAAACGGCGGCGTTCGCGCTGCCCATCTTGTCCAAACTCGGCCACCACCAACCCGGCGGTCCGCGCGTGCTCATTCTCGAACCGACGCGCGAACTCGCGGCGCAAGTCGAGACGGCCTTCCGCGATTACGCGCGCTTTCTCGATATAAAAATCACCGTCGTCTTCGGCGGCGTGGGCTACGGCAAGCAGAATGACGAATTGAAAGCCGGTGCCGACGTCGTCGTCGCCACGCCCGGACGTCTGCTCGATCATCTCGAACAAGGCACGGTGAAATTGGACAAGGTGGAATTTCTCGTCCTCGACGAAGCCGATCGGATGTTGGACATGGGTTTTCTGCCCGACGTGCGCCGGTTGGTGGAAAAATGCCCGCGCAAACGCCACAGCGCGCTGTTCTCCGCCACCATTCCGCCGCAAATCGAAACGCTCATCCAATGGGCGATGAACGCGCCGGAAACAATTGAAATCGGCGCGCGCCGGTCGGTCGCCGAGACGGTCAAGCATGTGATTTATCCGGTTTCCGACATGCAGAAGACCGACCTGCTACTCGAATTGCTCAACCGCGTGAATTACGATTCCGTCATCGTTTTCTGCCGCACCAAGCACGGGGCCGACCGCTGCGCCACCACGCTCAAGCGCGCCAACCACGCCGTGGCGGTGTTGCATTCCAACCGCACGCAGAAGGAACGCGAGCAGGCGTTGCAAGGTTTTCGCGACGGTAAATTTGAAGTCCTCGTTGCCACCGACATCGCGGCGCGCGGACTGGACATCGCCGACGTGAGCCACGTTGTGAACTACGACGTGCCGCAGCATCCCGAAGATTATATCCACCGCATTGGCCGCACCGGCCGCGCGGAGAACACCGGTGACGCCTTCACCATCATGGTGGCGGAGGACGCGCCGCACGTTTTTGCCATCGAACGCTTCATCAGCCAGAAAATCCCACGCGTGAAGCTGGAAAATTTCGACTACCGCTACACGGCGCTGTTTGAAGAAGCCAAGCCCGGTGCCGCCGCCGGTTTTCCCGGCAAAGTGCGCGGCGGCCGCGTCCACGGCGGCTACCACTTCGCACCTGGTGGTCGGCGGCGATAACCGGACAACCGGAGATACAACCGCCGGCATTCCAATTGCCGACCGCGTTTCAATATCCGGCAAAAGTTGTTAATAAATTTTCATTTTCATTCGGCGCGGATTAGTTATCATTCTTGCCTGTTAGAAACAGCCGGTTGTTCGATTCCGCAAAACAAAAATATTAATTTATGCCACTGACACATACCAAAGACCTGTTCGCCAAAGCGCTCAAAGGCAAATACGCCCTCGGCGCATTCAACGTCAACAACATGGAACTCATTCAGGCCATCGTCGAAGCCTGCGAAGAGGAAAAAGCTCCGCTCATCCTCCAGATTTCCAAAGGTGCGCGCCAATACGCTAACCCGGTGTATCTCAAGAAACTCATCGAGGCCGCCGTCAGCCTGTCCAACATTCCGATCGCGGTTCACCTGGATCACGGCGACACGTTCGATCTGTGTAAGCAGTGCATTGATGAAGGTTTCACCAGCGTCATGATTGACGCCAGCCACGAGCCGTTCGAGAAAAACGCCGAGATTACCCGCAAGGTCGTTGAATACGCGCACAAATATAACGCCTCCGTGGAATCCGAACTCGGCCATCTCGTTGGCGCGCAGTTCGACGAAGGCGAAGAAGGTGGGGCACATTCCACCGGCGGCCATTACACGAACCCCGATGAAGCCGTCAAATTCGTCAAGGAAACCGGCTGCGATTCGCTCGCCGTCGCCATCGGCAACAGCCACGGCGCGTTCAAATTCAAGGGCGAACAGCACCTCGACCTCGAACGCCTCAAAGCCATCAAGAAAGCGCTGCTCGAAGCGAACCTCGGCGATTATCCGCTGGTGCTCCACGGTGCGTCCAGCGTGCCGCAGTATCTCGCTGATGAAATCAACAAATACGGTGGTAATATGCCTGATTCCAAAGGCGTGCCGGAAGGCGACATCGAAATTGCCCGCCGCGTGGGTTGCACGAAGGTGAACATTGACACCGACCTGCGCATGGCCATGACCGCCGGCATCCGCAAAGTATTTGCGACGAATCCGAAGGAATTCGATCCGCGCAAATACATGGGACCGGCCCGCACGATGGTCAAGGACCTCGTCCGCCACAAGGTCAAGAACGTCCTGTGCAGCGCCGGTCACGCGTTCGACTGAAAAATATTTCCACTTCAAGCCCCGGACAATTTTCGTCCGGGGCTTTTTGTTTTTGCAATCCGGCTGAATTGGTCAGGCGCGCGCTCACCGTGTCAGCGTTGATGAACCTAAACTCAGCCACTGGCCAAAACAGCGGCGGCAAGGGCTGCCCGCTGCTTTCAGCGATGGCCAGAGATTGACCCGGAAGACCGGACTTGTTAGTTTTCATTTCAGTTGCGTCATGAAAACCGCGCTGAATCAGCATGTGCTCGTGTTGAACCGGCTCTGGCAGGCTGTGAATGTCTGCACCGCCCGACGCGCACTTACGCTCCTCTTTCAAGGCCAGGCGCAGGTTGTGATGGAAGCCACCGACGGCTCGTTTCGCACTTTTAATTTTCAAGAATGGCGCGACGTCGCCACCGATGCGCCGCACGACGAATGTATCCACGCCATTTCCTTCCGCATCCGCGTGCCGCGCATCATCCTGCTCTTCATGTATGACCGGATGCCAAAGAAGGAAGTGAAGTTCACCCGGCACAACATTTTTGAACGCGATAAAAACACCTGCCAGTATTGTGGCGGTGTTTTCGACCGGAGCGACTTGAACCTCGACCACGTTATTCCACGCGACCGTGGTGGCCCGACGACATGGGAAAACATCGTGTGTTCCTGCATCGCCTGTAACACCCGCAAATCCAACCACACGCCGGCGGAGGCTGGCATGAACCTCATCCGCAAGCCCAAGCGCCCGAAATGGCGGCCGTTTGTGCAGATCAACTTCACGCTGCACCGGCACGACAGTTGGCGGCATTTTGTGGATCTCGCCTACTGGAACGTCGAGCTGGGCGAGGACGTGGAGTCGTAGCGCCAGCGGCGCATTGACTTCGCCCCGGTGGCGGATAGCATTGAGATTCTTGGCGTGCTCGTCTATCGGTTAGGACACGGCCCTCTCAAGGCTGAAAGACGGGTTCGATTCCCGTGCGCGCTACCACTAAAACCCCTGCAAACATCGGGGTTTTTAGTTTAAAGTTGACTTTCCAGACAAATTTCCAGACAGTTCAGGCATGAAAATGCCGGAGTTTCCCAAGGTGATTAAGCGTGGAAGTGTGAGTGTCAATATTTACGAAACCCCCTCCAAGGGTTACGCCCATTACACGCTGTGCTATTATCAGGATGGCCGGCGGAAGCGTGAATTCAGCGCGGATTATTCGGCCATCCTGAATCGCGCCAATGAAGTTCTGGATGATCTAAACACCGGCAAGCCGCCCGATGAGGGAGCTTTGAAAGCGGCCGAGCGGGCGGAATTTATCCGGGCCAAGGCCAGCCTCAAAGCGAAAAACATTTTCCTGCCGCTGGATGTGGTGGCCCTCCATTTTGCCGAGGCCGTTAAGCATCTCGGCAGTGATTTGGTGATCGAAGCGGCCCGGGAATACGCCCGTCGCCACCCGACGAAGCTGCCAGCGAAGACGGTGGCGGAGGTAGTGGAGGAAATCATTACGGCCAAGCGCGCCCAAGGCGTCAGCCTTCGTTATGTGGAAGATTTGGTTTACCGGCTTGGGCGATTCAAAGACAGCATTCAAGGCAACATCGCCCATGTGGATTCGGACAAGCTCCGGATTTTTCTGGATGGCCTGACCAAGACCGACGGGAAAAAGATGTCAGCCCGCTCCTATAATAATTTCCGGCTGACACTGGTCACCCTGTTTGAGTTCGCAAAGAAACGAAAATATCTGCCCGCCGACTGGGATGAATTCAGCGGCGTGGACACGATGAAGGACAAAGGCGGCGCCATTGAGATATTCACCCCCGATGAAATTTCAAATCTGCTGTCGTCGGCGGGCAGTGACCTCATTCCCTTTCTGACCCTCGGTGCGTTTGCCGGCCTGCGTAGTGCCGAGATTGAGCGGATCAATTGGCGGGAGGTGAAGTTTGAAACTGGTTATATCATCGTTGAGGCCCCAAAAGCCAAGACCGCGTCACGGCGACAGGTTGAAATGAAGCCCAACCTGCGGGCATGGTTGCGGCCATTGGCAAAAAAAAACGGACCCGTCATGCCGTACAATGAAGATGCCCTTTATAAGCTGCTGCGCGACCTTTCAGAAACAACCAAAATTCCTTGGAAGAACAACGCGCTTCGGCATAGCTTCATATCCTATCGCGTGGCTGAAACCGGCGACGTGAACCGAACCGCTTTGGAATCTGGTAATTCAGCCGCAGTGATATTCAGCAACTACCGCGAACTAGTCACGCCGCGGGAGGCAAAAAAATGGTTTGCCATCAAGCCGGCATCCAATTACTGCAAACGCAATCCGGCGGCCACCGCCTTGGCGGAAAGAAAAGCTCACTAAATCGAATCATGCCCGACGCCAAATTTTGATTTCAAATGTGTCTCAATGTCTGCCCATTTGAAAAGCACCGTGGCCCGCCGCCCTTTGCCAAGCTTTATGTAGGGAAGATAACCGTGATGCATCCATTGCTCGATGGTGCGAACGGATTTTCTAAAACGTAAAGCCACGTCTACTTTCGAAATATAATCCGGAGCTGACGGCTGGCTTTTATGAGCCGCTCGGCCTGCGCATTTGCTTTGGTGTTCCCAGCCAGCGTCGCCGTTGGCACCCCCATTGGCAGCCAGAACCATTCCCGGGGTGTTTTCCTTCACTTTTTTCATAATCACTCACTTTCTTCGTTTCGAAGCACCCGTCCCCTCCTCTGGTCTGCCAATCGGCAAAAATCTGATCTGGGGTAATCACCCTGTAACCTAGCTACAAAGCCGCCGACCCCCGGTCTCATCAGTAGAGGCCGGAGCAGGACGCCTATTTGAAGCTGGTCGGAAAACTTCATTCATAGAAAATTATACAGGCTTTTTGAACCAACTCTGAAGAAAGTTGCAAGAGAGTGGTTAAAAACAGTCAAGTCATTGAAAATAAAGGTGATCTTGCGTTGGCGGACGCCCGGAAAACCCCTATTTTCAACCGCTTGTCCGGTTTTTATTCAGGATTTAATCTTAAAAAGCTGTTTAGAGGACGATGTTGGTTGGGGGGCAGGCAGTTTGAAGCCGGTGTGGCCGGCGGCTTCCAGCCGCCTGCCCGCCATGAAAAACCACGAGGTCAAGGATGTGCTGCCCAGTCGCTGGAAGCCCAGTCGCTCCAGCGCCGCTTCACCAACTACCCCGTAGCCCGCTTAACGCTTACGGATGATTTTCCGCGCAGCCGACGAGCAGGACGCCGTGCAAAGCGCGGATTTTCTCGGCAAAAAACGGGTCGTAAAACGCTCATGGGGTCACAGCGGCGGCAAAGGCAATGTGAATTACAACGAAACCGAGGAACACAAAATCAAGCCGCACAAACTTCGCAATCTCCGTGACCACGAGTGCGTGCTCGTCCACTGCGAGCGTGGATTTCGCCAAGTTACACTGCCACCGCTCGAAGCTGACGGCACGGTTGCGAAATGGTTTCCGTGGGTTGAGGCGAGTATTTTACCTAACATCTACCAATGAAATGATCAGTCCAATTCGCCGTTCAAATTCATGCTTGACACGTCAAGCAAGCGCGGTATAGTGGGCAACATGAATAGAGATTTGGAATCGCTTGCTACACTGTTGCGGGAATCTCGCAGCCGTCTTGGATTTACACTCCGGGCGGTTGAAGAAAAATCCGGCATCTCAAATGCGTATCTCAGTCAACTTGAAGGGGCAAAAATCAAGCAGCCGTCTCCACAAGTTTTGCACAAACTCTGCACTCTTTACGAGTGCTCGTATGCGACGGTATTGGAAATGGCCGGGCATCCCCTTCCGGCATCTGCACAAGCTCCGATAAACGCGCGGTTTGTAGCTCGCCTCGGGAAGACCACGCCGGATGAAGAATCATCACTCCTTGAATACTTGCAATTCCTGCGGTCGCGCAAACGCTAAATTTTAATACAAAATGATCTGGTCATTTTCAGAGAGCCGTATTTTTAGGAAATGCCAGCGCCAGTGGTTCTACAAGGCGTGCTGCGCTTCCGCGCGCTCGAAGGACTCAGCCCGGCGTGAAGCATACCTCCTCTCGAAACTTCAGTCCGTGTCTGCATGGCGCGGACAAATTGTGGACACGGTAGTTGAACAGGTCCTTGTGCCGGCTCTCAATCAGGGAAATCGTCCGATGTTGAACCAAGTGCTGGCCAGTGCCAGAACCCTGTTCGACAAGCAACTGGCTTTTGGCCGTCAGCACCGTGTGCGTGAACCAGGTTTCAAAGTCACCGAGTCTGGAGATTCATTCGCCGCCTTCTACGCAGTTGAATACGGGGCGGGGCTTTCTGACATCGATGTGAATGCCGCTTGGTTAGATGTCGAACAGGCGTTACGAAATCTTTTTGGCCTTGACGAGTTGAAGCAGTTATTGCGCGAAGCCAAATACAGGGTGGCGCAACGCTCATTGATTTTTGACCACGCCGGGGCGAAGGTGCGCGCGGTCCCTGATCTAATTGCATTCTTTGCCGATAAACCACCTGTGATTGTGGATTGGAAAGTCCACACCTTTGGAGTTCGGGATTATCGCGACCAACTTTTGACCTATGCCATTGCGCTGATGCGGGCAAAGCCCCATAAAGATTTCCCATCGGATTTGAGTCGATGGAAGGAATCCGATGTTGTTTTGTATGAAGTTCAATTATTACGCGGCATCACCCGCCAATACCCGGCTGATGAAAATGATGTGCAGGCAACAGACGAACGGATTGCCGAAAGCATTGTCACCCTCCAACTTGCACGGGGCGGTCTGGAGGATGACGAATTGACTGCCAATGAATTTCCCACGACGAATGATCCGCGAACCTGTCAGACGTGTCCGTATCGAAAAATCTGCTGGAATTAACTGCCATGAACACACTGGAAACAAACATATATCGTGTTGAAAATCTCAATGAACTTTCCGCGAAATACCGGCTTTATCGCCTGCGGGGACTGTCAGCGGATCAGGATGACTACCACCGTAACCTGAATATCCTAGTCACAAAACTTTCCCGCGAATTGCGCTCACCAGTCGGAACTTTGGATCACAATGGGGCCACCTGCCTCGTCATACGCGACGGAGAAGTTGAACCAAAATCCCCGCAAACACTCGTCCGACGGATTGTGTATCTGGAAAAGGAAACTGATGAGTTCCAAATTAATTTTAGTCAACTTAACGATGCAACGCGTGCAATTTCGCTCCGCTTCCTGCAATTCGCGGCCCAAAACGCACTGCAAAGACAACCCGGTCTATGGCGTCCCAATTCTGGCGGCGCATTCTTTGACAAACAGCCTGAATCTGTTCAAAGGGGCATAGGGTTACACAGCGGCTACATTGTCCGAGCTACGTCACTTCCCGATGGCGGGATGGGTCTGTGTGTGGATGCCCGACACAAATTCGTGTCCGCCGATCCGATTCCAGCACGGCTCAATCGGCAGGAATTTGTGCGCTACAAAATGGCGCACGCCATCTATCACTTCGGCCATGCGTGGTTTGAAGTCCGGTTAGCCGAGTGGTCGGAACTTACCGCGCAGGAGCATTTATTCCCGGATAACGGACGCGAAGTCAACCTGCTGGAATATATTCAGGAGAAAACTGCTTCGCCACTGCCGCCAGAACTGGTGCGCCTGCCGAAAGATTGCAGTGTCGTTCACTATTACAACACTAGCCGGGAAATGCGCGCAGCGCCGTCCGCCCTGTGTTATCCAGTATTTGATACTTCTGACGGTCGCGTGCGCCGCGCTCATGGCCGGACTATCATCGGCCCCGTTGCCCGCCGGGCAGGTATTTTTCGTTTTGTGGAAAACTATCTGCAAAAAGTATCGCTCGGAAAAACATCCATCCGCCTGTCCCGAAATCCGGTTGAAACGGAGCGTAAAAGTTTTCCAGTGCCAGATCTCAAATTTGGCAACAACAAGGTTCTATCCGCCCACGGGACGCCTGGAACCCAGCAAGTTCAACTCAATGATTTGGGGAGGACCAGAATAAATATGCTTCTGAACCGGTCGGCGGGATTTTACACCACCACCCCGATGCAAAAGCAGTTTTTCTTCATGCCTGAAACCATTCACCGCAGTTGGGGGCCACAGTTCCTTAAAGACCTGTGTGGCAAAGTGAATGGACTTTATCCGCAGACAAACGGCTTTGCCCCGGAAGTCATCATCTACGATGATCGGCGGGGACGCACGTTTGTTGAGCAGGGAATGGCTTTGTTGAAAGCGGCGAAAGAACATCAGGCGGCATCTGGCTTTGCCGTCGTGATGATCCATGAACCGACCGACCGGCAACCCCGCAAATCCGATCAACTGGCCGCTTATGCCGTGCGCGCATTGCGCAAAGATTGCGACATCACAGCGGCGGTCATCCACACCGCGACCGGCACGGAATGCTATGAACAGCCCAACAACGGCAGTGGTTCATTAGCTTATCGGATGCGTGCCGACAAGCGTGGCCGGTTTGACGGTTATCTCCGGAACGTAGCATTGAACAAGGTACTTTTGACAAATGAAAAGTGGCCGTTCGTGTTGGCCCAAAAAACGCAGGCTGACTTGACCATCGGCGTGGATGTCAAATCGCACTTCGCTGGCTTCATCGCCGTAGGCAAAGGTGGCGACTATATTGCCGCAACGCAAGGCATGGAATGCCGCCAGCCGGAACAAATCAGCGAGGCTGAATTTCGCAAATTGATGGCAGCCACGGTTCAACAATATGTTGATGCCACTGGCGATCTGGCACGAACGGTCGTCATCCATCGCGACGGCAGAATGTTTGAGACTGAATTGCGCGGTGTAAAATTGGCTTTTGACGCATTGTGCGAGAAAGGTTTGCTTGCACCAGGTGCCTCACTGAATTGCGTGGAGATCGGCAAATCAAGTTTTACCTCCCTGCGCTTGTTTGATGTAAGCCGGAACGGGCACCCACAACCTATCATTCGCAATCCAGAAGTAGGAGACTATTACCTTACCAGCGCAGACGAGGGATATGTCTGCGCCACTGGCCGCGCATTTCCCCGTGACGGCACCGTGTATCCGTTGCACGTCCGAAAGGTATGCGGCACATTGCCCTTGGAACAATTGCTCGAAGACATTTACCGGTTGACCACGCTGGCCTGGACACGGCCAGAGGACTGCACCCGGTATCCTATCACCATAAAACTAAACGACCGCCGGCTGTTTGAAGACGCCGGAGAATACAACGAAAATGAAATCAACATCTATGAAGAGGAGGCTGTGGTATGAGTGAAATTGGCATTCATGCTGGCCGCTATCAACGCGTCAGCGATTACGCCCGGGCAGTGGATCGGTTATTGCTAGACCTGCAATCAGGGGATGCTCCTGATGCTGAAACTGTGGCTCCGGTTTTGGCATTGCTGGACTCGATGCGGCAGGATCAGTCCGCCGCTCCGCTGGTGCAGTTGCTTAAATTGCAATGGCGACAAGTCGCCAAGCCTGCACCCGACCGCCTTGGTAAAATTGTGTCCGATTTGAAATCCGAGCATCCCACCCAGCAAACACTCGCTGATCTGGAAAATTTGGCAACGGTGCTTGACCGCGAGCGGGTCACGATGCGGTTGCGATTGAGAGGAATCTGATGCTTGACGATTATCTAATCGGCTCGGTCGGGCAGCTTTCGGAACGTGCGCGGCACCTGCTGGCGGCGATTTCAAAGCAATATCCTCCGGAGTTTCGCGCGCTCGCCCAGACCTGTCGTAATCAGGTCAACGAATTGATTGCGGAGTTTGATTCTTTGATAAACGATGCGCGTTACCAAAAACCTGAACTCAAGGCACTACGATTGCGCGCTTACACCGATTTGGTGAACCGGCTCGATTTCATTGAGAGCATTGGTTTTGCCGCTCTCGTCCGCATCAACGACGAAGATAAGCAAATGACTCGGCTCGTCAGTGACATTGCCGAAGAGTTGATGTTCCCGCTTCCTCCGCCGGTCGTGTCCTGCCAATCGCATTTTTCGTCGTATTTCCACGCATTTCCCGGCCTCAATGTGCTTCGCGTGCCGCTGAAGGAAGGCCATTTCCTGCTGCATTTGCCGGACCTTTATCACGAGCTGGCGCATTTCATCCTTGAAGAAAGAAACAATCCTGCAGTGCAGGCTTTTCAAGATAGCCACGCAAAAGCAACCAATGCCGCAACCGGACACTTGGCCGAACTACTCTCCAAACCGACGCGCGGGCCAAAGAACGATGAGAAGTATTTAACTTGGACGCTTTCCTGGATGCGAGCTTGGGGCGCGGAATTATTTTGCGACCTGTTTGGCGTCCTCGGCGTCGGCCCGGCATACGCATGGGCACATCTCCATCTGTGCGCCAAGACCGGCAACGACCCGTTTCGCGTGGAAACTTCGCCGGATTCGACACATCCGCCGGACGCAGCACGAATGTTCGTCCTCCTTGAAATTCTGAACCTGCTCGATTACGGTGCAATCGCATCCGACATCAAAGCGCGTTGGGATGAACTCACCACCTTGCGAGGATTCAAGAACGATCCCAATTACCAACTTTGTTTTCCAGCCGAGGTTCTAAAACAATTCGCCGCCGAGGCTCATACAAGCTATAAGGCTATGAACTGTCGCTGTTCATCAGCAAAGCCCGAGAATCGCGTCCATAATTTGCTCAACGAAGCCTGGATCAAGTTTTGGAAAACGCCAGCCCAGTATGCTGACTGGGAAAAACAAAATAGCGTCATTCTCACAAAGCGCTAATAAGAGAAGCTAAACGGACTGCTACGACTAGACACTCGGCAAACCCAGCCGGAGATTTTTCTGAATCTGCTTGCGCCAGTTGTTTGCCACCTGCGCCTGTTCTGCGAAATCCGGCCACTTCGATACAGCAGCAAGGACCTCCTCGACGATTGACTCGGCACGTCCGCGTTTCATCATCGCGTTTTTGGCAAAGGCGCGAAAATCCGCCAGCGTGAAGCCATCGCGCTTGCCATTCATCGTCATCTGATGCGTCGCTGTCCAGTCGCCCGCCGGGTTGTGGCTGTAAATCACATCAAACGCTGGCGCTAATGACCACTGCCCCGCCTTGTCCATGAGGAATGCAATGTTTTTAACGTGGTCGTCCTGATTGCGCGCGATGATGTTGAACGCCATCCGGCGGAATTGTTCCTCAACGGTTGCCATCGGCAGGCTTAATTGGCGGATGGTCAGTAACGCCTGCTCGTAGGAGTATGCGCCCGCTGAATTGAAATCAAAATGCGCCAGCGCGCACAGCGATTGCATGTGCAATTTTTCCCCACCGTCAAGCCGGTCGAAGCGCCGCGTCATAAAATGCCGCCGCCCGCCTTCCTCTAGCAACCGACATTCGCTCATGTTAATGCCCGCCGCCTTTGCCATCAGGTAATACGCATATTCAATCGCACCGTAGCCCTTCGGATCTTCCAGTTCCTTGTCCTTGTTGCCGGTCACGCCGTCAAATTTCAGCAGCCAGTAATCAAATCCGGTGCCAGCCTCAATCTGTCCCGAACGCACTTCGTTGGTTTGGCGGTTCCAAGCAATGACGGCTTTCGCCCGCGCTCCACCGGCAGATGTGCCCACGCGCAAAATGTCACCGAGCGCTGCTTTCCGTTTTTCACTGGCGAACGTGGCTTTCAGATTTTTGCGATGCGCCAAAACTTCCGACGCCAGTTTGACCAGCGCATCAATCTCGATTTTCTTCGCGCGTTGCGGCTGCGGCCCGATGGCCGGCGCGAATTCCAAAGCACCCATGCCGCGTATGCCCGTATAGCAAAGACGTTCGACGGCAGTGAAACTTGCCGGCGTCCGCCCCTGCGTCGCCAGCCACGCATCAATCAACGCGTTGCCGAATCGGTCCGGCAACGAATCGGCAAGTAGGCCGGGCAGACCGTGAAATGTCCGCTGTGGCAATTCCGGGAAAACATAAACGCGGTCGCTCAACGGCATCGTGATTGGCGAAATCTCAATGCCGCTCTGGGCAAACGCTGAATCATACTGGAACGCCGCAGTGCTGCCGCCATCTTTCAGTGAAACCGCCCCGATGGTGCGTCCCCAAAGTTGGACTTCGGCCACCGTCATGGTTTATCTCCCCATTGCCATTTTTTAGCGGATGATGTGACGGCTTTGGTCGTCGAGGCGCGCTGCCGCTGTCGCCCACGCAATTTCAACTGTTCGACCGGGCTAGGCACGGGTTCGGGGACGAGGGTGTCGAGGCGTTCCAACACACCCAGCACGCGGCACACCCGGATGAAACCCGACAACTGGGTTGCCACAGCCCCCGATTCCAGCCGTTCCACGGTGCGCTTGGAAACTCCAGCCTGCTCGGCCAGTTGCCCTTGCGTCAGATTGCGCTCCAAACGGATGCGGGCCAGTCGCCCGCCCAGTTCCGCGAGCACCACGTCGTCGGTGGCTTGTTTTGTTATTTTCATAACACGCCTAATATGGCGAATAGCGTTCTATTTGTCAAGCAAGTCGCCACATAAGGCGAATATATATTTAATTAGCAAATCGTCACTTGAGACGATTTTGATTCGCGCAAAGCCTCATTTCGCCACTTGTGGCACTTTGTCAGCCCCGCCGTGACCAACGCGGGCTTTCGCTCAGTTTCACGGTCTTGCCGGTCGCCCGTATGCCGCTCGACCGCGCCCGCTCGCCGACCGCAGACCGAAACCGAACTTGCCACAAAATCACTGTCACTCCTTGCGAACAGAACCGCGGCAAAATAGAATTCAAGAATATGGCAGGCCCTTCAGAAAAGACCGTCAAACGTGATCGCACATACTCATAGTACGGAATGATGGCAGGATGGCGAACTTGTGGGCGGCGTCTATGGCGTCGTTATCGGTGAGTTGTTCACTGGCCGGAGTCACCATCTGGACATCGAAGAGCACAAAGTTTCGTTTCCGTAGGTGTTGCACCGGATGGTAGAGCGCCACCTTGGAGGCTTGTCCACGCGGCGGAACATTGATTTCCTAAATAGATTTTTAAGGGTTGCGCCCACAGCCCGGCTGGGGCGATGAGCAGACCAAACGCCACGGTGGCCTGACCGATTCCATCGGTTTGCCCAGTCGCGTGGCGGGTAAGTTTTTCAGAGGTTGTAGAAGTGAGGATTAAAACCAGGTTGATACCCAGCCTCGTTACCTCGCTTTAAGCGGTGGAGTTTGTTTTCAGCTCCATCCACAACCGTTGGTTAAGCGGGATGGATTTTTTCCATCCCGCTTTTTTCGTTTTCGCCGCCCGCGGCATCAAGGGTTCTTCCCGATCCGGGTGTGACCGCTTCCAGCAGTTCACCCAACCACGGCTCTGGGACAAGGGGAGCATAGGCATGAAAAAGAAAATCCCAGTTCAGTTTTTAAAATCACCCATCATTTTACATACGTTCACGCGCGATCAAATCGAGCGTGGCGATCTCTCCGACTTCATCGAAAAATTTGGTGAGGGTCAGTTGGGTAGCGGTCGGGTTGAACATCTCTTTGGCAAACTGGTGTTCAAGTTTGAAGGGGTGGAAGAAGGTGGCGTTGCCACCCATCCCAAAGTCAGAGTGTTGTTGCGACGACTCAACGACCGCTGGCGCTGGTCGGGCTTCTTCTTAAATCTCAGCGAACCCTTAGGGCCACCAGACACCTTTAATTTATATCCGTTGCTGGCGTTGGGTCTCTGCACCGCCGACTTGAAAATCGGCACTTGGGAGCGCACCGGTAAAACCTTCATCCGCATC
>Ga0364873_10371_pt1 | contig 23253 bp, 30 predicted proteins | sample ExccelAu500001D3_2_FD_206928 | JGI IMG/M metagenome (GOLD analysis project Ga0364873, IMG submission 206928) | Enriched cells from Trout Bog Lake Hypolimnion, Wisconsin, USA - BchlTB.Aug07.5000.01.D3 | ecosystem: Environmental > Aquatic > Freshwater > Lake > Hypolimnion/Profundal zone | place... | reverse complement strand
ATGCGCCTGAAGTACCAACCATTGCAGAAACGATTCCTGGATACGAAGTGGAGTTAGTCTATGCAGTTGTGGCTCCTACTGGAACTCCCAAGCCCGTCATTACCTACTTAAATAGCCAACTTGCGAAAGCCTTAGAAAACCCTGAAGTTAAAGAGCGTCTGGCAGGACAAGGGTTTGATATTAGACTGAGTACTCCCGATCAATTGGGAGGCTACATTCGGAGCGAGCTGAAGAAGTGGGAGCCAATTGTGAAAGAATCCGGTGTTAAGCCTGAGTAAAAACTTGGAATGATTTATTTAATTTGAATTTAAGTGTGAGAAAACATGATTGAAACTTCTGGAAAAAAATTAGCTGGCCCGATTATTCGACTTCATCCAAATGACAACATTGTTGTTGCTCGGGTTGATGTCAGCATTGGGACCGAAGTGCCGAGTGAACACTTTACAAGCCGCAGTCAGGTTCCTGCTGGTTATAAGATTGCCACTAAAAAGATTGCTAAGGGCGACCCTATTCTCAAATACAACGTTACCGTTGGATTTGCAAACACTGATATTGAACCGGGCACGATGGTGCATAGCCATAACACCGAGTTCCGGGAATTTGATCGTGACTATGCTTACGCTAGCGAGTTCAAGCCCACTCAAATGCTGCCAGAATCTGAGCGCGCAAGCTTCCAGGGCTATGTGCGTCCCAATGGCAAAGTGGGTACACGCAACTTCATCGGCATCTTGTCAACAGTGAATTGTTCAGCAACCGTTGTCAACAAAATTGCTGACTGGTTTACGCCTGAACGCTTAAAAGATTTTCCGAATGTGGATGGGGTAGTTGCTTTTAGTCACGACATTGGCTGTGGCATGGAAATGAGTGGTGAGCCAATGCAATTGCTCCGCCGCACCATGGCAGGCTATGCACGTCACCCTAACCTAGCGGCTGCTTTAATCGTGGGTCTTGGTTGTGAACGCAATCAACTCAAGGGCTTGATGGAGCAAGAAGATCTCAAAGAAGGACACAATCTGCACACTTTCATCATGCAAGAATCTGGCGGAACTCGTAAAACGATTGAAGCAGGCATCCAAGCCGTTAAAGCGCTGTTGCCAGAAGCCAATAAAGCTAAACGAGAAACCGTTTCGGCCAGCCACCTGATGGTTGGTTTGCAATGTGGTGGATCAGATGGATTCTCATCGATTACAGCGAACCCAGCACTCGGAGCAGCTATTGATATTCTGTCACGTCATGGCGGTACGGGCATCTTGTCAGAGACCCCTGAGATCTACGGGGTTGAACATACACTTACTCGCAGAGCTGCTTCAAAAGAGATTGGTGAAAAACTCATCAAGCGCATTCGTTGGTGGAAAGATGAATACTCAGTCGGCCGCGATGTTCAGATCAATGGTCAAGTCAGCCCAGGAAATCAAATTGGCGGTCTTGCTAATATCTTTGAAAAGTCACTCGGCTCTTCCATGAAAGGTGGCACAGGCCCATTAATGGAAGTGTATAAATATGCAGAGCCAGTCACTGCTAAAGGCTTTGTATTTATGGATACGCCAGGGTTTGATCCGGTTTCTGCAACAGGGCAAATTGCAGGTGGCGCCAATTTGGTGGCTTTCACTACGGGGCGTGGTTCTATGTTTGGCTCCAAGCCAGCCCCCTGTATCAAATTGGCAACCAATACGCCCATGTATCAACGTTTGACTGAAGACATGGACATCAACTGCGGAGAAATTCTAGATGGCACGGTATCAGTTCAAGAGATGGGGCAGCGGATTTTTGAACTCTTCCTACGTACCGCCTCTGGCGAAGCCTCCAAGAGTGAATTGCTGGGTCTTGGGGACTATGAGTTCGTACCTTGGCAAATTGGCGTGATGAGCTAAGTTCCAGCCACTGCAGTACCTAGAACAGGCGGGCCACGAGCCCGCTTTTTCTTTGTTCAAAAGAAGCTGAAATCAATCCCTAAGGGACTGTAGAATTAATGCTATTAGCTCAATCGGGACTTAAAGCAGGCTTATGAAATTTAAGGATTACTACGAAACGCTAGGTGTTGCACGTGGTGCCACTGAAGCCGATATTAAAAGTGCTTATCGCAAGCTAGCTCGAAAATATCATCCAGACGTCAACAAAGAAAAAGATGCTGAAGAGCGCTTTAAAGAAGTTGGTGAGGCTTATGCCGTGCTCAAAGATACAGAGAAGCGCGCAGCTTACGATCAAATGGGTAGCAACTGGAAGAGTGGTCAAGACTTCACTCCTCCGCCAAACTGGAATGAAGGTTTTGAATTCTCAGACGGTGGTTTTGGGGGTGGCGGCTACGAAGGAGATCAAAGTGAATTCTTTGAATCTCTTTTCGGTCGAGGTAAGCATCGCCAAGGTGGACGCAGTGGTCATTCTAGACAAGATCAAGGCATGCACTTTAAGGGCCAAGATCATCATGCAAAAATTTTGATTGATCTTGCCGATGCTTACAACGGCGCCAAAAGAACTATTGCTCTGCATATGCCAACTCTGGATGCAAGCGGTCATGTCATCACCCAAGAGCGCAAACTCGATGTCAGCATTCCCAAAGGAATTAAAGCCGGACAAAATCTGCGCTTAAGTGGGCAAGGCGGGCCTGGTATGGGTGAAGGCGGCGCGGGTGACCTCTACCTGGAAATTGATTTCCACCCCAACCCGATCTACCGAGTTGATGGCAAAGATGTTTATCTGGACTTACCACTTGCGCCATGGGAGGTGGCACTTGGTACAACGGTAAAAGTACCCACTCCAGCAGGCACGACACTAGAGCTAACTATTCCAGCAAATACCATTGCAGGTCGCAAGATGCGACTCAAAGGCAAAGGCATTCCAAGCAAGGAGCCTGGGGACCTCTATGTCGTTACGATAATTGCGACACCGCCTGCTGATACTGATGCTCAAAAAGAAGCTTATCAAGCATTTGAGAAAGCTTTTGAATTCAACCCCAGAACACACTTGAAGGGATGATGGAGATGACACAAACGAATATCACCTGGATTGAAGGCGCCATTGTTGAGAATGAAATTCACATGAGTATTGTGGAACTATCTCAAGCGGCAAGCACTAGCGAAGAACTCATCATGGCATGGGTTACTGAGGGCGTCCTCAGCCCAACAGGATCATCACCTCAGGACTGGCGCTTTGGCGGCGATTCATTAAGCAGAACCAAGACCGCCGTGCGCCTCAGTAGGGATCTCGAAATCAATACCCCGGGATTGGCGCTGGCGCTTCAGTTACTGGATCAAATCTCTGATCTTAGAGCGCAACTGGTGCGCATTGCTAGCAGCAAAAAGGACTAAACCTCAGCCCTTTGCAATAAGCTTTCCCAACGCTGCATCTTTTGCTCTAAGTCAGCGGTAATCTCCGATAAACGAGCCTGCATGCTGGCTGCCAGCTCAGGCTCATTTTTATACAATTCAGGATTACTCATCTCGATTCCAATATCCGCCTGCTCTGTTTCCAGATTCTCAATCTGCACAGGCAATACTTCAAGCTCTTGACGCTCTTTACCATTTAACTTTGACACCCCACCTTTAACTGCCGCAGGCTTTACTTCAGTCTTAGCAACCGTCTTCTCAACAGGCTTAGTTGTTTGCTCTTGTTTTGCAGCGCCATTTGCTGCGCGAATTTTGTCTGAACGCGCCTTTTGAATCTTCCAATCTTCGTAGCCACCCTCATACTCGCGCCAAAAGCCATCACCTTCATTCGCAATAATGCTGGTAACCACGTTGTCCAAGAAATAGCGATCGTGACTTACTAAGAAGACAGTGCCTTTGTAGTCTTGCAGTAACTGCTCGAGCAAGTCCAAGGTATCAATATCTAAATCATTCGTTGGCTCATCAAGCACCAATACGTTTGCGGGTCTTGCAAACAAGCGGGCTAGTAGCAAGCGGTTACGCTCACCACCAGATAAAGTGCTTACAGGGGAATTTGTGCGCTCAGGAGAAAACAAGAAATCGCTTAAATAACTCTTCACATGTTTACGATTGCCATTGATCTCAATCCACTCGCTTCCAGGGCTAATGTAATCTTCCAAAGAGGCGTTGAGGTCAAGACCTTCACGCATTTGATCAAAGTAAGCCACTTCAATACGGGTACCCATCGTCGCTGTACCAGAATCCGGTGCAATCGTTCCCAAAATTAACTTGAGCAAAGTTGTTTTACCGGCGCCGTTAGGTCCTAAGAAACCAACCTTGTCGCCACGCAAAATGGTTGCTGTGAAATCTGTCACGATTGGTCGATCGTAAGATTTCGACACATTCTGTAGGTCGGCAACAATCTTGCCACTACGATCTCCAGCAGATACAGCTAGCTTGACCTGGCCAATGGCATCGCGCCTTTGTGAGCGGCTCACGCGAAGGTTTTCTAAACGGGCAATACGGGCAACGCTGCGCGTCCGACGCGCCTCAACCCCTTTACGAATCCACACTTCTTCTTGCGCAAGCAATTTATCCGCACGCGCATTAGCCAATGATTCGGAATTCATTTCCTGATCTTTTAAAACCTCATACGCTGAAAAGTTTCCGGGATATGAGCGCAATATGCCACGATCCAGCTCCACAATTTGTGTGCAAACATTGTCCAAGAAGGCGCGATCATGCGTCACCAAAATGACCGAGCCTTGATATTCTTTTAGGAGCTCTTCTAACCAGGCAATCGAATCCAAGTCCAAATGGTTGGTAGGTTCATCCAAAATCAGCACATCAGGCACCTCTACTAAAGCGCGCGCTAAGGCAACCCGTTTCTTGGTCCCACCAGACAATGTATTGATCTTCAGATCAGCCTCGAGATGCAATCGGCCCAAGGTTTCATGAACACGTTGTTCCCAGTTCCATCCGCTGACAGACTCTAACTCAGACTGAACTTCGTCAAGGCGATGGTGAGACGCATCATCCCATTCTCCGATACTGAGAGCCTCATACTCTTCACGTAGCGCCTTGGCCTGTGCAACGCCTTGAGACACTGCATCGAAGACGGTTTCATTCGCTTCAAAAATGGGTTCTTGGGGGACATAGGCTATACGCAGGCCTTGCTGGTATTGCAGCAGTCCATCATCCAATTTTTCTATGCCAGCCAAGATCTTCAATAAAGAAGATTTGCCAGTGCCATTGCGGCCAATTAAGCCAACACGCTCCCCAGATTCGAGGGAAAAAGCAGTGTTTGCGAGGAGGTCAACGTGGCCAAAAGCCAGTTTTGCATCAGTAAGTACGATTAAAGCCATGGCGACATTATCAACGCTTCAGCAAAAGAGGGGATATTTCCCCCAATTTCTGCGAGACTAGCTGCATATGACCTGCAAATTATCGACTTCCGCACCGCGCCTTATTTTGTTTGCAGGCCATGCTGGAACTGGAAAATCTACTCTAGCCAAAAGGGCTCTGCCCCTAATTGTCAAAAAGACCGGGGCAGATTTTTTCTTCTTGGATAAAGATACGGTTTATGGGGCCTATAGCTCGCACGTGATGCAGCTGACTACCCATAACCCCAATGACCGAGACAGCCCCTACTACCTCGAAAATCTGCGTGATTGGGAATATTCCGGCCTGATTGATATCGTCAGAGAAAATCTACTCCTCGGTGTGAATGTCATTTTGGTTGGACCATTCTCAAGAGAAATTCAAAGTGGCAAGATGTTTAGCCCCACAGCTTTGGGCATTCCACCAGAAACCAGCATCCGACTTGCCTGGATAGATTTAGAAGAGAAGGAAGCAAAGCTTCGGATAGAGCAACGTGAAGATCCACGAGATGATTGGAAGCTAGCAAACTGGAATCAATATGCCAAACGCAGAATTGAGCCACCAGAGCATCCAGCCATTTTTCGATTCGATAATCTTCAGTTCAACGAAGAGCGCTTTGAAGAACTGGTTGATCAACTGACTCAATAAAAAAGATTAAAAAAATAGGGCTCCTTCAGGAGCCCTACCTCAAGACCTAAGAACTGAATTCTTAGAACTTGTAAGTCACACCAACGCCTGGTGTCCACGGGTTAAGCGTTAACTTACCCAAATTAGTACCGCCAGCAACAGTCGTCACATTAGTGCTCATCTGAACGTATTTAACATCCACGTTTAAGCCCCAGTTTTTATCAAACATATAGTCCATACCTACCTGGCCAACCAAACCGATGCTGTTTTGATCAACTTGAACAGAGTTACCCAAGGCTGGGAAATTAGAACGATTGCCAAAAATGGTGTAGTTCACACCAACACCGACGTAAGGCTTAAACGCACCTAAGTCTGTAAAGTGATACTGAGCTACTAAAGATGGTGGTAGAGCAGTAATCTTTCCTGCATTAGCATTGTTTGAGCCGTAAGTAACATTTACTTGTTGTGGGTAAGTTAAAACCAACTCAGCAGCAATATTCTTAGTAAAGAAGTAAGAAACATCAAACTCAGGAATAACCTTGTTTTCAGCTTTGACGTTTAAGGCTTGGACGGTTTGCGTTTGTCCATTCTGAAATAACACGTCAACAGCACGCACACGAATCATCCATGGGTTTTCACTTGATGATTGAGCTTGTGATGCGAATGGTGCCAATGAAGCTACTGCGGCCATGGCTACTACCAGTGATTTGAGACGCATGATATTTCCCTCTTTTGTTTTCAATTTGATGAATTCATTTTCAAATTGGGAGGAGGAAATGGATTTGACTTGTATCAAACCCACCGTCATAGATTTGTCAGCATTTGCTTAAAAGCAACAATGTTTTGTCGAGTTTTTGATCTATATCAAAACAAGCGACATTTGATCTTTTTACAAAACCTTGGAGTAAGTTCCGCGCGCTTGAGATTCTCTTAAATGGCGATCAAAGGTCATGGCTACGCGCCTTGCTAGTAGGCGTCCTTTGATGGGCACTACCATGCGAGACCCTTGCCATTCAAGGAGCCCAGCCTCTTCCAAGCCTTTTAATTCTTCAAGCTCGACCTTAAAGTATTTAGGGAATTCAATTCCATGATCTTTTGCAAACTGATCAGTGTCTAGTGCAAATTGGCACATCAACTCGCCAATGAGCTCGCGGCGTAATAGGTCATCCTTGTCCAGGCGCATTCCTCTAAGGGTTGGCAAATGCCCGGCATCAATTGCTGCGTAATACTCATCTAAAGTTCTGACGTTTTGCGAATAGCAATCATCCACCTTGCCAATAGAAGAAATCCCAAAAGCTAATAAATCACATTCAGCTTGTGTGGAGTAACCCTGAAAATTACGATGTAGCTTTCCCTCTTTCTGAGCGATGGCTAGTTCATCGTCCGGCTTGGCGAAGTGATCCATTCCAATAAAAACATAACCTGCCTCACCCAAGCGCTCAATCGTATTTGAAAGAATATTGAGCTTATCTGCTGCTGGCGGCAACTCTGCCTCAGAAATTCTGCGCTGCGGCTTAAAGATGTGTGGCAAATGCGCATAGTTATAGACGGAGAGCCTATCAGGACTCATCTCCAGCACTAGATCCACTGTCTCTTTAAATGTTTCGGGTGTTTGCTTGGGTAAGCCGTAGATCAAATCGACGCTTCTGGATTTAAATCCATACTTTCTGGACCAGTCAATGACAGCACGCGTCTCTTCGACAGTTTGGACGCGGTGCACTGCTTCTTGCACTGCCAAATTAAAATCTTGGACTCCAAGGCTAATCCGATTAAATCCAAGTTCAGCTAGTAATGCAATATCTGCTTCGGTAACGCGACGAGGATCAATCTCAATCGAGTACTCACCACCAGGGAGCAACTCAAAATGCTCACGCGTGTAGAACATAAGTTCTGTCATTTCTTCATGAGACAAGAAAGTTGGTGTACCGCCACCCCAATGCAACTGGGTAATAGGAATTTTTTTCTGAGCACCCATAGCTGCCGTCACCATCGCCATTTCTTTGGCTACATACTTAATATACTTGGCGCTACGGCCATGATCTTTGGTGATGATCTTGTTACAGCCACAGTAGTAACAAATGTTTGGGCAGAAGGGTAAGTGAAAATACAGCGATAAAGGCTCGTCAACTTTGGCTACCCGCTCAAGCGCGCCCAAATAATCCGCTTCAGCGAATGCATTATCGAATCGATCTGCGCTTGGGTAAGAGGTATAACGCGGTCCATTGATATCAAACTTTTTCAAAAGCTCGGGATGGAATAACACTTCTACTTCACTGTTTGACGAATTAACCACTGCTGTGCCCATAAAGACGAATCGATGTTAAATATGCATTATTGAGAGAGGCAATCAAGCGCGACTGCTTCTGCCACTTTAATCCCATCAACGCCTGCAGACAAGATTCCACCCGCATAACCTGCTCCCTCGCCCGCAGGGTATAGGCCTTTGATGTTCAGACTTTGAAAATTAGGGCCCCGGGTAATGCGTAATGGCGAAGAAGTTCTGGTTTCGACCCCAGTTAAGACAGCATCTTTCATAGAAAAGCCCTTAATCTGCTTTTCAAAGACAGGAATAGCCTCTCTGATCGCCTCTATGGCATAGGCAGGCAAGCTATCGGCTAAATCCGTTAAATGAACACCAGGCTTATAGGATGGTATGACGCTGCCAAATTCTGTAGAAGGCTTACCTGCTAAAAAGTCACCAACCAGTTGACCTGGCGCCTCATAAGTTGACCCACCAAGGATGTAGGCCTTCGATTCAATTGCTCGCTGGAACTCAATACCAGCCATTGCACCGCCAGGGTAATCATCAGGCGTAATACCAACGACGATTCCGGCATTCGCATTGCGCTCATTACGGGAGTATTGACTCATGCCATTAGTGACAACACGATTTGGCTCCGAGGTTGCAGCAACTACGGTACCGCCCGGGCACATACAAAAGCTATACACAGAACGGCCATTTTTAGCGTGATGCACCAACTTGTAATCGGCAGCGCCAATCATGGGATTGCCAGCATGGGGACCTAAGCGCGCTTTATCAATCAGGGATTGAGGATGCTCAATCCGAAAACCCACCGAGAAGGGTTTGGCTTCCATATACACACCAGCATCATGCAATGCTTGAAAGGTATCGCGTGCGCTGTGACCTAAGGCGAGCACTACCTGATTAGCCGGTAGATCCTCATGCCCTTCTATTTTGACGCCCTGAATGTGATCATTCTGAATATCAAAGCCGATGACTTTCTGAGAGAAACGAATCTCGCCACCCAACGAAATAATCTCTTCCCGAATTTTTTCGACCATACCTACCAAACGGAAGGTGCCAATATGGGGTTTAGCAACATAGAGAATTTCTTCAGGGGCTCCGGATTTGACAAACTCGTTTAATACCTTGCGACCATAAAACTTAGGATCTTTAATTTGGCTCCAAAGCTTACCGTCTGAGAATGTACCTGCTCCACCCTCGCCGAACTGGACATTAGATTCCGGGTTTAAAACATTTTTGCGCCACAAATCCCAGGTATCTTGGGTTCTCTCGCGAACTTTCTTACCCCTCTCAAGCACAATCGGCTTGAATCCCATCTGTGCCAATACCAATGCCGCAAAAATCCCACAGGGTCCAAAACCAATCACGACAGGTCGCAGCAGTGTTCCCGACTCAATACCCTCTGGCGCTTTAGCAACAAAGTGATAGCTTGTATTAGGCGAAGGTCTGATGTGAATATCATTTGAAAATTGCTTGAGTACGCCCTCTTCATCCTTCACGGAGAGATCAACGGTGTAAATGAAGGCGAGCGCAACATTTTTTCTAGCGTCGTAGCTGCGCTTAAAGACAGTAAATGTATTTAAGTCTTTTGGGCTTAAATGTAGGCGCTTGAGAATGGCCAGCTCCAATGCCTCAGGAGGATGGTCAATCGGTAAACGCAGTTCAGTAATACGAATCATGGGGTTCTACGATACACAGTATGAATGCTTACTCTGCCTTCGCCCCCGAGCTTCTAACCACATTCGCCATCCGATCGAAATCTTTGACAAGCAGTTGATTGAACTCATTAGGCGTAAGACTGCCAATCTCAATACCCTGACGTCGCATACGCTCAATGATCTCTGGCTGTTTCAGTAGTTTAGACATTTCTGCAGAAATTTTATTAGTCACCTCTTTTGGTGTACCAGCGGGCGCCAGCAAACCAAACCAACTGTCAAATGCGTAACCTTTTATCGTATTACCAATAGGAGGAACGCCGGGTACAAAAGGCGAAGGTTTCTCTGAAGATACTCCCAAGAAACGAATACGGCTGTCAGTGGCAAATGGAAGTGCAGCAACGTTCGCAGCAATCACTGCCTGCGCACGATCAGCTAGTAACTCGGTAATCGCATCACCCGTCCCTTTGGTGGGAATATGAACCAAATCAATGCCAGCCATACTATCGAAATAAGCCATCGCTAAATGTGATGCACTGCCATTACCAGCACTAGCGTAATTAAATTGTCCTGGCTTAGCCTTGGCCAGCGCAACAAACTCAGCAACAGTCTTTGTTGGAGATTCTGCATTAGTCATCAAGATGTAACTGCTAGTTCCAATATAGGCTGCTGCCGTGAAATCTTTAATCGGATCAAAATTTAATTTAGGAAATAAAGTGCCATTGATGTTGTGGCTCGCTGCAGCCATCACCAAGGTATATCCATCAGGCGCAGATTTAGCCACAATGCCAGTTCCGACGGTGCCACCGGCACCCGCCCTGTTCTCAACTAAGACTGGTTGTCCAAGCGCTTGGCCTAATTCAACTGAGAAGGACCTAGCCAAAGCATCCTGAACACTGCCTGGTGAAAATGGCACGACGATCTTAATCAGCTTACTAGGCCAAACTTCTGCTCCCAAGGCCGAATGGCCAAGACTAGACAAAATCACTCCTGTCGCTAAGACTAAGAAATAGCGAATTTGACGAGCAAGGGAAGTATTCATGGATATTCCGTTTAAAGGGCCTAATTCACAAAATGATACTGGGTATATGGCTAGCGCTCTTTAAAGGCGATAATGCGCCATGGCTCTACGCGCAACTATCCACAAAGCCGACCTCCACGTCGCCGATTCAGACCGTCATTACTACGGTAGTCACTCGCTAACCATTGCTAGACACCCCTCCGAGACCGAAGAGCGGATGATGGTGAGGCTCATCGCTTTTGCCCTCCAGGCACAAGAAGATCTCACCTTTACCAAAGGACTGAGCGATACCGATGAGCCGGATCTCTGGATTAAAGACCTCACAGATGCGATTAAGTTATGGATTGAGATTGGCCAACCTGATGAACGCCGCATTCTCAAAGCATGTGGACGATCCGACCAGGTGATTGTGTATTGCTATGGCGGGCATACAAGCAAAATCTGGTGGGATGGCATTGCCAATAAGCTCACACGTGCTCGCAACTTAAAAGTCATTTCTATTCCAGCTGAACAGGCCAATGAACTCAATAAATTAGTGGAACGTAGTATGGTCATCCATATCAACATTCAGGATGGCGAAGCCTACGTTTCTTCCGATCAAGGACAAGTTACGATTACCCCTGAGATCTGGCGCAACAATACCTAAGCAGTCAATTTCAGTAATGAAGCCCATCATCTTAGATACCAATATCTTGCTTGATATTTTTGTCTTTGAAGATGTCAGAGCGGACCGATTAAGAAATGCTGTTCTCAATCGACAGATCAAGACCTATTCAAACCAAACTAGCGTAGAAGAATTAGCCGATGTCATCTCGCGCCCACTCTTTACCTTAGAAGAAGGCCGACAAGCAGAAATCATGGGGCAATGGCAGTCTTTGAGTCAGCCCATAGAAGATCTCAAGCTAGAAGCGGCGCCTTGGAAATGCCAAGACCCTGATGATCAGGTCTTTTTAGATCTTGCCTTTACAGTACGGCCTTCGATCTTAATCAGCAAAGACAATGCTGTATTGAAACTAGCAACTCGAGCACTCAAAGAAGGTGTCTGGATTACTGCTGACTACAACGCCTTTACTCTCTAGACCGAGAGCTTGAGGTTCAAGCTTTGCGCTGCTTGCGCAGCAATATGAAATGATTTCAATCGCGCCTGATGGTCGAATATCTGACCGGTCACAATCACCTCATTTGCTCCCGTTAGATCCATCCAATGCTGCATCTGTTGCTTGACAGTATCGAGAGAGCCCACTGCAGAACACGCTAAAGAGCGTATTACTGATGCTCTTTCATGCGGCTCCCAGAAGTCTTCCATGTTGCTAGTTGGTGGAGGTAATTGCCCACGAGTATTGCGACGCATTCTTGCAAAATGCTGCTCTAAGGTTGTAAATAAATACTGAGCTTGTTCATCGGTATCAGCAGCAACCACATTCATCACAAAAGCAGCATAAGGGCTAGCTAATTTATCTGAGGGCTTAAATAGATTGCGATAGGTATTCATGGCATCGATCAATTGCTCGGGAGCAAAATGAGAGGCAAAGGCATAAGGCAGGCCAAAGTGGGCTGCCAATTGAGCGCCATATAGGCTTGAGCCCAAAATCCAAATAGGCACCTCGGTGTCAGCCCCCGGAATTGCTTTAACAGCCTGCCCCTCCTGAATGGGTCCAAAGTAGTGTTGCAGCTCACGCACATCTTGTGGAAAGCGATCATCGCTGCCCAATAAGTCTCGACGCAAAGCTCTTGCTGTCATTTGATCGGTACCAGGCGCACGACCAAGCCCCAGATCGATCCTATCGGGAAAGAGTGAGGCTAAGGTGCCAAACTGCTCTGCAATGACTAAGGGGGCGTGATTCGGCAGCATCACGCCACCAGAACCCACCCGAATACGCGAGGTACCTGCAGCGATATGCCCAATCACGACTGCCGTGGCCGAACTGGCATTACCCGTCATATTGTGATGCTCAGCCAGCCAATAGCGCGTATAGCCCCACTGCTCGGCATGCTGCGCAACATCCAAGGAATTGCGCAAAGCATCTGCTGCGGTAAATCCCTGCGGGATAGGAGATATATCTAGAATGGAGTACGGGACACTATTAGTCATCCCAAGATCATACTGAGAAAGTAAAGATTTGACATGAACCAAGCGCGGATGGCAGCGGCTGATGAAGGCCTCTTTAAACCTGGTAGTAAGCTTAAGCACAAAAAGACAGGTGGCTTTTATAAAGTCGTTCTGCTGGCCAACGTAGAGGCGAATCTAGAACCGGCCTATGTTTATGAATCTCTGCAAAGTCATGATTTTTGGATCAGACCAAAAGCAGAGATGGAAGATGGGCGCTTTGAACTCATCACAGAATAAAACGGGAGCATGAAATGAGCGAAGATCGCATTACTAATCTAGAAATTAAGCTGAGTTTCACAGAAGACCTCATCGAAAAACTCAATCAGATTGTTTACAAACAACAACAGCAAATTGAGTTTCTATATCGAGAGCTCAAATCCATTAAAGAACAAGCCAGTAGCAGCGGTGGTGGCGGTTCAGGCAGCCTCAAAGATGAAATTCCCCCTCATTACTAATGCCCCTTGATTTATTCTGGATAATCGAATATCATTTTTGATATATATCAATATTGATATAATTTAAGAATGGCCGAATGGATAGTTGAAACCCTGAATGAAACAGTTGATTTGGAATTGGAGGCATTGCCAGATGATATTCGAAGTAGGTTTGTCAGAATCTCAAACCTGCTAGAACAATTTGGCCCCCACAACGTTGGCATGCCTCACATCAGAAGTCTTGGGGATAAATTATGGGAAATCAGAGCATCGGGTAGAGATGGAATTGCTAGGGGAATTTACATTGTTGCAACAAGAAAAAGTATTGTCGTTTTACATGTTTTTATAAAGAAAACTCAAAAAACACCGTCTAGGTCTATCTTGATCGCAGTCAAAAGAGCGAAGGTGGCAAAACTACTATGACCAAAATATCTAATTTACATAAACGTTGGATCAAAAATCCAAGCTATAGAAAAGCCTACGCTGAATCAAGCATGGAATTTGAGATTGCCAAGGAGGTTATTCAGGCAAGAATGAAGAGTGGCCTTTCTCAAGAAGCGTTAGCAGAACGCATGCATACCTCTCAATCTGCGATTGCAAGACTTGAGAGTGGCAATAGCCTCCCCTCCCTAAGAACGCTATCAAAGTTTGCTCAGGCTACAAATTCACAGATTCACATTCAATTCAAGCCTATTAAAATGTTGAAGCATAAAATTGCAGCCTAAATTACTGATACCATAAGCTCGCTGACATATTTTTTACTTAGAAGGAGTCAACCATGGGTAACTTAACGCCGTTCCTAGTTCAATGGGCATTAACCTCTTTATCCCTGTGGGTAGCCAGCTATATCTTTAGTGGCTTGCGCTTTGCCGATGGTGGATCGCTCTTGATTGCAGCACTGTTGCTTGGCTTTGCTAATGCCATTGTGAAACCACTTCTCATCCTATTCACACTCCCACTGACTGTGTTGACGATGGGATTATTCTTGCTAGTCATTAATGCACTGGTGTTGATGCTAGTTTCTTCACTAGTCAGCGGCTTCACCATCTCCAGCTTCTGGACAGCATTTTTTGCCAGTATCTTTATTGCTTTGTTCAGCCTCTTTGTTAGCGGAGTGCTGTTTTAAGTATTTGTCTTAAGTACTAATTTGCTCCTGCAGTAATATCCGACCAAGGACGCAGCGCAGTCTTACATGGCTGTGACTTGGTCGCCATCGACTTAGCATTTTCAGCCAAGATCGTAGCCCCGCCAGTCAAGATACCTAGGCCAATTGTCACTGCGCTATTCACCACTCCAGCCTGATTAATTCCCGAGCTAGGATTTTGTAGCGTTCCCTGTAATTTGATCAGGTTGCCCAAATCAACGCCCAAGGTAAGCCCTGATTTCTCCCTGGGAAAGATCTTGAGGTTAATTTCCTCGTTATTCAAATTCACAGTGCCATTAAGCACCACATCTAACCTGTCAGTTTCTACGCCAACAGTATCAACAACACTCACCAGGCCATTGTTGATTGGTAAATACGCTACCGCGCATTCCAAAACAGTTTGATTGGATTTTTTGCGCAAGGGATTCACAGCATCAAGCACTGTGATCACAAAATCACCGCCTTTATTGAGGAAACTGGTTGCAAGTTTTGCTTGGCCAACCGATATTTGAATTTTACCGTTTGCTCTACTAGCCAATTGATGCATGCTGATTCCGGAACTCTTCAAATTAAATGCAACCTTAGTGTCACCACCACTGACCTTGGATTTAGCATCAGCGAGAATCTGTTCAATCGTAAAACCTTTGGCAAAGCCATCGATAGAGAGGCTCGGCGCAGTACTCTGAAACTTATCTAGAGATACATTTCCCTGCGCACGACCATTGCCCAAATCAAAACTAAAGTCTTGCATGTTGATGCGATCACCACTGAATGTTAAGGTTGCACGCAAATCACTCTTGGTTCGTGGCGATATTTATAAAACTCCCCAGCAGTTAGTAAGTTTTGATATTGCCCTCAAATCAAAATCTTTTGATTTGACCTCGCTTGTAGCTGGCTCCGCTTTGGCAGTGTCCGATGGCAAGATTGCGCATGCTGCCTCAAGACTAAAGGAAAAGTCTAAATACTTCTTTAATGAAGATCATTTGCCATTTGACTTATTGCCAATGGCAAATGGCAAGGTTAATGTCGACATTGCTCAGTTGGGCTTGCCAGATCAGGAGCCCATTCGTGATTTGCCATTCAAAGTAATGTCCAGGTCAATGTTTACCTTTAATGGCGAGGCATTCCAACTATTCAATATTTTGCGAACGGACGTTACTTTGCCGCTCACCCCTAAACTGTCATTAGCATGCTTCATATCCAATTGAATGGCAGTCTTATCGCCACCGCCCGATAAAGATAAGCGCTGTACTTCAAAAATATTTTGAGGCCCAGAACCATCTTGATAAGAAATTCGAGCATCTGTAATGCTGACAGTTTCAATAGAGATAAAACTATCGTCGCCATTATTAGGTGCAGCACTTTCTGGTTTATCGGTATTGGCATTCGCTGTAACTCCCTGGGCCAGAGGGGCAGCCAAAACCCAATTGCCCCGCCCCTCAGCGTTGGATTGCAGGTGAGCATCCAAGCCATTGAGATTGATACGGGTAATTTCTATACGCTTGCTCAATAAAGGCAGCAAGCCAATGCCAATATCAATCTGCTTGAGCTTAATCATGTCAGAGCCTAAAGCCCAAGTGGCATTGCTAAGAGAAACATCTTCAGCCTTAACGCCAATAGAGGGAAAGATCGTCAAGCTCACAGGTCCTGCGATCTTCAAATCACGTCCAGTAGCTGCCTTTACAGAAGAGCTCAATAGCTGCGTGAGTTGGGCAGGGTTAATCGTACTAATAGCGTACCAAGCACCCCCCATCGCTAAAACGAGTAAAGCTAGAAATACCAGCATGAATAACTTCAGGTTTTTATGCATATCTCAATATAGAGCATACCCTATAAAAGTACTACAACATCAGCAATACAAGCGCTTAAAATATTGCATTACCTCTACTAAGAATGACATGACCACTCCAGCCGCCCTACCTAAATGCCCAGCCTGCCAGGAGGATATGACCTATCCAGATGGCGAAAATTTTGTCTGTGCACAATGCGGGCATGAGTGGCCCATGGCTGCAGTAGCAGATGACATTGAAGTGGGGTTGATCGTAAAAGATGCCAATGGCAATTTACTGGCTGACGGGGATACCGTTACCCTCATCAAGGACCTGAAAGTTAAAGGCTCTTCAACCACCCTTAAGGTTGGCACCAAGATCAAGGGTATTCGCCTAGTTTCGGGCGATCATGAAGTGGACTGCAAAACAGAAGCAGGCAATATGCTGTTAAAAGCCTGCTTCCTTAAAAAAGCCTAACTAAGCGCTGGCCTTCTTCAAAGTCGCGTAGATCTGATCCTTCAAAAGTAATTTCTCTTTCTTGAGGGTTTCAATTTCCTCAGGGGTAGCGGGCTCTTTATGAGACTCCATGCGCAAAATCTTTGCGTCTAAATCATTGTGCTTATCAAATAAATGTGAAAAATGGCGATCCGACGTTTTTAGCTTACTAATTAATTCACGATATTCAGGGAACATAAACTCTCTTTAGATGTTGGTGGTCGATAACTGCACTGTTCCAGTTTAGCAAGTGAGCGCCCAATTTCAAGGTACTGAAAACAATTTTTTGATAAATCCACCAGCCCCCTTGTAATTCCACGGAAAACCCTCATATAGAAGCAGCAAATCCTTATATAAATTGCAGTAATATCAAACAGTGCACTATGCACAATAACTACCAAAAGAAGGGTAATAAACCATGGCTACAAAGAAGTTATCAGCAAAAAAGAAAGTAGCTACCAAGGTGGTAAAAAAAGCCCCTGCAAAAAAAGCTACTAAAAAGCCAGTTGCCAAAAAGGCTCCTGCCAAGAAGGTAGTGAAAAAGGTAGTGAAAAAACCAGCTCCTAAGAAAGTGGCTGCCAAAAAGCCAGTTGCTAAGAAACCAGTTAAAAAAGTAGCGGCAAAGAAACCTGCTGTCAAAAAACCGGCTAAGAAGCCAGTTAAAAAGGCTGCCATTAAATCACCCAAGGTTGATCAATACGGACTAGAGTCGGACGATGAGTTTTATGGTCTTTACTTTGCCAAATCCACCGACGAAGGTTTGGTAGAAGTAAAGCCATGCACCTTCTCGCTGATGTATTGGTGGAAAGGCCTGCTTGGCTACCCTGACATGATCGAGATCTCCAGAGACAGCAATACTGCGATGCTGCAGTTTGAATCCACCTTCGGTGGCGGCGACTCTGGTGAAACAGAATTAACAGAGCAAGATACCTTAGAGATTGATCACATCATTGAAGTCGATGAAGAAGAGCGACTGGTATCCCTCTACTCCTACGTGCCCATCCCCGTTCCAGATAAACTCATTGCCGCTTTAGGTTTAGCGATCTTGAATATCAATCCGGAAACGCGTTATGGCAGCCTAGAAATTTGCTCCACAACCAATGAAGAAGATGAAGATGAGCATTTCCTTAGATATCGTGTTGCAACTTACTTGCGCGGCATTAAATCTGGCAAGGTAGAAGCAATTGAAAGCATGATCACTAACGGATCTGAATTCTTTGGTATCGCTTTAGATGCCATGTGTGTGGATAAATCGATTAAGAAGTGGTTGCTTAGCTAATTTCTAAAGATTAATTTCCACAGGCATAGATGTAAGTCATAGGAAAGCGGTCGTTTACTGTTTTACGTCCTTCCAGAACAGTTGCGGTTCGCTTTCCTAGTTTTTTACACTCCTCCACAGCCGCATCGTGAGACTCCTCTTCTGTGGCTGATTTCGGAGAGTGCACCCCAATAGTTCCATCAGACTGTCGATAGACGCCAAACTGACTAGGTGGGGTCCCGCAAGCCACAAGACTGAGGCCAACAATAGCAATTACAGTAAGATAATTTTTATTCATGAATACACTACTCCGTGGGTGCTGTAAGCCTATATTAACGGAGCTTTAATATTCGTTTTGGCAATTAACCATTAAATACATATGACCACTCTTCCCTGCATTGAAATAGAAACCGCACCCAATCCAAGCGCTTCAGTAATCTGGCTCCATGGCCTAGGCGCTGACGGAAACGACTTTGTACCTATTATTCCTCAGCTCAAACTGACAGATTGTCCAGCAATTCGGTTTGTTTTCCCAAGCGCACCCAGCATGGCGGTTACTGTAAACGGTGGCTATGTCATGCCAGCTTGGTATGACATCACCGGTAGAGATCTCACCGATCGCCAAGATGTATCTGGTATACAGAAATCTGCTGCAGCCATCACCGCCCTGATTGAGCGCGAAGCTACCCGTGGCATTGCCTATGAAAACATTGTCTTGGCTGGATTCTCACAAGGATGCGCCATGTCCTTACAGGTAGGTCTGCGTTTCACGCATAAGTTGGCGGGGATCATGGCGCTATCAGGCTACTTACCACTAGCAACATCATTAGCAACGGAAAGAAGCGCCGCCAATCAGGGCACACCTATTTTTATGGCTCACGGAATTTGGGATGCTGTTGTGATTCCGGAACGCGCCGAAGCATCTGTTGATGTATTAGAAAAGCTGGGCTATCAAGTGGATTGGAATACCTACCCCATGGAGCACTCACTCCACCCAGATGAGCTCACGGATATTTCCAGATTCTTAACTTTAGTACTGAGTTAACTCTAGCTTGACGGTTTTAATAAACATTTCCTGATCGAGCAAATTCACCGCATCCAATAGATTGATTTGATAGCTGCCGGCACCACCTCCGGTAGCCATTGTTTTGCGCTCTGCAATTTCTCCGGCCACCCCCAGATAAGCCATTGCACCCACAGTAGCCCTGAACCAATCAGGCTGTACGGCAGAGAATGCGCCAATCATTGCAGTAGCGCAGCAACCTACTCCCGTAACCTTGGTCATTAATTGACTGCCATTTGAGAGGCTTACATGTCGCCCCATGCCGTCGATCACATGATCGGTCTGCCCTGAAATGCAAACAAGCCCATCAATCTGTCGAGCTAAAGTCATGGCCGCTTCAATAGCGTGATCAGAGCTGACTGAACTATCAACTCCTTTTGTTATTACTGCTAGACCTGCAACACTCATGATTTCAGATGCATTGCCGCGAATGATATTTGGCGGATCAGATGAAATCAACTCAGTGATGCATTGATTTCGATATGAGGTCGCCCCAGCGCCGACGGGATCTAAGGTCACGGGCACACCTTTTGCCCGAGCGCATTTTTTAGCCACACCCATTGCGCGTACCCAGCCCTCATCTAAAGTACCAATATTGAGTACTAGGGCCTGTGAGATGCCCACCATTTCCTCAACCTCCTCAATGGCATGCGCCATGATTGGGGAAGCGCCCAAGGCTAGCAGCATATTGGCATTGAAATTCATGACAACCAAGTTGGTAATACTGTGAACTAGCGGGGACTGTGTGCGTACGCTTAAAACATCTTCCCACAATTGTTCTACTGTCAATTGATGCTTCATCATTGCCCCGTAAATCTATGTAATGTAGGACTAAGAAGTAACTGGCGATTTGTTTTAAATCAATAACTCCTTACAAATTATCATGCGGCCATATTTGAGGTAATGTAAGGATATGCGACTCATTACTCGATTGTTGTTACCGCTCTGTGCCTCAGTGTCATTCTCTTGCCTAGCAAATACCTGTAATACTGGCCGCCTGCAATCACCCATCAACATCACCTCAACCCAAAAGCAAAAACTTCCCGCTCTAGAATTTACCTATCTGACTTCACCATTAGTCATTGCCAATGATGGGCATACCTTGCGCGTAAGACTAAATAACCACAGCCAGCTCAAGCTTGGCAAACAAATCTACACTCTTTCTCAGGTGCATTTTCATACCCCAGCTGGAGACCAAATTTCCGGTGAGAACTTCCCGATGGGCGCTCACTTTCTACATAAAAGTTCGAGCGGGCAACTACTAGCCTTAGTTGTGCTATTTCGCGTGGGCGATTCGAATAAAACTTTCGATACCCTCTTAAGCAATATTCCCAAACAAGTGGGCCCTAATCAAGCCATTCAAAGTACATCAATTAATGTCAATGGCTTACTCCCTGTGAGTAAGGGCTATTACCGTTATATGGGCTCTCTAACAGCGCCCCCTTGCACCGAAGGAGTCGAATGGCTTATCTTAAAAGAACCTATTTCTGTATCCACTGAACAGTTAGCTGTTTACAAAAAATCTTTTTCTGATAATGCCCGCGCAGCACAACCCGTCAATCAGCGCCCGATTCTAGAAAGCATGTAAAGCAATATTGAGAATCCATCATCGAGTTGCGATAGATCAAATCCTCAAGCGCATAAGTCCTCAATAATCAAATCAACACCTCGTGTTTTGACTAAGGATTCTCATGCATACCAAACTTGCAGCATTTCCCAAGACCTCTGATTTATATTGGGTTGCCGTCTTTCTTTGTCTTGGATTGACGCCTATACACAGCAAAGCAGAAACCAAGGTCACTAAGGCTGGCAATCCAGCAGGCGTTGAAGTGCAAGTTACCCCAGAAATGCTGGGCGCAGGAGTCGTATCCAGTGGCGCTGTTTTGCCCCCTATTCCAGTGATCACCGGCAATCGTCAAAAACCAGTAGCCTCCTGGGGCAAGCCTTTGCCTTATCCCATTGTGATTGCCGATCGACGCAATAACCGCTTAATTGAAATTGCCCCAAACAAGAAAATTATTTGGGAATTCCCATCACCCAGCATTAAAGCCTATCGCGGGAATGAGGATGTGAACTTCTCCCCTGATGGCAAGCAACTGGCTGTGAGCGAAGAAGATAACTTTGATGTCCATATTGTGGATTATGAAAAGAAAGTGCTTGCTTGGACTTATGGTATTCCAGATAGACGTGGCAGCGGTCCAGGCTTACTCAACTACCCTGACGATGCGCACTTACTCGCTGATGGAAAATTCATAACCGCTGATATTCGCAATTGCCGTGTGCTGATTATTGATCCCAAAGATAATTCAACTGTTTCTCAATGGGGTGCACCGGGGAAATGCAAACACAATCCTCCTTACGAATTAGCCCATCCAAACGGCGCAACTCCAATGGAGAATGGCGATATTCTCATCACAGAAATTACTGACTCATGGATCTCCCGCATTACTAGGGAAGGGAGGGTAGTGTGGAGCGTTAAGGCTCCGAATATTCGCTACCCTTCTGATGCCTTTCCAACGGTTGATGGTAAACAAATCATTGTTGCTGACTTCTGGAAACCAGGAAGAGTAGTCATTTTTGATCCACTCACCAGAAAAATTACTTGGGAGTATTTTGCCAAGGAAGGAGATGGCGTCTTAGACCATTCTTCGATCGCTAGAGAGCTCCCAGATACAGGCGACGTTTTAATCGTAGATGACCTCAATGACAGGGTTATCGTGGTTGATCGCAAAACGAAGGCAATCATTTGGCATTATGGTGAAAAAGGTAAAAAGGGATATACACAGGGACTGCTCAACTATCCCGATGGAGTTGACCTAGATGTATTTAGGGACTGGAAAACAGCTCTTCAGAAATAAGGCAAAAAATGCAGAACATTTACCGTCGACAGATACTCAAGGGATTATTAACCTGCTTACTGCCCATGGATCTCGCCATGGCGACCAGCAATCAAACGACTATTGAAATTTGGAAATCGCCAACATGTGGTTGTTGTCATGACTGGGTAAACCACATGACTAAAAATGGTTTTACCCTTGGCAAAGTCCATGATGATGGCAATGATGTAGCTAGAAAGAAATTAGGTGTTGATATTCAATATGGTTCCTGCCATACAGCCCTAATTGGTGGTTATGCTTTTGAGGGCCATGTACCCGCGAGAGATGTTGCTCGGGTTCTAAAGGAAAGGCCTAATATTGCAGGGCTAGCAGTTCCTGGAATGCCTGTTGGATCTCCCGGCATGGATGGCCCTGAATACAAGGGTAGGAAAGATCCCTATGATGTCTTGGCTATTGCAAAGAATGGACAAGCAAAGCTATATCACCGTTACGGCTAAAGTTGTCTATTAACTAACTCTGTAACGGCCCAATCCAAATACTCAAGCGTTTGATGAGGTCCCTGCAAAGCCCCCGAGAGAAGGCCTCACTTTATCTGCTACGCAGTGATAGCTTTTTCTAAAAGCTTGGATAGTATTTCATAGCGCTTTATCGCCAGCTTTGTTGGGAGGATTTTCTTTTTTCTACCATCTACTGAATCCAGGGCCTGCTTTACGTAACCCAATTCGATCAGTTTTTGTACACGTCCATGCAAAGTAGCCTGCGAACCAATATGACTCAGCAGCAATAAATCGCCAACTAAAATTTCACAACCTTGTGCATCAGTCATCATGACCCAGTCAAGTAGCTGGGTTTCAATTGCATCCAATTTTTTTACGCCGCCTTTTTCTTCTAGTGCATCAATGCAATTCAGGAGGCGTATATACGAAGATTGGTTCATAGTAGTCATTTTTGTCTCATGATCAGGGTGGTCCCTAGTTCTAGATTTAATATAAGCATATTACCTGACGTATCTGTATAGGCTAGCTTTTTTTCATAGTATTGATTAAATTTAAGATGCTTGTTTTATGCTTCAATATTAATATCAAGAGGCAAACGACCAAAGCATTGCCTGTAAAACTGCCTACACCAGCCAAAAAACCGCCGTGAAATATATTTTCGCCGACCCGCATATCTGTCAGGTGACTAACTCCAAACGAAAAAGTAAAGCCATTGGTAAGGCTGGCCAAAAGCGCCAAAATCACCACTTGAAGGTATTTTAAGTTTGATAAATCCCTGTGAATTCTGAGCAACTTCAATGAAAGCTCAATAACAAGGTAGATAGCTAGCGTAGA
>Ga0364873_10369_pt1 | contig 23317 bp, 26 predicted proteins | sample ExccelAu500001D3_2_FD_206928 | JGI IMG/M metagenome (GOLD analysis project Ga0364873, IMG submission 206928) | Enriched cells from Trout Bog Lake Hypolimnion, Wisconsin, USA - BchlTB.Aug07.5000.01.D3 | ecosystem: Environmental > Aquatic > Freshwater > Lake > Hypolimnion/Profundal zone | place... | reverse complement strand
ATGCGCAAAGGTGAATTTTCGCTCGAAGATTTTCTGGAGCAGTTGCGCGCGATGAAAAAACTCGGCTCGCTGGAAAGTATTTTGAAAATGCTGCCCGGCGGCGGCGATGCGCTGAAGCAGATCGACATCGGCAAACAGGAAAAAGAATTCAAGCTCATGGAAGGCATGGTCTGCGCGATGACGATGAAGGAGCGGCTGAATCCGGTCATCCTCAACGCCAGCCGCCGTCGCCGCATCGCCGCCGGCAGCGGCGTGACGGTGACGGAGCTGAACACGATGCTCAACAAATTTTTCCAGATGCAAACGATGATGAAAAAGATGGGCAAGATGTCCAAGATGATGGGCAAGATGGGCGGCGCTATGCCGGGCATGTTCCGGCGGTAATCAAATTTGAACGTCAGCCATCTGCTTGCGTGGAATGGCCGAACGGTGTAGCCTTTTTTTGTGAGCGAAATCATTTTTGAAGTCCAAGAAGATGAAGCGGACGGTGGTTACGTTGCCACGGCGCTCGGCCACGCCATCGCCACGCAGGGAGAAACCATCGAGGAACTGCGCGAAATGGTGCGCGACGCGGTGCGCTGTCACTTCGGCGACGGCATTCCTGGAAAAATGCCCGCACTCATCCGGCTGCACTTCGTGCGGGACGAAGTTCTGGCGTCGTGAAAATTCCCCGCGACGTTCACGGCGACAATTTGGTCAGGGCCTTGCGCGTTTTGGGTTATCAATTTGACCGTCAGGACGGCTCGCACATGCGCCTTTCAACCCAACTGAACGGCGAACATCACGTCACAATTCCAAAACACAAGCCACTCAAAACCGGCACGCTCGTGAAAGGCGTGCTCAAGCCCGTGGCAACGCATCACCATTTGACGGTGGAAGAACTGCTCCAAAAGCTTGATTTGTAAACTGGGCGGCGCGATGCCGGGCATGTTCCGGCGTATATTTTGAGGTCTCGGCAAGAGATGTAGTGTCGAGCCTGTGGCTCGACTGTATCATGAAAACCTTTGATTTCCGGCCACAGGCCGGACACTACACCGTCCGCATCTGCACGGCGTCCACGATTTCAGTGCCCACGGAGATGGCGCCGATGATGACCACGACGTCACCTTCAGCCAAGCGACCTTCGTCCATGAGTTTCTTTAGGCCATTTTCAATCGTGTTCTGCGGTTCAATGAAATCAAATTCCGTAACGAACGGCGTGACGCCCCAGCTCAAGGTGAGTTCATTGGCGGATTTTTCGTTGTCGCACATCGCGTAAATGGGCGAATAACGTGGACGCATCCAGCCGGCATAACGCGCCATGTGACCGTGGCGGGTGTAGGAGATGATGGCGGCCGCCTTGAGTTCATTGGCCATGACGACGGCACTCTTGACGAGTTTCTGCCGGGCGATAGTGAGCTCCGCCGCCTCATGAAATTGCGCGTTACCGCTGCGCTCGATGCGCGTGGCGATTTTGTTGAAGACTTCAATGCACTTGAGCGGGTATTTGCCCACGGTCGTCTCACCGCTCAACATGATGGCGTCGGTCTGTTCAAAAACGGCGTTGGCCACGTCGGTCACTTCGGCACGCGTGGGCATCGGCGACTCAATCATGCTTTCGAGCATGTGCGTGGCCACAATGACCGGCTTGCCGAAACGCAGGCACATCTTGACGATGCGCCGCTGGACGATGGGCAGTTCGTAATACGGAATTTCAATGCCCAGATCGCCGCGCGCCACCATGATGCCGTCGGCCTCGCGCACGATGGATTCCAAATTAAGAATCGCCTGTTGATCCTCGATTTTGGCGATGACGAACGGCTTCGGCTTGCCTTCCTCAAACATTTCGCGCAATTGCAACAGGTCGCGCGCCTCGCGCACGAACGAGAGCGCGATAAAATCCACGCCGAGTTCGAGGCCAAGCTTCACGTCCTTGATGTCCTTGGCCGTGAGTGCGGGCAGGCTGACCTTGACGCCGGGTAAATTGATGTGCCGACGGCTGCCGAGCGTGCCGGCGGTGAGGACTTCGCACTCGACCTTATTGCCGCTCTTGGCGAGCACCTTCATCTCAATCGCGCCGTTGTCGAGCAACACCACGTCACCGACACTGATGTCGTTGATGAAATTCTCGTAGTTCACGTCCACAGAATGCTCCTCCTCACTCTTCTCGCCGCGCACGGTAAGCGTGAACTTCTGGCCGGGCTTGAGGTCGAGCGGCGAGGCGATGTCACCGGTGCGAATGGCTGGCCCCTGCGTGTCCATCAGGATGCCGGTAAACCGCGAACGCTTGGCCGACTCGGCGCGGATGTCCGCGAAAACGCGACGCACCCATTCGTGCGGCGCGTGGGACATGTTGAGGCGAAAAACATTCACCCCCGCATCCATGAGCTTGCCGATCATTTCGGCAGAATCCGTTGCCGGGCCAAGGGTGGAAACGATTTTTGTTCGACGCAGGGAACCACTTTGCATAATTCAAAAAATAAGGCTACCGCCCAGAATTAAAAAGCTTTTATTCAAACACCCCGCACTAGGGCGTGTTTTTAAATCGGAAAAAGGCGGGTTCCGTCGCGCGGCGACGGAACTTGACCGCGCTGCGGTCACTTGAGGTGTGGCTGGTTTCAGGCCCACGAAAGATTCCGTCGCCTGACGCGGCGCTCGGCGACGGGTTGCTCGCAGCGCGAGCAACGCCACCCGATTCCTTTATTTTATTAAAAATACGCCTTGGAAATAAATCATCTGTCATCACCGGCTGGGAAATTTTCTGGACAACTAATTACGCCCAACGCAACCTCGAATTTATGAGAACTGATAGGCTGCAAATACTGTGTCCAACTTAAATGTTAGATCATTATGAAGCTTTTCGCCAATCAGCTAGACAAGGCATCCCTTTCCAAGTTTGGCGAGGAAGCGTGTCGGCTTTTGATAGCCAGAGATTTTTCAGGTTTGGCAGGTAGATTTGGCTATGCTTTGGCCGGCAATTATGATGAGTCCACAGCAATTGAGATGGAGCTTAGGAGATGCTTATCTGACCGAGACTTTTTGAGCGCTGAAGTACAGTCCGTCACAGTCAGGAACTTCAAGCCCGGTGATATGTTTCGGTCGTTGATTGAGTGTGTTGTCGTGTTTGATAAAAGCGCGCGAGTTCTCGTTGAGTTGATTGTGGCAGAGAACATGAACCTTTATCTGGAGGAGATAAGTGAAATGGCCTAACAGCTTGATCGGCTGCAAATTCTTCGTCCACTTCGCGGACTTCGCGTGAAACAATTCTTGCCGCCGCGTCCGCCAATCGTTATCAAACTTGCATGGATTCCCGCGAAGCGCTCATCGCGCTGAACATGATTGAAGGCGTCGGGCCGGTGCGCGCCCGCTCGCTCTTGGGACATTTCGGCGAGGCGCCAAAAATTCTTTCCGCCTCCAAGTCCGAACTGCTCCGCGTTCACACCATTGGCGACGACACCGCCGAGAAGATTTCGACTTGGGAAAAATCCATTGACCTTGCCGGTGAATTGAAGCGCATCGCCGATTTTGGCTGCCACGTTTTGATTTCCACCGATGAAAATTATCCGCCGTCGCTGCGCGAAATTTACGATCCGCCGCTCGTGCTGTATTGCAAAGGTGAATTGATGGCGAAGGATAAAAATTCCGTGGCGATGGTCGGCTCGCGGATGACGACGCATTACGGCATCGAGACCGCGCGCAAGCTGGCGTATCAGCTCGCCTACACCGGCGTGACCGTGGTGAGCGGCGGCGCGCGCGGCATTGACACGGCGGCGCATCAGGGCGCGTTGAGTGGCAAAGGCCGGACGATTGCCGTGCTGGGCACGGGCATCAACCTGATCTTCCCGACTGAGAACGCGGAACTCTTCGAGCGCATCGCGGCGAACGGCGCGGTCATTACGCAATTTCCGTTCAACCGGCCAGCGGACAAGCAATCGTTTCCCATTCGCAACCGCATCGTTGCCGGCATGACGCTCGGCACGGTGGTGGTGGAAGCCAACCTCACGAGCGGTTCGCTCATCACCGCGAATTTTGCGACGGAATATGGCCGGCAGATTTTCGCCGTGCCGGGGCGGATTGATTCGCCACGCAGCAAGGGCTGTCACGACCTTATCAAAAAAGGCGCGAAGCTCTGCGAAGGCGTCGAGGACATCCTGAGCGAATTTGAATATTTATTTCCCACCAGCAACCGGCCGCCAACGGCGAGCGAGACCGGCGTGCTGCCGGCGATTGAACTGAACGCAACCGAGCAGAAAGTTTTTGACGCCGTGAAGGTGGATGACGAGCGCAGCATTGACGAAATCATCCGCGCCAGCGGCTTGCCGAGTTCGGCGGTGAACGTGGCGCTGTTCGGACTGGAAATGAAACGGCTGGTGAAACAGTTGCCGGGAAAAATGTTCGTGCGCCATGCGTGAGCCGTGGCGCGCGCAAACGCATGATTAGAGACCTCTGCAAAAGTCGCACACAGCGCGATGTAGCGTCCGGCCTGTGGCCGGAAATCAAGGGCTTTCTCACGCTATAGTCGCGCCACAGGCTCGACCCTACATCTTTTGCAGAGGTTTCGATTATTTACCAAAGAAATTTCTGATCACCTCGGCTACGCGCTGGATTTGCGCGTCCGTCAGCTCCGGAAACATCGGCAGGCTCAAAACTTCGCGGCTCGCTTTTTCTGCCACGGGGAAATCGCCCGGCTGATAACCAAGACCGGCGTACACTTTCTGCAAGTGTAGCGGCATCGGATAATGCACCGCGTTGCCGATGCCGTTCGCATCCAGATGTTTTTTGAGTTCGTCGCGGCGCGCCGAGCGCACGGTGTAAAGATGCCACGCGCTTTCGTTGCCGACGGTCACCGGCGGGAGTTGCAACGGTGTGTCCGCCAGCAATTCCGCGTAGCGCGCCGCCACGCGCTGGCGTTCGCGCGTCCACTGCGCCAAATGCTGGAGCTTCACGCCCAGCACCGCGCCTTGAATGCCTTCCAGCCGGTAATTGTAGCCGATCTCGTCGTGGTGATAACGCACCGTCGAGCCGTGCTCGCGCAGCGATTTCGCGCGGGCTGCGAGCGCGGGGTTGTTGGTCACCAACGCGCCGCCTTCGCCGCAGGCACCGAGATTTTTTGCCGGATAAAAGCTGAAGCAGGAAACCGCGCCGAACGTGCCGATGGATTGGCCTTTGTATTTTGCACCGTGCGCCTGCGCCGCGTCCTCGACGAATGGCAGATTATGTTTTTTACAAACCGCAGCCACCGCATCCACGTCGAACGGCTGACCGTAAAGATGCACGGGCAAAACGACTTTCGTTTTGGGCGTAATCGCTTTTTCGATCAGCTGCGGGTCGAGATTGAACGTCGCCTCGTCAATGTCCACATAGACCGGTTTCGCGCCGCAATAGGAAATCGCCCAGCTCGTAGCGATGAAGGTGTAAGGCGTGGTGATAACCTCGTCGCCCGGCCCGACGCCGAGCAGCAGCATCGCGACGTGCAACGCCGAGGTGCCGCTGTTGAAGCCGAGCGCATATTCCGCCCCGCAAAATTTCGCAAAATCCTTTTCAAACTGCACCACGTCGGGGCCGAGGCAAAACGAACAGTTGTCCAGCGTGCGGGCGATGGCGGCGTCCAGCTCCGCGCGCAGCGGCTTGAGTTGCGCCTTGAGATCGAGATAGGGAACGGGCTCTGGCATTTGAGTCGTGGTGAAAAATGAGTGGAGCTAAAAAGTCTACGCCTGGCTGGTGATCTTGCGCCAGTCCATGCCTTGTTTGGTGGCGTAGAGGGCGAAGGTTTTTTCATTCTGGATCAGCACGGCGCGCACGACGCTGGAATCCGCCGCGCGGCCCAGCTCCAGGATGCTTTCGGGAATGATGCCAATTTTTTTGTGCGCGTAAACGAGCGCAAAAACCGCTTGGGCCAAGGCGACGTAGGGCAAATCTTTGCAGGCCCCTTCAATCGCGTCTTCCACGGCGTCGGCCAGAAATTCGAGCTGATTCACGAGGTGCGGAAATTTGGGCGCGTTGATCTGGGTGAACTCCAGTTTCCACTGCGGCAGGTGGCGCAAAACTTTTTCCGCCATGTCAGGCGTGATGGCGGCGGCACCGTGGTTGACGAATTTGGCAATTTCAGGCATGGCGGCAATTTAGTGAATACCGCGCCCAGGCAAAAGGGAAATATGTCAGGTGAGGCCCGCTTTTTTCATCGCGGCGGCGAAATCATATTCCGGTTTGCGCGCCGGACGATCGCGCAGCGCGTTGGCCGCGTCATCGCCGATGAAGGATTCCGTCGTCGCATCCCACGTCAGCTTGCGTTTGAGCTTCATGCTGATCCATGCGGCGGCACAGGCTTCGAGGCTGCGCGCGGATTGCTGGATTGGCGCAATCGGCGGGTGGTTGGCGACGATGCTTTCCAGCCAGTTGCCGTGATGCGTCCGACTTGGTAACCAGCGAACAGCGTTGGCGTCCAGCGGCGAAAGAATTTTTTTATCGCTGGATTGGAATGATGGTTGGCCGGTGCCGTCGTCACTGCGCGTGCAGAACACCCAGCCGTCATCACCCTCGAATCGGATGCCCAGCGGATACTTGTTGTCGAGCATGACCCGGATGTTTTTCGGATACTGCAACTCGACGTGATACGCGCCGTGAACGGTCACCAGATCGTTCTTGAAAAATTCCGCCTGCGCGTCAACGATCAGCGGTCCGCCGAGTTCCTGCGCCATCGCCCACTGCGCAATGTCCACATGGTGCGCGCCCCAGTTCGTGATGATGCCGAGGCCAAAATCTTCCGTGGTGATCCAGCCGGGCCGACCACTCGGGCTGTCCTGCGGATGCACGCGGCCTTCCATGTAAGGTTGTTCCGGGGCCGAGCCGAGCCAGCGTTCGTAATCCAGAGCTTTCGGCACCGGTTGTGGCGCCGGTTTTTTCCGGCTCGCCCGGTCAAGGCCAAGGCCAATTTTTATGGTTTTCAACTGGCCAATGCGGCCATTGCGCACGGCCTCGCTTGCCGCGCGAAAACTTTTCCACGGCCGTTCCGAACGTTGCTGCGAACCGGTCTGCAAAATGACTTTCTTGGCCTCGACCACTTTGCGCAGCGCGATGGCTTCGGCGATGGAATAAGTAACGGGTTTCTGGACGTAGATGTGTTTGCCGGCGAGCGCCGCTTCAATCGCAATCAACGCATGCGAATGATCCGGCACACTGATGATGACCGCGTCAATTTCCGGCGACGCCAGCACGTCGCGGTAATCGTGAAACGCCTTGATTGCCACGCTGGCTTCGCCGCGCCCGAGGTAGAAGTCCTCCGCCATCTGCTTGCCGGCGGCGAGACGCTTGGCATCCACATCACAAACCGCCACCACGCGGGCCAGTGGTTCCGTGAGCGTGTTCCCCAAATCGCTGTGCCCCATGCGGCCACAGCCGATTTGGGCGACGTGGATTTTTCGACTCGGTGCCTCCGCCCCGAAAAGGCGCGCGAGAATAATCTCTGGCAAGACCAGCAGGCCCAAGCCACCGCCTAAGGTGGCTTTCAGAAAATGCCGACGCGATCCGTGTGTCATCTTAAAATTTAGAGGTGGGTACAGTCGCGCTGCGACTGGACTTGACCGCAGAGCGGTCACTTTGTGGTGCGGTAGGTTTCATGCACGCGAACGATTCCGTCGCCTGACGCTACGCTCGGCGACGGCAAAGGTCGCAGCGCAACCTTTGCCACCGTAAACCCCGCAAACCTTATTTTAAAACACGTTCTAAGATTTTAACCAGCCACCGGCTCAGAGCTTGTAAAACTGCTCCCACTCCTTGCGCGGCGGCACGCCGGCGAGCAATTCGTTCGCGACCTTGTGATTGGTGATCTGTTTCGTCGCGGGATCGAAGGTCAGCTTGGCGTTCACGCGTTGCGCGACGATGCCGAGCGCCATTGCCTGGCACAGCGCCCCGGCCACGGCGAAGTTGGAGCGCGTCTTTTCCTCGCCTTTGCAGGCGCGGAGGAAATTGACGTAATGATCCGACGGACTCTTTGGCACTTGGGGCAGCTTGGCCTTGATGTCATTCGCTTTTTCCGACGGCAGTATCTGTAGCGTTGCGCCGTGCGTGCCGCCTTTGAACGTCAGTCCGTCGCCATAAATCACCTTGCCCGGCGCTTTCGCCTTCGTATCAATCGCTCCTTTGGAGGGCGGTGGAATGTTGGGATCCACAACCGCCGAACCAAAATTGGCGGGCAGCGGCGGGTGATTTTTTACGCCGTCATACCAAGTCAATTCGCACGGCGGCTGGTCACCGCGGGCCGGGAAGCGGAACGCCAGCGTTGAGGCCTGCGGGAAAATAAACGGGCTGTAGCCATCCAGCTTCACCGCCTCAACTTCCGTCGGTAAACCGAGCTGCAAAAATTCGTGCGCGGTGTCGAAGATATGCGCGCCCCAGTCGCCGAGCGCGCCGTTGCCAAAATCAAACCAGGAACGCCATTCGCCGTTGATGTAGCCGTGGTTGTAGGCGTGCTGCTGCGCGGTCGCGAGCCAGCAATCCCAGTCGAGGCTGGCCGGCACCGGTTCTTCCGCCAGCAAACCCGATACCTTCATGCCATGCCAGCGGCGCTTGCTGTTCATGAACGCCGTGATTTTGGTGACGTTCTTGATAATGCCCGCCTCGGTCCACGCTTTGAACTGAAAATAATTCGCCTCGGAGTGACCCTGATTGCCCATCTGCGCGGCGACCTTGTATTTTTTCTCCGCGGCCATCATCAACTCGACCTGTCGGAAGCTGTGGCCCATGGGCTTTTCGCAATAGACGTGCTTGCCAAGCGACATCGCCAGCATCGCAATCGGGAAATGCGAAAAGTCCGGCGTGCCGATGAACACGGCGTCAATCTCTTTGCCCAGCTTGTCGAACATCTGCCGGAAATCTTGAAAGCGCGGCGCGTTCGGGATGAGCTTCAAAGTCGCTTGCGTGTGCGGTGCGCCCATGTCCGTGTCGCACAACGCGACGAAATTCACCATGCCGGTCTTGTGAAACATCGCGATGTCTTCCGCGCCGCGATTGCCGATGCCGACGCAGGCGAGGTTGACTTTATTCGTCGTCGAAGCGCCGAACAACAAGCGTGGCGCGAACACGGAGGCGGCGCCGGCAGTGAGCACGCCCTTGAGAAACGTGCGGCGGCGAAGGTTTGATAAGGTGGTTTTTTGCGGGGAATGATGGTTCATAAGTTATTTTTGTTCGTCCAGAAAGATTTTGAGTTTGTCGGGCCAATCTTTTACGTCGGGCGGCAGATTTGTCTTGAGTCCAAAACCATGACCACCGTGTGGCTTTAGATAATAAGTGCAGGGGGTATGCGCCGTCTCGCAGGCCGCCGCATACGCAATCGCACTATGCGCGTAGGGATCGTCCTTGGCCACATAGACGAAGGCGGGCGTCTTCAGCGGTGCCACTTCGTCCAATACCCGGTCATTTTTTTCCAGATAGGCCGGATACATGAGCACAAGAAAATCAGGCGGTGAGTTCGTGTCGGTGGCGTGGGTGAGACGGGCGACCAGATGGCCGCCGGCGGAAAAGCCCATGACGCCAATTTTCTTAGGATTCAATCCAAATTCTGCACCGCGCTTTTGAATCAACTGTAAAGCTGCCTGCGCGTCGGTCAGGGCGAGTTCGCGGGTAGCTTTGCCGAGGTTGACATGATAGAGCAGCACCGCCACGTCGTAGCCGAATTCATTGAGTTTCCTGGCCACAGAATACCCTTCGTGGCTGATGGCCAGAAGGTAATAACCGCCGCCGGGACACAGCAGAATAGTGCCGCGAGAGGGTTTCTGCGGGCTGGGGAAAAGTTCCAGCGCGGGCTGCGGAACTTGCTGAATGTGATCCGTTCCATCCTTGCCAGGTTTAACGACCGGCGCGGCAACAACAGAACTGCCATCCAAAGCGATCCGGCGAATATCCTCGGCTTGCGCCAGCCGGCTGCCGGTCAGCAACACAAGGGCGCAGCAGGCAATAACCGAAACCAAGCGGAAAAAGCGATTGGTTGGGCGCATGAGTTTTCGGTGCTTACTTCACCGGCAGTTCGCGAATTTTCACGTTGCGGAAGGAAACTTCATCGCCGTGATCCTGTAGCAAAATATGGCCATCCGCCCATTCGCCAAAACCGGGATCGGTGATGTGTTTGAATTTGCTTTTGGCCACCGCCGCACGGAATTCCGCCGAGCCGCGCTCAAACTCCACCGTCTTCTCGCCATTCAACCAGAAGGTGACGTGCTGGCCCTGCGACAAGATACGCGCGTGGTTCCATTCGCCGATGGGTAAAACTTTTTTGTCCTTCGGCGCGGGAATCACGTCGTAAAGCGAGCCAATGGTGCGGTCGCCATCGCGGCCCAGCTTGGCGTCGGGATGTTTTGCGTCGTCGAGAATTTGGAATTCCATGCCGATGGCGGAGCCTTTGCCCGTTGGCTTGCCGGTTTTTTTATCAATCGGCGACAGGTTCGGCTGCACAAAGATTTTGATACCGCTGTTTGCGCCTGGCGTTATTTTGAAATCTGCCGTTAGTTCAAAGTTCGCGTAGCGCTTGCGCGTGATGATGTCACCGCCACCGGCGGATTCCTCGCCGCCATTTTCGTGCACGGTCAGCAGGCCGTCGTGCATCGTCCAGCCGGATTTGGGAAACGCTTCGGATTTCACGCTGCGCCAGCCTTCGGCGGTCTTGCCGTCCCAGAGCAATTGCCAGCCGGCGGATTTTTCTGCATCGGTCAAGGTGTTGAGCGCGCTGGCGGAACCATCCTGCGCGCGCAAGGAGACACCGAAAAGCGTGGCACAGGCGAACGCAACCGGAAATAAGAGTTTAATTTTCATGTTGGATTTTTTTTGTGGTGGGTTGTTTTTTACCGGAAAAGGAGGGGTTCGTATAAGCACCGGGCGCGGCGGTCTGAATGTTCGGCGTCACGTCCGCCGGAACTTCGCCGAGCGCCCACTTGATGCCGCCGATGAGAATTTGCTGGAAGGTTGGGTTCGTCCAAACGTCCTCGCGATGGCCCATTGAAGTATACCAGACACGACCATTACCCTCCTTGCGCGCCCAAGTATTCGGGTACGGCGGACGGTCATACATCGAGCCCTTCATGTGCGGCGCATCCATCACCGTCAACACATGGTCGTCGGCCGCAAAATCCTTGAGCGAATACCATTCTTCCAAAAACGCAAAGCTGTCGCCGACCTGTTCAAAGCCGGGAAATTTCGGGTCAATCACCCGGTTCGTCGTCACCTGCTGCGCGCCGTGGATGATAAATTCGCCGCCGATGAAACAGCAATACGGGTCGGCCTTTGCACCATGATTGGCGTAGCGATCCGGGCCTTTTTTGGATTCGTTCGCCGTGTGAAACGTGTCCGTCGCTGAGTGCGTGCCGATAAAGCCTTTGCCGCCGCGCACATAATCAAACAGCGCCTGTTTGCCGGCGGGCGTCATGGCGGGCTGTTTGTCCCCGCCTTCGGTGCATAGATCGCCGGTGGTGTAGAAAAATACCGCGTCGAATTGCGCGAGATATTCCGGGCTGAATTTCGAGCCGTCCTTGGAAAAAGTGAACGCCCAGCCATTCTTCGCACCGAGGTCGAGCAGGACTTTTTCGGCAAAGCTGGGCTGGCCGCTTTTCCACGAGATGACCGAATGTTCAAAGCCGCTGGATTTGCTGAAGAATAGGATTTTCTTCGGCGCCGCTGAAGCGGTAAATCCGGTGACGACAAACAGCAGGGCGATAAGGGAAACGAACGTGGAGAATTTGAATGGTTTCATTTGATTTGGGATTAGACGGAGTATCGCCAGAATCGGTTACAAAGCAAAATTTTTTATTTTTGAAAATCGGTATTTCATCCGGCTTTCATCTATGGCTAAATCTTCCACCGATATGCAAGACCTCATTGCCAAAGCCGCGACGCTCATGGAAGCGTTGCCCTACATCCAGAAATTCAGCGGCGAAACCTTCGTCGTCAAATACGGCGGCAGCTTCATGGACTCGCCCGACGCCAGCATTCGCAACGGGGTTGCCCGCGACATCGTGTTTCTGGAAGCGGTGGAAATCAATCCCGTCGTCGTCCACGGCGGCGGCAAGGCCATCACCCGCGCCATGGAAAAAGCCGGGCTCAAGGCGAATTTCATCCAGGGCCAGCGCGTCACCGATGAAGCCACGGTGAAAATTGTGGACGACGTTTTATCCCGCGAAATCAATCCCGAAGTCGTCGCCACCATCAATGCGCTCGGCGGCGCGGCGGTGGGTTTTTCCGGCGCGGACATTTTCAAATGCAAAAAAATGTATCTCGACGACAAGGAAAATCCCGGCCAAAAAATTGACATCGGCTACGTCGGCGAAGTCATCGAGGTCAACGTACAGCCGTTGAAAGAGTCCATCTGGTGCGGCCATACGCCGGTCATCAGCCCGACGGCACGCGGCGAGGACGGCAAGATTTACAACTGCAACGCCGATGTTGCCGCCGCGATGTGCGCCATCGCCCTCAACGCTAAACGGCTCGTGTTCATGTCTGACGTGCCCGGTTTGATGCGTGATTTCAAAGATCCCGCCACGGTCATCGCGCATTTGCAGATCAGCGAAGTGCCTGGGCTCAAGGCCGCCGGCATCGTGGACAAAGGCATGATTCCGAAAGTGGACAGTGCCGTCGCCGCCATCAAATCCGGCGTGGAAAAAGTTTCCTTCGTGGACGGCCGCGTGCCACATTCCGTCATGCTCGAAATTTTTACCGACAAGGGCGTCGGCACAGAAGTCGTTTTGTAATTGCCGCGGAAAGACGCAAGTGCCGGATAAAATGGCGCCGCGTCTAATCCCCGCCCAATAACCGGCGGCATATGATGAGGAAAAGCAAACGTAACCTAGATGTTACCCGCGTCAGCGAGTTGGTTTGGTAATTTCTTGGGCTTGTCGCGAAAAATATAATCGCTAAATTGAACCAACGCGCCGGGCGCGAACCATGAAAACATTTGCCGAAGCCAATTTTCCGGGCCGTCTGATTGCTGTCGAAGGTCTCGATGGCTCGGGCAAGTCCACGCAGATTTACCTGCTCAAGCGCTGGCTGGAGGCCGAGGGCATCAAGGTCTATTTCAGCGAGTGGAATTCGTCCGAGCTGGTAAAGTCCGCCACCAGCAAAGGGAAGAAGCGCGAGTTGCTCACGCCCACAACTTTCAGCCTGATCCACGCGACCGATTTTGCCGACCGCTACGAGCGGCATCTGGTACCGCTGCTGCGGGCGGGCTACATCGTGCTGTGCGACCGGTATGTGTTCACGGCGTTCGCGCGCGATGTGACGCGCGGTTGTCCGCCGGACTGGGTGCGCGGCAATTACAGCTTCGCCTGCGCGCCGGACTTGACGATGTTTTTCAAGGCGGATTTGGATGTGTCACTGAACCGCATCCTGGAAGGCCGGCCGAAATTGAAGTTTTTCGAGGCGGGCATGGATTTGCGGCTTTCAACCGATCCCTACGAGAGCTTCAAAATTTTTCAGGGCCGCATCTTGGATCAGTATCTGGCGATGAGCAAGGAGTTCAACTTCGTCATCATGGACGCGAATGAAAACGTCGAGAAACAGCAGGTCATCGTCCGCAAGCTGGTGAGTGAAAAAATTGATTTGAAAAAATTTAAGCGCAAGAGTCCGCTGCCGCTGCCGCCGTCGCTGGTGCATGACCGCGAAGAGAAAGAAGAGTTGGAGGACAAAGCCGCATGAGCGCAAAAAAATCGCATAAGTTTTACGGTCACGGCATCCCGCGCGTGAAGCCTGAAGATCTCGGCGGCAAACTGATTGTTGTCGAGGGCGCGGATGGTTCCGGTCGTTCCACGCAAATCGCCGAACTGGTGAACTGGCTGGAGACCAATGGTCGTCCGACTGTGCAGGTGGGGCTGAAACGCTCCACGCTGGTCAGCGAGGAATTGGAAAAGGCGCAGGACGGAAATGTTTTGAGCCGCACGACGTTGAGTCTGTTTTACGCGACGGATTTTGCCGACCAGCTTGGAAACATCATCATTCCCGCGCTCAAGGCGGGTTTTATTGTCCTTGCCGACCGCTATATTTACACGCTGATGGCGCGGGACCTGGTGCGCGGCATGGATGAGAAGTGGCTGAAAAATCTCTACGGCATCGCGCCAGTGCCGGACGTGGTTTTCTATCTTTCGGTGGAACCGGAGGAGCTGGTTCAGCGCAACCTTTCCAAAAATGCAACGCTGGATTACTGGGAAAGCGGCATGGATCTGGGCTTTTCGCGCGATGTGTTCGACAGCTTCCTGAAATACCAGACCGCGATGAGCGAGGCGTTCCGCAAAATGCAAAAAACCTACGGCTTCGACATTGTGGACGCGAACCGTTCGGCCCACGCGGTCAACAAGGAATTGCGGAAGAAAATCAGCTCCGTGCTCGACACGGACTGACGCTCAATGCGCCGGGGCATTGGTGACGGCCGCATTAGTGGTCGTCATCAGGATGGCGGCGGCGTTGGTGCTGAAGAGCGGCTTGTGGAACGGGCGCTTCATCAGCTCATCAAAAAGCTGACACTGCTCCGAGGTGAGCGCTTCCCGAATTTCCAGCCGCGCATCCTGAACTACTTTGCGCATGAGATTTTGCCCGTCGCTGATGATTTTTTGCACGGCATTGTGCTGCTCCTGGGTGAGATGTAAATCACCGTCCAGCCGCTGCAGAAATTGCTTACTCAAGATTTCCGGCGGGTGCAGCTTGGCGTTGTCCGGCCCATGCGCTGTCTGATTTGTGGTCGGGTTCGTAATTTGATTCGTAGCCAGGACGGGGGCGGGGGCAATTTTGCGGGCCGCCTTGTTATTAGCGTGGGCATGGTGACCGTAATGAACGTAATTCACCAGCAGTCCGCCGGTAATCACGCCCGTGCCGAAGATGACGACGGTGGCAAAGATGACTTTCCAGTTGCTCACGGTGTGGGATTATCCGGCAAATCTACCGAGGCGAGCAATGTGTTTTCGAAATCTTGCGACAGGTCATTGCTGTTGTCCGGCGTCGGCGGCGAGATCAGGGCCACGGCGCCAAATACCACGGCCACGGCTACGCAGGAAGCGGCCGCGCGCCACAGGCCGTGTGCCCAAGATGCCCAGCGATCGGTATTGGCACGGGCCGCGATGAGCGCCGTAATACGCTTTTCAAAGGCATACGGCACCCGTTCGTCCGGACTCTGGAGCCGGGCGGCGCCGATCAGTTTCTCTTGTAATTTAGCGAGGTTCATACGCTTGCTGAATACGCTTGCTGAAGTGGACGGTTTGGGGTGCCAAGTGGTTACAAATATTTCTCCTGGGTGATGTGCACAAGAATTTTTCGCATTTCGCGGCGCGCCCGGAACGCCCGCACCTTGACCAGCGGCACCGACCAGCCGGTCAGCTTGGCGATTTCCTTGACCGACCGGTCTTCGATTTCCAATAGTTGGATGATCAGCCGCGCTTCCGGCGAAAGCTTTTCGAGCACGCGGTCAATCAGCATTTTGGCAGCGGCGGCATCCTCGGCGGCGTTGTCCGGGTCGGCCACAAAGTGTTCCAGCCAGTCTTCCTCCGGCTCGGAAATTTCGCTGAAGGAAGAGATGCGGTTGCGCTGGTGGCCGCGCAGGAAATCGTAGCATGTCCGCACCGCCAACCGCATGAGCCAGTGTTCAAACGGAGCCTCGCCCCGAAAACTTTTCAGCTTGTCGAACGCCTTAAGCCACACTTCCTGTGCGATGTCCGCGATTTCGCTTTCGCGGCGCGCATAGCGACGGGCGGTGGCGAAAACGCGCGGGGAATATTTTGCCACCAATGGCTCGAAGCTCGCGGTATCGCCCTTGAGGACGGCGGTAATCAATTCGGCTTCGGACCGTTCCATTATGAGTCCTCGCCACCCTTACAACCGGGTCAGGCCGAAGGCTGTTTCAAAGTCACTCGCATAGGTCGTGATAATATCTTTGGCCTTGAACGATTCGACGAGCAGGGTTTGCAACCGCTCTTCCCGGGATTGGTCTGGCCGCAAGCGGATCAGTTCCGCCGCTGCCGTAATGTGCGCCAGCCGCCCGTTCACATCGTGCCGCATATCGCGGAGCTTCTGGTGCAACTCCAGAATTTGCGCCTCGGTTAAAGTCACCGAGCCACCGGTTTTATAATCGGACGGCATAATGAATAATTGTGGGAAACGACGGTCAAAAGCAAGCGGCATTCCGGGTCGTTTCCTAATTTGGTGGGGCGAGCGTCCTCGTGAACCGTTAAAATGTTCGCGGCTCGCGGGGACGCTCGCCCCACCAGTCTTAAGACTTCTTTGCCAATAACTCTTCCAACTCCGCCAAGCCGGCCGGCGAGCCCATTTCGTAAAAGCGTTCCGGCACTTCGTAGCCCGCCAGTTGTTTTTCGCCGACGAGCTTGCCCATGACTTCGGCGAGATCGAATTTCTCATCTGCGGGATACGCTTCGAACACGGACGATTTGAACAGGCTCAAGCCGTAATCAATGTGCCACATCTCCGGCAGCTTCAATTTTTTGTCGTAGATTTTGATTTCGCCGTCGGCAAAAACCACGTTGCTCGCGTCGTAAAGCCCTTCGTTGCGATAAACCGTCATCAGGCCGGGCTTGCCGCTGCGATGGAAAAACTCCGCGACGGGCGCGTAAGGAATCGGCAGATACGAATCGCCGTAGAGAATGAAAAACTCCTCACCCAGCTTGGGCAACGCGCGCTTGATCGCGCCGCCGGTGCCGAGCAGTTTTTCGCCATCGAAGGAATACTCGAGCTTGATGCCGTAAGCCTCGCTGCCGAATTCGCGCTGGATCATCTCGCCGAGAAAGCCGATGCAGAGCACCGCTTTGCGAATGCCCTGCGCGTGGAGCATTTCCAGTTGATGCGCGAGAATGGGCCGGCCGGCGACCGGCACGAGCGACTTGGGAATTTTTTCCGTGATTGGCCGCAGCCGCGTGGCGAGTCCGCCCGCGAGAATGGCGACGGGGATATTTTCCAAGCTGGTGCTCACGAGATGACCAGTTTCGTCCCCTCAAAATCGAACCGGAAGCGCACTTCCTTCAGGCCCGCCGTGCGCATGGCGTGGCGCAGCCGAGCCTTGTCCTCCGCGTAAAACATCAGGAAGCCGCCGCCGCCCGCGCCGATGATTTTGCCGCCGAGCGCGCCGCTGGCCAGCGCGAGGTCATACCATTCGTTGATCTTGGGATTGCTCATGCCGCCGCTGCGCTGCTTCTTGCGCTGCCAATGCACATCCATTAGCCGTGCAAACTCGTGGAGGTTGCCGGATTCCAGCGCCACCTGACTTTGCAGGCCGAGGTCTTTGACGAAGTGCAGATTCTCAATCATGGACTGGTCGTCGGACTTCGATTTCACATCCTGTTCCTTCAGGATGGCCGACGCACTGCGCGAATAGCCGGTGAAAAAAAGCAGTAAATTATCTTCCAGATTGTCGCGCGTTTCCTCGGAAACTTTTAACGGCCAAGCCTCAACCTTGCCGCCCGGCAGAAAATTGAAGCACGTCAACCCGCCATAAGCCGCGATGTATTGATCCTGTTTTCCGATGGGTTCTTTCAAACGATTCAGCTCGATGTCGCACGCCTGCGCCGCAAGTTCGGCCGGATGAACTAGATTTTTTGTGTGTGCGTGCAGCGCTTTGAGCAGTGCTGTCGTAAAACTGCCTGACGACCCCAATCCCGTTCCTGAAGGAATGTCCGCCATCGAAGTCAGTTCGAGCGAATGGCCATCCATGCCGAGTGCCGCGAACGCTTCGCGGATAATGGGATGCTTTAATTGCGCCGCATTGGGCACGCGTTCCAGCTCGGAATATTTCACGATCAAATCTGGCACGAAGGTCTCGTGCAGCGTGATATAGACGTAGCGATCAATGGCGCCGGCGATCAGAAAGCCGCCAAACTTCTCGTAATACGACGGCAAATCCGTGCCGCCGCCGCCGAGGCTGATGCGTAGAGGAGAACGTGCAATAATCATAAATAAAATTAAAAGCGGAAAGCGGGAAAGCGGGAAAGCGAAAACAAACTGATGGCGAGTGTGGTAAACAAAATGGCGACGCTTGCCAATCGTCGGGTTTTGCCCTTGGCCTTGCGCCCGATGGTCGTGACGATGGCGAGAAGTTCGCCGGCTTCTTTCAATAAAGCGCGCACTTCATTGGCATCCCCCAGCGGGGCAGCCTCGCAAATCTCCAGCCAATAAACCGTTTCGGAAGCTTCTTTCTCGGCAATGCCAACTTTGTGGATAAAATCCGACTTGGACTCGGCGCGGTTGGCTTCACGATAATTGGCTCCGATGGACGTGCCGGACCGGAGCAACTGTCGGCCAACCTCGATGCCATCCACCGTTTTCGGAAAAGTCCGGATTAACCTGACAATTCTGATGCCAAATTCTTTGGTTCTGTCTTCCAGTTCAGTTTTCATGATTTGGCATGGCTTGATGTTTGTGCATACTCGGATTGCGCCTTTTACATCCCCGTTTCCGCTTTCCCGCTTTCCCGCTTTCCGCTTTTGTAGATGGTCTCCACAACCGCCAATGCGGCCTTTGCTTCTTTCAAGCCCGGCACCGGCGTCCGCTGTAGTTTGATGTCTTCGAAAAATTCCGCCATCTCGATTTTCCACGACTCATCGCCGCGCGGAAATTCAAAGATCGTCGTCTCCGGCGGACCCATTTGCGGCAGCATCTTGTAATAGGTTAAACGCTCGATCCCGTAGCTGCCGCCGAGGCCTTCCCAGTGCAGCTTGGCGTCGCGCCCGTAGATTTCGAGGCTGAACATATTTTTCCACTCGCTGCAACTGACGTGCAACCACGCGGTGTTACCGGCGGCGTTGCGCAACGAAAGAAACGCATTGTCGTCCACCGGCATTTTCCAGAAATAGGTCGCCGCGTGGCCTTCTACTGACGTGAACTCGCCGAGAAAAATTCCCGCCAGATCAATCAGGTGAACACCCTGATCAATCAATTCGCCACCGCCGGAAAGTTTCGGATCCGCGCGCCATTCCTTTTCGTAACCGATGCGGCCGCCCTGACCGTAACGTCCACGCACGAACATCATCGGGCCGAGAGCGCCACTGCGAAAAATCTCCAACGCCTTCAAGCAGGCTGGATGGTAACGGTGATTGTAACCAACACGGACAAGGGCACCGGTTTTCTTTGCTTCTTGCTCCACCATTTCCAATTCTTTTGTGCTGATTGCCCCTGGTTTTTCGATCAGCACATGCTTGCCATATCTCACAGCCCAATCTGCGATAGGTGCCAGAGCACAATTGACCGCAGCAATCATCACTATATCAACGTCGGGTGATTGAATAGCTTCTTCGAACGACTCCGTGGCGATGCAACCGGGGCTTTGCGCGGCGATTTTTTTGGCGCGCTCCAACTGCGTGTCACACGCGACCGTCACGCTGCCGGGCGGCAGCAGGTTTAACCGCTTTTGTCCGATGAGGCCACAGCCGATAAGTGCAACGCGTAAGCTCATATCAAATCCATTTCTGGCCGCGATCTTCCGGCACAATGCGGCGCAGACAATAAATGTCCGATTTCGCCAGTTCGTCGCGATGTTTCTGCAAATCATTCCACGGATCCCACTGCGCGCTGATGAGTTTGCCGGTGATGCCGTCGCTCGCCGCGCTGGCAAGATAAACCGCGAGGCTCGCGCCGAGTTCCAGCGGCACCGCACCTTTTTCTTTCCAGCCTTTGTTCTTCTCGAAAAACGCTGCGCCGACTTTTTCCGGTCCGGCAGCCAAAACTTCATCCACCAGCCGCGTCGCGAGCGCACCGGGCGCAATCATGTTCACATCCACATGAAACGGCTTTAATTCCTCGGCCAAAGTTTCGCCCAGCCGGACCACTGCCGCCTTCGACGCAGCGTAGGAACTGATGTTCGGCAGCGGATTCGTCGCACCGCCGCCGCTCAAGATAATAATTTTTTTGTAGCCGCCGTGAGGAGGCTCTGACTGATTATTAATTTGAACCTCCTTACCTCGGCTGCTACTTGAGTTTTTGAAATGCGGAATCACGGCGCGGCTCGGCAGCAGCACACCAAATAAATTGATGTTAATCGCCCGACGCCATTCGTCGAGCGGAACCGATTCCGTCGGCCCCATCGGGCCATAAATGCCGGCGTTCAGCACGAGGGCTTGCAGTGAGCCAAGTTCCTTCAACGCGAAGGCGACGAGTTCATTGACCTGCGCTTCGTTGGCAACGTCGCAGGTTTTGGCGGAAACTTTTTGCGCCGGGAATTTTTTGGCCAGCTCGGCGCAGGTGGCGGACAAGTCCTTTTCGCTGCGGGCGCAAAGAACAACATTCGCGCCTTCACGCAAAAAATATTCGGCGATAGTTTTGCCGAGTCCCTGGCTGCCGCCGGTGATGAGCGCGTTGAGATTTTTGAGTTTCATTTCAGGCACGACCGACGGAAAGATGCTCGACGCCGGGGATGTTTTTCAATTCCTTTTCCAAAAAACGATTGGCATCCACAAAGACCGGCTGGCGCATTTGGGGAATAATTTTTCCCCAGTCCGCCTGCCGGAACTGCGGCCATTCGGTGCAAACGGCCACAGCTTCCGCACCCGCCAGCGCGGCGGAAATGTCGGTGGCCAGTGAAACTGAAGCACATTCTGGCGGCAAAGTTTTCACCGCCGGATCATAGGCGGAAACCTTCGCACCGGCCGAGAGCAGTTGCCGGCACAACTCCACGGCGGCGCTGCGGCGGAGCGTATCGGTGTTCGCGGTGTAAGTCAGGCCGAGCACGGAAATCTTTTTGCCACGCAAGTCACCGAGCCGTGATTGCAAGCGACGGAATGCCCAGCCGCGATGCAGGTCGTTGCTCTGTTTGATGGCGGGGATGACGGAAATCTTTTCAGCGTTGGCTTCGGCGAGCTGGGAAAGTGTGACGACATCGCGCGCCAGCGTGCCGCCGGCAAACGGCCCGCCGGGGCCGAGATACGCCTTGGAACCGATGCGCGCCTCGCTTTTCAAGCCGAGCGAAACTTCCTTCGCGTCCGCGCCGGTGTGTTCGCACAGCCGCGCGACTTCGTTAATAAAGGTGATGGAGAGTGCGAGGAACGAGTTGAGCGCGTGCTTGACCATCTCGGCCGACTCGGTGCGCATGAAAATTGTCTGCGCCGCGAACGGTTGGAAGAGCTGTTCCAGCAAAACTTTTTTTGCATCGCTGCGGATGCCGACGATGGCGCGCTCAGCTTTTTCAAACGAATCAATGGCTTTGCCCAGCCGCAGATTTTCCGGCGAACTGGCGAAGTGAAATTGCGGAAATTCCTTTTCCAGCTTGGCGCAGGTGCCGACCGGCAGTTGCGCGGAAATCAAAACCAACGCGTCGTTCGGCAAAAACGGCAAAGCGCGCCGCAAGTTGCCAAGGACAAATTCCACGTCGGATTCATCGTTGTCATTCACCGGCGTGTCGTAAGTCAGCCAGAGCACATCGGCGTTCGCACAAGCAATTTTCGGATCGGTGGTGAACGACAGTTTTTTCGCAGCCAAACCAGCGGCGATAAGTTCGTTCAAGCCCGGCTCAAGCAGCGGTGCCTGGCCTTGATTCAGCTTCGCAATGTTCGCCGCATCGAAGTCCAAACCGACGACGGAAAAATGTTTGGCACAGCACGCCGCCGTGACGCTGCCAAGATGCCAGAGGCCGAGGACGGTGACGTTCATAAGCAAAAGCGGAAAGTGGAAACGGGCAGAACACACGGATAAAATGTTTCCGCTTTCCCGCCTTCTCGATTTCCACTTTTATTTTTCATTTTCTGGTTTCATAGACCCACTGGTTCTGCTGGAGCCATTCCAACGTGCGCTGGATGCCCTGTTCGATGGTCAGCGATGTTTTCCAGCCGGTGCTGCGGATTTTTTTCGTTTCCAGGAAAATGAACGGATTGTCGCCCACCCAGCCGCGGCTGCCGCCGGTGTATTCCAGTTTTGGTTTCAGACCGAGCGCGCCGCAGATATAACCGATGGAATTGTTGACCTGCACATATTCATCGGTGCCGAGGTTGTAAATTTCCACGCCGTGCTTGGCTTTTGTCGCGGTGCCGAGATTCATGACGTGCAGCATCGCGCTGACACAATCCTGAACGTAAAGATAACTTTTCCGCTGCGTGCCGTCGCCGAGCACTTTCAGCTGGTCGGGATGTTCGAGCAATTGTTTGTAAAAATCGAAAACGTGGCCGTGCGTGTAGCGTTCGCCGAGAATGGAAACAAACCGGAAAATGTAGCCTTCAAATTTGTAGCCTTCGCAATACGCGGCGATCATGCCTTCGCCGGCGAGTTTGGAGGCGGCATAGAGCGACGTCTGCACGGGAAACGGCGCGTCTTCGGGCGTGGGAATTTTCTCCGCCTCGCCATAGACCGAGCCGGTGGAGCTGAAGGCGATGCGTTTGATGCCGTTGGCGCGCATGGCTTCGAGAACGTGAAACGTGGCAACGGTGTTTTGCTGGAGGTCTTTGCCGGTGTGGTTGAGGCCGAAACGCACGTCGGCATTGGCGGCGAGGTGGAAAACAGTGTCGCTGCCGGCCATCGCCTGCGTCAGCGCGGGCAAATCCAGATTGTCGCCCTCGACCAGTTTAAAATTTTTATTCCGCAGCGCTCCGTCGAGAAATTGGCGCTGGCCGGTGACAAAATTATCCCAGCCAACCACGGTTTTCCCGTCTGCCAGCAGACGGTCAACCAGATTGCTTCCGATAAAACCTGCGGCCCCGGTGACAAAGATTTTTTCCATGTTCAAGCGCGCAGTTTAATGCGGACAGGAAAAAGCCGCCAGCGTTTTCAGCGCCGAAGGGTGCATCGGGTGCATCTTGACACTGTTCTTAACTCTGGGACTGAACGGTGCCGGAGCTTGCCGGAAGCGTAGTGGCACAGGCATCCTGCCTGTGCGTTCGATTCGTGCTGTCAGCTTGGCTGGAACCGGCAGAAACACACAGGCAAGATGCCTGTGCCACTACCAAGCCAGCCCCCATCCAAGAACAGGGTCAAGATGCACCCAACGCCGAACACGAGCCCGTGCCAAGCTTGAATTACCGCCGCAATCGGCTTACGCTGACCCTTTGTGAAAATAGCCTTGGCCCAAATCAACCCGACCGTCGGCGATCTCGCTGGTAACGCGGCGAAAATTCTCGCCGCCTACGCGCGCGGCGCGGCGGCGGGCGTGGACCTGGTGCTGCTGCCGGAACTAGCGCTAACCGGTTATCCGCCGCGCGATCTGGTTTTGAACGAGACGTTCGTCACCCAAAATCTGGCGGCGCTGGAACAGCTCGCTCAAGCCACCGGTCGCACGGCGCTGATTACCGGCTTTGTCGGGCGCAATGACCGCCGCCCCGGCCGGCCGGCCACCAATGCCATTGCGCTGCTGCAACACGGAAAAATTGTTGCGACCCGCACCAAAACCTTG